>ENA-UEQY01000549-UEQY01000549.1-human-gut-metagenome-genome-assembly--contig:-NODE-549-length-22598-cov-7.751743_pt1 | contig 22598 bp, 20 predicted proteins | sample MGYA00242949_ERZ507949 | MGnify/ENA primary metagenome ERZ507949 (study PRJEB26167, sample SAMN06115403) | human gut metagenome | host: Homo sapiens | place: China:Jiangsu | collected 2016-07-06... | reverse complement strand
TAAGGCCTCGGGACATTCCTGGATCTCATCAAAAAGGATCAGAGTCTCACCGGGTTGGATTTTTTCACCGCTTATCATGGACAACAATTCGATAATGCGGTGGGGGTTTTTGTTCGCCTGAAAAATGGATTTTAATTCATCCTCTTCATCGAAGTTGAAATAGACATAATTAGCATAGCAGGTCTGTCCGAATTCCTTCATCAGCCAGGTTTTACCCACCTGTCTGGCACCTCGCAAAATCAGAGGCTTTCGTTCCGGGTCGTTTTTCCAGTTTATCAGGGATTGCATTGCATTTCGCTTCATAAATACACCGTCCTTTTCGGGAATAATAATAGCATAACACATTTTTCTGAAAAATAAACAACTGTTTTGCACATTTTTCTGAAAAAATCAAATACCAATAATCACATTTTTCTAAAATACAAAAGCCGATAGTCTGTTTTCGCAGATTACCGGCTTTATTTATGCGCGGAGACGGTGGGATTTGAACCCACGTGCCCGAAAAGGGCTAACGCATTTCGAGTGCGCCCCGTTATGACCACTTCGATACGTCTCCAAAAGATTACAACGTAGATTATTTTATCTGAAAAATGCCGGTTTGGCAAGGGGAGAAACGAAAAAACCTTTTGTAATGAGATTGTTACTGCTTACGTGATGATAATAAGTTTGTAAGCGGTAATAATAAAAAAAGATGTTGACAGAACAACATCCGCGTAGTATATTGCAGATAAATACTTTGATAGTCAAAACAATTTGAAATGAAAGGCAAACACGCCGGAGACGACAAAGTAGTAAAGCAAGGTATCAGAAACACAATAATGAAATGCATAAGGAGAGTAAAAACATGTTAGAGAAAGTAGCAGCTATCATCAGAGAACAGTTAAACCAGGAGAATGTAGAAATCACGGAGGCGACCCGTTTCAAGGAGGATCTGGAAGTAGACTCCCTGGATCTGTTTGAACTGGTAATGGCATTTGAAGAGGAATACGGTGTGTCCATTCCTTCCGAGGAACTGGAAAATATGGCAACGGTAGGCGATGTTATCAGATATATTCAGGAGCAGGCATAAGGACTGCATATCTGCCGGAATGCAAGAATCCGCAGGCATCAAAGTCGGGGGCTTTTGACCCTGACATCAGAATATGTAATATAACGCAGAACGACGAGAAGGATCAGAAAGACAATGAAAACAAAGATCACGGAACTTCTACAAATAGAATATCCTGTTTTCCAGGGCGGTATGGCCTGGGTGGCAGAACATAAGCTGGCGGCAGCGGTATCAAATGCCGGAGGCTTAGGCATCATCGGTGCCGCTTCCGCTCCGCCTGAGGTTGTCCGGGAGGAAATCCGTAAATGCAAAGAACTGACTGACAAACCCTTCGGCGTGAATATCATGCTGCTCAATCCCAATGCGGAGGATGTAGCGAAGATTGTCGTGGAAGAAGGAGTAAAAGCGGTAACGACTGGTGCTGGAAACCCGGGAAAATTCATGGAACTGTGGAAGAATGCCGGAGTGAAAGTCATTCCGGTGGTAGCCAGTGTGGCTATGGCGAAGATGATGGAGCGTGCCGGAGCAGACGCTGTGGTGGCGGAAGGCATGGAAAGCGGTGGACATATCGGTTCCACCACAACCATGGCGCTGGTTCCGCAGGTAGTGGATGCGGTATCTATCCCGGTGATCGCAGCTGGAGGTATCGCCGATGGCAGAGGAATGGCGGCGGCTTTTATGCTGGGAGCGGAAGGTATCCAGATGGGCACCCGGTTCGTCGCATCAAAGGAATCCATCGTCCATGAAAATTATAAGAATCAGATCATCAAGGCAAAGGATATTGATTCTGTAGTGACGGGAATGTCTACCGGACATCCGGTGCGTTCTTTACGTAATCAGATGACCAGGGAGTATCTGAAGCTGGAAAAAGAGAATGCCGATTTCATGGAACTGGAAAAGCTGACGCTGGGATCTCTCAGGAAGGCAGTGCAGGACGGAGATACCGTAAACGGAACACTGATGGCGGGACAGATTGCAGGCTTGATCCGCAGAGAACAGACCTGCCGTGAGATTATTGAAGAAACAGTGCAGCAGGCGCAGGAGTGCATAGCGGCACAAGGACAGCATAAAAAATATAGCGACAGGTAACCGCTGACAACAGATTTCGAACAGCGACAGGCGGCGTAGTTATATGGAAAACGGCGCATTATAAAAAATGTGCTGTAACCGAGGAGAACAATAGCATCACATAGTAATTAGGAGAGGACAAAATGAGCAGGATCGCATATTTATTCCCGGGACAGGGCTCCCAGTACATAGGAATGGGCAAGGAGTTCTATGATACTTACCCGGAAGCACAGGCGGTATGGAAGCTGGCGGACAAGGTACTCCAGAATCTGTACTGGCAGGATAAGCGGGAAAAGCAGGCGGATAGCGGACATCCGTACTCTATGGAGCAGCTGACCTTTGAAGAAAATCCTTATATCAACATTACGGAATATACGCAGATCGCCATGCTGACCATGGAAGTGGCTATTCTGAAAGTATTGGAGGCAAAAGGACTGAAAGCAGAGATGGCAGCAGGCTTAAGTCTTGGAGAATATGGGGCACTGGCTGCCGCTGGTGTGATGGAGCTGCCGGATCTGTTCCGGATCATCCGGATGCGTGGTATCTATATGCAGGAGGCCTATCCGGAAGGCGGAGCCATGGCAGCAATATTAGGACTGGACGGAGATACCGTGGCAAAAATCTGCGGACAGACAGCAAAAGAAACCGGCAAAGTTGTCTCCGTGGCAAATTATAACTGCCCGGGGCAGATCGTGATCACCGGAGAGGCAGATGCAGTAGCAGCAGCATCGGAAGCGCTGAAAGAAGCAGGTGCAAAACGCTGTATCCCCTTAAAGGTCAGCGGACCGTTCCACTCAGCCCTGTTAAAAAATGCAGGAGAACAATTGGCAGAAGAACTGAAAAGCGTCAAGCTGTCAACCCCTTGGATTCCTTACGTGTCCAACGTAACAGCGGATTATGTGACAGATGCGTCACAGGTTGCGGAACTGCTGAAACAACAGGTATCCAGTCCCGTTCATTTCACCCAGAGCGTAGAGCGGATGATCGCAGATGGCGTGGACACTTTCATAGAGATCGGCCCGGGGAAGACACTCGGCAGCTTCGTACGGAAAATTGACAGAAATGTCAAAGTATACAATATCGAGAAACCGGAGGATCTGGACCGGGTGATGGAGGAACTGGCATGTTGACAGGAAAAAGTCTGACAGGACGAGTTGCTATTGTCACAGGGGCATCACGGGGCATCGGAAAAGCAGTGGCAAAGGCGCTGGCAGCAGAAGGAGCCACGGTGATCATTAATTATAACGGCTCTGCAGAGGCGGCGGAAGCAGTGGCGGAGGACATCCGAAGCCAAGGCGGCATGGCGGAGGCTGTGAAGTGCAATGTTGCGAATTTTGCAGAGAGTGAAGCCTTTGTAAAGGCAGTAACAGAGAAATACGGCAGAGTTGACATCCTTGTCAATAACGCCGGGATCACACGGGACAATCTGATCGTGCGGATGACGGAAGAAGAATTCAATGCAGTCCTGGATACGAACCTGAAAGGCGCATTTCACATGATCCGGCATCTGACGAAGACCTTTATGAAGCAGAGATATGGGAAAATCATCAATATCTCTTCTGTCAGTGGCATCGTCGGGAATGCAGGGCAGGCTAATTATTCTGCCTCCAAAGCGGGACTGATCGGTCTGACGAAAAGTGTAGCGAGAGAACTGGCATCCAGGAATGTCTGTGTGAATGCCGTGGCACCCGGATTTATCCGGACAGATATGACAGATAAGCTTCCGGAGGCGGTACAGGATAATGCGGTTGGACAGATCCCACTTAAGAAAATGGGAAGACCGGAGGATGTCGCACAGGCGGTTCTGTTCCTGGCAGGAGATGCCTCGGACTATATTACCGGCCAGGTGCTGTGTGTGGACGGCGGTATGGCAATGTAAAAAATACCTCCGGCAACAGGAAAGCAGAATAGAAAATATGTCCGCTAACAGTACAGCAGGATAGAAAATAAGTCAGGATGCGAGGGAGTATATCACGTATGGGTAAAAATAGAAGAGTTGTAGTAACAGGCATGGGAGCCATCACCCCGATTGGCAACAGCGTAGAGGAATTCTGGAATGGTATCAAAGAGGGCAGGACCGGGTTCGGTCCTATCACCTATTTTGATACTGCGGATTACCGTTGTAAGCTGGCGGCGGAAGTGAAGGATTTTGATCCCGCACAATATATGGACAAAAAATCCGCCCGCAGAATGGAGCAGTTCTGCCAGTTCGCTGTGGCGGCTGCCGGACAGGCCATCTCGGATGCTGGTCTTACTATGGAACAGGAAGATCCTTATATGGTGGGCTGCAGTGTGGGAAGCGGCATCGGAAGCTTACAGGCCATGGAGCGGGAATATGACCGCCTGAAGGAAAAAGGCCCCGGCAGGGTAGGCCCCATGCTGGTGCCTCTGATGATCTCCAATATGGCAGCAGGAAATGTCAGTATTGCTTATGGGCTGAAAGGAAAGAGCCTGAACGTGGTCACTGCCTGTGCGACCGGCACCCATTCCATCGGAGAAGCATACCGTACAATCCAGTACGGTGATGCGGATGTAATGATAGCGGGAGGAACGGAAAGCTCCATTACCCCCATCGGAATTGCCGGATTTTCAGCACTGACAGCGCTGTCATTTAGTGAGGATCCGGAACGGGCATCCATTCCTTTTGACAAGGAGAGAAACGGCTTCGTCATGGGAGAGGGTTCCGCTATCGTGGTACTGGAAGAGCTGGAGCATGCAAAGAGGCGCGGGGCGAAGATCTATGCGGAACTGACCGGCTACGGCTGTTCTTCGGATGCTTATCATATTACATCCCCTGCGGAGGATGGCAGCGGAGCAGCCACCGCCATGCTGAATGCCTTAAAAGACGGTGGGGTGGCACCGGAGGAGCTTACTTATATTAATGCCCACGGAACCAGCACCCATCATAATGACCTGTTCGAGACCAGAGCAATCAAGCTGGCATTTGGAGAACATGCGTATGATCTGAAGATCAATTCCACCAAATCCATGGTGGGACATCTTTTGGGAGCAGCGGGTGCGGTGGAATTCGTCACCTGCGTAAAAGAAATTCAGGAAGGCTATATCCATCGTACCGTGGGACTGCGTGAGACGGAGGAGGAGCTGGATCTGAATTACTGCCGGGACAGCTACGAAGAAGAGGTGCCCTATGCATTGACCAATTCGTTGGGCTTCGGCGGACATAATGCGAGTCTGCTGTTGAAGAAGTACACAGAATAACCGCAGCAGATGTTCAAGACACAGGATAGAAGGCAGAGCATCAACGAGGACGATTGCAGAATGCGAGGAAGTAGTTGATACGACAGCATTCGCGGAACGGAGGAACAATGTCAGTATATAACACACAGGAAATCATGGAGATTCTGCCCCACAGACATCCCTTTCTGCTGATCGATACTATCGAGGAGCTGGAGCCCGGTGTTCGGGCAGTGGGACGAAAAAATGTGACCTTTAACGAACCGTATTTTGCCGGGCATTTTCCGGGGAATCCGGTGATGCCGGGCGTGTTGATCATGGAAGCACTGGCACAGACAGGGGCTGTAGCAATTCTGTCTCTGCCGGAGCATCGTGGCAAGACTGCTTATTTTGCCGGGATCGATAAGGCAAAATTCAAGCAGATGGTGCGCCCCGGAGACACCTTGGAGCTGGAGACCACCATTATCCGCAGTAAGGGACCGGTGGGTGTCGGGGAAGCGATCGCCACGGTAAACGGAAAACTGGCGGCGAAGGCAGAGCTTACCTTTGCGTTAAAATAAGAATAGTCTGCGGAAGTGATTTTTTATGAGCGGGACAGAGAGATAAAAGTGACGCAGAATAAGAGGTGCAGGTATGGGAAGTGTAGATACAGAAACAGAGATCAAATGCCCGAAATGTAAGAAAATGATAAACAGAGACCGGGCAGCGAAAAATAAATATGTCTGTTACGAATGTGGTTATTATTTCCGGGTGAAGACCCACAACCGGATTCGCATGGTGGCAGACCGGAAAAGCTTTCAGCCTTGGTTCGAGGAGATAGAAGAGAGCAATCCACTGAAATATGAGGGCTATGAGGAAAAACTGTCGGAGGCCAGGGAAAAGTCCGGCGTGAAAGAAGCTGTGACCGTAGGTGAATGCGAGATCTACGGGGAAAAGGCTGTGATCGGCATCTGCGAATCCAAATTTATGATGGGCAGTATGGGGCATGTGGTCGGCGAGAAAGTCACCCAGGCGATTGAAAAGGCGACAGAATTGCGGCTGCCTGTATTTTTGTTCTGCTGTTCCGGCGGTGCGAGAATGCAGGAGGGAATCGTGTCACTGATGCAGATGGCAAAAACCTCCGCAGCGATCAAACGACATGGAGAAGCAGGACTTCTCTATGCGACTATTTTGACAGATCCCACCACAGGTGGTGTGACGGCCAGTTTTGCCATGCTGGGAGATGTGATCATGGCGGAACCGGGAGCCTTGATCGGCTTCGCAGGACCGAGAGTTATTAAGCAGACTCTGGGACAGCGCCTCCCTGATGGCTTCCAGACAGCGGAATTTTTGCAGGAGCATGGTTTTGTGGACGGTATCGTCCGCCGGGAGAATCTGAAGAAGACCTTATATTTCCTGATCACGACGCATCGGTGCAGTGAGGGGAATTATGCGGATTTTAAGAAAAATTTTGACTTCCATTTTGAACCTACGGAGATCGTGAAGGAACGGTCAATACTGACACTCCCCAGAACGGCATGGGAAAAGGTCAAGACCGTCCGGAGAGTGGACAGACCGGCAGCGACCGACTATATTCCCTACATTTTCGATTATGTAGTGGAGGCTCACGGCGACCGTTATTATGGGGATGATAAAGCACTGGTAGGTGCGGTGGCATTCCTGGACGGGCAGCCGGTGACAGTGCTGGCAGATGTGAAGGGCAAGGATTTTGCGGAGTGTGCCAGACGCAATTACGGTATGCCCATGCCGGAGGGGTATCGTAAGGCACTGCGTCTGATGAAGCAGGCGGAGAAATTCAACCGACCCATTATCAGCTTTGTAAATACGCCGGGAGCTTTCTGCGGCGTGGAGGCGGAGGAGAGAGGCCAGGGCGAGGCCATTGCCCGGAATCTGCTGGAGATGTCAGCCTTAAAAGTACCGGTATTGTGCATCCTTATCGGAGAAGGAGGCAGCGGCGGGGCACTGGCTACAGCGGTAGGCAATGAGGTATGGATGATGGAAAATGCCACATACTCGATCCTGTCTCCCGAAGGCTTTGCTTCTATATTATGGAAGGATGCTGACCGTGCCAGAGAAGCCAGTGAGGTCATGAATATTACATCCGAGGATCTGAAACGCCTCGGTGTGATCGAGCGGATCGTACCGGAATACGGCGGGGCAGACCAAAGTACCGTGGAAGCCATAGGCGGGTATCTCAAGGAACATATCAAGGAATTTCTGCAAAAATATACCGGCATGACCGGTGAACAAATCGCAGAGGAACGTTATGAAAGGTTCCGCAAGTATTAAAGCGGTAACGAGAGGTGATGTGGGATGAAGCACGGAAAAATGATCCTGGGGGAATTACATGCAGATATTCCCGTGATCCAGGGAGGCATGGGTGTGGGAATCAGTCTGTCCGGGCTGGCCGGAGCAGTGGCAGCTGCCGGTGGGATCGGCATCATTTCTACTGCCCAGATCGGTTTCCGGGAGCCGGATTTTGACAGAGATCCCATCGCCTGTAATCTGCGCACTATCGGAAAAGAAATAGAAAAAGCAAGGCAGATCGCAAAAGGCGGTATCGTCGGTGTCAATATCATGGTGGCAACGCAACACTACGAGGATTATGTCAGGGCAGCAGTGCAGGCTGGTACAGACTGCATTATCTCCGGTGCGGGCTTGCCGCTGGATCTGCCCGGAGTTGTGGCAGAGACGGAAAACGGAATGCCCGGGCGCAGCCACCGGACGATGTTAGCGCCGATCGTGTCGAGCCCCCGTGCCCTGTCGGTCGTCACGAAATACTGGATGAAAAAATACGACAGAAAGCCGGACTTTATCGTGGCAGAGGGACCGTTGGCAGGAGGTCATCTGGGATTTAAACGGGAAGAACTGGATGCTTACACACCGGAGAACTATGAGAGAGAACTTACGGCAATGATCCGGCAGGCAGCAGAACTGGGAATTCCACTGATTGCAGCAGGAGGTATTTATGACCGGAGAGATCTGGAGCACTGCCTGTCCCTCGGGGCTGCGGGGGTACAGCTGGGAACCCGGTTCGTGACCACAGAGGAATGTGATGCGGCGGAGGCGTACAAGCAGGAGTATCTCCGGGCGCAGAAAGAAGATATTGTTATTGTGAAAAGCCCGGTGGGAATGCCCGGCAGAGCTATACAGAATGCTTTTCTGGAAAAGGTGGCGGCCGGGGAACGGTTTATGACCGGATGCAGACATTGCATTAAGACCTGCGATCCGAAGACAGCACCGTATTGCATCACCCGAGCGTTGATCAATGCGGCAACGGGAGATGTGGATAACGGACTGTTGTTCTGTGGCAGCAATGCCTGGCGGGCGCAGAAAATAGAAAGAACAGTGGATATCATGGAGGAAATGGCGTGAGGACCATAAGAATCACCGGAACCGGAAGTGCGCTTCCGGGGAGGATCGTTACAAATAAAGAATTGGAGCAGATGGTAGAAACCTCGGATGAATGGATCCGGGAGAGAACCGGTATCGGTGAGCGTCATGTGTCTGTGGGCGAAACGGTTGTGACACTTGCGTCAGAAGCAGCCCGTAAAGCGTTGGAACAGGCAGGAAAAAGAGCGGAAGAGATTGATCTGATCCTGGTGGCAACCTGTTCTCCGGAACAGTATCTGCCCTGCTGTGCCTGCCAGGTACAGGCAGCTGTCGGCGCGGTGAATGCTTTGGCTTTTGATGTGAATGCGGCCTGTTCCGGATTTTTATTTGCCCTGAATACTGCGGATGCTTATCTGCGGACGGGACTTGCGGAAAATGCGCTGGTCATCGGCAGCGAGGTTTTGTCCAAGCTGGTGGACTGGACGGACCGGGGCAGCTGCATCCTGTTCGGAGACGGTGCCGGAGCGGTAGTTGTAGAGAGATGCAGGACGGAGTCCCGGGCGGTGGAATACAGTAACGCTTTGCCGGAGACAGGGAAAGGGATGCAGGAGACGGCGGAGGAGAAACGGATACCGCCAGCAGGCATTCTGGGCCGGGCACTGCACTCCGACGGCACCGGCGGTGGAGTCCTGCAATGTGGAGCGAGAGAATTGACAACCCCGTATGCAAGGGCTTCGGCGGCAAAAACGGATCAAAAACAGCAGACGGATGACAGAGAACATTATATTCAGATGGATGGACAGGAAGTGTACCGGTTCGCCACCAGACGGGTGCCGCAGTGCATCGAGGAAGCACTGTCAGATGCCGGACTTGCTGTGCCGGATATTGATATGTTCGTATTGCATCAGGCCAACGCACGTATTATTGATGCAGTGGCGAAACGCCTTCATGCGGATCGTGAAAAATTTCCTACAAATCTGGAGAGGGTAGGCAATCTGTCCTCTGCCTCCATTCCGGTGTTGCTGGATGAACTGCACAGGCAGGGAAAGCTGCACCGCGGTGACCGCATCGTTCTGGCGGGATTCGGCGCCGGGCTTACGATTGGGGCTTGCGTGATGACCTGGTAGACGGTATACTGAAAATGATTCGAAGGGCAGGAAGCCCTCGGATATGCGTCCGAGAAGGCAGCTTCGAAGGATCGCGGCATACGACAGAGAAATTCCAGATATCGTAGAGGAAACTATGGGAAAAAGCAACAACCGGATGCTGAACGAATTGCTGGTGAATCTGTTCCATAACGTGATGGACGCAGAGGCAAAGGCGGTCATAACAGACGAATTCAAGGATATTACAAATAATGACATACACATTCTGGAGGCTATCGGTATCGAGGAACCCAAGAGCATGTCCAGGATTGCCGGGGAACTGCATGTCACCGTGGGAACCCTGACCACGAATATGAACAGTCTGGAGAGAAAAGGATATCTCACCCGCAACCGCAGCACCAGAGATAAACGTGTAGTGCTGGTGACCCTGACAGAGAAGGGGAGAAAAGCTTTTTTCCATCACAGAGATTTCCACAGGAAAATGATCCATATGATCATTCGGGATCTGGACGAGGAAGAAATGAAGACATTGATCAAATGTCTGGGAAAACTGGATATATTTTTCAGAGAAGGCAACGAGGAGTGACCGGAGAGATCCGGTCACTCTTTTTGCGTATACGATGAGCCAGCCTGCTCGATTTTGCGGTGGGCGCACTTGTTTAACAAAATTTTATAAAAATATGAGACGAATCGTATGGAAAATATTGACGGTGCCTTTGCTTTTTTGGTATAATAAATGATACGGATAGTATAAAAACAAAATTGGATTTTACATCTGCAAAGGGTTGGGAAATATGTGAAATTTTGCAGGATATAGAAAGGCATGAGGGTTATGAAGAAAAGTACAAAAGCATGGAGCATGAAGATGAGACTGGCCTTGCTGGTACTGGCGGCACTGGCGTGGATCGCTGTGCCGGTGAGTGCGAGAGCGGAGGGGGAAACAGTAGATACCTGGGATGGCACAGCGGTAGCTTTTACCCAAGGTAGAGGCACAAAAGAAGAACCCTGGCTGATTGAAAATGCAGAGCAGCTTGCGTATCTGGCGCAGCAGGTGAATAATGGCACGGATTATGAAAGGGAGCATTTTTTGCTGGTTTCTGACCTTGACCTTGGCGGTAAGGAGTGGACGCCGATAGGTACAGATGGCAACCCTTTCTGGGGAGGCTTTGACGGCGGCGGACATACAATAACCGGAATGACAATTACAGGAAAGGAAGCCTCCTATGTGGGTCTGTTTGGAGAGTGCCACAACTTTACCACTGCTTCCAGCTATATAAAAAGTGTCACAGTAAAGGGGGCTAATATTTCTGGTAAAAGCTTTGTGGGCGCAATTGCTGGAGTAGGAGCAAATATTTCTGACTGCTATAGTATCGAAAACACGATTTGTGCGAGGCGGCAGGTAGGCGGTGTATGCGGAAGTCTGATAGGAAATATTTCCGGCTGCTACAATAGCAGTTCAGTAAGTGGAATTTCTACAGCAGGCGGAATCATGGGCACTGCCAGTTATGAAGGAAACGTTGGAAACGGCGTAGTTCAATACTGTTATAATATAGGTGCTGTAACAGTTTCTCAACAGGATAGCTATGTAGGTGGTATTACCGGTGCATCAGCGAATAGGTATGACATCAGTAATTGCCTGAATTGTGGTAAGATTACAGGGAATGGCAAAAATGTTGGTGGCATAGCTGGAAGCACGGATTCGAATGATATGAACTTTATCGGCAACTGCTATTACAACAGTGATTTGAATAATGCCGGGGTGGGAGAAGGAGCAAGCGATAAGGTGATTCCCCTGACTACCAGCCAGCTTTGCGGTGCACTTCCGGAGGGCTTGAATTCTACAATCTGGAATGAGGGCAGTGTCGATACCAACACTGCAGTGGCTACAGGTACAGGAAGTAGATTTGGTACAGCCAAAGGGACTTACATCAATCTGACAAAGGTGGCAAAGATCGGAGAGATGAAGGCTGCTTCCGTACCGGTTTATAACTATGTTACAACGAATGGCGACGACTGGGATATCTATACCCTGATCACCACGGCGGAGGAATTCGTAGCCATCGGACGGGATGATACAAAATGGAGCGGAAACTACGTCTTGGAGAACGATATAGATGTGAGCGGAGTACAACTCAGTTCCATTGGAGATCCAGGAACTCCGTACACAGGAAAATTCAGTGGAGACGGACATACGATAGGCCATGTCAATATGACAGGTAATTGTCTGGGCTTGTTTGGCGGGATAGGTAACATAAATGGTCAGATCGCAGAAAGCGGTAAAGTAATGCTTTTGGCTGCCAACGGAGTGATTGTTTCGACTTCGAATACCGAGACAGGAGGAATTTGCGGAAACTTGTCTGTGGGCGAAATTTATGGCTGCTCCTTTACCGGAACGGTAAAAGGGTATACAGCAGGTGGAATCTGCAGCAATGCCGGACAAAACACTATAATTTCCCAGTGCTTTTTTGCAGGAGACGTGCAGGGAGAGTATTATGCGGCAGGAATCTGCGGTTATAGTCCATTTAAAGTTATTGATCATTGCATTAGTATAGCTGCTGTTACAAGTGATAAAGATTGTGCAGGAATAGTGAACAGTGGAGATTACGGTACAACGAATTGCTATTTCAATAACGATATATGTAAAGCAGATGATAAACGCAATTTGGGGCGTACGACCCTGCAACTGACCTCTTCCAGCTTTTTCGAAGAACTCAAAACATACGACTTTAACACCGAACTCTGGACAAAGAAAGCCAACGACAAAGAGAAGGGAATCGCCTACTACCCTTCTCTTGGGGAGAATAACGCAGTTGGTGTAAAGTACACCACGGGTCTGCTGTTCGAGAGAACAGATAACGCTATTCCCACCTATGGACAAGATATTACTTTTAATGTAAAGGCACTGGTAAACTTTGTGACAAACGGAAAGAACATCTCTGCGGAAGATACGGAGGGCAGCTTTGAGATCCGGATCGAGGATACCCCGGTGGTAAATGCGGCAGAATTCCGGGACGGCACCGCAACCTACAATGCGCGGACTGCAGGTGCGACCACGTTTACCCTCGTCTACAAAGGAAATGACAATTCTTTCTTCTCTGAGAAGACGAAGAATCTGATCGTTGACATCGCCCCGGCTCCACTTACTGTAGAAGGGGAGGGCATTGCCTGTGGAACCTATGGCAATAAGCTGAGTGAACTCACAGTGACAGGACTGACGGCAAAACTGGGAACCGAGATCATCGACGGAACCTGGCAGATCATCGGAGACGAGGTTCCTTGTGTCGGAGACGATGGAACCTACACGGCAACATTTACCCCGGTACAGCATCCGGAATACTATAAGCCGTTGACTGCACCGGTGAAGCTGGCAATTGAAAAGGCGGAAGTTTCGGCAATTCCAATGCAGAATTTATATTACAGTTGGGCAGCCAAAGGAGAGAAGGAAGTACAGATACCGGGACTGCCGGAAGACAGGGGAACGACAGAATTAATCAATATGGTAAAGTCAGATGATGCTAACGTTTTGGCAACAGACCAGGCTATCAGATATTCGGAAGGTAAGCTGATATTCACATTGGGAGAAAACACCATGGAGGATATCAAGCATTCTGCGGCTATTCAAATTGTATTGAGGTCGCAAAATTATAAAGACATCTGTGTGAATATAACCATACATCGAACCGAAAGAGCAGACCGCGAGGATACCCCGGATCCGGATGCCTTTGACATGACCTTTACCGTCAGCGGCAATGATCTGGCGGCGCAGATCACCACAGATCGCACTGACGTGGAATTCAGCTTTGATGGAACGGACTGGGGGCAGACCAAATCCACCGGAGTCGGTCACAACGAGAAGGTGACTGCACGGATCCGCTATGCGGAAACCGATGATTATAACGCAAGCCCCGCCGTATCGAAGACATGGAACTCCGGTCACGGCCCACTGAACCGCCACGACCGGGTGGAACCCACCTGTCAGGCAGAGGGCAGCATCGAATACTGGACCTGCGACGTCTGCGGACTGTATTTTGCATCCGCGGACGGAAGCAAGAGCATAACAGCGACAGAGATCGTTCTTCCGAAGACGGATCATAGCTGGGCAGAAGGATATCTGTCCGATATGACCGGACACTGGCATAAGTGTGGTGTCTGTGGAATCACCAGCAATACGGAAAAGCATGCATCCGGTGGCGCGGCCACCACAGAACGGGCGGAGATCTGTACCGTCTGCGGTTATGAGATCGCACCGAAGAAGCCTGCTGCCAGTAACGACGATGACGATGATGACAGCAGTCAGGCGTCCAATACGGACCAGAAGGCCACGGGCGCGGCAACACCTCCCGCAGCCACGGCAACGCCTGCCACACCCGGTGTGGTAAAGCCTTCTGTAATTCCCGTGCCCCCGACAACACCCGCTGCGGACGAAAACCGTAAGGAAGATGCGGCAAAGCCCTCCGGGGAGGCACAGGACACGCAGGAATCGAGTGGAGAAGCACCGCAGGAGGAGCGGATAGATTCCATGACCGCCCAGACTTCCGACTCTCAGGAATCCGGCACAGGGCAGATAACGGAGACCTCCGGTAAGGGAACGAACGCAGGCCGCGTGGCGGCAGCGGCAGCAGCCGGAGCCGTAGTGGTCGGCGGTGGCGGCGCAGCTGTCTACGTGACCATGATCAAAGGAAAGTTTAAATTCAAATAACGTATGATAAGATGATAAGCGAACCTCAGAGGCCCGGTGCTTCTGAGGTTTGTTTTGCCATAGGGGAGAAATCTGCCGGAAATTACAACAAACTATTTTCAGATGAAAATAAATGTATTAAAATAGAAATAAGTATTGGCAGAACGAAGACAGTTTTGCATAGTTACAGCAAACGCAAGAGAAAATAATGAAATATAGAAAACGGAGGATCCTACGATGAAGAGAATCGGAATGTTGACGAGCGGTGGTGACTGCCAGGCATTAAATGCTGCCATGAGAGGTGTGGTGAAGACCCTGGCGAACAGTAAGGAAGAGGTCGAGATCTATGGCTTCCTCGATGGCTACAGAGGACTGATTTACGGTAATTTCCGCATGCTGACAGACAAGGATTTCTCCGGTATTCTTACCAAGGGCGGCACGATCCTGGGAACCTCCCGTACCCCCTTCAAGACGATCCAGGATCCTGATCCCAACGGACTGAATAAAGTCGAAGCCATGAAGCAGAATTATTATAAGCTGCAGTTGGACTGCCTGGTAATTCTCGGTGGTAACGGCACCCACAAGACTGCGAACCTGTTGCGCAAGGAAGGACTGAATATCGTGACCCTGCCCAAGACCATCGACAATGACCTGTGGGGTACTGATATGACCTTCGGTTTCCAGAGCGCAGTAGATATTGCTACGGATGCCATCGACTGCATCCATACCACAGCAGCTTCCCACGGCAGAGTATTTATCGTGGAAGTTATGGGACATAAAGTAGGGTGGCTGACCCTGAATGCCGGAATGGCAGGCGGTGCGGACATCATCCTGCTCCCGGAGATCCCTTATGATATCGATAAGGTGATCGAGAAGATCGAAGACAGGGACAAAAAGGGCTGCCGTTTTACCATTATCGCCGTGGCTGAGGGTGCGATTTCCAGGGAAGATGCTGCCCTGACCAAAAAAGACTACAAGAAAAAGATGGAAAAATATCCGTTCCCTTCCGTATCTTACGAAGTGGCTGCACAGATCCAGGAGAAGACCGGCAGAGAAGTACGTGTCACCGTACCCGGCCATATGCAGAGAGGCGGAAGCCCCTGCCCGTATGACAGAGTATTCGCCAGCCGTCTGGGCTCCGAGGCAGGCAAGCTGATCCTGGATAATCAGTATGGATTCATGGTAGGTTACAAGAACCGTGAGATCGTAAGGGTTCCGTTAGAGGATGTAGCGGGCAAGTTAAAGACCGTGGATCCCGATGCTACCATCGTACAGGAAGCGAAGCTGCTGGGCATCTGCTTCGGCGATTAAGACAGAAAATGAATGAGTAATTATTTTCGCCAAGCATCTGCTAATATTTGATGGCTCTGAATAGTTACAAGGAAGAGAGAAAAAACATGTCATATACAGCACTATACCGGAAATTCCGCCCGGACGCTTTTTCCGATGTCAAGGGTCAGGATCATATCGTGACGACATTGAAGAATCAGCTGCGGGCGAACCGGATCGGCCATGCGTACCTGTTTACCGGAACAAGAGGTACCGGTAAGACTACGGTGGCCAAGATTTTTGCGAAAACAGTGAACTGCGAACACCCCACAGAGGACGGCCCCTGTGGGGAATGCCGTATTTGTAAGGCAATCGCAGCAGGAGCCAGCATGAATGTCATCGAGATCGATGCGGCTTCCAACAACGGTGTGGACAATATCCGTGAGATCATCGACGAGGTATCCTATTCCCCTGCGGAGGGAAAATACAAGGTCTACATCATCGACGAGGTGCATATGCTCTCCCCCGGAGCTTTCAACGCATTGTTAAAAACGCTGGAAGAGCCGCCCTCTTATGTTATTTTTATTCTGGCGACCACAGAGGTGCACAAGATCCCCATTACGATCCTGTCCCGCTGCCAGAGATATGATTTTAAACGAATCTCCATTGATACCATCACGGATCGTATGAAGGAACTGATGGACACCGAGCAGGTACAGGTGGAGGACAGAGCTCTGCGCTACATTGCAAAAGTAGCGGACGGTTCTATGCGAGATGCCTTGAGCCTGTTGGATCAGTGTATTGCCTTCCATCTGGGCAAAGAACTGACCTACGATATGACCCTGGATGTGCTGGGGGCAGTGGATACGGAAGTGTTCAGCAGGTTGCTGCGCTTCGTCATGGACCGGAATGTGTTAGGCTACATTGAACTGTTGGAAGAGATCGTCATGCAGGGCAGGGAGCTGGTACAGTTTGTCACGGACTTTACCTGGTATCTGCGGAATCTGATGTTGGTACAGACAGCGGATAATCTGGAGGATGTCATAGACATGTCTACGGACAATCTGGCGAATCTGAAGGAAGAAGCTTCCATGCTGTCCATGGACCAGATCATCCGCTATATTCATATTTTCTCCGAACTGTCCGGCCAGATCCGCTATGCGGCACAGAAGCGTATTCTGGTAGAGATCGCGCTGATCAAGCTGTGCAAGCCGGAGATGGAGACGGATCAGGAGGCGGTTCTGGATAGAATCCGCCAGGTGGAGGAAAAGGTCGAGAACGGTATTGTAGTCACGGCGGCCCAGATGCCTGCCGGAGCTCCCGGAGCACAGGGAGTGCCGCAGGCCGGTGTGGCAAAGCCAAAGCCACAGTTGCCGAAGGCGGTCCCCGAGGATATCCAGGAGATCGTACGGAAATGGCCGGCCATCGTTGGAAATGCCGAGAATCCCATGAAGATGTATCTGAAAAACGCCCGATTAAGTCTGGGTGGAGACAACAAGCTCATGGTGGTGTTGGAGGACGGACTGGCTTCCGATTATTTCAAAGGAGAAGCTCACGAGCAGAACAAGCAGCAGCTGGAAATGCTGTTGTCCGATTTTTCCAGCAAAGAGATTGAAGTGACGATCCAGACGGTGGAAAGCAGCAGAGAATTCGAAGACAACTATGTGGATCTCAGTAAGGTCATCAACATGGAGATCGATGAGGAAGAGTGATCCTGCGTGAATTTGGGATTGCGGCAGACTTGCAGATAAGGTAAGATAGAATAATAACTCAATTATAAATAATATGGAGGAAACAGCAACATGGCAAAAAGAGGTGGATTTCCCGGAGGCGCAATGCCCGGAAATATGAATAATCTGATGAAGCAGGCACAGAGAATGCAGCGTCAGATGGAAGAAGGACAGAAGGAACTGGAGACCAAGGAGTTCTCCGCATCCGCAGGTGGCGGAGCTGTGGAAGTGACCATCAACGGTAAAAAAGAGATCACATCCATCAAGCTGGCAGAGGAGATCGTGGATCCCGAGGATATCGAGACTCTGCAGGATGCTATCGTGGCAGCAGCCAACGAAGCACTGCGCAAGGCGGATGAAGCCAATGCAGAACTTATGGGCAAAATGACCGGAGGATTAGGAGGATTTCCTTTCTAATGGAACTCTACAGCGGACAGATCAATAAATTAATAGAAGAACTGGCAGCCCTTCCGGGGATTGGCAGTAAGTCCGCACAACGACTGGCTTTTCACCTGATCAATATGCCGAAGGACCGTGTGGACAGACTGGCAAACGTCATGATCGAAGCCAGAGCCAATGTCCGCTATTGCAAGGAATGCTATACTCTGACGGATAAGGAACTCTGCCCGGTGTGTGCGAATCCCAGACGGGATCATCGTACCATTATGGTGGTGGAGAACACCAGAGATCTGGCGGCTTATGAGAAGACCGGCAAATATGAGGGCGTGTACCATGTACTGCATGGTGCCATTTCCCCGATGCTGGGTGTGGGACCCGGTGACATCAAGCTGAAGGAACTGATGGAACGCCTGCAGGGTGATGTGGAGGAGGTCATTATCGCAACCAATTCCAGCCTGGAAGGTGAGACCACGGCAATGTATATCAGCAAGCTTATCAAGCCCACAGGAATCAAGGTGACCAGAATTGCCAGTGGTGTCCCTGTAGGAGGAGATCTGGAATATATTGATGAGGTAACATTACTCCGCGCTTTAGAGGGCAGAGTGGAATTATAGACAGTATGCATGAAATAAAAATGGATAAAAGTGGGAGGGAAAGACAATGGCAGTAACAAAAAGTTTATTTGGGAAAAGCCCGGAAGGGAAAGAGATCTCGCTGTATACCCTGAGTAATAGTAAGGGTATGAAGGCAGCGGTGACAGATCTGGGCGCTACTCTGGTGCGCGTACTGGTACCGGATGCCGCGGGCAAGGCGGACGACCTGGTGCTGGGATTTGACAATGGTGAGAGCTATTACGGCAACGACAGCTTTTTCGGCACGGTGATCGGCCCCTGTGCGAACCGTACCGGCGGTGCAGAGTATACGCTGGATGGCGTTACTTATCAGCTGGACAAAAATGACGGTGCCAACAATTTACATACCCATAAGCAACTGGGATTCCATAAGAGACTCTGGGATGCAGAGATCGGAGAGAACAGCGTGACATTTTCTCTGGAGGCTGAGGATGGGCAGCTGGGATTTCCAGGCAATAAGAAGGTATCCGTAACCTACTCTCTGAGTGAAGAGAATGAGCTGACTCTGCATTACCATGCTTCCAGTGACAAGAAGACCATTATCAACCTGACCAACCATTCCTATTTCAATCTGGACGGTCACGGTGCAGGCAGCATTGAAGAGCATGAACTGTGGCTGAGAGCCTCTCACTTTACTCCGGTGGCAGCAGGATCGATCCCTACCGGTGAGATTCGTGCGGTAGCAGGCACACCCATGGATTTTACACAGCCCAAGAAGATCGGCAGAGACATCCGGGAAGATTATGAGCAGTTACTCCTGACCGGAGGCTATGACCATAATTTCGTGATCGATGGATGGAACGATGACGGTACATTACGGCATATTGCCACAGTAAAAGGCCCGAAGAGCGGCAGAGTAATGAAGGCATACACCACCCTGCCAGGAGTGCAGTTTTATGCAGGCAATTTTATTGATGTACAGCCCGGAAAAGATGGGGTGACCTACGGCAACCGCTGCGGTTTTGCATTGGAGACCCAGTATTTCCCGGATACCATTCATCATGAGAATTTCCCCTCCTATGTATTTGGCGGGGAGAACGGCAGAGAATATGATTCTGTTACCGTATATAAGTTTGAAGCATAGCTAAGAATACATAGAATATGGTGCAAACTTTGTCGAACTGTTTTTGAAGAGGTGCGACAAAGAACGCTAAAATACCTCCTGTGCGGATGCTATAGTTAGTGATAACTGATAGAAACGGCATGGGAGGTGTTTTTTGTATGGAATTACCGAAGAACATAACGCAGATCGGAGAGGCGGACAAGCACTGCAGAATCTATGTGGAAGATTATGTGGTATCTTACATAAAACAAATGAATGGAATGGCACAGAACAAGGATATTGCCATAGCATTATACGGCAGGAAGACAGCAGAGGACGGTGTGGCATATCTATTCGCCTATGGCTCCGCAAAGCTGAATTTCCTGCAGAAGCCGGTGCGGCACCTGTCCCAGGCGCAGGAACAGGAGATTGAGAAGCTGCGGAGAAAGTATTTTTCGGAAATGACCTTTTTAGGCTACCAGATACTGAATGGTGAGATGGTGGAAGGTTTCCAGATCTGCGAACAGGAGATCTGCCGGTATGTGGCGGGGTATGCGCAGTTCTATGAAAAAAATGACAGTATGCTGGCGTATATGCTGGAGAACCGGGGGGAAGAGGCAGAACCGGAGAAGGTGGATCAGGAAAAATACGAAGTGGTGAAGAAACGGCAGGAGGAACGCAGACAGAGACAGGAGAGCGGAAATGCCTTCCGTGCCGCCGGACATACGGAGAATGCACCTGTGGAATATCGCAGAGCGGTAGAGAACAGACGCAGGGAACCGGATAATATTATACCCATGTCAACGACTGGACTGCGTCGGATGAAAATGGCGGCTACCGGTGTCTTTGTTCTGCTCTGCGTGATGGCATTGGCATTGATGCGGCAGGAAAGCACCGGAGAATCCCTGGGGGAGACAGCCAGGCAGGCCATGAGCAACCTGATGGAGCAGAAACTGCCGGATGCGGTGGAGGAACAGAGCCAGATCAGCACACTGGTGGCGGAGGACAAGCTGGAGGATGCCCTGCGACAGGAAAATGCTGCGGCGGGAAATACTACTGGGACTGCAGCAGAGACAGTGATGCCGGAAGGCACGGAAAATGCATCAATGGATGGAACAGGGAACAGTGCTGTAGATCCGACGGAAGAAAATACGGGCAGTGTAGCGGATGGAACCTCTGCGGACAGCAATGTCACAAAAAATACGACAGATGTGACGGAGACAACAGAACAGAACACGACACAGGAAACAATACAGGATGTGACACAGACGGCAGAACCTGCAGTGGCAGAGACTCCTACAGTGGAGGCGGTTGCTCAACCCACACATTATACTATCCAGAGAGGGGACACACTGATCGGTATTTCTCTGCGGAACTACGGCAGCAACAGTAAAGTATCTGAGATCTGTTCCCTGAACGGTATTGCTGACCCCGATGATATCAAGATCGGTCAGGAAATCCTTCTCCCGTAAAAAACTTATTTTCAAAAAGGGGAAGTGTGTTATACTGTAACTACATGAGCAAAAAGCAGACTGCGCCGCAGTAATTTTGCGAATGCGATTCTTAATAGTTACGATAATACATAAGGAAACAGATACATGGCAGCAGATATCAAGAATTATCTGAAGGAAAAAGAAAAGCGGCAAAAGAGTCAGGATGACTATAAGAAAAAGATCCGTAAACACCGGCTGAAAATCGTGTACCGGGTGCTGTTGGTGGTGGCGGCTTTGGGAGCGGCACTTGCTCTTGTGGTGGTACAGGCAAAGAGACATATCTATACGGGATATGACACCGTATCTTCCACTAGCCGGGAGGTCTCATCGGATGCCACAGACATACGGTTGAAAAACAGTATTCTTACATATAGTAAAGACGGCGCTCACTGTACGGATGCCAAGGGAAATGTAAAGTGGAATCAGACTTATGTGATCCAGGATGTGAAGATCGCTACTTGTGGCGATGTGGCAGCTATCGGCAGTTATAACGGCCGTGAGATCTACGTGCAGAATACGGACAAGCAACTGGGAACTATTACAACGACCATGCCGATCCGAAATATCACAGTGTCGGAAACGGGAAGAGTGACAACAGTGCTGGCGGATACGGATGTGGCATGGATCATGACTTACGAAGCGGACGGTACCAACAGCTACACGGGACAGGCGCATATGACGGATGGAGGTTATCCGGTATCCGTCAGTTTGTCACCGGACGGAGAGCTTCTGGCAATCAGTTACCTGTATGTGGATGCAGGCGTAGTAAAAAGTAATGTGACATTCTACAATTTCGGACCGGTGGGCGAGAATCAGAGTGATTATATGGTCAGCGCATATTCTTATTCCGACCTGGTCGTGCCGAAAGTGCAGTTTATGAATAATGATACAGCGTTTGCGGTAGGAGACAGCCGCCTTATGATCTATTCGGGTACCCAGAAGCCTGTGACGGCGGGAGAATACCTGTATGACGACGAGATCCAGTCGGTTTTCTACAGCGATAAATATGTAGGACTGGTGTTCCTTTCGGACCAGGCGGAGACCAAGTACCGCATGGATGTGTACAATACTTCGGCGGCAAAGGTGGGCAGCTACTATTTTGATGTGGATTATACGGATATTTTCTTCGGGGATGATGACATGGTGATCTACAACGAATCGGAGTGCCAGATCTTTACAACGGACGGTGTGGAAAAATACCATGGCAGCTTCGGTAAGAGTGCCCGGCTTCTGCTTCCTGCAGGAGGTTCCTACAAATATTATCTGGTGACAGATAGTACAATAGATACGATACAGTTAAAATAAAGGAGTATACCAATGAATCTGAATTTATTACTGGTCATCATGGCAGTAGTATTGATCTGCATGGTGATGGACGGCTGCAAGAAGGGAATGGTAAAATCCCTGATCTCTCTGATCTCCCTGCTGATTACCTGTGTGGTGCTGTTCCTGATCGGGAATGGTCTGAGCAGTTACTTTGATGGAAAGATATTCAATGTGATCCTGACAATACTGTTGCTGGCGGCGATCGGTTTCTCTGCTGCATATGCTTTATTCTGTAAAGCAGAAATATAATCTTACCTTGTATGCAATCCATATAAACCA
>ENA-UEQY01000455-UEQY01000455.1-human-gut-metagenome-genome-assembly--contig:-NODE-455-length-24674-cov-8.820588_pt1 | contig 24674 bp, 18 predicted proteins | sample MGYA00242949_ERZ507949 | MGnify/ENA primary metagenome ERZ507949 (study PRJEB26167, sample SAMN06115403) | human gut metagenome | host: Homo sapiens | place: China:Jiangsu | collected 2016-07-06... | reverse complement strand
TAATTACAGAATATGATTCGTGATTAGATAAAAATACTACCAATTTAGGCTAAAGCGCCCGCTATTGCAGCGGGCGCCTTTCGGATGTGAAAAAATTATTTTTTCATGTAACCCTTCACATAGTGGTGGTGCTGGCCGAAACGCTCGAAGGCGGCACGGTCGAGTTCCTCCTGGGCCGACGGGTCGGCTACGGAGATGATCAGGCGTGCGCGCTCCTGCAGCGTCTTGCCGTAGAGGTCTACGGCCCCGTGCTCGGTTACGAACCAGTGGATGTGGTTGCGGGTCGTGACGACGCCTGCGCCTGGCGACAGTACGGGGGCGATCTTCGAGATGCCTTTGTTGGTCACCGAAGGCATGGCAATGATGGCCTTGCCGCCCTTCGACAGCGATGCGCCGTATACGAAGTCGATCTGTCCGCCGACACCCGAATAGAACTTCGTGCCCAGCGAGTCCGCGCATACCTGGCCGGTAATGTCGACCTGCAGCGCCGAATTGATGGCCGTCACGCGGTCGTTCTTCGAAATGATATAGGGGTCGTTCGTGTAGCCCACGTCCATCATCAGCACGGCAGGGTTGTCGTCGATGAAGTCGTAGACGCGCTGCGAACCCATCAGGAACGTCGATACCATCTTGCCCTTGTCGATGTTCTTGGCTTCGCCGTTGATGACGCCGCTCTGCACGAGCGGGAGTACGCCGTCGGCGAACATTTCGGTGTGGATACCCAGGTTCTTGTGGTTGCCCAGCTGCGCCAGTACGGCGTTCGGGATGGCGCCGATGCCCATCTGGAGTGTCGCACCGTCCTCGATCAGGGCGGCGCAGTGTTTGCCGATGGCTTCTTCGGTGGCGTTCGGCTGCGTGAAGTGCGCCTCCATCAGCGGTTTGTCATCCTGTACGAAGATGTCGATCTTCGAGGAGTGGATCATGGCCTGCCCGAATGCGCGGGGGACATATTTGTTTACGACGGCGATCACGTGCTCGGCGGTCTCCACGGCGGCCAGCGTTGCGTCGACCGACGTGCCGAGCGATACGAAGCCGTGCTTGTCGGGCGTAGACACCTGGATCATCGCCACATTGCAGGGTACTGCGCCGCAGCGGTAGAGGCGCTGCGTCTCGCTCAGGAAAATCGGAATATAGTCGGCATAGCCGCTCTGGGTGACTTTGCGGACGTTGCCGCCCACGAAGAACGAATCGAGCTGGAATACGCCTTCGAACTTCTCGTCGGCATAGGGTGCCGGGCCTTCGGTGTGCAGGTGGTGGATGTGGACATCCTTCAGTTCGCCGGCCTCGCCGCGTGCGCACATGGCGTTGATCAGGCATTGGGGGGCCGAAGCCACGGAGCTCAGGTGGATGTGGTCGCCCGATTTGATAACCTTGACGGCCTCTTCGGCGGTCGTAAATTTGATCTGGGTAGTCATTTTTACTTTAAGTTTGTATTTTGGTTTTGGTTAGCGTTTCCTTTCGCCGATTTTTCGCGGACAAAGTTCCTGATGGCCTTGTCTGTGTAAGTCCAGAAAATCGGTACGTTACGCATCGTGATGATGTTCAGCGTATTCAGGGCAAGGCCCATGCTGATGTCCACGCGATCGAGCGTGTCGATACCCGGGGCAATGTTGTAGAACATGACGACGACGTGTTCGGGTTGTCCTCCGCGCATCGTGTAGACCCGGCCGTAGTGGTCGGACGAAGGATAGGCCGCGCCTTTGGCATAGGCGGCCGTGCCGTTGCGCTCGCCGCCCATATAGAGGCGGAACCCCCCGTAGAGGGGTGTGATGTCGAAACGGAGCATCACGTTGCCCGTGATGTTGTCCCCGGCGCAGATGACGTTCGAAATGCGGAAGTCGTTTACGAACGAGGGGGTACTGATCTCCGAGGGCTGGTGCCCGCGGGCGAATTTCTCGACGGCTTCATTGCGCAGGGATTCGAAATGCCGCGCTTCCCGGCGGAGTTTTTTCTTCTGGGCCTTTTGCAGCGCCTTCTGTTCCTTTGCGGTGCTACCCTCCCCGGGTTGCATGGCCGATGCCGCTCCGCACAGCGTGCAGAGCGACAGCAGCAAAACGGTCAGACGTTTCAGCATGGCGTTGCTATTTGCGTTTCACCTCTACCTGTTCGTATCCCTCGACGATGTCGCCGACACGGATGTCGTTGAACGATTCGATGTTCAGGCCGCAGTCCTGGCCGGCCGCAACCTCCTTGACGTCGTCCTTGAAGCGCTTGAGCGAACCCAGCTTGCCGGTGTAGATCACGATACCGTCGCGGATGACGCGGATCGGGGTGTTGCGCTGGAGCTTGCCTTCGCGGACGATACAGCCGGCCACGGTGCCGACCTTCGATATCTTGAAGATCTCCAGTACCTCGACCGAAGCGACGATCTCCTCCTTCATCACGGGTTCGAGCATGCCCTCGATGGCATCCTTGATGTCGTTGATCGCATCGTAGATGATCGAGTAGAGGCGGATTTCGATCTCCTCCTTCTCGGCCAGCTTGCGCGCCGCAGCCGACGGGCGTACCTGAAAGCCGACGATGATGGCGTTCGAAGCGGCGGCCAGCAGCACGTCCGACTCCGAGATCTGTCCCACGGCGGCGTGGATGACGTTGACCTGCACGGTCTCCTTCGAGAGCTTGATGAGCGAGCCCGACATGGCTTCGATCGAGCCGTCCACGTCGCCCTTGACGATGATGTTGAGCTCCTTGAACGATCCGATGGCGATACGGCGGCCGATTTCGTCGAGCGTCACGTGCTTCTGGGTCATGATGCCCTGCATGCGCTGCAACTGCTCGCGTTTGTTGGCGATTTCGCGTGCCGAGCGGTCGTCCTCCATCACGTTGAACGTATCGCCGGCCTGCGGCGCGCCGTTCAGTCCCAGCACCTGTACCGGCGTCGAGGGGCCGGCGGATTCGACCTTCTTGCCGTTCTCGTTGAACATAGCCTTTACGCGGCCCGTGTAGGTGCCCGACAGGATCACGTCGCCCACGTGGAGCGTACCGCTCTGCACGAGGATCGTCGAGACGTACCCGCGGCCCTTGTCGAGCGTCGATTCGATGACCGTGCCCTGCGCCTTCTTGTCGGGGTTGGCCTTCAGGTCGAGCATCTCGGCTTCGAGCAGCACCTTTTCGAGCAGTTTGTCGAGGTTCAGGCCTTTCTTGGCCGAAACTTCCTGATCCTGGTATTTACCGCCCCACGACTCCACCAGATAGTTCATCTGCGAGAGCTGCTCCTTGATGTGGTCGGGGTTGGCATTGGGCTTGTCGATCTTGTTGATGGCGAAGACCATCGGCACGCCTGCGGCCTGCGCATGGTTGATGGCCTCGATCGTCTGCGGCATGACGCTGTCGTCGGCCGCCACGATGATGATCGCGACGTCCGTTACGGCGGCACCGCGGGCACGCATGGCCGTGAAGGCTTCGTGGCCCGGCGTATCGAGGAACGTGATTTTCTGGCCGTTGAGCTCGACGCTGTACGCACCGATGTGCTGCGTGATACCTCCGGCCTCGCCTTCGATGACGTTGGTTTTGCGGATGTTGTCCAGCAGCGAGGTCTTACCGTGGTCGACGTGTCCCATGACCGTGACGATCGGCGGACGGGGCACGAGGTCTTCCTCCTTGTCTTCGCCCTCGTCGTTGATGGCCTCCTGGATCTCGACCGAGACAAATTCGACCTTGTAGCCGAACTCCTCGGCGACCACGACGAGCGCTTCGGCGTCGAGGCGCTGGTTGATGGAGACCATCAGTCCCAGGTTCATGCAGGCCGTGATGACCTGCGTGGGCGACACGTTCATCATCGTCGCCAACTCGCTCACGGTCACGAACTCCGTGACTTTGAGGGTCGAGCGTTCCTGTTCCTCGCGTTCGAACTCTTCGTTCATACGCTCGGCAACGGCGTCGCGTTTATCCTTGCGGTATTTGGCACTCTTGCTTTTGGCACCCTTGGCCGTCAGGCGTGCCAGGGTGTCCTTTACCTGCTTCGAAACCTCCTCGTCGCTCACTTCGGGGCGTACGATCGGCTTGGGTGCGGCCTTGCCTTTGTTTTTGTTGCGACGGCCTTCGCCCGGTTTGGGCTGGTTCTGGGCGCCGGGACGGTTTTGCCCGCCCTGTCCGGGACGGTTCTGGCCGCCCTGGCCCCCTTGTCCACCCTGCTTGTTGCCGCCGCCCTGCGCATTGCCCCTCGGGGCCTTGCTGACGTCGACTTTCTCCTTTTGCAGGCGCTTGCGCTTGTGCTTGCCGCCGGCCACGAATCCCGACACGTCCATCGTACCGAGTACCTGCGGCCCGGTGAGGGTCACGGTCTCCGGACGGAAGATGTTGTCCTTGGGTGCGGCCGGTTCCGGCGCGGGTGCCGGAGCTTCTGCGGGTTTGGTCTCCGGTTGTCCGGGAGCCTGCGCTGCGGATGCCGGCGTGGCCGGTGCTGCGGGTTTTGCAGGTTCAGCGGGCGCAGCCTGGGCAGTCTGAGCAGCAGGCGCCGCAGGCACCGGCGTTGCGGGTGCGGCAGGGCTTGCCGGTGTGGCAGGGGCTGCCTGCGACGGCCGGGCTTCCGGGCTTGCAGGCATGGCCGGTGCGGGCTGTGCGGCAGCCTTGGGCGCCTGGGCAGGTGCCGGTGCAGCGGGTGCCGCAGGATGCTGTGCGGCGGGTTTTTCAGCTTCTGCCTTCGGGGCGGGGGCAGCCTTGGGTTTGGGCGACAGGTCGATCTTGCCGAGGAACTTCGGCTGCTGGATTTCGTCCTTGACGCTGATTACGTTGCTTTTGATGACCACCTCTTTTTCCTCCTCGCGCTCCTGCTTCTTAGCTTCTTCGAGGGTGATGGTCGTCTGCTTCAGGGAGATACGCTCGCGGATCGACTCGCGTGCATTGCCTGCGGCGCGGTTCGCCCCGAACTCCTTCTCCAGGACGGCATAAGTCTCCGCGTCGACCAGCGTATTGGGCGACCCGTCGCTCTTGATGCCCTTCTTCTGCAGGAAGTCCGTGATGGTATTCAGTCCCACCTTGAACTCCTTTGCAACCTGAATGAGCCTTAATTTTCTTTCGTTACCCATATCTTGTGTTTTCCTTTCTTGCTTATGTTACTCTTCAAATTCGGCCTTCAGGATTTCGACGACCTTCTGTGCCTGTTCCAGCTCCAGGTCGGCACGCGCGGCGATCTCCTCTACGGGCAGTTCCAGCACGCTCTTGGCCGTGTCGCAGCCGACGTTCTTCAGAGCGTCGATGATCCATCCGTCGATCTCGTCGGCGAATTCGGTGAGGGCCACGTCCTCTTCTTCGACCTCGCGGTATACGTCGATGTCATACCCCGTGAGCATCTTCGAGAGGCGGATGTTCAGGCCGCCCTTGCCGATGGCCAGCGACACCTGGTCGGGCTTGAGGTAGACCGAAGCGGTCATTTTCTCCTCGTCGATGGTGATGCTCGAAATCTTGGCGGGATTCAGCGCACGCTGGATCATCAGCGACGGGTTGGCCGTGTAGTTCACCACGTCGATGTTTTCGTTGCGCAGCTCCTTGACGATCGAGTAGATGCGCGAACCCTTCATGCCTACGCATGCGCCTACCGGGTCGATGCGTTCGTCGTAGGACTCCACGGCGACTTTGGCGCGCTCGCCCGGGATGCGGACGATCTTCTTGATGGTGATCAGCCCGTCGAAGATCTCGGGAACCTCCTGCTCGAAGAGGCGTTCGAGGAACTGGTTGGCCGTGCGCGAAAGGATGATACGCGGCTGGTTATTGTTCATCTCGACCGACTTGACGATGGCCTTGATGGTATCGCCCTTGCGGTAGAAGTCGTTGGGAATCTGCTCCGCCTTGGGCAGGATCAGTTCGTTCTCCTCGTCGTCGAGGATCAGCACCTCCTTTTTCCACACCTGGTAAACTTCGCCGGTGACAATCTCGCCGACCTTCTCCGAATACTTCTCGTAGAGGCTGGCCTTCTCCAGGTCGAGGATACGCGATGCCAGGTTCTGGCGCAGCGACAACACGGCGCGGCGGCCGAACGAGGCGAGTTTGATCTCGTCGGCATATTCGTCGCCGATCTCGTAGGTCGGGTCGATGGCCTTGACCTCCGACACGGCGATCTGCGTATTGGGATTCTCGACGGCGCCGTCCTCGACGACGGTGCGGTTACGCCAGATTTCCAGGTCGCCCTTCTCGGGGTTGATGATGACGTCGAAATTCTCGTCCGTCTCGTACTGTTTCTGCAGTGCGTGGCGGAAAACGTCCTCCAGCACACCGATCATCGTGCTCTTGTCGATGTTCTTCAGCTCTTTGAACTCGGCAAAGTTGCTGATAAGATTGAGATTGTCCATTGTGTCGTTTATCTTGTTTTCAGTTTATGCTTGTTTTTGCCTGCGGTTCCCCGCAGTTTGTCCGGGGTTGTCCGGCGCGAGTGCCTATTTGAAATCCAGCCACTCCCGCGCGGACTTGATTTCGCCGAACCCGTAGCGGCGCGTCACCGTCACCAGTTGCTTGCGTTTCTTGCCTTCGACGGCCTGCTTCTCCTCGTAGGAGAGGGTGATGCCCTGGTCATCGGCCGCGTCGAGTTTCGCCAGCACCTTGATGCCCGAGGTGAGCAGCACCTCGACCGTGTTGCCGACCAGCTTGCGGTACTGGCGCAGGCTTTTGAGCTCCGACCCGATGCCGGCCGAAGCCACCGTCAGCGAGAAATCCTCCTCGTCGCGATCCAATTCCTCCTCGATCGAGCGGCTGAGCCTGACGCAGGCGTCGATGGCCACCGAGGTGTCGCTGTCGATGAGCAGCTCGATGTCGTTGCCGGGCGTGCAGGTGCATCCCACGACGAACATGTCCGTCCCCTGCAGGTTGCGCTCCGCCGCCTCGATTATCTTTTTTGTGTCGATCATAGCTGAATACCGGTCGTGAATATGTATAAAATAAGGGGACTCCCCGTCCCCTTACCACTTGCTTTGTCTTTCGACATTGCAAATATAGTGAAAATTTCTAATATACCAATATTTATACGGAAATTTTACTCCTCTTTCGATACGCTTTCGTAGGGCTTGATGATGCCGCGCTTCGATTCGCGGATGAACCTCACCAGCTCGTCGCGCTCCTTGCTTCGGGGTATCTGCTTCTCGACCTCCTCGCAACCCGACATGTAGTTCAGACCGCTCTGGAAGAGGATGCGGCAGGCGTCGTGGATCTCGCCGATGCGCTCGGGGGTGAAGCCGCGGCGCGAGAGTCCGATCTTGTTGATGCCCGCGAAGCGCATCGTGTCGTTGCGTACGATGACGAACGGAGGGGCGTCCTGCCCCAGCAGCGCCCCGCCCTGGATCATGGCGTGGTCGCCGATGCGCGTCCACTGGTGTATGGCGGCATGGCCGCCGATCACCACCCAGTCGCCGATCTCGACCTCGCCGGCCAGCGACACGCGGTTGGCGATGACGCAGTTGCTGCCCACCACGTCGTCGTGGGCGATGTGGACGTAGGCCATGAGCAGGTTGTGGTCGCCCACGACCGTCTTGCCGCGCGACGCCGTGCCGCGGCTGATGGTCACATACTCGCGGATGTCGTTGTAGTCGCCGATCTCGGCCGTCGTGACCTCGCCTGCGAATTTCAGATCCTGCGGCAGGCAGGAGACGGAGGCTGCGGTGTGTATCCTGCATCCTTTGCCGATGCGCGCCCCGTCGTGGATCACGGCGCCGGGCCCGATCCAGCAGTCGTCGCCGATCACCACGTCGCCGGCGATATAGGCGAAAGGTTCCACCGTGACATTGTTCCCGATTTTTGCGTCGGGATGGATGTATGCCAGATTGCTGATCATCGCTTACTTGTTGTTTTTGTTTTTAACGACCTGGGCCATCAGTACGGCTTCGCAGGCGAGGGTTTCGCCTACAAAGGCCTTTGCCTCCACGACGGCCACGCCGCGGCGGATCGGCTCCATGAGGTGGATTTCGAACTGGAGCGTGTCACCGGGGACGACCTTGCGCTTGAATTTCACGCCGTCGATCTTCATGAAGTAGGTCGAGTAGTTCTCCGGGTCGGGCACGTCGCCCAGCACCAGGATGCCGCTGCACTGCGCCATCGCTTCGACGATCAGCACGCCCGGCATGACGGGCTCTTCGGGGAAATGCCCCACGAAGAAGGGTTCGTTCATTGTGACGTTCTTGATACCGGCCACGTCCGTCGCGTCGCGGTGGAAGATGCGGTCGACCAGCAGGAACGGCGGACGGTGGGGCAGCATGTGGCGGATGTCGTTGATGTCGTGGAGCGGCGGCTTGCGGCAGTCGTACTGGAAACGGGGTTTTTCGCCGGCCCGGCGGATGGTGTGCTTGAGCTGCTTCATGAACTCGGTGTTGGCGAAATGCCCGGGGCGGGTGGCCCAGACGCGGCCTTTGATGCGGACGCCCAGCAGTGCGAAGTCGCCCAGCAGATCGAGCAGCTTGTGGCGCGCCAGTTCGTTGTTGCAGCGCAGTTCGAGGTTGTTGAGGTAGCCCGCCTTGATCTCGATGTCGGGCTTGTTGAAGATCTTTTTCAGGTGTTCCAGCTGGTCGGCCGGGACAGGGTTTTCGACCACGACGATGGCGTTGTCCAGGTCGCCGCCCTTGATGAGGTTCATTTTGATGAGCGGCTCCAGTTCGTGCAGGAAGACGAATGTGCGGCAGGGCGAGATTTTCTCGGCGTAGTTGTCGCCCGGGTTGAAGGTGGCGTACTGGTTGCCGATGACCTTCGAGTTGTAGTCCACGTGTACCGAGACGGAAAACTCGTCGTCGGGGTAGAGGATGATGGCCACGCCCTTCTCGGGGATCGTATAGACCATCTTTTCGGTCACGTGGTAGAATTTGCGTTCGGCGTCCTGGTCGACGACGCCCGCTTCGGTGATGGCCTTGGCATAGGCGCAGGCCGAACCGTCCATGATGGGGGTCTCGGGGGCGTCGATGTCGATGACGGCGTTGTCCACGCCCAGCGTCCAGAGCGCCGACATGATGTGTTCGATGGTGCTTACGCGGTGGCCGCCCGATTCGATGGTCGTGCCGCGCGAAGTGTCTACGACGTAGTCGCAGAGTGCGGGGATTATGGGTTGCCCTTCGATGTCGGTGCGGCGGAATACGATCCCCGTGTCGACTTCGGCGGGATTGACGGTCATGGTTACCTTGACGCCCGTATGGAGGCCCTTGCCGGAGAATGAGATCGGGGCCTTCAGCGTTTGTTGTTTTGTTGACATAAGCAGTGTTTCCGATTATTTACGCGCAAAGATAAAAATTTTTTCTTAATAAAAAGTACGTATGCGGTTATTATAAAAAGTAAGGGTTTATAGCGACATCGCCGCGGGCGGGGGTGGATATTTCGGAAAAAAACAGTATTTTTGTGCGGAAAAAACAGGAAACACGCCATGCCGACGCCGGAACCGGAAAAACGAGTCAAACGCCCCCGCCTGCGCCTGCCTTTCGAGAAACGGAAGCAGGATGCCGGTTCGTGGACGTACGACCACCGCATCGGGTTGTGCGTGACGCTCATCGCCTACCTGGTGCTGATGATCGCCTTCGTTTCGTCGAAGATCGTCGTCGGCCGCAAGCCCCATACCCAGGGGATGTATATCGACCTGCAGACGCTGGCCGAGCTGGAACAGGAGCGCGACAGGCTGGAACGGCTGGCGCGCGAACGGCAGGAGAAAGACCCGATCGACTGGCGGAGCATCCAGAACCAGGTTTCGAACGAAAACGCGCTGAACGAAAAGCTCAGGGACGACCGCGGTACCAATGCCGCGGCGCTCAACGATGCCGCAGCTGCGGCCGAGGAGCGCATGCGTGCCAACCGCGAGGCTTACGAACAGGGGCTCGCCGAGGAGCGCGCCATCCGCCAGCGCCGCGGCGCCGGGGAGGATTCCGAGCACCAGGATCGCAAGGTCAAGGGGCGCGTCACGGTTTCCTTTTCGCTGACCGACCCGGTGCGGACGTCCCGCTACCTGGCCGTCCCGGCCTACAAATGCGAAGGCGGCGGCGAAGTGGTGGTCGAGATTACGGTCAACCGTGCGGGCGACGTGACGAACGCCCGGGTGGTCGAAGGCGGGGACGAGTGCATGCGCTCTTCGGCGCTCGGTTCGGCCCGCAGGTCGCGTTTCAACATCGACGACTCCGCCCCGGCACGCCAGCAAGGGACGATTACGTATATTTTTATCCCCCAATAAGTTCTTTTTGCCCCGCAGAGGCGTGATGTTTGCCGGATTTTTTTTATCTTTGTTGCCGATCGAAATTCAGGCATGCGTAAAATCGCGATCATACTGTCGGGCTTGCTGTGTTGCCTGTTCTACGAAACGGGCGGCAGGGGGATTCCTGCGTCCGTTGCGGAGCATGCCGCCGTCACGATTTCGGTCGACCGCGCTTCCCATGACCAATGGCGTTGCGAGCGCGAGTACAATGCCGACCTGAATTTGTCCCGCGTGGCGGGGGAAGTATCTCCTGCCCCGGTCGTGCCCGTTTCCCAACGCGGCGGATCCGAAACCGGCCAGAACGCCGACCGTTTTGCGGCGAACCGGTTCGAGGCGGGTGTCGTGAAAGTAACCTCGGAATTCAAATCTTCTGACCTGTCCGTCGGCCTGCATGCCGTAGACTACTACGTCTACCGGCTGCGCCGGCTCATTATTTAGCGTGTTGTATTTTACTGGTTTACAAAGGAAATACAAACGATTAATAATGAAAAAGATATGGATAGGAATAAAATTTGCGAGGCGATGTACGCCTTGCCCGGGGGCGTTGTGGTAAAACGCCGCAAGTCCCAGTTGCGCGCTGCCGTGCTGTTCATCGCCGGCGTTGCGTTGGTGGTAGTGAACAATATGTACGGGGCGGAGCTCACGAACAACATGCGTTCGGCGATCGTTTTCATCGGCGGGCTGCTGATCCTCTCGGGGATGGTCATGGCTGCGATCCAGCTCTTCGGCTCGGGGGGCGTGCCCTTCCACAAGGACAAGCATTGCTACCTCGTTTTCGAGGAGCTCTACTTCGACCGGGGCGTCCGTGCCGATGTGGTGCAGTCGGTTGAGAACGGCGCCGTAGACCGGCTGCTCGGCCTGGCACGCGCGAATGTCCCGGCGCTCACGGTGGCCCTCTACCGTACGCCCGACAACCGTTTTGCAGCCATGCAGGCGTTCGAGTACGCCGACCTGGAGTACAAGCCCCTGACCAGGCTGAACATAGTAGATAAAGCATAATGTAACATAAACGGAGAAGAATGATAGACATCAGTGGTGAAAACGTAGTATTGGTAGGCGCGTTGCTGCTCTTCGTGGCGGTGATGGCCGGTAAGGTCGCGTATCGTTTCGGGGCCCCCGCGCTGTTGCTGTTCCTCGGGGTGGGCATGTTGTTCGGTTTGAATTTCATCTCGTACCGTTCGGTCGAGATGACCCAGTTCGTGGGTATGATCGCCTTGTGTATTATCCTCTTCACGGGCGGTATGGACACGAAGTTCTCGGAGATAAAACCCATCATCGGCCCGGGCGTCGTACTGGCTACGGTCGGCGTGGTCATGACGGCGTTCGTGCTGGCCGGTTTCGTGTGGCTGGTGGCTCCGTGGCTGGGGATCGAAATACCGTTCGCGCTGGCACTGCTGCTGGCCTCCACGATGTCCTCGACCGACTCGGCGTCGGTTTTCTCCATCCTGCGAAGCAAGAAACAGGGGCTCAAGCAAAATCTGCGCCCGCTGCTGGAGCTGGAGAGCGGTTCGAACGACCCGATGGCATACATGATGACCATCCTGCTCATCAGTGTCGTGTCGAATACCTCGTCCGGCGTCGGCCTGGGCATGAGCGTAGTCTTTTTCGTGGTGCAGATGGTCGTGGGCGCCCTGTCCGGGTACCTGATCGGGCGGCTGGCCGTATGGACGATCAACCGCATCAACCTGGTCAACCATTCGCTCTACTCGGTGCTCCTGCTCGCATTCATCTTCTTCTCGTTCGCCTTCACCGACCTGATCAAGGGCAACGGCTACCTGGCCGTCTACCTTTCGGGTCTGGTTATCGGTAACCACAAGCTCCAGCAGAAACGGCCGCTGACGGTTTTCTTCGACGGGTTCACGTGGCTCATGCAGATCGTGATGTTCCTCACGCTGGGCCTGTTCGTGAACAGCAACGAACTGCTCGAACCCCGGGTGCTGATCCTCGGCGGGCTGGTCGGGGCGTTCATGATCCTTGTGGCGCGTCCGCTGACGGTCTTCGCTTGCCTGCTCCCGTTCCGCAAGTTTACGACCAAGGCGCGGCTTTACGTGTCGTGGGTCGGGTTGCGCGGCGCTGTGCCTATCCTCTTCGCCATCTATCCGCTGATGGCGCATGTGGAGAATGCCGGGCTGCTGTTCAACGTGGTTTTCCTGGGGACGATCATTTCGCTGCTGGTGCAGGGCACTACGGTGAGCGGCATGGCCAACCTGCTGGGGCTGGCCTATGAGGAGCGCGAGTCGGCCTTCAGCGTCGACATGCACCAGGACATGAAGTCGGCGCTTACGGAGGTCGAGGTCAACGAGACGATGCTCGAAAGCGGGCATACGCTCAAGGACATCACCCTCCCCGAGAATACGCTGGTGATGATGGTCTGCCGCGACGGCGAGTATTTCGTGCCGCAGGGTAAGACGGAACTCAAGCTGGGCGACAAGCTGCTGGTCATTTCCGACCGCAGCGAGGAGCTGGCAACCACCTATAAGGACATGGGCATCGACGATGTCATGAAGTTAGGGTAGGCTTCCCGCGGAGGAGGTTCCCTGTTCCGTCGGGAATTCAGGATCCGTTCCGCAAATCCCTTCCTGAGGGACAGGTATGTCCGGTATCCGGTGACTTGGAGCCTGCCGGACAGAGGCAGATCCCGGCGATTCGCTCGCCGGGATTTTGTTTCGCTTTGCCGGACGAAAAGCCGGACGGCGATTTGCACCGTCCGGGATTTTTTCCTATATTCGATGGGCCGTATCGGAGGGTGCCCCGATCTCCGTATCTCTATGAAAACCGAACGAATGAAAATAGGGCTGTTTGCCGCACAGCTTGTCTTGCCCGCCGTGCCGGGCCTTTATGTCATCCTGTTCCGTCCCGGGGTGTCGCTGCTTACGCCCCGGATGCTTATTCCCTCCATGCTGTGCATCAACCTGCTGGCTCTCCTCTTAGGGTGGCGCAGGCTCGGGTGGTCGCGCAACGAACGGCTCGATGCAGCCATGCTGCTGGTGATGTTCGCCCTGTTTCCCTGGCTGGAATACCGGATGCTGCCCGTCGGGGCGTTCGAGGGGAATTTGTGGGCGCAGGTCGGGTGTTACTGCGCGGGACAGGCGATCGGGTATGTCTCGGTCGTGCTGGCGCCCGACTGGTTGGGAAGGCTCAGACAGCGGCGTTATGAAGAGCGGGTCTTGTCGGGGCGGGAAAAGTTCCGATCCCGCAAGGAGGTGCTGGAACAGCGGGCCGAAGCGCAGGAGGCGCAGCGCAGGGCGAAAGAGTTGCGCAAGGCGAAGAAATAAAAACATCCCGGACATTCGTAGTTCGGGATGTTTGTTTTCGGGGCGTATGCCGGAGCCGTTTCCCCGGCTGTCAATCTGCCAATCCATCGGTTTGTCCGTCTGTCAACTCATCAGTCCGCCGGCCCGCCAGTCCTTCGGTCTGCCAGTTTGCCCGCCCGTCAGCCCATTGGTTCGTCTGTCTGTCTGTCTGTCTGTCTGTCTGTCTGTCTGTCCGCCGGCTCATTAGTCTGTAAGCTCGTCAGCCCGTCAGGCCGCTGCTCCGCCCGCAGGGAGGGCGGAATCGCGGCCTGCTGCCGTTTTACAGGGAGCGCCGGATGTTGAGCATCCAGGGGTTCTCGATGTTGCGGATGCCTTTCTGGAAGATCAGCTGCGCCAGCGTCAGCCCCATCTGGCGGAAGTCGGTCGAGAGGGTGGTGATCCCGCCCGCGAGGATCTCCTTGAGGGGCGTGTCGTTGTACGAAATGATGCCGAATTCGCGGCCGGGCGTCATCTGCTGCCGCTCGGCCTGCTTGAGCAGCGTCACCAGATCGCGGTCGCTGACGAGGATGAACAGGTCGCCTTCGCGGATTTCGCGGTCGCGGATCGAGGCGAGGTATTCGTGCCCGAACCCGTGTTCCGCACAGAAGCGCACCAGTCCGTCGTAGCGCTCCTGCGGCTCCTTTTTTTCGTGCTGCACCATCAGCAGCCGTTCGTATTTGCGGATATGCCGCAGCCCGTGGCAGAGCGCCTCGTAGGTGTCCTTTTCGAAGTTTTGCGCCACGGACGAATATCTGCCCAGCAGTTCGGGGTGGAAGTGGTCGAGCAGGAACACCCGCCCCGAGAGGCTTTCGAGCAGCGGCCCGATGCCGGTGAACTTGCCCGGCATGATGATATAGGTGGTGTATTTGCCGTTGGCGTCGGTCACCAGCGCGTCGAAGACCCTGCGGTTGTAGTTGTGGAAATAGAGGTCTACGCTTACGCCTTTGCCGACGTGCTCCATGAACGAGTTGTAGAGGTCTTCCTTGAATTCGTTGAATTCGTTGAAGAGCAGGAAAATATTCTGTTCCGAGGGGATTCGCGCCGAGGCGATGTAGTAGCCCACGCCGGGCGTCGAGGCGATGATGCCGCGCGATTTGAGTTCGCTCAGCCCGGCGAATACCGTGTCGCGCGAGAGACGGTAATTCTCGCGGAATTCGTTGATCGAGGGTATCCAGTCCCCCTTCTGGAGCTTCCCTTCGGCGATGCCGTCGATGACGAAGTTGACGACCTGTTTGTATTTCGATTCGTTGTTTTTCATGGCTTTGCACACGCAATGTCGTGCAAATATACGTAAAATCGGGTAATATCGGTACGAACCGGTACGAAAAATAAAAAAAATCATACCAGTTCGTACCAGTATGACGAAATTTTGTTTATATTTGCCCAAAAGATCGCACAGCGCAATGGAGAAAGGGATTGTTTTCAGCATCGAGGAGTTCGCCATACACGACGGGCCGGGTATCCGCACCACCGTTTTCCTGAAAGGGTGCCCGCTTCGCTGTGCCTGGTGCCACAATCCCGAGGGCATTTCCCCCGAGCCGCAGTATATGGATCGCCGCGACGGCCGCACGATGTGCGGGTACGCGATCTGCTCGGGGGAGCTGGCCGGCAAACTGCTGCGCAACAAGGCGGTATACGCCATGAACCACGGCGGCGTGACGCTCACGGGCGGCGAGCCGCTTCTGCAGGCCGCGTTTGCGGCCGAGGTGCTTGCCGCGTTGCAGGCCGCAGGGGTGCATACGGCCGTCGAGACGAGCGGCTATGCCGCGCCTGAGGTGTTCCGCCGGGTGGCGGGGCACGCCGATCTGGTGCTGTTCGACGTGAAGCACGCCGACCCGGTGCAGCACCGCCGCTGGACAGGGGTGGACAATGCCCCCATCCTGCGCAACCTGGCATGGCTGTGCACTTCGGGCCGGCCGTTCGTCGTCCGCATCCCGCTGATCCCCGGGGTGAACGATACGCGGGAGAACATGTTGCAGACCTGCCTGCTGATCAAGGATGCCCCGGGGCTGGAGCGGGTCGAGATCCTGCGCTACCACAAGACCGCCGGGGCGAAGTACGCCATGATCGGCCGGACGTATGCCCCCGGTTTCGATACCGGGGCGGAGCCCCGTGTCCACGACGTTTTCAGCGACTACAATCTTAAAACACTCATACAATGAATCCCAGAATCGAAAACCTGCGCGGCTATATCCTCCGCAAAGAGCACCATGTCCTGCGCCGTACCTCGGCACGGCTCGGGCTGGACAACCTCAATATCGGGTTTGCAGCGGCCGGAATGCCGCCCGTGAGGCGTTCGGCGGAGATGCTCGCAGCCCTGATGCGTGCCGAACAGCCCGTGATCCTGCCGGGCGAGAAGATCGTATTCACCCGCACCGTTACCGAAGTGCCCGAAATCTTCACCCCGCAGGAGTGGGACGGGATCAAGGCGTCGCACTACATCCACGAGCGCGGGACGGTCTGCAACATATCGCCCGACTACGAAACCACCATCCGCCTTGGGCTCGATGCCCGGAAGGCCGAAATCGCTTCCCGCCTGACGGACGATTCGCTCGACCAGGAACAGCGTATCTTCCTGGGGTCGGTGGCGCTCTGCATCGAGGCCGTGCAGGAGCTTACGGGGCGTTACGCCGCCCATGCCCGCGAGGCGGGGCAGGCGGATACGGCCCAAGTGCTCGAGGCCGTGCGTACGCGCGGCGCCCGGTCGCTGCGCGAGGCGCTGCAACTGCTGCGCATCCTCCATTTCGCGATCTGGGAGGCCGGCAATTACCACAATACGCTGGGGCGTTTCGACCAGTACATGTACCCCTATTTCCGCCATGACATCGACAGCGGCGTGCTGACCGAGGAGGAGGCGTTCGACCTGGTGGAAGAGTTCTTCCTCGCATGCAACAAGGACAGCGACCTCTATCCCGGTATGCAGCAGGGCGACAACGGCCAGAGCATGGTGCTGGGCGGCCGCGCCGCAAACGGCGACTACCTTTTCAACCGCCTCTCGGAGATGTGCCTGCGGGCCAGCTGCGAACTGGAGCTGATCGACCCCAAGATCAACATCCGCGTCGACGCGGATACGCCCGACGAAATCTTCTTCCTGGGGTCGCAGCTCACCCGCAAGGGGCTGGGATTCCCGCAGTACAGCAACGACGACGTGATCGTCCCGGGGCTCATGAAGAAAGGCTATTCGGAGCAGGACGCCCGCAATTATGTCGTGGCCGCCTGCTGGGAGTTCATCATCCCCAACCATGCGATGGACATCCCCAACATCGACGCCGTGTCGCTCATCGGCTGCGTGCGCGAGGTGTTGCCCGAATTGGCGGCATGTCCCGACTACGCGGCGTTTTACGGCCTGGTCGAGCGGAAGATCGTCGAAAAGGCCGACGCCATCTGCCGCAAGCACCGCAACCTCTACATCGTCCCCGCACCGATGATGTCGCTGTTGATGGACGGCACCATAGAACGGGCGCAGGACATTTCGCTCGGCTCGCGCTACAACAACTACGGCCTGCACGGCACGGGCATTGCCACGGCGGCCGACTCGCTGGCGGCGCTGCGCAAATTTTACTTCGAGGAGCGCCGTTTCGACGCCCCGACGCTGCTCTCGGCGCTGGAGGACGACTTCCGCGGCGCACCCGAATTACAACGCCTGCTGCGGCGGGAGGCTCCCAAGATGGGGCAGGACGACGACTATGCCGACTCCATCGCCTGCGACCTGCTCGCTTCGTTCGCACGTGCGCTCGAAGGGCGCCGCAACGAGCGGGGCGGCATCTACCGCGCCGGCACCGGTACGGCCATGTACTATGTTTTCCATGCCGCAGGCCTCGGTGCCACGCCCGACGGCCGCAGTGCCGGGGAGATGATCCCCGCCAACTATTCGCCGAGCCTGTTCATCGACCAGCGCGGGCCCGTATCGGTCATCAAATCCTTCACCAAACCGCGTCTGGAGGATGTGGTCAACGGCGGGCCGCTGACCCTCGAGTTCGACCAGTCGGTCTTCAACAACGAGGAGAGCGTCCGCAAACTGGGCATGCTCGTCAAGACCTACATCGCCCTGGGCGGCCACCAGTTGCAGCTCAATACCGTCAGCCGCGAAAAGCTGCTCGACGCCAAGGTGCATCCCGAGCGGCACCGCAACCTGATCGTGCGCGTCTGGGGCTGGAGCGGCTATTTCGTCGAACTGGACGAATGTTACCAGAACCATGTGATCAACCGGATCGAATTCGGCCTCTGAACCGGCGTGAACCGAAACTGAAAACCAACTAATCCGACCTGATATGAAAACATCCGTTAAAGGCTTCATGTTTTATGTCGCCTTCGTCGCTTCGCTCGGCGGCCTTTTGTTCGGCTTCGACACGGCCGTGATCTCCGGTGCCGAAAAGGCGATCCAGGGGATCTATGCGCTCTCGGACTTCGCGCACGGCTTCACGATCGCCACGGCGCTTATCGGCACCATCGTCGGCGCCCTGGTCTGCGGCGGCCCAGCCGAACGCTACGGGCGCCTGCGCTCGCTGAAAGTGATCGCGTGGCTCTACCTGATCTCGGCCGTGGGCAGTGCCGTGATCGTCAACTGGTATTCGTTCATGTTCTTCCGCTTCCTGGGCGGGCTGGCCGTCGGCGCCTCGTCGGTCGTGGGGCCGATGTATATCGCCGAGATCTCCCCGTCGCACTGGCGCGGGCGTTTCGTGGCCTTCTTCCAGTTCAACATCGTGCTGGGCATCGTCATCGCCTACCTGACCAATTACTGGATCGTGGGGATTCCCCACGACTGGCAGTGGATGCTGGGCATCGAGGCCGTCCCGGCACTGGCCTTCGGCCTGTTGCTGATGACCGTGCCCGAAAGCCCCCGCTGGCTGCTTATCCGCAGCCGTGACGCCGAGGCGCGCCGTGTACTCGAACGCACCACGCGCGAGAATGTCGAAGCCGAAATGGCCGAGATCCGCGCCTCGCTCGCCGGGGCGGGCGATACGGGCGAGCGGCTTTTCCGGAAAAAATATTTCATCCCCATCCTGCTGGCGTTCCTCATCTCGACGTTCAACCAGCTCACGGGGATCAACGCCATCCTCTACTATGCGCCGCGCCTGTTCGAGATGTCGGGCGTCTTCCGCGAGGGGGCGATGATGCAGTCGATCATGATCGGCATCACCAACCTCACGTTCACCATGCTGGGCATGTTCCTCATCGACAAGGTGGGGCGGAAGAAGCTCATCGGCGTAGGTGCCGTGGGGATGTTCGTCTCGCTGGTGCTCGTGGCGCGCGGGTTCTGGCTCGAACGCTTCGAAGGTTACTACATGCTTGTCTGCCTGATGGGCTACATCGCCTTCTTCGCCGTGTCGCTGGGCGCTACGATCTGGGTGGTCATTTCCGAGGTCTTCCCCAATTCGGTGCGTGCCAAGGGGCAGGTGCTGGGCAGCATGACCCACTGGGTGTGGTCGGCGCTGTTGTCGTGGTTCTTCCCTGTCTTCCTTTCGGTTGGCGGCACCTATATCTTCGGATTTTTCGCGCTTATTGCCCTCGGCAGCCTTATCTTTGCGATAAAGCTCCCCGAGACCAAGGACAAATCGCTCGAACAGATACAGAAAGAACTGGTAAAATAAAAACCCGGACATATGAACCGTTCCCTGAAAAAAATTCCCCTCGCGGCCTTGTGTGCCGCCATGGCCGCCGCCTGTGCGGGCGGCGCAACGGACGCCACGATCACGGTCGATGCGTCGAAAGTCGAGGGCAGCGTCACCCCCTGGCTTTACGGGGCCTGCATCGAAGACGTCAACCACGAGATTTACGGAGGCCTTTACGACCAGCGGATCTTCGGCGAGAGTTTCGAGGAGCCCGTGCCCAACCCCCTTTTCGACGACTGCTCGGCCTACGAAGGGGAGTGGCAGGTTGCCGGCGACGAGCTGCTCTGTGCCGCTCATGCGGGCGCCAAGCTGGTCTATGACCCGCTGGAGATGGCTGCGGGCGAGGTCGAGACCGAACTGAAATTCACCCGCGGCGGCGGTGGCGACAATGCCGGCCTGCTGGCCGGGGTTTCGGAGCCGGGCAACGGCGCCGACAATTTCCACGGCTACGAGATAAGCCTTACGGCCGACGTCCGTAAGGTCGTGCTGGGCAAGCATAAGAACAATTTCACGCCGATCGCCGATGCTGCCGTGTCGTGCGACCCCGCACAATGGAACAGGCTGGGATTCAAGACCGACGGCCGCACGTTGCAGGTTTTCCTGAACGGGGCTTGCGTGCTCCGTGCCGAGGACGACGATCCCGTGCTGGCCAGGGGCAGGGTCGCCCTGCGTACGTGGAATTCCGAGGCACGGTTCCGCAACGTGAAGGTTACGGCCGACGGTGCGTCGCGCAAACTCGTGTTCCGCACGACGCCGGCCGTGCAGGTCAGTCGGCAGTGGGACGCCTTTTCGACGGGCGGTGCCGTGGCTGCCTACCGCCACGAGGCGGGGGACGCCTATAACGGCGCCTGCTCGCAGAGCGTGGAATTCGTCTCCGGGACGGGAACCGTCGGCATCGCCAATGCCGGACTGAACCGCTGGGGCATTGCCGTGCGCAAGGGGCAGACGTTCGAAGGGCGCCTCTACCTGCGCGGGTCGGGCGATGTGGTCGTGGCGTTGCAGAGTGCCGACGGCACGAAGGAATATGCCTCGCAGCGTATCACGGGCATCGGTGCGGCCTGGAAGAAATTTCCGTTCGAACTGACTGCCGCCGCAGCGGACGGGGATGCCCGCTTCGCCCTCTACCTCGACCGCCCCGGCAGGGTGCAGGCCGATCAGGTGACGCTGATGTCCACGGGCGAAGACCGATTCCGCGGCCTGCCGATGCGTAACGACATCGGACAGGCGATGGTCGACCAGGGGCTGACCTTCCTGCGTTACGGAGGTACGATGATCAACATTCCGGGCTATCGCTTCAAGAAGATGATCGGCGACCGCGACAAGCGGCCGCCCTACCACGGACACTGGTACCGCTGGTCGACCAACGGCTTCGGCATCGAGGATTTCCTGCAATTCTGCGAGAAGGCGGGCTTCACGGCGGCCTTTGCGGTCAATATCGAAGAGACGCCCCAGGATATGGCCGACATGATCGAGTACCTGAACGGCCCGGTGACGTCGGAGTGGGGGCGCCGGCGTGCCGAGAACGGCCACCCCGAGCCTTACGGCGTGAAATATATCGGCATCGGCAACGAGGAGGTGCTCTTCAACGGCGACCGTGCCGACGAATACGACCACTATGTCGAGCGCTTCAACCTGCTGCACGACGCCATCAAGGGCAAAGACCCGTCGGTGAAACTGATCTCCACGGCGTGGTGGCGTGCCGATTCGCCGAGCATGGAACGGACGTTCCGTGCCCTGGACGGCAAAGCCGACTATTGGGACTACCATCCGTGGGCCGACCAGCTCGCCAGCGGCCGGGAGGTCGAGGCCGAACTGCGCCGTATGCGCGAGCTGTTCCTCAGGTGGAACCCCTCCACCACGATGAAATGCGCCATCTTCGAGGAGAACGGCAACCGCCACGACATGCAGCGCGTGCTGGGACACGTCACGCTTCAGAACGCCGTGCGCCGCATGGGCGACTTCGTGCTGACCTCCTGCGCGGCCAATGCCCTGCAACCCTACCGGCAAAACGACAACGGCTGGGATCAGGGGCAGGTTTTCTTCACCCCGTCCCAGGTGTGGGGGATGCCCCCCCTATTATGCGCAGCAGATGGCTGCGGCACACCACCGTCCCCTGACGGTCGGCTGCGGGGTCGAGGGCGCCGACGGGGTGCTCGACGTGACGGCAACCCGCAGCCGCGAGGCGGGGAGCGTCGTGCTCCACATCGCCAATACGGGTGCCGAGCCGCTGCGTGTGGGCCTGCGCGTGGACGGGATGGGGAAGGTTTCCCAAGCCCGCATGGTTTCGCTCTCGGGCGACCTCGACGCGGTGAACACCCCCGAAGAGCCGCGCCGCATCGCCCCCGTCGGGCGGGAACTGCCGGCCCGGGCTGCGCAGACTGTCGACATAGCGCCCTACTCCTATACGATCGTGGTGCTGGATGAATAACCCTGAAAAACCGAAGACTATGAATCTGAAAAGAACCATGCTGGCGGCGCTCGTGGCCGCCGTGCTGATCCCCGGCGGGCTTTGGGCGCGCGGGAAAACGGGCAATGCCCGAATCAAGGTCGACATCGAACGCCAAAAGGGCGAAATCGACCGGAATATCTACGGCAACTTCGTCGAGCACCTCGGCCGCTGCATCTACGGCGGGCTTTACGAGCCCGGATCGCCCTTTTCGGACGAGAAGGGCTACCGCCGGGACGTGCTCGAAGCGACGCGGGCGCTTCGCACATCGCTGGTGCGCTGGCCGGGCGGCAACTTCGTCTCGGGCTACCACTGGGAGGACGGCATCGGCCCGCAGGCCGGACGCCCGACGCGCATCGACCTGGCATGGGGCTTCCGCGAGAGCAACGCGTTCGGCACCGATGAGTTCGTCGAGTGGTGCCGCCGTGCCGACACCGAGCCCTATTTCTGCGTGAACCTCGGCACGGGGACGATGGACGAAGCCCGCAACTGGGTCGAGTACTGCAATGTCGAGAAAGGCACCTACTGGTCTGACCTGCGCCGCCGTAACGGCTACGAGAAACCCCACAAGGTGAAATACTGGGCCCTGGGCAACGAGATGGACGGCCAGTGGCAGATGGGGCACAAGAACGCCGAGGATTACGGCAAGTTCGCCCTCGAGACGGCCAAGCTGATGAAGTGGATCGACCGGGACATCAAACTCGTCGTGGCCGGGTCGAGCGACTACAACGGCAACTGGATCGACTGGAACCGTACCGTGCTGGAGTACCTGAAGAATCACGCCGACTACATCGCCCTGCACAACTACGTCGAGAACCGGAGCAACGATTATTACAAGTTCATGGCCACGACGCGCTTCGCCGAGAAGGCTATCCGCATCACCGAGGGGCTGATCGCCGAGGCGATGACCAAGGCCGAACGCAAGGATCCGATCTACATCGCCTTCGACGAGTACAACGTATGGTACCGCGCCAAGGGCGAGGAGGGCAACGAGGAGGTCTACAACCTCGAAGATGCGCTGGTGGTATCGACTTTCCTCAACATCTTCGTCCGCAATGCTCATGTGGTCAAGATGGCCAACATGGCGCAGCTGGTCAACGTCATCGCCCCGATCTTCTCCACCAAGGAAGGTTCGTGGTACCAGACGATCTTCTACCCGTTGCAGCTCTTCGCCACGCATTGCCACGGCACGTCGCTCGACACCTTCGTCGACTGCGACACCTATGCGCTGGGCGGGGAGCGGATCCCTTACCTCGACGTATCGGCGGCCTATGATGGCGAGGCCGGCGAAGTGATCGTGAACGTCACCAACCGCCACCGGGAGCAGGCCATCACGACCGACATCCTCTGCCAGACAGGACGTTTCGACGGCAAGGCGACGGTATACGAGGTCAACGGCCCCGACATCAAGGCCGAGAACTCGATGACCCGTCAGGCCGTGAAAACCGTGACCAAAGAGGCGCAGGCGCGGGGCGACCGGTTCACCTATGCCTTCCCGGCGCACTCGTTCACGCTGATCCGCATCCCCGTCGTAACCGACTGACAGCACCCTGCCCGGAGGCAGGCGCCGTCGGCCCCGGGGGGGCTCCCGAACCCGAATAAAATGAAACAGAACTTATTAATCGTATTTTTTATGGCAGGAATGCTTTCCGGATGCGGCTCCGAGCGGCATTCGCAGGTCTCGCGTGCCGCCTTCCGCTCCACGGTGGACGGCAAGGAGACCGACCTTTACACGTTGAGGAATGCCCGCGGGCTGGAGATGGCGGTGACCAATTTCGGCGGCCGCGTCGTCGAATTATGGGTGCCCGACCGCGACGGCAATTTCGCGGACATCGTGCTGGGGCACGACAACCTCGGAGCTTATGTCGATCAAACCGGAGAGCGGTTCCTCGGCGCCACCATCGGCCGTTACGGCAACCGTATCGCCGCAGGGCGCTTTACGCTCGACGGGAAGGAGTATACGCTGCCCCAGAACGACGGCCCCAACAGCCTGCACGGCGGTGCCAAGGGCTTCGACATGGTTGTGTGGGATGTCGTCGAGGTGACGCCGCAGAAGATCGTATTGGCCTGCCTCTCGCCCGACGGCGATCAGGGATACCCCGGGAACCTGAAGGTTACGATGACCTACGAGCTGACCGACGACAACAGCTTCGTCGTCACACACGAGGCCACGACCGACCGCCGTACGGTCGTCAACCTCACGCACCACTCGTTCTTCAACCTGCACGGGGCGGGCGGGCCGCCGATCAACGACCATGAGCTGATGATCGCCGCCGATTTCTTCACGCCCGTCGATTCGACGCTCATCCCCACCGGCCGCCTGATGCCCGTCGAAGGCACGCCGATGGATTTCCGCCGTCCGGCACCGATCGGGTCGCGCCTTGATGCCGATTTCGAACAGCTCCGCCACGGCCACGGCTACGACCACAATTGGGTGCTGTCGCGCAGGAGCACCCATGACCTGGAGCTGGCGGCTACGGTCTATGAACCCGCTGCGGGGCGTTATATGGAGGTTTGGACGACCGAACCGGGCATCCAGTTCTACGGCGGTAATTTCTTCGACGGCTCCCTGGTCGGCAAGGGCGGCAAATCCTACGGCCGCCGCGCTTCGCTGGCGCTCGAAACCCAGCATTTCCCCGACAGCCCCAACCATCCCGGCTTCCCCTCGACGGTGCTCGGCCCCGGCCAGCGCTACCGCCATGTCTGTGTCTACAAGTTCAGCACCCGGTAGGGGATATCCATATCATAGACACCCCCGGGTTCGTCTTGCGAGTCCGGGTGTGTCGTAGTATCGTAATAGGGGAATGCTCAAAATATTTAAGGCCGGATGCATTTCCGTTATTCGGAACCCATTTTAATCCTTTGGGAAGCGCCAGGTCGTGTAATCGTTATGCCGCAGGTCTTGCATGCGGATGTTGGCCTTTCTCGGCACGCTGTCGCGTTGTTCGGTGCTGACTGGGCCTATGATCCTGTCATCCCATGCGCCGTTCAAATAATCGTATTCCCGGGGTTGGATAATATACCATGTAGGCTGTCCCAAGGAGTCTTGCTGCGCCACAATAATTTTATCGTTGTAATAGACATGTTTAATTGAGCCGGCAATGTATTCCGTAAATTCCTTATGATAAATCAGAAATCCGAATTTAGAATTATATGCTTCAGACATCGTGATTTCATCA
>ENA-UEQY01000453-UEQY01000453.1-human-gut-metagenome-genome-assembly--contig:-NODE-453-length-24684-cov-25.266347_pt1 | contig 24684 bp, 28 predicted proteins | sample MGYA00242949_ERZ507949 | MGnify/ENA primary metagenome ERZ507949 (study PRJEB26167, sample SAMN06115403) | human gut metagenome | host: Homo sapiens | place: China:Jiangsu | collected 2016-07-06... | reverse complement strand
CGGATCCCTGCGTCATATACCTGCTTCATAGCAGCGATGCGCCGCTCAATGCTCGAAGCAGAGTCCATATCGTTCTTAAAATTTTCATCCAGTGTGTTGATCGACCATGAAACGGTCACTCGTCCAAGGTTCTTCAGCAGATCAATATCCCGTACCACAAGATCAGACTTTGTGCAGATCAAAATATCTGCGTCACTGCCGATCAGCTGCTCCAGAAGTTTTCTGGTATTCCCGAATTGCTCCTCCTGTGGATTGTAGCCATCCGTCACAGAACCGATGACCACACGCTGTCCGGCATATTTCTTCGGATTTTTAATTTCCGGCCAATGCTTCACATCAAGGAAAGTGCCCCACTCCTCCGTGTGTCCGGTAAAGCGCTTCATAAAAGAAGCATAGCAATACTTGCAGGCATGTGTACAGCCTACATAGGGATTGACCGAGTAACCGCCTACCGGCAGACTGGACTTGGTCATGATGTTCTTTGTTTCCACCTCACGAATGAGGATTCCATTTATTACTTCTGCCATGATCTCTGTACCTCTAACACTTTATTGAATTCCTCCGGCATTTCCTGAATCATATTTTCATCCCCTATGATAGGGACAAGGTCTTCCTTCATAAACACCGGAATGCCGAGCTTATGTGCCTGATCCGTCAGAGACCATGCCCATTCCGGCTCCGTATGAATCTTCCTGCTCTGAGCCCCGGTCATAGTGCCGACAACGATCCAGTTGATTCCGGAAAGGTCAACTGTGCCGGGATCGTCGAATAACGGCTCAAAGGTAACATGGTAATGTTTTGCTCTGACGTTTTTCCGAAGGGCGTCGATACGCCACCGTTCGGCTTTCCTCGTCACCGTAACGCCAAACCATGCGTTTTCCAGATCGGTATCAAAATCCAGCAGATCGGGGCGCTTGGTCAGGAACAGGAACTGATGCTGTGGATTTTCACGGATCTTTGCAAATACCTCGTCTCTCCATTCCGGCTTCCATCCGGAGAGATCGCTCATGCCGGTAAGAAGAAAGTTCTGCGGACGTTTCTTTTCCATCATCTTGAGCTTACCCGGAAAGAATTCAGGGTCAGCGAAGTCATCAATCATATGCCAGCGTTTCACGTTGTTGCGGGCATAGCAATATGTACACCCCACTGTGCAGCCAATGACGATATTCATGTTCTGAATCTGATCTTTGATACAAATACTCATGACTTCTGCCACTCCTCAAGATTCTTTCTGATGCGGTCGAGGCATTCCTCAAACCGGGTTATTTCTTCCTCTGAAAAACCCTTGTAGTAAACACTGCCCATCTCATCAGATACAGAATCGTACTCGCCCTTTAAGGCATGTGCTTTCTCAGTCAGAAACAGGAGTGTTTTCCTTTTGTCCGTTTCAGACTGAACACGGCTTATCAGCCCTTGATTTTCCATTCTTTCCAGCATCGTAGTAAGAGATGTTATCGCTAATCCGCATTTAGTCGAGAGTGACCTGATTGAGATACCATCCTCCTGCCACAGCACATAAAGAATACGTCCCTGGGCTCCATTAAACGCATCAATATTCTTTTCACTGAGAATCTTCTCAAAAATCCGGTCTCCAAGTTGTTTTATTTTGGTGACAAGAAATCCGCCATTTGTTTTCATGTAAATGCTCCTATATAGTAGTTTATTAAATTATACTATATAGGAGCTTTATTGTCAAGAGTTTATATGTCTTAATAGGTAAATTCCGTTTTTTTCAATTCTCCAAATCGGAATTGTTCGAGCTTTTCAAATACTAACGTCCTTAATTCTGTTCAATAATTGATTTATAGTAGTTACCAAAGTCAGCAAGTGAATTAACAATTGGAAGCATTTTTGTTCCGAGTTCCGTTAAGCTGTATTCAACTCTCGGTGGCTGCTCATGGTAATCGTGGCGATATGCCAGCCCATCACTCATCATTTGTCTTAAACTATCTGTCAAAACCTTTTGTGAAATACCATCTATACTTCGTTGTAGCTCATTGAATCTCCATGGACGCTCTTTCAAGTTACGCAAAATCAGCAGTTTCCATTTTCCTCCGATAAGAGATACTGCTGTTGCAACTGGGCATTCCGGTAATTCTTCTTTTGCTCGCATAATTCTCACCTCCGAGTCTATTGTAACACATTCATTTTTGAGTGTACAGTTACAAAAAGGTGCGTACTTGTTTTTGTATGTGTCTCACACTATACTAATACCAAGCAACCAGAAACTACAAATTAACTATGGAGGTACTATTATGGCAAATTACACAAAAACAACTATTGGAAAGGAAAACCGAATTGAGCTACATGAAAAGTTGTCTTTAACAGGTGCAGAAATCAGTTTAAACGAACTACCTGCAGGAGCAAATGTCCCATTTGTTCATTCTCATAAAGAAAATGAAGAAATCTATGGAATTCTTTCAGGTAACGGCAAAGCCATAATTGATGGAGAAGAAATTAGCCTTTCAACTGGAGACTGGCTAAAAATCGCACCTGCTGCAAAGCGTCAGTTTTTTGCATCCGATATTTCTGGAATTACTTATATCTGCATTCAGGTAAAAGAAAATTCTCTGGAACATTTTACAGCAGAGGATGCCGTAATCGGCTAATTAAAAGTATTTATTTACAAAAATGCACAGTTCACGATAAGCTAAGAACTGTGCATTTCTTTTTTGTTCAATATTACGTTTTCTCAATTTTTCAAACAAGAAGTTATCAGTGATTATCTTTTAGAAAACAGCCAACTACAGCAACGCCAAATCCAAAAACACCTAGGACATATCCCCAAAAATTATTTGTTGTCACAGCAATTCCTAAAAGTATTATTGCAATCCCCAGTTACTCAATCTTAATTCCTTTCATCGCAAATATCTTCGTTACAAACTACGATTTGTCAATTTCATTAAATATGAAATTTATTTCTCTATCGTGGATTCAGATATGTAATCGGATTCTGTGCCGACTGATTCAACTTCAGTCGGGCTATCGACTTTCCAATGTAGAATGTTTCATTCTCATCCAACGGAAACCCCTGCTCATATCTTTCATCCACGAAAAACACTCTGTTTTTAGTGCCTTTTCCAATATAGAAAATTTGCTTACTGCGTGGATCTATGAGTCCATACACATAATGATCTTCGAGTGAAAGAAGACTCTTCTCTGAAAATCTATCCATTCGTTTCTCCTAGTGTGCTGTCAGCATTCCCTTATTTGTATCCAAATCAAAGCCAACCTGCCAAAACAGCACAGCCTGACCAATACGCACAAGCCACACCGTTAAGCCACCTATACCGATTTACTCCTCTTTCCTTGACATCATTACTACGCACTCAACATGCGCTGTTCTTGGGAACATATCGCATGGGGTTACTTCTTTTGTTTTATAGCCGTTTGATTCAAAGATATGCAAATCTCTTGCAAGGGTTGCGGGGTCGCATGAAACATACACTACTCGCTTTGGCGACATTTGAGTTACCGTCAAAATTACATCTTCGCCGCAGCCTTTTCGTGGGGGATCTAAGACTACAACATCGGGTTTCAGACCCTCTGCCTTTAGCTGAGCTGCCGCCTGAGAGGCATCGGCACAAATAAATCTTGCGTTTTTTATGTCGTTCGTTGCCGCATTTTCATTTGCGTCTTTAATTGCGTCCTCCACAATCTCTGCACCGACAAGTGTTTTGCATTTATCAGCCATGGTAAGTCCTATTGTGCCTGTTCCGCAGTACAAATCAAGCAGGACATCGTCACTTTTAAGGTTGGCATATTCCTTTGCCTTACCGTAAAGTTTTTCCGCTTGTGCCCTATTCACCTGCCAAAATGAGAACGGCGAAATTTTAAATTTAAGTCCGCACAACATATCTGTGATGTGGTCACTGCCGTAGGCTACTCTGTTCTTTTTGCCGAGAATTACATTTGTTTTTTCTCTGTTGGAATTAATAATTACACTCTTTAGGTTTGGCAATCCGTCTTTTAACATTCTTACAAGCTCATCCTCTTGCTTTAAACCGTTGCCGTTGACAACATAACACACCATAAGCTCTTGCGTTACCTCACCCAAACGCATATACAAATGGCGAAGTCTGCCCTTACCCGTTGATTCGTCATAAATGTCTGCGTTTGTTTTTTCTATAAACTGCTTTGTTATTTCTATTACAGAATTAAAAATCTCCGGCTGCAAAAGACAATCGTCACAAGGTATAATTCTATGGGTATGGAATGAGTAAAAGCCGAAAATTGCCTTTCCGTCTTTATCTTTTCCGATAGGAAACTGCGCCTTGTTGCGGTATCTGTCGGGATTTGCACAACCGATTATATCTTTAAAATCAAAGTCTTTAATTCCTCCGATTCTTGTAACGGCATCGTAAACACGCTGTGATTTTATATTAAGCTCTTCATCATATGAAATATGCCGCCAAGTGCAGCCGCCGCATTTTGAAAACTGCGGACAATCTGCCTCTGTTCTTGACGGAGATGGAGTGATTATATTTTCTATTTTTCCGAAAGCATAGGTTTTCTTGGTCTTTAAAATTCTTACTTCGAGTTCGTCGCCAACGGCTGAGAGCGGTACGAACACCGCTATTCCGTCCTCGGTTTTTCCAACGCCGTTGCCCTCTGCTGTTGCGGAAGTTATATTTAATTTTATAATATCATTCTTTACTAAATTCACAATACATCACCAAGTTTATTTTATCATTTTTAATATAAGTTGGCAACTAAAAAGCCAAAACTTCAAAAAATATATTACAAAATTAAAAAAAGTATTTATTTTTTTCGACTATGGCTTTATAATATAAGGTAGAATTTTTGTGAATGGAGAATGAGTGTTTTGAATTACGACATTTTACTTGACAATATAAAAAGGATACATTTTATTGGTATCGGCGGCAGCGGTATGTGTCCGCTGGCTGAAATTCTCAACAGTGAGGGCTACCAGCTTTCGGGTTCTGATATGAACGAGGGCGATACTCTCGACAGAATCAAGGGTTACGGTATTCCTGTATATATGGGACATCGTGCAGAGAACATTGACGGTGCAGAGCTTGTTGTGTACTCAGCCGCTATCAAGGAAGACAATCCCGAGAGAAAGGCAGCTGTTGAGCAGGGTATTCCTTGCATAGAAAGAAGTGTAATGCTCGGCGTTGTAACAAGAAGATACAAGAGAAGCATTGCGGTTTCGGGCACACATGGCAAAACAACCACAACTGCTATGCTTTCTCAGGTGCTTATCGGCAGTGGATTTGACCCGTCTGCCATTATCGGCGGTAAACTTCCGTTTATCGGCGGCAACAGCTATGTGGGTCAAAGCGACATTATCGTATGTGAGGCGTGCGAGTATGTAGATACATTTTTACAGCTTAATCCGTTTATTTCTATTATACTTAACATTGATGCAGACCACCTTGACTACTTTAAGAACCTTGACAATATTAAAAAGTCGTTTAACAAGTTTGCAAAGCAGACAACGGGCTTGCTTGTAATTAACGGTGACGATGAAAACACGCTTGATGCCGTAAGCGATGTTGATATTGAAAAAATCACCTATGGCTTTGGCGAAAACTGCGATTACAGAGCAGTTAATATTTCTGCCGACAAGGGTGTTCACGAGCAGTTTGATATTTACTACAAGGGCGAACTTCTCACAAACATTAAGCTAATAGTTCCCGGCAAGCACAACATTTACAATGCGCTTGCTGCGGCAGCCACTGCACATTACCTTGGCGCTACTCCAAAAGAAATTGCCGATAATCTCCATAAATTCGGTGGCGTTCACCGCCGTTTTGAAATTCTCGGCACACCTGATGGAATTACGGTAGCAGATGACTTTGCTCATCATCCAACAGAGCTTACCGCTACTCTTAATGCCGCAATGAATATGGGATTTAAAAAGGTATGGGCAATTTTCCAGCCGCATACTTTCTCAAGAACAGCGCTTTTGCTTGATGATTTTGCCGAGGCGCTCAAAATCCCGGATGTTGCGATTATTTCAGAAATTCTCCCTGTAAGAGAAACCAACACATACAATATTTACTCAACTGACCTTGGCGCAAAAGTGCCAAACTCAGTTTGCCTTGACACCTTTGAGGAAATTACAGACTATGTATGCAAAAACGCAAAAGAGGGCGACCTCATTCTCACAATGGGCGGCGGCAATGTATATATGTGCGCAAATATGATTTATAATCAGCTCAAGTATAACGAGGAGAATAAGTGATTAATAAGAAATAGTATGGTTATAGCCACGAATCGAAATAACGGTTCGTGGCTTATCTTTATGATAGATAATTCATATTATATGAATATATCATTAGGTTCAATTTCAAACACCTTGCAAAAAGCGACTATTTCTATATCAGTTATAAATCTTTTGCCACACTCAATCCTTTGGATTGCATTTTTATCTAAATCCAATCCAAAAAGCTGTAATTTTTCAGCAAGCTGTCTTTGACTGCATTTAGGATTTAATGCAAGTCTTAATTCCGCAATTCTCTTTCCGCATACATTATTCATATTTTCATTTTTATTTTTAAACATTTTTTATACTCCTTTGACATTTAGTACTTGTCAATAAGAATATTTTATGCTATAATACAATTGTTATTGACATTCAGTGAGTGTCAATTGCGAATAATAAATTAAATAACGCAAGGAGCGATAAAAAATGAAAAAAGTTAAAAGATTAACAGCCGTAATACTGTCTGCACTTATGTTGACAAGTGCATTTTCCGCATTGCCTGTAAGTGCGGCTGAGGTTGAAAGTAATACTTCGGCTGTGTCTTCAGATGAAAATTTTATAAGCGGCGATTATGAGTATTCATTACTTGATGACGGTACAATTGAGATATCCAAGTACATAGGTAGCGATAAGGAAATTACTATTCCTGATACGATTGACGGGAAAAAAGTTACAAGTATAGGTAATTATGTCTTTGAACATTGCATAGGTTTGGAAAGTATAACAATTCCCGAAAATATTACAAATATTGAAAATATGGCCTTTCACATTTGCACAAATTTAGAAAGCATAAATGTTGATGTAAATAATAATATTTATTCAAGTATTGACGGTGTTTTATTTAACAAAGAACAAGATAAAATAATATTTTTTCCAGATAATAGATTTGATAGTTATGAAATTCCGGATAGTGTTACAAGCATTGGAGATGGTGCTTTTTTCGGTTGTGATAACTTAACAAACATAATAATCCCAGATAGTGTTACAAGCATTGGAAATGGTGCTTTTTACGATTGTTATAACTTAACAAACATAATAATCCCAGACAGTGTTACAAGCATTGAAAATTATGCTTTTAGTGGATGTGCTAACTTTACAAGCATAACAATTCCAGACAGTGTTACAAGTATTGGCGAAGGTGCTTTTAGTAGTTGTCGTATATTAACAAGCATCACAATTCCAGACAGTGTTACAAGCATAAGTGACTCAACTTTTAGAAATTGTTATAAATTAACAGATATAATAATTCCAAACAGTGTTACAAGCATTGGATTTTTTGCTTTTGAAGCTTGTGACTTAACTAACATAACAATCCCTAATAGTGTTACAAGTATTGGTGGTGCTGCTTTTCGTTATTGCACAAGGCTAGCAAATATAACAATCTCAAATAGTGTTACAAGCATAAGTGCCGAAACTTTTAGAAATTGTTATAAATTAACAGGTATAATAATTCCAAACAGTGTTACAAGCATTGAGAATGGGGCTTTTGGAGGTTGTTCTAGCTTAACTAACATAACAATCCCTAATAGTGTTACAAGCATTGGGGGTTGGGCTTTTAAAGGTTGTTCTAGCTTAACTAACATAACAATCCCTAATAGTGTTACAAGCATATATTGGGAAACTTTTTGTTCTTGTTCTTCATTAACTAGTATAATAATTCCGGATAGTGTTACAAGTATTGGCAATAAGGCTTTTTATGGCTGCACAAACTTAACAAGCATAACAATTCCAAAAAGTGTTACAAGTATTGGCGATTACACTTTTACCGATTGTAATAATTTAACAATTTACGGATATAAAAACTCATATGCAGAAGAATACGCAAAGAAAAATAATATTAAATTTGCCGTCATAAATTCTCTCGCAGATACAAACACTAACATAACCGTCAGCGGTGTTATGCAAAATGATGCTGTTTTAAATGTAGCAAAACTTGAAAACACCTTTGAAAATTCTGTTGCAACATATGACATAACCTTACAAAAGGACGGTGCTGTTATTCAGCCTGACGGCGCAATTACTGTCAAAATTCCAAGCAATGCAGAAAATTGCAAAGTAATGTGGATAAAGGATGACGGTACAGCCGAAGATATGAATGCAAAATATACAGACGGCTGTTATGTATTTACCACAGACCACTTAAGCGTTTACGCATTGGTACAGGATAAAACAATTCTCACAGGCGACGCAAACCAAGACGGTATTATAAATGTAGACGATGTTACATACTTGCAAATGCACATTGCAGGCAAAAAAACCACCGACGGTTCGGCTTTTATTGACGAAACAAACAAGCTGTTGTTTGACTGCATTGATATGAACAAGGACGGCAAACTCTCCGTTGCCGATGTAACAGCATTGCAGATTTATATTTCAAACAACAACCCAAAAATCAATTAATACAAGAAAGGCTATCGCAAAGTTAAAATGCGATAGCCTTGTTTTATTTATAAGGAGTTATTCCAGATATTTGTTGTAATATTTAATTATGATTCAGCGTACTTTCGGCTAAATTTTATAATTGGCTGACGAAGTATTCTGGCAAATCCTAATTACCCTTTTAAATAAACTTTTTACAATTAAAAACTGCCGCTCATTACAAGCGGCAGTCTTTAAGAAAAAATATGAAATGTATAAGGGATTGGTTAATTAATCAGCCTGCAAGTGCCGCACCGAGTGCTTTACAGCTTGCAATGGCATCGTCATCGGGAGAGTCATTACAGATTACACTTTCTGTTGCGAGAACCGCACCTGCCGAATTACAGGTATCCTCCCATGTTCTCATCCATTCGCCGTCGCCCCAACCATATGAACCGAAGAGGGCAATTTTTTTGCCGTTGAGCTTTGGTTCACATTCGTTAAAGACAGGCTCAAATTCTGAATCTTCGAGTGTTTCTGCGCCCATAGCAGGACAGCCGAATGCGATTGCGTCAAATTCATCTGCTTTGTCGGCAGAAAAATCAGATACATTAAATACAGAAACCTCTGCACCTGCGCCCTTTGCGCCCTCTGCAACAGCGTCTGCCATTGCCTCTGTATTACCCGTTCCACTCCAGAATACTACTGCTATTTTACTCATAACTTAATTACTCCTTTGTAAAAATTATACGGTAAGCCGCTTTAGCGACGAACCCTGCAAATATTTTTTGCAATATATATTAGTGCATTTTTTATACTTTTCAAATGTCTTTTTGGCATTCAATTCATCGTGATATACTTTCCAACAGCCGCAGCATTTAAAGTTTTTGCCCTTATTCTCAATAAAACTAATCACATCGTCAATCGGATAGCCTAAAAACAACCCGATTTCGTGAGGAAAACCGCCGCACGAGTACACTCTCTTAGAAAGCTCATTGATAAGCTCATCTGTGGTTTTGCCCTTGTAGCCTATTGACTCAAGAAAACTTTTGCTCCTGCTGTTTTGCATATCAAAATTTAATTTTTCGGGGCGATAAACATAAATCAACGCTCTTTCGGACGAAAAGTACAGTATACGGATTGACACACCTTTTGCGTTGAGAACAGAGTTTAGGGAGATAATATCTTTTTTTAGCTTAAATATGCTGTCAATTCGGCAATTAACCAAATTTCCTGTTTTTATATTCGCCAATGTCGGTGAGCAATGGCGGACTAAAATTTCTTCAGACATAATACTCCTTTAGTTAGCTTTGGCTAACTATTATTTCATAATTAACGCCCTTACAGGCGTTGATTTACATTTATTTCTGTAATTATAGAGGCACAATTACAATAATGGAAAGATTCATGCGTTAAGTTAGTTGTTACTAACCTTTTGCATAATTATAATACTACATCTTCCTCTATTTGTCAACACCCATTTTTAAATTTTTTAATATAAATTTTCACTTGCAATTTTGAGTGGTACAGTATATACTATATACATATTAGTTTGATATATGTATGGGAATGAGGTTCTCCCATGGATTTTCCAAAACCGCTTTTGCTGATGACTTCTGTTTTTAACAGGGGCATTGGCTTTTTTTATGCCATTTTTAATTTATTTATTTGGGGTGAATTGATGAAAAGGAAATTTGTTGATTTAAAAGTGATTTCGGTTTCGCTTTGTTGTGCCGTTGTAATGGGAATAATTTCGTTTGTCTTTTTAAAAATGCTTGGTTTGTCTTCTGTATTCAGAGAATTTTTCCCGTATTGCATATGGTTTTTGCCGCTTTCGGGTATGCTGACCGCTTTTGTATATAAAAGATACGGCGGCGAATCTTCTAAGGGCAACAACCTTATAATACAAAGTGCAAACGAGGGCGTTAAAGTGCCTAAAAGGCTTGCGTTTCTCACATTTATATTTACCCTGCTGACCCACTTTTCGGGTGGTTCTGCCGGCAGAGAGGGCACTGCCGTACAAATCGGAGGAACGCTTACAAGCAATGTTGCCGATAAACTCGGATTTAAAAGTGATGACAGAAAAATCATAATTCTCAGCGGTTTAAGCGCCGCTTTCGGCTCGGTGTTCGGCACTCCGCTTGCAGGTGCATTCTTTGGTATGGAGGTCTGCTGTATCGGTCAGCTTTCTGTAAGCGCCGTTATTCCCTGCTTTCTCTCGTCATATCTTGCAAATGCCGTCACTCTTTTGCTCGGTGCAACGCACGAAGTACATACTATCGCAAGCGTTCCTAACTTTGATTTTAAACTTATATTGATATTTGTTTCCGCATCTGTATTTTTCGGACTTCTCGGAAAATTATTTGCTCTTGCGGTCAAAAATTTAAAATTATTATACGCAAAAATTTTTAAAAATACTGTTTTATCGGCATTGATAGGCTCTGTTATAGTGGTTTTGCTCATTGTTTTACTCAATTTAAACGAATACGAGGGACTTAGCACTTGGCAACAGACCACCGCCTTTGAGGGCAACGCTAATTGGTACGATATGCCCGTAAAATTCATTTTAACAACTTTAACGCTTGGCGCAGGATTTCAAGGCGGCGAGGTTACACCGCTGTTTGACATAGGTGCGTCATTTGGCGGCTGGTATGCAAATATGTTCGGGATTGAACCGAGTTTTCTTGCGGCAATAGGACTTATATGCGTATTCGGCTCTGCCGCAAACACTCCAATCACCACAATTATGCTCGGAATAGAGCTTTTCGGAGCAGAGGCCGTTCCCTACTTTGTTTTTGCAAGTCTAATCAGCTTTATTGCGTCGGGCAAGTCGGGCATATACTCGGCGCAGGAAAGAAAGCTGAGCAAAAATATTTTTACAAAAGTCAAACAAGATGATTTTTCAGAATAAATGTGATACAATACTAAAAGAATATGTCGGAGGTGTGTTATGAAAATTTTGGTTGTATTTACGGGCGGAACGATAGGCAGCTGCTACAACGGCAATGTGATTTCTACCAATTCAAGCACTCGCTACAAGCTGATTGAAATGTATAAACAGCGTGGCGGAAAGGCGGAATTTGACACAATTTCTCCTTATACAGTACTCAGCGAAAACATCAGCGGTGAGCATTTCAGCCTGCTTTATAATGCCATAAAAGAAAATATAAATAAAAATTATGACGGTATAATTGTAACTCACGGCACTGATACCTTGCAGTACACCTCTGCTATGCTTTCGTATATGTTCGGTCTATGCAGCACTCCGATCGTGCTTGTTTCCGCAAATTATCCGCTTGAAAACGAAAAATCAAACGGACCTGATAACTTTACCTATGCCGTAAAATTCATTGAATCGGGCAAAGGCAAGGGCGTTTTTGTGGCTTATAAAAATAGCGGTGAACCCGCAAAAATCCATCGTGGCTCTCGCCTGCAACATCATCTCGCTTATGATGACAACATATACAGCATAAAGAATGAATATTACGGTGAAATTACAGATACGGGGTTTGTGGAAAATAATTCTTACAGCGAAAAAAGTGACGAATTGGTAATTGAAAAAATGCCGATTTCTACGGCAAGCTCACCTGTTTTAAAAATCACTCCATATGTCGGAATGATTTACCCCGATATTAACAAATCCACTAAAGCCATACTTTTGGAGAGCTACCATTCGGGCACTATAAATACAGCAAGCACAGAGCTTGAAAAATTCTGCAATAAAGCAAAAGAACTTGAAATACCTGTATTTTTAACAGGCAGTGAGGCAGGATTTTTTTACGAAAGCAAGGAGCTTTACCAAAAGCTGAAAATCAATATACTTCCGCCCGTATCGCCTGTATCGGCATATATTAAGCTATGGCTTTTGTGCGAAAGCAATAGCGAAAAGCTGTACGATAATTTTTCAAAATCGCTTGGTGGGGATATTTGGTAATCAGTAAATATGTTTCATACCAAAGTTTGAATTAATAAATTTAAAATTTAGGTCAACCCTTTTTAAAGGGTTGCGGGTTTGGGCAGAGCCCATAAAATGATAAACACACACTGATTTGAAATATAAATAAAACAGTGATAATTATATCATAGAAAAGCCAAACTTTAGATTAATCAAGATTTTTAAATAAAACAAAGTTAAGACTAATGAGTGGCAGAGAGCAAGAAAGTTACACTTGAGCAAAGCAGAGAAAAGATATTCTAAAGAACGCAAGAGTTTTAAGGTGTGGCTATTTGCCCTTGTAAAGCGGCAAATTAGTAGTTGTAGCAGCGTGGCTTTTCCTTTATGCTGTCGCATTTTCAGCCTCTCGCCGTTGTGTTCAAGCCGCCAAACGGCAAGCCGTTCGGCTATCAAAAATTTGCGATAACATAAAGCATTTGTGGGCGTTGCCCACAACCTTTGAAAAGGTTGACCAAACTTTTTTGTTTTATAGACGATAGTCCGTTATTAAAATAAGAAAAACTAACTTCCACTTACAAACAAAACCGACATCAGCTTATGAGCCGATGCCGGTTTTTGTTATAAATCCTTTGCCCTTTATAGAGCCTGCTGTTGTTACTATAATAAAAGCTCTTTTATCCACACTTTTTACGGTGTTTGTAATTTTATATACCTGATGCGGTCTGACAGCGCACATAATAACTCTTTTCGGCTTGCCGCTGTATGCGCCCTCACCGTTAAGCAAAGTTATTCCTCTGTCATTTTCAGTCATAATCATACTGCAAATTTCTTCGTATTTATCCGTAATAATAAACATCAGCTTGCCGTTATCTCTCGCAACACCGTATGAAATGGTGTCAATAACTTTAATACTGAAAAATATTGTAACCACAGCATACAAAACACTTTCAATACTGTTATATACAAAGAATGCCATAATAAGCACAAGTGCGTCTGCTGCAAAAATAAGATTTCCTGTTGAAAAATACGGGAAATGCTTATGCAAATTCAGAGCAACAATATCCGTGCCGCCTGTCGAACCGCCACGCATAAATATCATTTCAAGACCAACACCGTTAAGTATTCCGCCGAATATCGCAACCAAAATTCTGTCGCCCGTATAGGCAGTCATAATAGGCGTAAATACATCAATAAGTATTGAAGCGAATACCGTACCTGCTATTGTTTTGGTAAGAAACGAAATGCCGTTTTCGATTGCGCCCCATATAAACAACGGTATGTTCATTATCAGCACCATTGTACCGATTGGCAAGCCGAACATATGATTAAGCATTGTAGCCACACCGGTAAGTCCGCCCGGTGCAATGTCGTTTGGCGCTGTAAATACTACAACAGAAGTTGCATAAACAGCTGCTCCTGCAAGCATAATTGCATAATCGGCAACAGCGGATTTAATGTCGAATTTATTTTTCACAATTACCACTTCCATTTAGCGAAATATGTAAAATAATATCAAATAACTCAGAAATTCTTTCTTTTTTATTTTTTAAATATAAGTATCCGAAAAGGCTCTCAAGTCCCGTAGCACTATGGTAATCTGCCACTGTACCGTTCTTGGGAGTGCATTTTGGAGCGGCGTTTCTGCCTCGTTTATACACTGATAATTCTTTATCAGAAAGATGAGGTATCAGAACCTTGGCATATTCCGCCTGACTTTTGCAATTTACAAAGCCTACTTTTATTTTATTAAGCTCGCCGACAGGGCGGTTGCTCTGCCGCACAAGGTATGCACGCACAAGCAAATCGTACACGCCGTCACCCACAAAAGCGAGTGTGAGCGGCGAAACCTCGTCGGCATAGGTATGCTCAATTATATTATCGTTTTCCATACAAACACCCTATTAATCAACAAAATCAAATTCAAGCTCATAGATTGAAACCGTATCGCCCTCCGAGCAGCCTTTTGCTCTAAGCGCATCAATTACACCGTTATCAATCAGCACCTTTTGGAAATAGTTAAGGCTTTCATAATCATCAAAATTGATGCTTTTCATAACCTGCAACAGCCAATCAGCCTCAACCGTGTAAATGCCGTTTACATTCTTAACGGTAACTGCGTGGTCATCAAAATCCTCGGCGGTTACAATCGGAGCAGGCTCTGCCTCATAGTGAGCGATAGGCGGAAGTTTTGAGAGCATTTCTCTGATTTTGTTTAACATTGGGTCAACATCATAGCGAATAGCCGCCATAATCGGGAAGAAATCGTATCCCTGTTGTTCAACATATGCTTTGAAATCAGCTATTTGCTCATCGGTTGCCATATCGCACTTATTGCCTGCAACAATCATTGGTCGCTCGGCAAGCTCAGGGTTGAATTTTTTAAGCTCGTTGTTAATTGTTTCAAAATCCTCTTTCGGATCTCTGCCCTCTGAACCCGACACATCTACAATATGCACGAGCATTCTGCAGCGCTCAATGTGGCGCAGGAACTGATGGCCAAGACCTGTTCCCTGCCATGCGCCCTCGATAAGACCGGGGATATCTGCCATAACGAATGACGAACCCTCGCCCATTGACACCACGCCCAAAACAGGGGTAATTGTGGTGAAGTGATAATTTGCAATAAGCGGCTTTGCCTGCGAAACAACGGAAACAAGCGTACTTTTGCCCACATTAGGAAATCCAACAAGTCCGACATCGGCAAGGAGTTTTAACTCGAGAGTAACATTAAACTCTTCTCCCGGCAAACCCGGCTTTGCAAAACGAGGAACCTGGCGAACAGGAGTAGCAAAGTGGGGATTGCCCCAGCCGCCCTTACCGCCTTTTGCCACAACATATGGCTCGGCAGACGATACATCCGCCAAAACTCTGCCTGTTTCTTCTTCCTTAACAAGAGTGCCAAGCGGCACACGAATAATAAGGTCTTCGGCATTTTTGCCCTTACAGCGACCGCCTCTGCCGTTTTCACCTTTTTTTGCAAGGTATTTGCGTTTATATCTGAAGTCGGCAAGAGTTGAAAGATTGGTATCTGCAAGAAATACTACATTTCCTCCTCTGCCGCCATCTCCGCCATCAGGGCCGCCTGCCGCAATGTATTTTTCTCGGTGAAACGATACTGCACCGTCACCGCCGTCACCGGCTTTTATATATATTTTCGCTGTATCTACAAACATTTCTGCTAACCTCCAAATGACGAATTTATTTCTAATTCATAATTTATAATGCGTGATTAATTCATTATCAAAATTTGCCGAAAATCACGATTTAAAATTAAGTATTATGAATTGTAAACCCATTTTTATTATACCCTCAAAGTACAACAAAAATCAATACCTAACAAAAAAGGGTGGATAATAAATATCCACCCTAAGATAATGCGCAAATTACTGCTCAACAGGATAAACGCTTGCACGCTTTCTGTCCTTGCCTACACGCTCAAACTTTACAACGCCGTCAATCTTTGCAAACAATGTGTCGTCTGAACCGATGCCTACGTTGTTACCTGGATGAATGTGAGTACCTCTCTGCTTAACAAGGATGTTGCCTGCGAGAACCTTCTGTCCGTCTGCACGCTTTACACCAAGACGCTTTGATTCACTATCACGGCCGTTCTTTGTAGAACCCATACCTTTTTTATGAGCGAAAAGCTGAAGATTTACTTTGATCATTACCTTACACCTCCGAAATAATAACTTTAATAAACTTTTTGTACTGCTTTTGCAAAGCAGATAAGTGAAGCCATAAGCCCTCAATTAAATGAGATGCCTCTGTTGCCTCGTTACTGCTCAGGTTTAAATTAATAAAACCGTCGCTGTCGGTAACCTCTGCATCTGTATGCAGAACCTCGGTGATTGTGTTGGCTGTCATAATTGCGGCAGAGCTTACGCCTGCGCAAACAATATCAGGCCCACTGGTATTGAAATCAGCATGACCGGATATTTTAAAGCCTTTAAAATAATCAGCCGATTTAAAAAATGTTACCGTAATCATTCTCAGATCTCGATTGAAGTAATCTTAACCTGTGTGTAAGGCTGTCTGTGACCCATTGCTCTCTTCTCGCCTTTCTTTGGCTTGTAAGTAGCAACTCTGATTTTCTTGCCTTTACCGTTCTTTAATACCTCTGCAGTAACCTTTGCACCCTCAACAACAGGAGTGCCAACCTTAATGCCGTCGTCTGTGCCAACAGCAATAACATCGAATGTTACTGTTTCGTTTGCCTCAGCGTTAAGCTTTTCAACGAAGATAACCTGATCGTTTGTTACCTTGTACTGCTTACCGCCTGTCTGAATAACTGCGTACATTTTAGTACCCACCTTTACATATGTCTCGCTATCTGCAGGTAGAGTAAAAACTCATTTAGCAACCCACAATATGCGGCTTATATAGCATAACACAAATACAATTTATTGTCAACCTTATTTTTACAGGTTATTCTGAATTTTTGCAGCTTTTATTGTATTTTTCATAAGTGTGGCAATGGTCATAGGGCCAACGCCGCCCGGAACAGGAGTTATGTATGAGCATTTGTCCTTTACATTCTCAAAATCAACATCGCCGCAAAGTTTGCCGTTTTCATCTCTGTCCATACCTACATCAATTACCACAGCACCCTCTTTTACCATATCTGCCGTAACAAACTTTGGTCTGCCTACCGCTGCAACCAGAATATCTGCCTTACTGCAAATTTCTGCGAGATTCTTTGTACGGCTGTGGCAAATTGTTACAGTGCCGTTTTCGTGGAGCAAAAGCATTGCCATCGGCTTGCCTACAATGTTGCTTCTGCCGATTACAACACAATTTTTACCGCTTACTTCAATGTTGTAGTGATGGAGCATTTCCATTACGCCTGCCGGAGTGCAAGGCAGAAAATCGTACTCGCCAAGCATAATTTTGCCTACATTTACAGCGTGGAATGCGTCTACATCTTTAAGCGGACTGATTGCCTCAATTACTGCCTTGTCATCAAGGTGCTTTGGCAACGGGAGCTGAACGAGGATACCGTTAATGTCCTTTTTCTCGTTAAGTGTTTTTACGAGGTCTAAAAGCTCCTCCTGTGTGGTTTCGGCAGGCAAAGCATATTCCTCAGAATGAAATCCCACAAGCTCACAGGCTTTCTTTTTATTGTTTACATATACCCTTGAGGCAGGGTCGTCGCCTACAATGACAACCGCAAGTCCCGGGGTGATTGAATGTTCTTTCTTTAAAAGCTCAGTTTCATTTTTTACTTCCTGCTTTACCTGAGCCGATACCTTTTTTCCGTCTATAATCTGCATAAAAACTGTCCTTTCTCTTAATGTTTATCAAAAGCATAACTATACCTACAACAAAAATAATTGCCGACAAAAGCTGAGATACTCGCACCGCATTGCCAAAAATTTGGAAGTGCATATATAGGCTGTCTGTTCTGAGTCCCTCTACTATCATTCTTTCAAAGCCGTACCACACAAGATAGCTGAAGAAAATTTGTCCTGCGTATCTTTGTCTGTATTTTCCGTAAAAATGCAAAACCACAAATCCGAGCAGGCACCATACGGATTCATAGAAAAAGCAAGGGTGAACGGCAATGTTGCCCGTACCCTGACTTACCATACCCCATGGCAAATCTGTGGGCGCGCCGAATGCCTCCTGATTCATAAAATTGCCCCATCTGCCTATTCCCTGTCCGAGCAAAAAGCCCATCATAGTAATGTCGAGAATCGGCATAACTTTCATTTTTTGAATTTTGGCAACGATAAGTCCGCCCAAAAGCGCACCGATTATTCCGCCGTAAATTGCTAGACCGCCGTTGTTTATATAGAGAATTTCAATCGGATTTTTGCTGTAATAATCCCATTCAAAAAAACAATAGTAAAGTCTTGCGCCGACAATTCCCGTAATAATACCCACGAGAATACAGTTAATCAGCTTGTTGCCGTCAACATTGTATCTTTTTGAGCTTACATAAGCGTAAAGCACCGCAAGCAGAAGTCCCGATGCGATAATAATTCCGTACCAATAAACCGGGTAATTACCAATGGTAAAAGCAACAGGATTTACGGTAAATTCAAGACCAAGTCCCGGAAACGAAACATTATAGTCCATTACTTTTCACCGTCCTGAATTGGCTTTACAACAGACAGTGTGCAGTTATTTACATCGAGCATACAGTTAAGTCGCTGTGTTACATCTTCTATGGTAGCGTTTGCGATTTCGTCAATGTAGTCAAACATATTGTTGCCCTTAAAATGGTAGTCGGCAAGAATGTTTGAAATAGTGTCTACCGAATTAAGCGATGCTACCGTATCGCCGTAAATTGATTTTTTGGCAATTTCAAATTCTTCCTTGTCAATGCCGTTTTCCTTGAGCTTTACTATATAATCTTTAATCATCTCTGCCGCTTTCTGAGGCTGTCTTGACTCACCGCCAAAGATAACCGAACAGTAACCGGGGCCGTCAAACAGCTCGTAAGAGAATGAGCTGTTAATAAGGTTTGCATCAAGCAATTTACGATACAATTCGCTTGTTTCTGAGGCTAAGAGGAATAGCAAAATATCTGTATGAGCCGCCTGAGCGTCACCCTTTACGCAGTCAGCCTTTTCCTTAAATCCGAGGTTAAATATCGGCATAGAAACCGAAAATTCCTGCTCAACATACGGCTTTACGATTTCGTAAGGCTCGTTTTCAAACACATTGTGAATAGTATGCTTTTTGCTTGGTTTTAAAAGTCTGTCGGCTGTTTTTAACACCTTGTCAACTGTAACATTGCCCGAAACGCAAAGCACCATATTGTTGAGGTTGTAAAATACATTATACACCTCGTACAATTTTTCGGCTGTAATTTCAGCAATACTTTCAACCGTACCTGCAATATCAATTTTTACAGGGTGGTTGTGATACATATTTTCAAGCATATTAAACATTACTCGCCAATCTGGAGCGTCATCGTACATCTTGATTTCCTGTCCGATAATACCCTGCTCCTTAGCTACGGTCTGCGCAGTAAAATACGGTGACTGCACAAAGTCGAGCAAAATTTCAAGGCTTTCGTCAAACTTTTCGGTACAAGAAAAAAGATAACAGGTTTTTTCAAAACTTGTGTAAGCATTTGCGTTTGCGCCTGTTTTTGCGTAACGCACAAATGCGTCGCCGTCTTCGCTTTCAAAAAGTTTGTGTTCAAGATAATGCGCAATGCCGTCCGGTACAGTGATTACATCGCCGTCATCAACAGAAAACTTTGTGTTGATACTGCCGTACTTTGTGCCAAAAATAGCATAGGCTGAATTGTAGCCCTCTTTTGGATATACATAAATTGTAAGTCCCGACGGATGATTTATTTTATAATATTTTTCTGCAACTCTTTCGGATTTTATCTCTTTAATCTCCATTTTACACACTCCCTTTCGCTTATTTATTCTTGAGAACATATACAGTGTCAAGTGTGAGCTTTTTTGCCGCCTCTACAATTTCTTCCTTTGTAACGGCATTATATTTTGCCGCAAGTTCTTCAATGCTGTTAAAACCGTCATTTATAAACTGTGAAGAATACCAGTTGTCTATACCGGCTGTGGTATCGTTGGATGTACGGAATCCGTTTACTATTGCACGCTTTGTAGCCTCAATTTCAAAGTCGGTGATATTGCCGTTTTTCATATCCTCAACTTCCTTGAGAATAGCTTTTTCGGTTTTCTCTATATTTTCATTGAGCACACCGCTGTCTACAATCATAAGACCGTTGATGAAGTTGTAGCTTGCGGCGCAGTAATAGCAAAGGCTCTGCTTTTCTCGCACATTATTAAAGAGTTTTGAGTTGGCGGTACCTCCGAGAACAGCGCACATAAGTCTGCCTGCAATCCAATCCTTTTCGCTGTCGGTACAGCCGATGCCGGAGCGGAAACCGAGCACGAGCTTTGACTGAGAAACATCCATTTCCTCAACAATATGCTGTGCCTCGTCAGCGCTCTTTACATAAGTCATATCAACCTTGCAAGGTGTTCTGTCAATTTTACTGTATGCGTCTGTAAATACCTTTTCGGCTTTATCTGCACCGCTGTCACCGATGTAAAAGATTTCTACGACAGACTCTTTAAGCACCTTTTTCCAAGCGTCAACAAGGCTTTCGGGAGTGATTTTATTAATCTCCTCAACCGAGCCGTAGCGCTTAATGCCGCAGGTCTGACCTTTGAGCATATTGGTAAGCATTGTGCTTATAGCATAACTGCGCTTATCGTTAAACTCGGCGTCAATAGCGTCAAGCAACTGTCTGCGCTCCTGCTCGAAATCATTATCATTAAATTTACCGTCGGTAATGTTAGGATTAAAAATAACCTCGCACAAAAGCTTTGAAAGCTCGGCAGAAATAACCTCATCGGTAAACACATATCTGTCATCAATGCCCACCGCTGTAAAGGTAAGCACCTGATAATCGCCTGTTTTCTTTACGCTTGAAACAATGTCTGTTCCGTAAAGCGAGCTGAGTTTTTTGCTGAACTGAGTAAAATCGGGATAAGCCTTACACGAGCGTGTAAGAAGTCCACGCAAAAGCGCATTGTGCGCTGCGTCCTTTTCATTTAAAGGAACATAAAGATTTACACTCATTCTGATTGTTTTAAATCTATCTACCTTAATGTTGTTAAAAGCAACACCGTCGGCAATAATTTTTCTTTCAACAGAATTCATCATATCATCTCCGAATCTATAATCTATATTATTTCCAATCTAATATACATTGTTTAGTATAACATAATTTTTCGGGAAATAAAAGTATTTATATAAAAAATAAGGGCATTGTCTGTAAACAACACCCTTTTTATGTATATTATATGATTATTTCTTTTTCCTTCTTGCCGCAAAAGCTGTCAGTACAAAGAAAACCGCTGAGGTTGCAACAAGAACAATTATGCTTTCAAAATCAGTCACAGTATGGTCGCCGAACGAATAGATTATACCCATCTCGGAATTAATCTGATCAATTACCTCAGGTTTTAATTCGGCAGGTACAGATTTGGTACATTCGGTAATTGCACTCTCTGTAAAAATCTGTCTTAACATACTGCCCGCATGAGAAATCGGAAAACATTTTACTGCAGTTGCAACCGAATCGGGCAACGAACCCACAGGAATATAAATACCTGTAATAAATCCGGAAATTGTACCTATAATCGTACATATGGCGGTATATGCGCCCTCGGTTGTTATAAACATTGCAATAAACATAACAATAGAAGTTGTTGCAAGGTCGTCAATTGCAATTATGCCGACAACCTTAAGCATATTAAAAAGGCTTAATAATTCTCCGCCGTTTACAACTATGTATATTTCACCGAGAATAAAACCTATCAATGTAATAAAAAACGAAATCAAAGCAAGACTTAAAATATATCCGAGAGTTATTCTGCTGCGGCTTACAGGTGAACAGTAAAAGTCTTTAAAAAGTCCTTTTGACCTGTCGCTTACTATTGATACCGCTCCGAGAGATATTGAAAGAGGCATAATAGAAATAATACCTGCCATTATCCAACCGTCTGTAAGAAGTCTTGGGCTGTCAAGTCCTATACCCTCAAAACCTTTTGAAAGTTGATCTCCGAGGAAAAGCGCATACAAGCCGACGATTATAAATACCGTAAGCAAAGACGCAAGCCAAGCGCCCTTATTTCTGAAATATATTTTAATATTTCTTTTTACCAAAGCAAGCATTACTTTATCTCCTTTCCTGTAACAGCTACAAATAAATCATCCATTTTACCTTTCTGAACTTCAAAATCAAATATGTAATCCTTTAGCTCATTGACTATCGGCAAAGCTGCAAAAGTTGACTTAACGGGAATTTTTACAGTTTCTTTCGTAAATGTGTATTTCATATTCTTTGACTTCAGTATCCTTTCAATATCCGCCATTGTACTGTCTTTATGGTATATTGTAAGCATATCCGAAACATATTTACTTTTAAGTTCAACGGGAGTTCCTTGCGCCGCAATTTTACCCGAATCCATAATTACAACATATCCTGCGTTCTCTGCTTCTTCAAGATAATGAGTGGTAAGAAAAACCGTCATTCCGTATTCTTTTCGTAAATTACTTACGGTTTCCCATACCGCAAGTCTTGTTTGCGGGTCAAGTCCGGTAGTCGGTTCGTCAAGAAATAATATTTTAGGTGTATTAATCAATGCTCTTGCAATATCTGCTCTTCTGCGCTGACCGCCCGAAAGTTTACCGTACGGTCTGTTCATAAAATCGGTTGCACCCGATTTTTCGATAGCATCGGCAACTGCATTTTTCAAACTTTTACCTTTTAATCCGTAAAAACTGCCTCGTATCGAGAGGTTTTCTTTTACGGTAAGCAATGGGTCGAGCAAGCTTTCCTGAAATACCGCACCGATTTCGGCTCTTATTTTTGAATCTTCTTTTCCGAGTATTCTTCCGCCGATTTCAACTCTGCCGCCGTCCGGCTTTAAAAAAGTATTCAATATACTTATGGTGGTTGACTTTCCCGCTCCGTTCGGCCCTAAAAACGCAAACAGACTGCCCTCCTCCACATAAAAGCTAATATCGTCAACAGCCTTTAAATCGCCGTAAGTCTTTGTTAAATTTTCAATTACTATTGCTTTTTTCATTGCCGTTTCTCTCCTTTAATATTTTATTAATCGTATTTGAATCTGCTTTCATTCTCAACATCTGAATTGTAAACACTATCAAAAACACCGCAATAATTACACCTGTCGCAATCAGCAAGTCTGACATTACAAAATCAAACCAACCGAATATTGCTCCGCCTACTACCATAACCACGGCAAAAACTTCTAAAATATATATTATGCTTACAGTCAACAAACTAAGTTTGAGTTTAAAACCGTTTGATAATATCAAGTCGGTCACAAACATTAATACAGAAATAACCAATGCGACAATAAAGCATTGAATTACGCTGTATGCGTTAAAAACAAAACCGCTGCCAAAAAACACATTAAGCAAAGCAAGTATAAGTGTTTGCCAAGCAAATGAATTTACAAAAGCAGAAAAAAACTGACTTAACTTATTCATTGTTCTATCCCCTTTACAGTCCGAATTTACTTTTAAAATCTTTTAAATAATGCCTGTTTACAATCTGAACTTCGCCGTTATTCATATGTACTTCCATTTTTCCGTTAAGCAATGGCCTTACACCCGTAAGTTTGCTTATATTAAGAATACAATTCTTACTTATCCTTACAAAATCGGATTGCGGTAAAAGCTGTTCTGTCTGATAGAGTTTGTAATCGGTTTCATACACCTTATTTTGAGAATAAATAAATGTCTTTTCATCAACGCTTTCTATGTAATAAATCATTTCAGCAGATATAAGAAATGTTTTATCATCAATTCTGCCTGTCAGCTTTACATTGTTATGTTCAAGCTCGTCAAGCAGTCTTTTTAAATTCTCATCAACAACCGCACATTTAACCGTAATCTCGGTTTCGGTAACCGTGCTGTCTTTAATTATCTTTATCTTCATATATTCCCTCTGTGAAGTTAAATTCATTTATTAAGTACATTTATAGAATAACAGAAATTGTATTCAAATTAAAGTATTTTTAGGTAAAATGCAAAATACAAAGGTTAAGTTGCATAAAAAATACCGCCAACCATAGGGTCAGCGGTTAAAATTAATTTCAAATGTTGACATTGCCCTGAGGGCATTTTAAGGTAAGGCAATGTCCGCTGTTGCAGTACCGCACCGGAGTTCAGCATAACCGCTTAGCTCCTCTTCCTCAGATGAAACACTCTGCAATCAGCAATGAGCAATACACCTCATCATAAGTATGATAAGGTGTATTGCATTATAAAGTTAAGTTAAAAGAAAAATACTGCATTTTGACGCAGTCCCGTCATCGCTTGCTGGTAAAATAAAAAACAGATTAACAAAATTGACAGCTGTATAGTGCGAGTGACTGAGTTTAGATATGAGCAAAATGCCTACCTCGCTTATTGCGGCTTATTCATAATCAAAAAATCATCAACGCTCTCGCTAAAAACAGTCCACAGGACTGTTTTCTTAACGCTCGCCTTCAAGTCCCGTCATCGCTTGCCGGTAAAATAAAAGAACAGATTAACAAAATTGACAGCTGTATAGTGCGAGTGACGGAGTTCAGATATAAGCAGAATACCTGCCTCGCTTATTGCGGCTTATTCATAATCAAAAAATCATCAACGCTCTCGCTAAAAACAGTCCACAGGACTGTTTTCT
>ENA-UEQY01000439-UEQY01000439.1-human-gut-metagenome-genome-assembly--contig:-NODE-439-length-25248-cov-22.722021_pt1 | contig 25248 bp, 25 predicted proteins | sample MGYA00242949_ERZ507949 | MGnify/ENA primary metagenome ERZ507949 (study PRJEB26167, sample SAMN06115403) | human gut metagenome | host: Homo sapiens | place: China:Jiangsu | collected 2016-07-06... | reverse complement strand
CAGTGGTGCAGCGTGGTGCGCTGGGAAAAGACCACCCGTCCCTTCCTGCGCAGCCGCGAGTTCTGGTGGCAGGAGGGTCACACCATCCACGAGACCGCTGCCGAGGCCGAGGCTGAGACCCAGCAGCAGCTGAACTGCTACGCAGATACCTGCGAGCAGGATTTGGCGATCCCCGTGGTGAAGGGCCGCAAGACCGACAAGGAAAAGTTTGCCGGTGCCGAGGCCACCTACACCATCGAAGCCATGATGAAGGACGGCAAGGCTTTGCAGAGCGGCACCAGCCACTACTTTGGCGACAAGTTCAGCAAGGCTTACGATGTCACCTTTACCGGCCGCGACAACCAGCTGCATCATCCGTTCCAGACCAGTTGGGGCGTTTCCACCCGTCTGGTGGGTGCTATCATCATGACCCACGGCGATGACGACGGCCTGATCCTGCCCCCGGCCATTGCCCCCATTCAGGTGGTGGTGGTGCCCATTGCCGCCCACAAGCCCGGCGTTTCCGAAAAGGCTGCCGAGCTGGCCGAGAAGATCAGCAAGTACGCCCGCGTGAAGCTGGACGACAGCGACAACGCCCCCGGCTGGAAGTTTGCCCAGTGGGAGATGAAGGGCGTGCCCCTGCGCCTGGAGATCGGTCCCAAGGATCTGGAAAAGGACCAGTGCGTGCTGGTGCGCCGCGACACCCGCGAGAAGGTCTTTGTAAGCTTGGACGAGCTGGAGACCGCCATTCCCGCCCAGCTGGAGGCTCTGCGCAAGGACCTGTACCAGCGTGCGCTGGAAAACCGCGAAAAGCGCACCTGGGCTGCCACCACTATGGACGAGGTGAAGGAGCTGGCCAAGGCCAACACCGGCTACATCAAGACCATGTGGTGCGGCGATCTGGCCTGCGAGATGAAGATGAAGGAAGAGGCCGGACTTTCCAGCCGTTGCATGCCCTTTGAGCAGGAGCAGCTCAGCGATGTGTGCCCCTGCTGCGGCAAGCCCGCCAAGGCCATGGTCTACTGGGGCGTTGCTTACTAAGTATTTGCCTTTCTGACCCGATACAAAACCCCCGGAGCAAAAAAACGCTCCGGGGGTTTTACTTGTCATGTGTCGAATTATATGCTATTATAGAGTTGCTGCTCTAGCAGCAAGGCACTGCACATAACGGCAGGCGGTTCGGCCCCACTTCCGAAAGGAGGTGAAGCTTATGCCAATTACTTTGACGTTCCATATCTTCGGATTGGTATTTACCATCAAGGTAAAAAGCGAGAACCGCCACCCTGGCCGGTGACGGTTCTTAGTCTTTAAGAACTTACATCAAAAGGGCTGACCGCTTGTCGCAGTGCCTTTTCTATTTACAGTATACCCGCTTTTGAGGTTTCTGTCAAGAGCACGCTGTTTCGTTTCTGCGTGCTTTTTTCTTACCGGTCAAAGGTGGTGCTGAGGGTGGTCTGCCAGCTTTCGCCGGGGGCAAGGCAGGCGGCTGCGGCGCGCTGCTCCCAGTCCTGCGGGTCGGTGGCAGCGGCGGGCAGGCTGTGCCACGGCTCAATGCACACAAAGCGCACCGGCTTTGCGGGAGCTGACCAGATGAGCGAATAGGGGTAGCCCTCCACCCGGCAGGTGATATTGCGTCCGGTGTCCTTCTCGCAGATGCCGATGGTGCCAGTGCGCAGGCCTGCCATGCAGAAGCTGTCGTTGGCAAACAGGTCATCGGTCAGCGGGATGGCCTGCTGGTTCTTCCACTGGTAATAGCTCTTGCCGCTCAGCAAGCCGTTGGGGCGGGCATCGAGGATGACCGGGCTTTCCGGCCGGTCAAAACGGAACTCGTAATCGGTGGTGGTGTGCTTGGCGTCGAACGGCACATTGAACGCCGGGTGGAAGCCGATGCCGAAACGCAGCTCCTCCGTGCCGGGGTTCGTCACCTGCAGGGTATGGTGCACGGTCTTGCCCTCCAGACGGAAGGTGCTGGTGAGCACAAAATCATAGGGAAAACGCTCTGCCTTGATGGCATCGTCTGCGCGCAGCTCCAGCTGGATGGTATCCCCTTCTGCCCGCAGCAGAGTGTGCTCCAGATCCCGGGCAAAGCCGTGCTGACCGCCCTTCCATGTTTTGCCCTTGGCGGCAAAGGTGCCGTCCACCAGCTTGCCAGTCCATGGGAACAGGATGGGTGCATGGCGCTTCCAGATGGCGGGGTCGGCCTGCCAGAGCATCTCTTCGCCTGCGGCATTCTTCAGGCTGACGGCCTCTGCACCGTGGGTGTCCACGGTCAGGGTCAGGAATTCGTTGTGAATGGTTGCCTGCATTTTCAGTATCTCCTTTGTCCTTCTTATTTTCCGGGGCCTGCTGCTTCCAGTATACTCCCCCGTGTGCCAAAAATAAAGCCCCTTCCCATGCTTGCACAAATCGTCACTGGGCAAAAGGCTTCCCCGACCGGGGGAAGCCTTTATTCGGAAGCACGATTTCCATGCTCTGCTTGCTTCAACAGGGCTGTGCCAGCGGCAGGGTAACGGCAAAGGTGGTGCCGTTTTCGCTGCTGTTCTCCACGGTCACGCTGCCGCCGTGCAGTACGGCGATCTCCCGCACAAGGGCAAGCCCAAGCCCCACGCCACCCATCTCCCGGCTGCGGGACTTATCCACCCGGAAAAAGGGCTGGAAAATGCTCTCCCAGCAGTCTGCGGGGATGCCCGGGCCGGTATCTGCAACGCGCAGCACAGCGGCCTGCTTTTCCTGCCGCAGGGTGACGCGCACTGCCCCGCCGGGGCGGTTATACTTGATGCCGTTTTCCACAAGATTGAACACCAGCCGGTAGATCAGCGCATCACTGCCCACCATGCCCAGCTCCGCGCAGTCCTGCTGCAAGGAGATGTTGTTTTTCTGGGCAAGGGAGGTCAGGTCGGTCAAGATCTCCTCCACCAGCGGTGCAAGAGCGATCTGGTCGGTGCGGGAGACCGATTGCAGATTGCTCATTTCCAGCAAAGTGCGCACAAGGGCGGTCAGGCGGTCCAGCTGCTCCCGCAGGGAGCTGACCAGCCCGGCGGTCTCAGCGTCCATGGCCGGGTGCTCCTCTGCAAACAGTTCCAGCTTTGTCTGCAAAATAGCCAGCGGAGTGCGCAGCTCGTGGGCGGCGTTACCCGCAAACTGCCGCTGCAATTCAAAAGACTGTGCCAGACCATCCAGCATCCGGTTCACCGACCGGCTCAGCTGCCCGAATTCCTGCACGGTATCTTCGTCCAGACGGACGGTGGCGATGCTGTCCTGATCGACCCGCTGCGCCTGCTGCGCAAGCTGCTGCAAAGGTTTCAGCGCTCTGCCGCTGACAAAATAAGCGATGGCTGCGCTGAGGATGGTGACCACAGCGGTGATGCACCAGCCCTTGCGGCCAAAAACCACCTTTGCATCGTAGACTTCCTGTGAAAAATGCGCCAGCAGGCTGGACATTTCCTCCTGCGGGATCTCGATGGTCAACGAATCCGCACTGCCGGGCTGGTACTGCATCATAAAGCCGTTGAGGGCATCCATGCCGGTAACGCCGGTGCGGTATAAAAGCAGGTTCATACACACGCAGGCGCAGGCGATGAGCAGCGCCGTCAGCAGGGTGATGCGCCATTGCAGGGATAAATGCTTCATTGCGCCTCGCCTCCGATCTCGTAACCTTCCCCGATGCGGTTGCGGATGGGGTCGTAGCCCAGCGCCGCCCGCAGCTTTTTGCGCAGGGCAGAGATATGTACCCGGATGGAGTTGCTGAAGCTGTCCACGCTGCCGTCCCAGACGTGCTCAATCAGCTCTTCCTGACTGACCGGGCGTCCCTGATGCAGCAGCAAATATTCCAGTACGCCGCTCTCCTTCCGCGTCAGCGCAAGGGTCTGACCGTCCACCGTGGCAACGCGGCTGCGGGTGTTGAAGCTGAGCCGCCCGCAGCACAGGCAGACATCCTGCTGGATGAACTTGCGCCGGGTCAGGCTGCGCACCCGGGCCTCCAGCTCTGCAAGGTGGAAGGGCTTGGAAAGATAATCGTTTGCCCCGGCATCCAGCCCCTCCACCTTATCCGCGATCTCGCTGCGCGCCGATAAGATCAGCACACAGGTCTCAAGGTCGTGCTGCCGTAAGCTGCGCAGTACCTGCATCCCGTCCACCTTGGGCAGGTTGAGGTCCAGCAGCACAAGGTCGTACCGTTCTGTCGCCAGTGCTTCCAGCGCGGCTTCGCCATCTGCACAAGCGTCCACCTCGTACCCGGACAGCCGCAGCTTCCGGGCAATGTCCTCCCGCAGGGAGTGCTCGTCCTCTACCACCAAAAGGCGCATTTTGTTTTCCATCCTTCCCGTATTATTGCGTTTTTCTTCATTATAACAGATTATAGCAGACGGTGTTAAGATTCGTGTTAAGATTTTCTTAGCAGAAATTTTATCTCCCATGGTGTATACTGGTGCCATCAAACAACAGGAGGCTATGATGTTCATGACAAAAAAACAGGCGCAGCTGCTTTTGCTTGCCGCCGGGGTGCTGATGCTGCTGTTCGGCGTATGGCGGGGCGAGGCAGACACCGTATTTTCAAAGGCCATCCGGCTGTGTATGGAGTGTGTAGGCATTGGATAAGAAAAAACTAAATCCCCTTGCCCGGTTCCGGGGCTTTATACAGGCCGGGGCGACCCTTTTAACCAACCTCCACCTGCCCAACTTTGCCAAAGGGACGCTGTATCAGGGCGGCGGCAAATACGTCTGCGTACCGGGGCTGAACTGCTATTCCTGCCCGGGCGCTGCCGGTGCCTGCCCGGTGGGAGCATTTCAGGCGGTGATAGGCTCTTCCAAATTCCGCTTTTCCTACTACATCACCGGCATCCTCATCCTTTTCGGGGTGCTGCTGGGTCGGTTCATCTGCGGCTTTCTGTGCCCGTTCGGGTGGTTTCAAGAGCTTTTGCACAAGATCCCCTCTCCCAAGCTTTCCACCAAGAAACTGAAGCCGCTGCGCTATTTAAAGTATGCTGTGCTTCTGGTCATGGTGGTGCTGCTGCCATTGCTGGCGGTCAACGAGCTGGGCATGGGCGACCCGTTCTTCTGCAAATATCTCTGCCCGCAGGGCGTGCTGGAAGGCGCCATTCCCCTCTCCCTGACCAATGCGGGCATCCGCGCCGCGCTGGGCAAGCTGTTCACATGGAAAGCCTGCATTCTGCTGGCAGTCATTGTGGGCAGTGTGGTGTTCTACCGCCCCTTCTGCAAGTGGCTGTGCCCGCTGGGCGCGTTCTATGCGCTGCTGAATAAGGTCTCGCTGTTCCAGATGCGCGTAGACACCCACAAATGCGTCTCCTGCGGTGCCTGTGCAAGGGCCTGCAAGATGGACGTAGACATTACCAAAGCCCCCAACCACGCCGAATGTATCCGCTGCGGGATGTGCATGAAAGCCTGCCCCACAGATGCCATCCAGTACAAATTCGGGCTGGGAGACCAATCAAACACTGAAACAACAAAGGAGTAAAACCATGAAGCTTAACCGTGTAACCGCACTTTTTCTTGGCCTTGTGCTGGCCTTCAGCCTTGCCGCCTGCGGGCAGGGCGCATCCTCTGCCTCTACTGCATCTTCTTCCGCTTCCTCTGCGGCTGCGGAAACCAAGACCGAGGAGCAGCTGCTGGCCGAGGAAAACGAGATCCTTTCCGCAAACGATGCCCTGTGGGAGAAGGTGTTCTCCTCCATGGACAAAAACGTGACTGAGACCACCCTCAGCACGAACTACGGCGATTTTCTGCTGAGTGCCGTGGAAAAGACAAAGGACCAATTCTCGGACGAGGAGTACAAGACCCTGACCGCCGATGCGGAAAAGATCCGTGCCATTGAGGAACAAATTGCTGCTCTTGCCCCTGCGGACGCGGCCGCTTCCGGTGCTGCCGCACAGGGCACCGCCTTCCCCCAGTTTGAGGGCAACGATTTAGAGGGCAACCCGGTGGACAACAGCCTGTTTGCGGGCAACGCCTTTACGGTGGTGAACTTCTGGTTCAACGGCTGCAAGCCCTGCGTGGAGGAACTGGACGACCTGAACGCCCTGAACGAGAAGGTCAAGGCACAGGGCGGCGAGGTGATCGGCATCAACACCGAGACGCTGGACGGCAACCAGCAGGGCATTGAAGCCGCCAAAAAGCTGCTGGCCACAAAGGGCGCAAGCTACCGCAACATCTACTTTGCCTCCGGCAGCGAGGCCGGCAAGTTTGCACTGAACGTCATGGCCTTCCCCACCACCTACGTTTTTGACCGGGACGGCAATGTTGTAGGCCAGCCCCTGCTGGGAGGCATTGACAAGGAAGAAAACCTTGCCGCCCTGCAAAAAAATATTGACGCCGCCCTTGCCAAGGACAGCGCCAAATAAGCTATTCTCCCCTGCCGCCTTCGGGCGGCTTTTTTGTTTACTACGGGCATTGCCATGCACGCCCGGGCACCGGACGGAATACGCTGGGGCAGAAGCATACTTTTACCAGCAAAGGAGCGTATCTCCATGAAAAACACCGGAACTCTCCGCATCCAGACCTTTGCGGCACGCCAGTCTGCCCCCGTGGAGGGGGTGACCGTTACCGTGCAGGGGGACGGCTTTACCCTGCACCGCATCACTGATACCACCGGCAGCGCCGCCGATATTCCCGTTGAAGCCCCCGCCTGCACCCTCTCTCTGGACGAGGACAACACTACTCGCCCCTACGCCATTGTCAGCCTGACCGCTGCAAAGCCCGGCTACCGCACCGTGCGCATTGAGGGCATCCAGATCTTTGCCGGGCAGGTAACGCTGGCGCAGCCCCAGATGCTTCCTGTTACCGAGGAAGACCGGGACATCCCGAACGCGCCCATCATCATCCCGCCGCACGCTTTGTTTGCGGGCAGCGGCGGCAGCGGCCCGCAGCCGCGGGAAAACTGCACGCCTAGGGTGCTGGAACAGGTCGTCATCCCCAAAAATATCACGGTGCATCTGGGCAAACCGGCAGCTGCCGCCCGCAACGTAACCGTCTCCTTTCGGGATTATATTGCCAACGTAGCCTCCAGCGAGGTGTATCCCACCTGGCCGGAGCAGGCACTGCGGGCGAATATCCACTGCCAGATCTCGTTGGCGCTGAACCGCATCTATACCGAGTGGTACCCCAGCAAGGGCTACACCTTCAACATTACCAACTCCACCAGCTACGACCAGTACTACGTCCACGGGCGCACGGTGTTTGAGGTAATGGTGCGCATCACGGACGATATCTTTAACACCTATCTGCGCAAGCGTGGCACGGTGAACCCCTATTATTCCGAGTATTGCGATGGCAAGTCGGTCACCTGCCCGGGGCTCAAGCAGTGGGGCACGGTTACGCTGGCCAACAACGGACGCAGCGCCTTGCAGATCTTGCGCTACTACTACGGCAGCAGCATCGAGATCGTGCGCACTAAAAATATCCGCTCTATCCCGCAAAGCTACCCCGGCACGCCGCTGCGGCAGGGCAGCCGCGGCGCGGCGGTATTCACTCTGCAAAGGCAGCTGAACCGCATCACCAAGGACTATCCCTTCCTTGGCAAGCTGACGGTGGACGGCGTATTCGGCAGCCGGATGGCCGCCACAGTGCGGGCGTTCCAGAAGCAATTCAACCTGACCGCCGACGGCGTGGTGGGGCGGCAGACATGGTACAAGATCAGCTACATCTATGTATCGGTAAAGGACCTCGCCGAGCTGACCAGCGAGGGCGAGACTTCCACCGGCACCCTGTCCGACGGCACATGGAACGGCACGGTGCTGAGCACCGGTGCTTCCGGCAGCGCGGTGGAGCAGGTACAGTTCTGGCTGAACACGCTGGCGCAGTACGACAGCGCCATTCCATCCGTAAAAGTGGACGGCGTATTCGGCACCGCCACCGCCAATGCGGTACGCGCCTTCCAACGCAAATACGGCCTTACGGTGGACGGCATAGTGGGCCAGACCACTTGGAAAGAACTGTACGATGAGTTTTTGAGCATCCAGTCCGACAACGGCACACCCAACGCCTACCCCGGCACGCCGCTGCGGGAGGGTTCCTCCGGGCAGAATGTGCGGCTGGTGCAGTTCTGGCTGAAGATCGCCCACACCGTGTACCCAAGCCTTGAAAATGTGACCGTGGACGGAAAATTCGGCGCAGGCACGACGGCGGCTGTGCGACGGTTCCAGCGGTACTTCGGACTGACGGCAGACGGGGTGGTGGGGCGCACCACATGGCAAAAGCTGTACGAGGTGTACAACGATATCGCCAACCGGCTGCTCTCCTCTTCCCTGCGCCCCGGCGAGTACCCGGGCGTGCTGCGCAACGGCTCCACCGGTACGGCGGTGCGGGAACTGCAATTTTACCTCTACCTCATGAGCGCCTACGAAAGCAGCATCCCGCCGGTAAGCATTGACGGAACGTTCGGCGCAGATACCGAGCGGGCGGTGCGGGCGTACCAGCGGTTTGCAGGGCTTACCGTGGACGGCGTAGTGGGGCGCACCACATGGAACTCCCTTTATGGCCGCGCCAGCCAGCTGCGCTCTTCCGGCCCGGTGGTCACCTTAAAGCGTCTGCCCTACCCCGGCACCCCGCTGACAGTGGGCAGCAGCGGCGAGACCGTGCTGTACTACAATCTGCTTTTGCAGCGCATCGCCTATTATTTTTCCAGCGTGGAAGCTCCGCCCCTTGCCGACCGCTATACCGAAGAAACTGCCACCGCCACCCGCAGCGCCCAGCAGCTGCTGGGGCTGGAGCAGACTGGCATTGCAGATGCCGACACATGGACGGCGGTGGAGGCGCTGAGTTTGCAGCTGGCCGCTCACGCCCCGAATCCCGATGGAGACACCCCTCCCGGCACCGCTTACCCGGGACGCGCCATCGCCGAGGGCAGCGCCGGGCAGGAGGTGGGACAGGTGGAGCGCTGGCTCAACCGCCGGGCACAGCTTTCCTGCGGCGAGGGCTATGTAGCCGACAACAACCGCTTTGGCGCGTCAGACGCCGCTGCTGTGCGGGCTGTCCAGCAGCAGGCGGGGCTGCAGCCGGTAAACGGCATCGTGTACCGCGAAACATGGCACGCCTTGCAAGCCCAGTGTACCGACCCCTGCGGCTGCGATAAGGAGGAATGAGGGATGGCACGCCTTTTGATCTATGACGCCTACGAAAACAAGGTGTACACCTACGCAAACCTGAACGAGAACGACCCCATGCCTTACAGCACCCTGACCACCCTGCGGCTGCGGGAGTTCCGGGGCAAATCGGCCAGCCCTACCCTGTGGACCACCATTGCCGCCATGGAAGCGTGGAACCTGACCCGCCGCAAATACGGCAGGGGCATCCCGGTGGGGTACGCCTTCCGCCGCATCTGGGAGGGCGGTCACGGCACCCGCAGCCAGCACTACGCAGGGGTAGCGTTCGATGTGGGGCAAAGCCTTGACCAGCGCCAGCGCACCGCCATTTACAACGCCGCCCGCGCTAGCGGCGCGTGGGGCTATGTGGAGCCGCTGAGCCAGACCCCCACATGGGTGCACTTTGACCGCCGCTACGGCACCCCGGCCTGCAGCGGCACCACCGCCGGTTACCCTACCCTGCGCCGGGGCAGCCGGGGCTGCTATGTCATGGTTTTGCAGGATGCACTTTCCACCCTTGGCTACCAGACCGGCACCCGCATCGACGGCATCTTTGGTGCCCGCACCGAGCAAGCTCTGCGCGGCTACCAGAAGCGCACCAGCCTGCGGGTGGACGGCGTATGCGGCTGCGACAGCTGGAAAAAGATCTCCACCGCCGTCATTGGCATCGGGCGCACCAAAACCACCATTGACTAGCGCTTGTCCTATACAGCCCATACAGAAAGAGCGGCCGCACAAAACAATGTGCGGTCGCTCTTTTTCACTCACTTTACGGCCTGCTTCAGCTGTTCCAGATCTGCGGCGTCCGGGTGGGAGAGCGCCTTATCGAAGTTTTCGATCAGGGCATCCAGATTGGGGATGTGCGCAGGCTGCGCCTTCATCGCCTCGTACCGCTGCCGGACGGACATGGGCATTTTGCCCTGACACATAAAGCTGCCAATGACGGTGTTGCTGCCGTCCAGCGCCTTCCGGGTGGCGGCAAGGATCTTTTCAAAGTAGGGCGCACTGCCGCCAAAGCCTGCGGTGCCGAACAGGAATACCCGCTTGTCGCGCAGCTGCTGCAAAAAATCCAGCGTGTCGGTATCGGCCTTGCCCTTGTCTGTCCAGAAGCCCACATACAGGGTGTCTGCTGCCAGCGCGGCAGCATCCGGTGCGCCGAAATAGCAGCAATCTGTCTGCGGCAGCTGCTCCTGCAGGGTCTGTGCCAGCAGTGCGGTGTTGCCGGTTTTGCTGCTGAATACGATGGCGTAACTCATCACTTTTACCTCCCTCAGAGCAGCGGCAAGGCTGCCGGATGCTCTTGTGCATACGTTATTTTTACGGCAGTTCCTTTGCCGGGAGAGCCTGAAATCATGGAACAGTATAGTACAATGCCCTGCCAAAATCAAGGGTTGACGATATTTTCGCCTTTCCCGGCCAGAAAGCTGCGCAGATTGCCGGTGGTGATATCCATCAGCCGCTGCAATGCTTCCTTGGTGGTCCATGCAATGTGCGGGGTGAGCACCGCGCCCGGCAGACTGCGCAACCGGCTTTGGGGCGGCAGTGGCTCGGTGGTAAAGGCATCGGCGCCGTAAAAGGCAAGCTTGCCACTTTCCAGCGCATCGGCTACGGCTTCCTCGTCCACCAGTGCGCCCCGGGCAGTGTTCAGCAAAATAGCGTCTGGCTTCATTTTTGCAAGGGCTTCCCGGCTGACCAACCCGCGGGTTTCCGGGGTGGCCGGGCAGTGCAGGCTGAGCACATCGCTGCGGGCAAGCAGGGTGTCAAAGTCCACGAATTCCACCCCATCGGCGGCGTACTCCGGGCGCACCGTGCGGGTGCACACCAGCACCTCCATGCCAAAGGCCTTTGCAATGCGGGCGGTTTGGCGGCCGATGCTGCCGTAGCCGTAGATGCCAAAGGTCTTGCCCAGCAACTCCACCTGCGGCAGCAGACCGTACTCTGCCGGGATGCCCAGCTGCCAGTATCCGGCCTTTACTGCCCGGTCGTACCGCTGGGCGCACTGGCAGATGGCCAGCAGCAGGCTGAAGGTCATCTGCGCCACGCTATAAGTAGAGTATCCCGGCACGTTGGCTACTGCCACCCCATGGCGGCGGCAGGCTTCAAGGTCGATATTATCCGTACCGGTGGCGATGATGCCCACCCACTTGAGGTTCGGGCACTGCGCCAGCACTGCTTCGTCAATGCGGCACTTGTTGATGAGCACCAGTTCTGCATCTCCGATGCGGGGCGCGATGTCGGCGTAGTCGGTGCGCACATAGCTGGTGGTGTCCGGCACCAGTGCCTTTACCCCGGACCAGTCCAAGTCCCCTTCTTCCATCACATAGCTTTCCAGAATCACTGCCTTCATAATTTCCCATTCCCTCTCTGGTTTACGTTATTCCGTTTCTTTCAGCGGATAGAGCGCCAGTGCAAGACTGCCGCCGTAGGGGCGGCTGTCCAGCGCGGCATAGCCCTTTGCCAGCAGCAGCGCCAGCTGCACCCTGTCCTCCAGCGGCACCCACACCGGTGCAGTGCGGACGGGCGCGCAGCCGGTGCACAGCAAAAAGCAGGGCGCAAGGCTTTCCAGCGGGCGCAGCGCCCGCAGCCCGAAGCCCTGCCGAAAATACAGCGGCAACAGCGCTGCCGCCGTTTCGGTGCACTCTACCACCGCCCATGCCGTGCCCTTGCGGCGCAGCCGGTCTGCCCGGGCTGCGGCAATTTCCACCAGCCGGGTGGGCAGCTCCTCGCCGGTATTTACCGGCGGGGTGAGCAGGCAGCCGCCCTCCAGCTGCCGACGTCCCAGCCAGTTGCGCAGTGCCGCTGCGGCGGCGGTACCGGCGGTAAGGGGTAGCACCAGCAGCGCTGCCCCGGCTGTGCCCCACGCCTCGCCTGCGGTCAGCATCCGCAGCACCTCGGAGCGGGGACGGTAAAACCCCGCCCCGCCGCAGCGCACCAATGTAAAAAATTCCTCGGCGGAAAGCCGCCGTACCTGCCGCTGACGCGGTGGGTCGCATACCTGAATCATTTGCAGTTCCTCCGTTCTGATGTTCTTTCCATCAGCATACGGAAAACTGCGTGCGAATCGGCGCGAAACAGCGCGCCTTACAGTGCAAAAATCAGTCCAGCGAGATGTCCTCGCTCAGCACCTGCCCGATGGGCTTTGCGATGCACAGGTCGGCAGAAGCATCAGCCCCGGTGGGCTGCATGTTGATGACCACCAAATTATCGCCCCGGAAATACCGGATGAGCCCGGCGGCGGGGTACACCACCAGACTGGTGCCGCCGATGATGAGGGTATCGGCATGACGGATGGCATCCACCGCGCCGGACAGCACCTCCTCGTCCAAGCCCTCTTCGTAAAGCACCACGTCCGGCTTTACGATGCCGCCGCACTCGGTGCAGCGGGGCACACCGGTGCTGTTTGCGATGAAATCCACATCGTAGAACTTGCCGCAGCGGGTGCAGTAGTTGCGCAGGGTGCTGCCGTGCAGCTCGTACACCGTTTTGCTGCCCGCCGCCTGATGCAGGCCGTCAATGTTCTGGGTGACCACGGCCCGCAGCTTGCCCTGCTGCTCCAGCTTTGCCAGCCGCAGATGGGCGGCGTTGGGCTTTGCCCCCTTTACGATCAGCTTGTCGCGGTAAAAACGGTAAAACTCCTCCGGGTTTTCCTCCCAGAAGGTATGGCTGAGGATGGTTTCGGGCGGGTAGTCGTATTTCTGGTGGTACAGCCCGTCCACGCTGCGGAAATCCGGGATGCCGCTTTCCGTAGAAACGCCCGCGCCGCCGAAAAAGACGATGCTGCTGCTTTTTGCAATAATGTCTTCCAGTGCCTTGACCATAGTTGAAACGCCCCTTTCCTCACGGAAATTTTTGTGCTAAGATAATACCAGTATAGCACATTCTTACAGGAAAGGAAGAGGCCGATTTTGAACGTCTGGTACATCAACAGCATCCTTGGTGCCATCTGCTTAGAGGAGGAGAATGACGCGCTGTGCGGGGTACATTTTTGCCCGGACGGTGCGCCGGAGCTGGAACCTCTGCCCCGCAGGGTGGTGGAAACGCCCCTGCTGCAGGAAGCCGAGGAGCAGCTGAACGAATATTTTTCCGGGGTGCGCCGGGAGTTCGACCTGCCGCTGGCGGCAAAGGGCACGGCCTTTCAGCAGGCAGTATGGGCGCAGCTGCGCAAGATTCCCTACGGGGAGGTGCGCACCTACGGACAACTGGCGGCGGCGCTGGGCAAACCCAAGGCAAGCCGCGCCGTGGGCAGCGCCTGTCACCGCAACCCGCTGTGCATCGTGGTGCCATGCCACCGGGTCATCGGCGCAGACGGCAGCCTGACCGGCTACGCCGAGGGACTGGAGATCAAGGAATATCTACTGGAACTGGAACAATTTTAAGAGAATGATAAAGGCTGCTGCGCATCGTTTGCGCAGCAGCCTTTGGCGTTTTATGCAGTTTTAAAAGCCCGTAGGCGGGACGTAATAGCTTGGGATAGACCCGCTTTTGGGCGTAGCTGCGGCCTGCTGGCGCAGCGCCGAGCGGGTAACCTCTGCCCAGGAATACTGGGTCATATACTCGCCCCGGTAGGAGTTGAAGGCCGAGCGGTCTCCCCGCAGGAAGTTATAATAATCGCAGTCCACCTTGCTGGTATCCAGCGCCAAGGTGCTGCGGCCGCGTACCAGCAGCCCGTTGACCCCTGCATCCTCCAGCGTATGGCTGAGGTCAAAGATCAAATTGCGCAGGTGGCTGTGCAGCGAGGCGGTGTCAGGCTTATCCTCCCACAGGACAGCCAGCATCTCGCCGTTGGTACAGGTGGCACCGTTGCGGTCCACAAGGTAGGCCAGCAGCTCCTTGCTCTTGCTGCGCTTGAAGGAGAGCGGACGTCCGCCCACAAAGATCTCGAAGTTGCCGAAGCACTGGATCTTGATGCCCACAGGTGCCGTTTCCGGCGGGTAACGCAGGTTTTCCAGCACATTGCGCACGTCCGCCTCGTTGGCGGGCTTGAGCAGAAAACCGCTGACGAAGATCTGCAATGCTTCCAACGCATACTCCGGATGCTCGGTGACTACGATGATATTGCAGCGGGGCTGCAATTTCTGGATCATGCGGGCAAGGGCAAGGCCATTCATGCCCGGCATTTCCAGGTTCAAAAAGGCAGCATCCATTGGGCCCTGCCGCATCCACGTCAGGGCATCGTCAGTTGTCATGGCACTGATATAGTCACAGTCCGGTGCCACCCGGCACAGGATGCGGATCAGCGAATTGATCGCAAGCTGACCGTCATCCACAACCAGTATTTTCATAGCTTCACCCCCTATCTGCTTACGCAAAACAATTCCCCGCTGTTAGTTTAGCACGCCGCAAACTTTTAGGCAAGTTTTTTTCCGGAAAAACCCAAAAAAGAAACGTTTTCGCCCAGATATATGTCCATCTTCTCCTGTCTCTTCAAGACATTTCCGCAGCTTCGGTCGCCTTTTTCGACGAAATACCGGAGCATTGCGCGCTCAATTGATATATCAAATCAGCGCTCATTTGTCCCCGCTTCCCGCCGGAAGGCACGGCTTTTCCCCGACAAACACAAGGCCGCTGCACCGGTCTTGTGCAGCGGCCTTGTGAATAATTTGCGTTTGGCGTGCTCTGCGGCGCGCTCCAAACGTTTTTTCACGGGTTCTTCAATGGAGATCCAGCTCCGGCGGGACATCCAGCTGGTCGGAGACATATTTCCCATTCTTTTTGCGCTGACGCACACACTCGGTAAGCAGATATTCGATCTGCCCGTTCACCGAGCGGAAGTCATCCTCTGCCCAAGCGGCAAGGGCATCGTAGAGTTTAGCGTTCAGGCGCAGGGGCACCTGTTTTTTCGGCTCTGCCATATCAGTACAGGCTACCGCTGTTCACGATGGGCTGGGCATCCCGGTTGCCGCACAGCACCACCAGCAGATTGGATACCATTGCCGCCTTGCGCTCATCGTCCAGTTCCACTACCTTGTTCTCGTTCAGACGATCCAGCGCCATTTCCACCATGCCCACAGCGCCGTCCACGATCATCTTGCGGGCATCAATGATGGCGCTGGCCTGCTGGCGCTGCAGCATGACCGCTGCAATTTCCGGTGCATAGGCCAGATAGGTGATGCGGGCCTCCACCACCTCGATACCTGCCTCGGCCACGTTCTTCTGGATCTCGTCCCGGATGCGGGCTGCCACCACCTCAGAGGAGCCGCGCAGACTGCCCTCGTCGGCCACGCCGTCGCCGGTGGTATCCACGTTGGGAGAAACATCATAGGGGTACACCCGCACCACGTTGCGCAGGGCGCTGTCGCACTGCAGGGAGAGGTATTCCTTATAGTTATCCACGTTGAACACAGCCTTGGCGGTATCGGTCACGCGCCAGATGACCGCAATGCCGATCTCCACCGGATTACCCAGACAATCGTTGATCTTCTGGCGGGAGTTGTTCAGGGTCATCATCTTGAGCGAGATCTTTTTGCTCATGGACTCGACGCTCATCTGAGCATTCTGGCCGTTATTGCCAAACAGCGCAGCCACGCTGTTTTCCTTGCTGTTCACGTCTCCGCTCTGGCTCAGGCGGGTGCCGGCAGCGGGGTTGACGGCGGTACAGAAGGGGTTTACCCAGTAAAAGCCCTGTCCCTTCAAGGTGCCGATGTAATCACCAAACAGGGTGAGCACCAACGCCTCCTGCGGCTTTAATACTTTAAGACCGCAGAACAGGAAAATGCCTGCGATGAAGTACGCAATGGACAAAATCAGCAGCGGCACGCCCAGAAGCATCCGGTCTGCATTCAGCAGGGTGATGCTGTAAATGAACAGGGCGATGGCCACCACATAGCCCAGCAGGGTGAGCAGCAGCGCGGCCATGCCGTTTTTGCGGGTATTCAAAATTTTCTCTTCCATAACAAGTCCCTCCTTATCAGGGTCGGAAGTGTTTCTTTATGATATCAAAATAATATCACTTTACAAAATACCTGTCAAGTATTTTCAACAAAAAACCCCGCCTGCCCGGGCACAGCGGGCAAAGCGGGGTCAAATGTTATAGGAGCACCGCGCACCGGGCAAGCAGGGTTCAGGCGTCTGCCTGCGCTTCTCCCCCGATCAGCACCACGGCAACATCATTGACGTTAGTACCGGTAGCGCCTGTGATAATAAGCCCCTCCACCGCCTGCAAGGCGTGGTAGGCATCATTGTTTTGCAGGGTGTCGAACACGTTCCAGCCCTTTGCCGTCAGTGCGGCGGCGGTGTCGCCGTCCACATAGCCACCAGCGGCATCGGTGGGGCCGTCGGTGCCGTCACTGCCCACCGAGAACACCGCCGCGTTTTGTCCCGCCAGTGCCGGGGCTGCGGCCAGCGCCAGCTCCTGATTGCGTCCGCCCAGCCCTTTGCCGATCAGGTGCACCACGGTTTCCCCGCCCGCGATAAAGGCCAGCTTTTTTCCTTGTCCCGCATGGGTGCGGGCGATAGCACCCAGAAAGCTGCCTGCCTCCCGCGCCTCGCAGCAGAGCCGGTCGGTGAGGAGGATGGACTCATAGCCCAGCTCCCGGCAGGCTTTAGCGGCAGCGGTGCACAGTTCTCGGACGCTGCCGGTGATCTGCGTGGTCACGTTATCAAGGGCTTTCGGCGTTTCCTGTGCCAATAGCGCCTTCGCCTGTTCCGACAGGTTCAGGTGGTATTTCTCCGCAATGGCAAGCGCTTGTGCACAGGTGGAGGAATCCGGCACCGCCGGGCCGCTGGCGATCATATCCAGCGGATCACCCAGAATATCGCTGAGCACGATGCTGAACACCCTTGCGGGCGCGCAGTGCTGAGCGAACCGCCCGCCCTTGACAGCGGACAACCGCTTGCGGATGGTGTTCATCTCCACGATATCGGCTCCGCTGGCAAGGAGCTGATTGGTAATGTCCTGCAATTCCCCGCCGGAGACAAGCGGCTTTTCAAACAGGGCGCTGCCGCCGCCGGAAAGCAAAAACAGCACCGTGTCCTCTGCGGTCAGCCCCTGCACCAGCGCCAAAGCTTTTTCGGTGGCTGCAAAGCTGTTGTCATCCGGCACGGGATGACCTGCCTCATAACAGCTTATGCCGGGAATTTCGCCCTTCACATGGCCGTACTTGGTCACCACCACGCCGCCGTCCACGCGCCCTAGTGCCTGCACGGCGGCATGCGCCATCTGCCATGCGGCCTTGCCTGCCGCCACCAGCAGCACTCTGCCGCCTCCGGGCTGAAAGTCCTCCAGCGCGCGGCACACGGCTTTATCCGGCAGAACCGCCTGAATGCTGGAACAGATGATCTCATCCGCATCCCGCCGCAATGTGGTATTCATAATACAGTCCTCCTAACAGAGTTTGCCCATCCTCGATCCGAATGACCTGCTGCGCAATTTAGTGTAGCCCTAAAGTTATGCTTCAAACATTTTCCAGCTGACACAGCCGTCCAGCCAGAATTTTCCGTTTCCAGAGGTCATGCGCACCTTATTCTGTGCATCCAGATCGTTAAAGTGCCACCACTCCGAGGCCAGCGGTGTCATGCCTGCATTGGTACAGTACCCCTGCAGCCGCCGCGCACCGTCTGTCATGGATGCCGATGCAGTGGCCCGCTTCCATGCGGTGGCCGAATTAGAAGTTACCGGGCCGGTAAAGCAGGCCGCTGCACTGCTCAGCTCGTGCATGGCAGAGGGCATGGCGTATTCCTCACCGGTCACCTGTACAAAGGGACACCCCGCCATGCTGTGCTCTGTCTGCTCAGTGATGCGCAGCAGGGTCGTGTCCATTGCCACACCGCGCTGATGGTTGGAAAGAGACGTTGCAATAAACCAGCCGATATTCCACGCGCCCTTGTTCAGCGCCGTCATCAGTTCCTTGTCCATCCTTGCCTTGGCGTACACTGCATCCTTTACCAGCATCTGCACCTCATAGGGCCGGAATGTCTCTACGATCTTCAGGCAATCGCCCGCCTTCAAAGCATTTTTCTGCGCTGCACCAACCTTTTTTGCCATAGCGTAATTGATAGGCATTAGATGCTCATCCCGCCCAAGGCGCTGGTTGTAGAACAGGCCGTCATACAGTTTCTGTCCCGTAATGCCTTCAATATCCTTTCCGCAGGATTTAAAGATCGATGCCTTGGCATTGGGGTTTTCGTATACGATGGAAGGCAGAACATCGGGCAGATTGATCATACACAGTTCATTTTCCAACCAGCCCACGGTGCCGTCCAGCAGGCAGACCTGCCAATATGCGCCAGACTCCTGCCGGATATAAAACATATCTCCCGCTGCAAGTCTGCGCAGTACCGTACTGGTCCCATCCGGTCTCTCGTACAGCAGCATCACAGCCGCCCCTGCAAAGCCTGTTGAACCTTCCAACGGCAGTTCGAAGTTCTGGGGAACGCGGATACCATCCCGCAGAACCGCATTGTCGTCCAGTGCTGCATTCCACATCGGTCCGGTTTCAGAGACCGGATCACTGACTTCCTGCTGCTGCCAGCTGACAGCCCGCTCTTCCACTGTGGGGTTCTGGCAGCCCGTCAGAAGCCATGCGCATGCCATGGCCGAAAGGCACAGAAAATCACGTCTTGTTGTTTTCATGTATTTTCCGTCCCTTCTTCCTGCTGTTCCTGTGCCGGAGTTTCCGGCGCTGTCGGTGCCTTCGATGTGGTCTCCTGCTCTGCCGCCGATCCCTCCGGCGACTGCGTCGGCTGTTGTGCCGCCGGGGCAGTCTGCCCCGCTTCCGTTGTTTCGGTCTGTGTCGGCTGCGCTTCCAGCAGTTCTTCCTCCGGCGGTTCGCCCTCGGCATCCTCTGCAAGATCGTCCTCCGGTGCCTGATCCCCAACCGGCTGAACACTGCCGCTGCCGTTCAGGTTGCTGCTAAGTGCGCCCTCCCCGAATGTGCCCGACTGACTGACGCCGTTGATAAAATAGTAGCTTTTTTCATGGGAATGATCCCATCCCTGCTTCGGTTCTCCATTTGTCCCAAAAGCATAGGGCTGGCCGTCGATCACACACCACCCGGTCATCTGATTTCCGTTGCCGTCCAAATAGCGCGTGCCCGCATCCGTTTCAACCCAGCCGGCCTGACTGACACCGTCCACAAAGAAATAATCCTTTCCATCGATCTCTGTCCAGCCCTGTGCCGGTGCGCCGCTGTTGTTGTAGTATTTCAGGACGCCGTCCGTTTTTTTCCAACCGTTCAGTCGGTTTTTGACCCGTCCATCGCTATCCAGTTCCCAGACCTTTCCGTCCTCCTGATAAGTACCGGTGCGCGGATGTCCGGTTTCGTCAAAGCAGTACTGCACTCCGTCCAGCATGATCCAGCCGGTGTACAACTGGCCGGTCTCCGGTTGGAAATAGTAGTATTTTCCGTCTATCTTCGCTTCGCCCTGGGTGAGCTCTCCATCTGCGTTGGCATAGCCGACATAGCCGTTCTCTTCGATCCAGCCGGTCTTCAAAAAGTTGTTGCTGCCAAAATAGTAGAGCTTATAGTTGATCTCATACAGCCCCTGCGCACGGGTGCCGGTAGTCGGCGAGATATAGTAGCGATGCAGTCCTTCGCCGTGCCACCCCGTAGTCTTACTCTGGATCGCATTGTAAACTCCAAAAGCGGCCCCTGTGAGCAGACACAGGCACACCAGTACTACACCGACGGCTTTCAGCGGCCTTGTCGCCCTTCTTCTGCGCGTATTCTGCGTCACGCTAAACCGATATCGTTTGATCTTCTGGCGTTTCATTCTCATCTTCCCATATAAAGATTCAGCCCCCGGTGGAATGCCAGAGGCCGAATTTCATGTTTAATAGGCGTCCTGTACCGTCTCTTTACCGTTTTCACGGTAGGTCGTCACAGTAAAGCCGTTGTAATACAGCAGGCCATCCTCGCCATCACCGATGCAGCTGGAAGCATACTCCGAACTGTTCGGCTTGCCAATAGCGGCATACAACTTGGAAACGTCTTTGCCCACATACTTTAGGGCAGTTTCCAAGCTGGCAGTTTCTGCCGGAGCAGTCTCTGTAACGGGCTTGCTTTCCACAGGCTCCGTCTTTTCTTCTTTGGAGGAAGCAGCCGTCTCCTGCTTTGCAGGCTTAGATTTTGCCGCAGTCTCGGCCTTGGATTCTGCCTTGGACTCTGCCTTGGATTCGGCCGGTTTCTCCGATGCCGCCTCGCTTACCGAAGAAGAAGCTTCGGAAACTGCCTCCGAGACCGCCTTGCTTTCCGGCACAGCCTCCGACACTGCCTCCGACGAAGCAGCCTCCAATGCCACAACGGAAACCGATTCGGATTCCACAGCCGAGGAAGCGGTCGTTTCTGCTTTTGCCCCGCATCCCGATGTCAGAAGCATCGCACCGCAGAGCACTACACCCATCATCTTATAGTTTACATTCATTTTGTTTGTTCCTTCTTTCTATTCTTTCAGTCAGTCGGCCAGGGCGCAAAAGACCCATTCACCGTCCGACAGAAATGCTGCTTTTAGTTGCTGCTCCCGCACATTCTGCGGAAGATACGCTGTAAACGGCTGTATTCCCTCTCCGCAGGGGGAAGCTTCGTAGGTTCCGGTCTCTGCCAGAATGTAGATCGGAGAGTCGTCATCCACACGCTGCCCGCTCAGATCGCCTGTCAGGCAGAAAGTCCCCTCCATTCGGCTGTCCTTCCGTTGTGCCTTCGCACTTGTACCGGTATCTGCTGCCGGGACTGCCGTGCGTTCCGGAGCAGGCATTTCCGGGGCGCGTTCCAGCAGCCAGTTCAGGTTGCGTTCCACCAGCAGCACATCGGGATGCTCTTCTGTAACAGCCGTCAAAAGGTAGGGCATATTCCGGGAGAAACAGGCATTGCCGTAGCTCTGTGCCAGGAAAGGATGCAGATTGATGCCAAAGGAATCGCGGTATACAAAAATGCTTTCGTCTGCCGCCGAATTTTCCGTGTGGATCGTGATATCATCTGCCGAGTGGAATTTTTCGTCATACTGATAGGTAAAGTCGTATGCCGTATCCTGTTCCGTCTCGTTTCCGGCAGGGTACACCATCTCATACAGGTCGCCGGTATGCGGGGATGTTTTTCCATTGATGCAGGAATCAAACTCCGCTTCAGAGCCTTTCAGTTCTTTCAGCAAAGTCTGTGCTGCCAGCTGTGCGCCCCGCATATTCCAGTGGCTGTCCCGACGGTAATACAGCTGCTCTTCGTGGTCAGACAGTGTTTTGAACAGATCCACATACCGGACATTCTGCTGTTCCATCTGCTACTGAAGCAGTTGGGCGTTCCGTACGGAGGCTACCGTATACCGTGCCGGCATCTGACCGCCATACAGGGAATTTTTATTGGGTGCGATGGTAAAGCAGAACCCAATGCCGTTCTCTTCGCAGTATTCCTGCATCAGACCCAGTACATGAGCGGCCGCATAACTCTGCCGGGCTGTAAAGGGTTCTGCGCCGGTATAGTCCGCAAGGGTGCTTTTATAGAACAGCCAATCGTCTTTTCCCAACAGCACACTGCTGCTGTCCAGCGTTTTGAGCACGGTTCCGGTAAGCTGATCGTTCAAGGTGATCATCTCATGACGGAGCCCGAAATGATCCGCAAAATAATCCGAAAACTCATTCAGGATACCGGTATTGAAGCTGCCATCCTCTTTCCGTAATTCAGGAAAGGATGCAAGCTGCTCATTGCCCACCGCTTTTTCCGTCTGCCAAGGCATCACAGCCACAGGCAAAATGCAAATTGTGGCAATGACCCCCACAAACAGGATATATCCTAATTTTTTCACTTGCATTTTTCCACCTCAGAACTGGAAATAGATAAAAGGCACATAGGATGCAGCCGACAGATGCAGGATATCCACCAGCACCCCTGCATAACTCAGTGCCTGAAGGCATGCATACACGCTTCCGGTCTGCTGCTCTGCTTTACGGCAGACCAGCGGCAAAACCGGCGTACTGCCCACAAGGCCAACCGCCAGTGCAAACAGGGTCAGCAGGGTCAGACACTGCGCCAGCAGCAGCCCTGTCTGCGCAGAGGCAGAGCCCCCGGAAAACATGGCTCCTATCATTGAGAAGGCCTGCCCCATGTTGTCTGCACGGAAGATTACAAAGCCAACCAGCACCACAAGCAGGGTGTACAAATGTTTCAGCACCACACACGCAGGGTTCTGCCCGTCTTTGCCATGTTTTTCCAGTCCGAACAGCTTTTTAACGGCGTCCTCTGCCACGATAAAGAAACCATGCCACAGGCCCCAGACGATAAAGGTCCAGTTTGCACCATGCCACAGTCCCGTGCAGAAAAACACGATCAGCTTGTTCCAGTAAGTCTTTGCCTTGCCCTTCCGGTTGCCGCCCAATGGGATATACAGGTATTCCCGGAACCAAGTGGAAAGGGAGATATGCCATCTGCGCCAGAATTCCTGAATACTGGCCGAGATGTACGGATAGTTAAAGTTTTCCTTGAAGTGGAACCCAAAGCACAAGCCCAGGCCGATGGCCATATCGCTGTATCCGCTGAAGTCGAAATAGATCTGCATCAGATAGCACACCGCGGCCAGCCAAGCCGTCCGGCTGTCCAGCACAGAGCGGTCGGCGTTGTAGATCAGTGCTACAACATTGCCGCAGATATCGGCGATCAGCAGCTTCTTGCTCAGGCCCACAATAAACCGGCGCAGGCCTTTTGCCAGCTGCTCCAGCGTATTTCGGCGGCTATGTATCTCATCTGCCACGTCCTCATAGCGGATGATCGGTCCTGCCACCAACTGTGGAAACAGAGCAATGTACAGCAGTACATCCCGGAAATGAGTGCTCTTCAGGCGTTCATTCCGGTATACATCGATCACATAACTCAGCCCTTGAAAGGTGAAGAACGAGATACCCACCGGCAGAACGATGGAAGGCACCGGGATCGTCACGCCCGGCAGCCGGTCTACTGTCTGTACCAGAAAAGTCAGATACTTAAAAATACCCAAGATTCCCAGATTAACGGCCACAGCGGCATAGAGCACGCTCTTTCGCCCGGAGACGAACAGACCGGCCAGATAATTGCAGAACACAGAGAACAACAGCAGCAGAACATACCACAGCCCGCTGAAGGCATAGAACAGCAGACTGGCTGCGACGAGCCAGAGATTTTTTGCTTCCCGCCCGGGCAAAAGATAATAGCATCCCAGCACGATGGGCAAAAACAGAAACAAGAAAATTACGGAGCTAAAAACCATTTTTCGGCTACCTCAGCAATCACGGAAACTGGTAGCTGAACACCGTTTTATCCAGCGGCATTTTATACATATTATATTCTGCATGGCCGTATCTGCCGGCACGATAGCCCCACTCCAGTTCCACATCATAGATATAGGGAACTCCGTTCTCGCAGATCATGACCCATGCATGGTCCGAGTCCTTGCGGCCCACACCGCCAGACACTACATAGGCATTGTAGCCCAGCCGCCGGGCCATATAAAGGAACTGGCCTGCAAAGCAGTAGCAGTTGCCCTTTTTGTGTTCAAACATGAACAAAGCGCTCTCTTCTGCCCAAGCCGTTGTGCCTCTTGCCTGATGCGGACGGGCAAGGTATGCGCCGTGATCCCGGACATACAAATAGGCGGCGCGCAGCTTTTGCGCCTTCGTCATGCCAGAGTTTGTGCACGCAGCCAGTGCCTGATCCACATAGCTGTCCAGCGTTGCATTGCCAGAGGTATAGCGGCCATTCGCATCAAAAGTAAGGTATTCTACCGCGCTGTTCGTCAGGACCGAGCCATCCTCTTTGACATAGTACATTCCTCCGTCGATCTTGTGCAAACCCTTGGCGTACCGATCGATGGCATAGCCATTCTTCGAAACATGATACAGCTTGCCGTCAATCGTCACAAAGCCACCTGTGCCGGTGCGTCTACTGACTGCACCGCGTATGCAGTCGGCACCAGAAGCATGGCCGACATTGCAAGAATAACAGCCGTTACACTAAGTTTTTTCAGCATTTTTTCATACCCCTTAATCGATTGATTTTTATTGATACTCGTTCCAGATCTGTTCCTTCAGCTTTTTTTCCTGCCTGCGCAGGATCCATGCTGAAACGACTGCCGCAACAGCCGAAACGATCATGTCAACGATTCCAACCACACAAAAGATTTGTCCGGTAGACGCAGGTATTCCCTCCTTATTTGAGCCATCCGCTGGTGCGGAGCTGGTCGATCAGAAGATAGGCCATCTGCATATCAAAACGATAATCCGATGGATACTGCTCCTGCAGATCTTTCAAAACCTTTTCAGCTTCACTGTACTGATCCAATGCCTGCAGTACAGTTGCCAGATTCAACCGGGTGGCAATAGTATCGTAGCCGCTGTCCACCAGTTCCTCCAGCAGCTGCTGTGCTTCAGCATAGCATTCTTCTGCATTTTCTTTGTCAGATGCTGCCTGCTGCATCATAAGATCCGCAAGCATCTCCTTTTGAAGCACAGCCTGACCTTCCGGAAGGTTCTGGCATCCCTGTTTCAGAATGCGCACAGCCTTTTCCATATCGTCCTGATTCAGCGCTGCATTTGCGACTGACAGGTAAGCATGGCTCAGGAGCTGCGGGTCCTCCACCTCATTGAACACTTTTGTGTAAAGTGCAAGTGCCTGATCATAGTTCTTTTGCAAGGACAGGATCTCTGCCGCAACCAGATCACGGTCACCGGAGGAAGCGCCTTTTTTCTGCAATGTATCCAGCTCCTGTTGTGCTTCTTCCAGCTTTCCATCATTGGCAAGTGCAATAGCAAGACCCCCGATAGCTTTCAGTACCTGCTCCCTGTAACCGGACGGCCGCCTGCAGTTCCAGCACCGCATTGGCGTAATCCTTATCATAATACTTAAAGATCGAGCAGATCGTAGAGTCCCCCACTCTACAGCCACTATTCTTTTTTTGATTTTACAGCTAATTCCGCAATCGGTCAATGAAAAACACTCCAAAATCCAATTTTTTTTGGGGGGGGGAAAAAATTGTTTGACGCAATCGACAGTATTGCCCAAAACCCGACAATTTGATTGTATGCTCCGTCAAACAGGCCCATTAAACAAAAGGAATTGTATCGCCGATGCAGGCGTTGGGCGTGGATATCCAGACCATCCAGAGCATCGTAGGCCATGCCGATACCGAGATGACTGAGCATGATCTCCATGTTCAGGAATCCATTCGGCAGAGTGCGATCCAGTTGTTCAGCGAGGCGTTTTCGGCCTGAAAATTGGAC
>ENA-UEQY01000438-UEQY01000438.1-human-gut-metagenome-genome-assembly--contig:-NODE-438-length-25269-cov-13.077247_pt1 | contig 25269 bp, 18 predicted proteins | sample MGYA00242949_ERZ507949 | MGnify/ENA primary metagenome ERZ507949 (study PRJEB26167, sample SAMN06115403) | human gut metagenome | host: Homo sapiens | place: China:Jiangsu | collected 2016-07-06... | reverse complement strand
AAGATATCCATCACCCGCTTCAAATACTTTTCCTGACAATCAGCCATCAGGCGGTAAGCCAATACCAACATAGCGTCTCCCGACAAGATTGCCGTGTTGTCATCCCATACTTTATGAACAGTAGGTTTATTGCGGCGCATATCAGCCTTGTCCATCAGGTCGTCATGCAATAAAGTATAATTATGATAAGTCTCGATACCTGCCGCCTGCGGCAAAATACAGTCCACATCTTCCTTATACATATTATAAGCAAGCAACATCAAGACAGGACGAATCCGCTTTCCACCCAACGATAATACATATTCAATAGGAGCATACAGCCCTTTCGGTTCACGCATATAAGGCATTTCAGAAAGATAGCCGTTGATCTTATCCGACAATTCGGTTGCTAAAAAAGCCATAAGAAAAAGAATTAAATATATTACTAAAAAAAGAGGCTACCCAATGAGCAGCCTCTTCATGATTTTTATCCAAAGATTACTGTAATTTAAAGATTACGGGCACGGTATAACTTACACGTACCGGTTTACCACGTTGTTTACCGGGTTTCCATTTCGGCATTGACTTCACTACACGCAGAGCCTCTTTATCCAAGTAAGGGTCTACACCGCGAACAACAACCGGATCAGCAATAGAACCGTCTTTTTCGATAACGAACTTCACTGATACTTTACCCTGCACACCGTTTTCCTGAGAGATGGTCGGATATTTTGCATTCTTCATCAAGAACTTCAAACATTCTCCCATACCGCCGGGGAATTCGGGCATTTCTTCTACAATCTGGAAAATCTGTTGTTCTTCCGGTTCTTCCTCTTCTACTACAACCGGTGTATATTTAACTTCCACAGCTTTTTCCGTATCATCTGATGCCTGAATAACGGTTTCTTCTACTTTAGCATCATTTTCTACGATTTCAATAATTTCTTCCGCTTTAGGTACTTCGGGAGGAGGAGCTTGTTGCTGTTCTTCCTGTTCTGTGATAGGAACCATTTCTTCTTCAAATACAACTGCGGCCATACCTGTATCTGTAGTCACCTGCTTATCGCGTTCAGTCCATTCGAAAGCGACAAACATAAGAGCTAAGATAAACACATAACCGATTAGCAGCCAGGTACTTTTTTTACCTTCAAGATCTAACTGCCATAAATTGTTGTTTAAAATTAAGTGTTTCTCATTCAAGGCAAATGTAGTACTTTTCTTTTAAACAAAAAGTATTTTCACCGTAAAAATTTGCTAATTCATTATATTTTAATTCTTTTTCATGGAAGGGCACCTAACTTTTCCCTATCTTTGAACCGCATATAGCAATATACTCATCTATACATTAATTATATATGAAAAAAATAACAATAGCCATCGACGGTTACTCGTCTTGCGGAAAAAGCACAATGGCCAAAGATTTGGCACGTGAAATAGGATACATATATATAGATAGCGGTGCCATGTATCGTGCCGTTACTTTATACTGCCTCGACAACGGGTTGTTTACAGACAGCGGCATCCGGGAGGAGGAGCTCCGAAACAGCCTGCCCGACATCAGGATTTCTTTCCGGCTGAACCCGGAAACCCAGCGTCCTGTCACCTTGCTGAACGGCGAAGAGGTGGAAGAACGCATCCGGACCATGGAAGTTTCTTCACACGTAAGCCCGGTTGCCGCCCTCGGATTTGTTCGGGAGGCATTGGTGAAACAGCAACAGGAAATGGGCAGGCAGAAAGGAATTGTGATGGACGGACGCGATATCGGAACCGTGGTTTTTCCTGATGCCGAACTGAAGATTTTCGTAACCGCCTCTGCCGACATCCGCGCCCGGCGCCGATACGACGAGCTGAAAGCAAAAGGCCGGCCGGCTTCTTACGACGAAATATTGAAAAACGTGGAAGAGCGTGATTATATCGACCAAAACCGGGAAGTCGGTCCCTTGAGGAAAGCCGAAGATGCTATTTTGTTGGACAACAGCCACATGACCATTGCCGAACAGAAACAATGGCTGGCAGAACAATTCCAAAAAGCAACCAATGGTTAATGTAGAGATAGACGAAGGTTCGGGCTTCTGCTTCGGCGTAACCACCGCCATCAAAAAAGCAGAAGAGGAATTGGCAAAGGGCACCACGCTCTATTGCCTGGGAGACATTGTGCACAACGGACAAGAATGCGAACGTCTGAAAAAGATGGGCCTCATCACCATCAACCACGAAGAATTCGCCCGGCTGCATAACGCCAAGGTGCTGCTCCGCGCTCATGGAGAACCGCCTGAGACATACGCACTGGCAAAAGCCAACCATATCGAAATCATCGATGCAACCTGCCCCGTGGTATTGCGGCTGCAAAAACGCATCAAACAGGAATTTGACAACACCCCCGACAGCCACGACACACAAATCGTGATTTACGGGAAAAACGGACACGCCGAAGTGCTCGGACTGGTGGGACAGACACACGGGAAAGCGATTGTCATAGAAAAACCGGAGGAAGTGGTGCAGCTGGACTTCAACAAAGATATCCGGCTGTATTCACAGACCACGAAATCTTTGGAAGAGTTCTGGCAGATTGTGGAATATATCAAGGAACACATATCGCCCGAAGCCTCCTTTGAATACTTCGACACCATTTGCCGGCAAGTAGCCAACCGTATGCCGAACATCCGTAAATTTGCGGCAGCACACGATCTCATTTTCTTCGTTTGCGGCCGCAAAAGCTCCAATGGGAAAATCTTGTTTCAGGAATGTAAAAAGGTAAACCCCAACTCCTACCTCATCGACCAACCGGAGGAAATAGACCGCAACCTGCTGAAGGATGTCCATTCCATCGGCATTTGCGGAGCCACTTCTACTCCCAAATGGTTGATGGAAGAGTGTAAAAAGGTTATCCTAAACGAAAAACAGACCAATAAAAAATAATATTTTATCGCTGTCCAAGTGATAAATTGCTAACTTTGCATCATAAAAACATTAAAATGGGTATTTATGGGAACGATTAAAAGTATCGGTATTTTAACATCCGGAGGTGATGCTCCGGGAATGAACGCCGCCATTCGCGCAGTGACACGCTCTGCCATCTATAACGGCCTGAAAGTATATGGCATTTATAGAGGATACAAGGGCTTGGTAACAGATGAAATTCAGGAATTCAAAAGCCAAAATGTCAGCAACATCATACAAATGGGAGGTACTATCCTAAAAACCGCCCGCTGCAAGGAATTCACAACACCCGAAGGACGTGCACAAGCATACGAGAACATGAAAAAGCACGAAATCGATGCTTTGGTCATCATCGGTGGTGACGGTTCACTGACCGGCGCACGTATATTTGCACAAGAGTTCGATGTACCGTGTATCGGACTTCCGGGAACGATTGACAATGACTTATACGGTACCGACACCACCATCGGATATGACACTGCCTTGAATACCATTCTCGATGCTGTGGATAAGATTCGCGATACCGCCACCTCTCACGAACGTCTGTTCTTTGTCGAGGTAATGGGACGCGATGCAGGTTTTCTGGCATTGAACGGCGCTATTGCCGCAGGAGCAGAAGCAGCCATCATCCCCGAATTCAGTACGGAGGTGGACCAACTGGAAGAATTCATCGAACACGGATTCCGCAAGTCAAAAAGCAGCAGCATCGTGTTGGTGGCCGAAAGTGAACTTACCGGAGGGGCTATGCATTATGCAGAACGTGTGAAAAACGAATATCCCCAGTACGATGTGCGTGTCACCATCTTGGGACACTTGCAACGCGGAGGACGTCCTACTGCACACGACCGCATCATTGCCAGCCGCATGGGAGTAGCCAGTATCCAGGCACTGCTCGAAGGTCAGCGTAACGTGATGATTGGCATTGATGACGATAAGATTGTGTATGTGCCTTTTGTCAAAGCCATCAAAAACGACAAGCCCATCGACAGAGAACTGGTGAACGTGCTTCACGAACTCTCCATTTAAAGAGAATACAACTCCCTACAGGATTTAAAATATTCCAACACAACCTGTCTCAGAGATAACGAACTCCGGGACAGGTTGTTTGGTTTTACATAATATGCTTATTATCAAGCAAATAAGTATTATCTTTGGGACCACTGGGTCCAGGGCCCACCTTTATGCTTTCCCGGCCCCATAAAAACACATCAAAACATTGATTATCAGACTCATAAAGCGTACAAGCCCAGATACTGTATTTTTCACTTCACCGAAGGATGAAAACAGGCTTAAACAGGGGGAAATGAAAGATGGAGGCATGGAATATCCAACAGCTAAAAAGTAAATTAATTCACCTTCTGTGGAGAAAAGAGTCCGATAACACAAGTAGAGGGTGTGCCAAACTGTAGATAATGCTGTCACTTTACCGGCAGGGGAGTATATCAAAACAAATGCGAGAAACATGATAATGTGATTAAAATGTATACTTATTTCTCATAAAGCCATTGCTTGTCCGTTTTAAACAGACATAATACATTGATAAACAATCAAATAACATCTTACAAGAGCACAATTCCGGGGCCACCAAAGCATAAAGATGGGCCCTGGTCCCAGTGGTCCCAAACAAAACAGTCAATACACTGTTATTCAGCACTTTGATCATATTACCACCTTGCAAACCCAACACCATTTTCCAACCAGGTAGAAACAAGCACCCAAAGCATTGCTTATCAATACATTAAGTTCATTTTTCAGCACTATAACACCCCTCAAAAAAGACCTTGGAGTTAAAAAAAAAGACTAAGGTCTTTGCTAAAAACTCCTTGATCTTTTGATAAAACACTTTAGTCTTTCAGAGCCTGTTCAAGTTTCATTCGAAAGCTCTTTTACAACAGCTAATCCGAACATTTCCTCTGCCAAACCCGATTGTTGCATGTATGTTTTCGGCAGAAACTCCTATAATTATCAAATCATATTTTCGTTTTCTCTCTTGCACATTCAGGATTTTATTGATAACTTGCCGTAGTATTTCTTCCAAATCCGTCGAACATACAATTATTTTAAACTTGTTAACCCAAAATAATCATTTCCGAGGAAAGAGGAAACACGCTTTTCATTTTAAACTTTCATTTTCAAACAGTTCTTAAACATGAAAAAAAACATCTTTTTTTTATTACTTTGTTATCTCTTCATAGAATCCACCTTAGCACATGCACAAGGAACAATTGCAGTACGTGAGTTAATTCAGCGTGTTTCCCGGCAATCAGAAATTCCTGTCTCATTAAAACTGAAACCGGAAAAGAACTCTACATATTATCAGTATGAGGTGCAGAAAGGAATATTGCGTATTCAAGCCTCGGATAATGTTTCGTTGTGTCGCGGTTTTTATGATTACATAAAAGATAATCATTTAGGCATGTATACTTGGACAGGTAATAGTATTGCCATGCCTTCAAAGGAATTGCCGGATTTGTCTGTAAAGAAAACAATATCTCCTTTTGCTAATCACTACTATTTTAATGTTTGCACTTACGGTTATTCTATGCCTTATTGGGACTGGGAACGTTGGGAACAAGAGATAGACTGGATGGCTCTGCATGGTATTAATATGCCTCTGGCTTTGGTCGGTTATGAAGCCATCATAGCAAGAGTATGGAAGAAAATGGGGCTGACAGACGAAGAAATCAACCATTACTTTGTCGGTCCGGCTCATTTGCCATGGATGCGTATGGGAAATATAAGTGGTATAGACGGCCCTTTGAATGAGGATTGGCATAAGAAACAGATTGCTCTTCAGCATCAGATTTTGGATAGAATGAGGTCATTGGATATGAAACCCATCTGTCCGGGATTTCCGGGATTTATCCCCCGGGCATTTAAACGTATCCATCCGGAGTTGGAAATTGTCGAAACCCAATGGGGTGGGGCTTTTTCTAACTGGATGATTTCTCCTCAAGAGCCTTTATTCAAAAAAATAGGCACAGCTTTTATTCGTGAATGGGAGAAAGAATTTGGTAAATGTGACTATTATTTGGTAGACAGCTTTAACGAAATGGATATACCTTTTCCTGAAAAAGGGAATCCGAAACGTTATGAAATGGCAGCATCTTATGGAAAAAGTGTTTATGAATCTATCCGAAAAGCCAATGCCGGAGCTGTTTGGGTAATGCAGGGATGGATGTTCGGATATCAGCGACATATATGGGATTATAAGACTTTAGGCGCGCTGGTTTCGAAAGTACCTGATGATAAAATACTTCTGCTCGATTTAGCGGTTGATTATAATAAGCATTTCTGGCATTCGGAAGTTAACTGGGAATATTACAAAGGCTTCTATAATAAGCAATGGGTATATAGTGTGATACCTAATATGGGAGGTAAGGTAGGTATGACCGGCATACTTGATTTTTATGCCAACGGTCATCTTGAGGCATTGTCTTCTCCCAATAAAGGGAATCTGATTGCGCATGGATTAGCTCCGGAAGGCATTGAAAACAATGAGGTTTTATATGAATTGGTTACGGATGCAGGGTGGAGTAATCATAAAATAGAAATACGTGAGTGGCTGAAAGACTATTCGGAAAATCGTTACGGAAAGACATCTGCCGATATAATGAGTGCCTGGGATTATTTGCTCAAGTCGGTATATGGCACATTTACCGATCATCCTCGTTTTAACTGGCAGCTTCGGCCGAGTATGGTGAAGAACGGTTCCATCAACATTTGCGAAGACTATTTCAAAGGCTTGGAATGCTTTGTGAATGCAGCGGACGATTTAGGAAACAACCCGATGTATCAAATCGATATGGCAGAGATGACCGCTCAATATCTAGGTGGAAAAGTTGAAATTCTGACAAAGATGATTGACCAGGAGTATCTGCTGGGAGATACTTTACAGGCTGTTTTGCTTCAGAGCCGTTTCGAAACGCTGATGTTGGGAATGGATGCCCTTTTAAGCAAACACCCTACACTTCGTTTGAATCGGTGGCTGGATTTTGCCTCAAAAGTTGCCGAAACAGCCCAACAGAAAAAACAGTATGAAATGAATGCGCGGCGTATTGTTACTGTTTGGGGACCTCCGGTAGATGACTATGCAGCTCGTATCTGGAGTGGGCTGATTGGAAGTTATTATCTGGAACGTTGGAAAAACTATTATGCCAGCCGTACCAAAGGAATTGATTTTAATATGGCTGCCTGGGAACGTAATTGGGTAGAGAATAGTAAAAAGACAGATTACGAATGGGGAACGATTGACCTTATTGATTTTTCCAAAAGAATGATGGCTTTGTCAAAGGATATTTCGGAAAAGGATTTAAAATTGAATCGGCCGGATATGATAGGTACATGGAATATAGGAGATAAAGAATGGAAAGAGGTTAAACTGAATATTTCTGCCCGCATGCTGAAACAGATGAATGGATTTTCATTAGAAACAATAAAAGGAAACGGAACGATAAAAATTTCCGGCTTCAAACTGGAAGCAGATGGGAAACTTGTGACCTCCTCTCATGATACTCAAACACTGCAATGTGGTAAAAAAGTAACTTATCGGTTCTCTTTACCTACAAATTTGCAGGCTAATAACGGATGCATTATGACTATTCGCCTCACTTCTTTGTCGGAAAAAGCTGCCGGTATTGTTGTGGTTGATAAATAAAAAAAACGGTATACTGCATAAGATAAGGAAATGTGTCAAAACATGGATAATGCTGTCGCTTAGTTCGCAGGGGCGAGGTTCTCTCGCCCGAAAACAGTTTGCTTTATGCATTCGGGCAGGCAAACCCTGCCCCTACAGCTGACGATGGGATAGGCCGGTTGAGTTTTGACACACTCCCTTTTTACTTCAACGTATCATAATAAGCGTCCAGCAACTTCTTTGCCGCAACAAAAGAAGTCAGCTTTCCGTTCAACACTTCCTCTTCCTTCACAGCCAGCATGGAAGCTATTGTCTCATTATTATAAAAACTGTCGCGCAGGTGCTCGTTGATGGACTCGTACATCCAGTATTTTGCCTGTTCGTTACGGCGCTGTTCAAAATAGCCATTGGCTTTCACAAAAGCAAAATACTCATCAACCATGTCCCATATCTCCTTGATGCCCAAGCCATAAAAGCCCGAATAAGTCAGGACTTTGGGAGACCATCCCGAATCGGGTGCCGGAAACAGGTGCAGCGCATTCCGAAAATGGCTCGCTGCCAGTTTCGCTTTCTCTATGTTATTGCCGTCGGCCTTGTTGATGACAATGCCATCCGCCATCTCCATGATACCCCGTTTGATGCCTTGCAATTCATCTCCCGTGCCCGCCAGTTGAATCAGCAGAAAGAAATCCACCATGGAGTGTACCGCAGTTTCACTCTGCCCCACTCCCACCGTTTCGACGAATATCTTATCAAACCCTCCTGCCTCGCACAGGATAATCGTCTCACGGGTCTTTCGTGCCACTCCGCCCAACGAACCTGCCGAGGGGCTGGGGCGGATAAAAGCATTGGGATGGACGGACAGTTTCTCCATGCGGGTCTTATCGCCCAAGATACTGCCTTTGGAACGCTCACTGCTGGGGTCGATGGCCAAGACAGCCAACTTTCCTCCTTGCCGGAGCACATGCAGCCCGAAAACATCAATGGAGGTACTCTTGCCGGCACCCGGCACTCCGCTGATTCCGATACGAATCGACCTGCCGGAATAAGGGAGACATTTCTCTATAACCTCCTGAGCGATGGCCTGATGTTCGGGTTTCACACTCTCCACCAGTGTCACGGCCTGACTCAAGACGGTCACGTTACCTTTCACAATACCTTCCACATACTCTCCCACAGAAAACTCACGGCGACGCGGTTTCTTGCGGAATTTCAAATAAGGATTCACAATGGATGGTTGTTCAATGCCCGCATTGACGACCAATCCCTTATATTCTTCACTATTTTCAGGATGTTCCATAGCTATTTCTTTGAGGTTACTTTCACATTGATAATTATTTTCGGGCTGTTCGGGTCATTCGTTATCATCAATACACGAGGTGAGCCTTTCACTCTTCTGAGGTTATGCCCATAAGCCGTAATCTTCATCTTGGTCGTTGCCCCCGGCTTCAAGACACGTTTCTTCAACTGCACTCCCAAAGCAGAGTTGAACACTTGCAAATCACGTATTTCCAGATTGGATTTACCCACATTCTTCACTATAATCGTCTGCGAACGTTTCTCGTCATCTGCCAATTCTCCCATGACCAGTTCTTTGGCAGAAAGATGGATGGCAGGCGGATTCAGGCGTTCCTGCTGACTGATGCGAGAGAAATCGGGCAACAGCACAGCCGAAACCGGAATTTCATTTTCCTCACCCACCTTGTCTCCGGGAAACCGTGACAGGTATACCGAAGCAGTGGTCAATCCCAGCTTGGGAAGTTTTTCGGTATCAAGAGTCACCTTAATCTTTCCGGTGCGGTTACGCCCCAGCTTGTCGGGAGTGGCCACCGCACTCAAATAAGGAGGCAGATGCATCAACACAGGTGTATAGACCCGGTCCGAAGTATTGGCTATCAGCAGTTCGATGGTCGGTTTATCTCCCCTGTTCGCATCGTCAAACTCTATTTCCTCTTTATTCAGGCGGATTGCACCGATTTGATAAGGATGGGTAAAGGTATAGTTCTTGGGGTCGGCGGTCACTTCTCCGCGAAAAGACAAATAAACAGGCTTGTCTGACGCATTGCAATAAACACCGATGCTTTTCCGGAAACGACCGAGAGCCTTGGCATCAAACGTAGAACTGACTTCACCCGTTTTCCCCGGCAAGATAGGAGATTTGGTCCAGTCGGTAACAGTGCACCCGCAGGAAGTGGTGACATTGGATATCACTAACGGCTTATCGCCCTTATTTGTTATTTTAAAGGTAGCCGTTACCGGGTTCTTCCATAAAATGGTTCCAAATTCGTGCATTGTCTTATCAAAAGAGGCTTTTGGCTGCGCAAAGACTGAAAGCCCCGATCCCAGCAACATACTTATTATCAACATTATGTATTTCATACCAAACTAAATTCTTCGTTTAAAGTAACAAAGGTAAGGAAAAAAAGCATTATCTTTGCATTAGAAGGTGTTAAAACAAAAAGATTAAAACTATAAACTGGAATATTATGAGAACATGGAAGAATTATCTATGTATGCTGGCCGCACTGGTTGTCACGCTCGGTTTCACTTCCTGTGAGAGCGATGAAGACATCGGTTTTGATTTATCGGGATTGTATGGAGTGACATGGTTCGGCGATATGGGTGCCGGTGATTCTTGGGGTGAACCTTTGGACAGCTATATCACATTCACATCCGGCTCTCGCCCCGACCACGGTGTAGGAACGGAAGACCTCTATTATACCACTCCTCCCTTCGAGTATTACGATACCTATAAATTCGACTGGTTTATTGAGAACGGACGGTTATATATAGACTATGATACCGGGGAATCCATCATTATAGATTATCCGCATGTCAATGGAAACTACTTCTACGGAACAATAGGAAACTTTGATTTCCGGTTGGAATACGATGGAGGCCGCAGCGTCAAAAGACAAGCGGATATCTCCAAATGAAAATAACCTGTCATTAAGTTGTAAGGGAGTATGTCAAAACTATCGTTTAGTTCGTAGGGGCTATGGAATAGCCCGGTTTAGTTTTGGCACACTCCCTTTACAATTCTATTTCACCACTACTTTATATCCTCCTGTATGCCCGCCGAACTCGGGTGCATAAGCCGACTGAATCGTTGCTATCCCGGACCGGTATTCTCCCGAACGGGTCACATACACCTGATACTCTATCACATACATTCCTTTACGCATTTGATTGACAAAGAAAGAAGTGGAAGCATCTTTTGTTGCCTGATAATATCCCAGGTTTGTGCTCAGGCGATAACCTGACAATGCTGCCAACGGCTCCATACAAGCGGCACGCTCATCTTTAATCTGTACAAAATCCATATCCCGGTCTGCCTTTACCGTCAGACGGACAGTAATCTTATCACCTATATTCAATACAGTGCCTTCTTCTATGAGCGTCTCTCCTTTATAAAGGCTACGGCTGACAGACAAACCGCTACTTTGCTCACCCATCTTATCCATATTCTCCAGATATTGGGCATACACAGCTCCCCAACCCATACCGCTGCCTTCACAATCCACTGTCACCTTCTTCAGATTCAGGACATTGCCTTCAACCACCTTCTTGAGATAACCCACCGGCTCTTCCGCCGACGTCTGAATCACCTCTTTTCCCAAGGTAATCTTCACGGCATCAGAGTTTGCCAATAAGTCCGTTCCCGAATTCAGTAAGGCATATACAGCATTCACCGTAGCAACAGGAGTATCCCAAACCTGCGTTTGCTTCTCTTTCAAAAGCCAGCGTTTCATCTGGCTCAACGCCTGCTCGTCTTTGGTAACGTATTGCACCGCCTCCATTGCAGCCACTTCGGTCGGAATCTTATAACCGAACCAAGAATAATGTGCCTTGGGAGTATCAAAATAACGCCCCATCTTGTCTGTCACCACCGAATACTCCATAACAGACTGCACAAACTCTTTCGCCTTTACCGTCTCTCCGGCCTGTTGCAAAACAATGGCAGATAACGCCTTTCCGTAAACAGTCAGATCGGTCGCCTGTGCACTCAGCTTACTGATAAAATAACGGTTCATATCGGCATTTGCTCCGGCTTTGCCATTCAAAGCACATATATACAGATATTGAAGCGTCTGTTCTGAAGGACTGACATTCGTCACGCCTTTCTTTTCGGCTTCCTTCATTGCCTTGTATTCTTTCCCTGCCTGCACGGTAAGATAGTTTAATGCTTTCTGATACATGGCAGAGAGAGCCTGATTCAGTTTTCCACCGGTCATCACTTGCAGGCGGGTCAGCATTTCCGTTATCTGCGTAGTCATATAACGATTGCCCGGCATACCCTTGTACCAGCTCCATGCACCATCCCCATTTTGCAGCTCATTCAAATGTGCCACACAGACAGACAATTTATTACTCATCGTGTTCAAATCAAACAAGGTGGCAATACGTTGACGTTGTTCTTCTTCATTCACGGCTTCAGTCAGCCACGGTGTCTCTGCCAGCAATATGTTCTTCAACTCCTCATTCTTTTGCAACCGGCTCATGAAAGTTTCTTTAGTGCCTCCCTGTGCCAGCCAACTGTCAAATATCTGTTTGATACGCGGATTTGAACTCACAATGAACTCGGCCAACGCATTCGCATAATAAGCAGAAGCCCATGACAGCGCATCCTCTCCCTGCGGAACCGCAACCACCGGCAATGCCATGACAGCATACCATACGGGATTGCTCGTAAATTCCACTGTCATCTTCCGGCCGGATGCCGTACGACTGTGGTTATTAAACAGATGCTCCAATGAGAAGGTATAACTTCCTTTGCCGTTTACATCCAACGGCACACTCTCCGTCACCCACTGCTTATCCGTCAACACCGGGATGTAACGCTGTTCGCCATCACTGAACGTATCTCCTTCAGCCACCATGCGGCATGCCAATACAGTATACTTATCAGTGACGTCAAAGGTAAAGCTCACATTGCCCGTTTCTCCCGCTTTCACTCCGAACTTCTGCTTCTGAGTATAGAAGACCTTCTCTGTTTCAGGATTGAAAAGTTCCATTCTGACAGTTCCGGCAACAGCCTTATCCGACAGGTTAATCAATGAAGCGGCAATATTTGCCTTATCACCCACACGGACAAAACGAGGCATATTGGGTTGAAGCATGAACTCTTTGGAGGCAGTAGCGGTTGCCTCTATCCGGCCGTAATCCACCTCCTTGGTATGTGCCAGCCCCATAAACTTCCATTTCGTCAGGCTCTCGGGCAGGATAAACGAAATGCTGACTTCGCCCTGCCCGTTGGTACGCAACTGCGGATAGAAGAAAGCTGTTTCGGCAAAGTTCTGACGCACCTGCACATTCCCTGTTTCTTTCAAAGCACCCGCATCCATTGCTTCCGCTCTCAACACAGGAATTATTTCTTCCTCAAACACCACATTTGTAATCACCACATCTTGGACATCATCTGCCATTTTCGGTCGGGCAGCACGCGAATTCATTTCCCAACCGGCAGGCAAACTCTCCAAGACACAATGCCGTACACCCACGGACGGAATCAGCAATTCACTATAAGAGTACGAAGAGGTGTTCAGGCTCTTGAAGGGGAAATTGAGATAGATATATTCAGTCCGTGTATACCATTTGTTCCATAAGGAATGTGGAATGTTACGGGTGAAGTTCACGCGGAAGAAAAGGTCGTGCGTATAGAAGCGGTCCAAAGAGGCATCATACATCATCGCCAGCAGTTCGGCATCAGCCGGACGGCCATCGGGATAGAGCACGCTCAGCTTCCATTCTTCCTGCTGACCGGGGCGAAGCTTATCACGGAACGTAGTCCACTTCAACTGCAACTCTTTATCCGGTTCGGGTTTGGTAATCTGTGCATAGTGACCATAGAGCTGTCCGTCTTTCACAAAGGCAACACTTACCATTACCCCGTTTCCATACTCCTGTTTATAAGTAAGCGGGAAACTGACGATGGAATCGGAGAACTGCACGCGTCTGCTTTCCACCCGCTTATTGCCGGAAAAAACATCATAAAGAAGATAGATATTCTTTTCACTGCTGCCGACATAGATAGTAGCCGGAGAATCTCCCTCAAATTTCTCTCCGTCCTGATAGAACCAATCGGTGGTGGCAATCGGCGGACGTTTATCGCCGAGCGAGAACAACAGGAAACCTTGAGATTCCGTACATTCCCTGCCCTGCGCATCTTTAGCCGAAATCTTCAGGATATAAGAGCCGGAAGGAAGCCGGTATAATGCTTCGGGCACAAACTTATTATTGGATGCAACTGTAGCCTGCAACACTTTCTCACCGGGTTCATGGTTACTTTTATTTGGTTTAAACACCTGATAAATCACCTCTGTATCTACCGGTTTGCCCGATAAATTAGTAACAGAGAAGGTCAATTCCCGGGCTTTCTCTTTCACCGTCTGTGCGGATAATCCCTCAATAGCGAGCACAACGGAAGTTTTACCCAAGGGCAACGACAGGTTGGCTTGTTGCGTTTCACCCGCACCGTCAGTCACATCCGCCTGTACCCGATAAGTATAATACCATGTCGGCAAATCCTTCACATCGAAATCGGCCTCCAGACGCACCGTGACGGTGAATTTGCCTTCGGCATCGGTCATCGTTTCCCCATCCCAAGCGGCAGAACGGCCCCCCCGGAAGCGCCAGAACCAAGAGAAAGAACGGGTGATATGATAATTCACCTTTGCATTCTGCACCGGAGCACCGGCAAATGTCCTCGCCACACCGGTGAGAAGCACAGAGTCGCCTATTTGATATTCGGTCTTGACCGGTTCAAAAGCAACATCGAAGGTAGGACGTTTATACTCCTCTACCCTGAAGCCACCGGAAGCAGAACCGGCCTGCAACCTGAAGTAACCGGTCAGGCAGGGAGAAGGCAGCGTGAACTGACCGCTGAAAGAGCCGAACGAGTTGGTTGTCACCTTCACCTCGCCCACCTTATTGTTATTGACATCATACAGAGTCACCGTATATTCTTTATCGGCCAACACCTGAGTATCATCCTGTTGCTGCCTGTACGCAATGCCCGAAACATAAACCGTTTGTCCCGGACGATAGATGGAACGGTCTGTAAACAGACTCAACACCTCCTGTTCGCGATTCTCCGAAGGAGCGTAATAGATTTGTTTCCACAAGTCTGCAATCGGCATAGCCGTATCGCTCATAGTGCAGGCATTATACATGATAGTTCTTTTCTTATCGGGAAACCCGAGTTTCAGCGTACCTTCTTTATCGGCCGTATAGGTTTGCGAAGGCATGAAACGTCCGTCCGTACCGGTATAAATCACCACCTCGGCATCGGGCACAGGATGTCCGCTTTCGGCATCCACCACAACCAGTTCCAGGTCATCGTCAGGCAAGGGACGATAAATCACCCTCAACGCAGTGACATACATCAATGTTCCACCCGGTTCGCCGACTTTTCCTTCCGGTACAGCTTTCAAATAATAGATACCCGGCTGCGGAGCCTGAATCTGAAGCGTAGTATCGACCGGCAAATAATCGGCAGTTCCTTTCAGCGAGAAGTTTTCCTCCTTTTGCAACTTACCATACTTTGCAACAAAATTCTTCATCTTACTTGCCCACATCACGGAAGTGACGGGTAAGTTTATCTTATACAGTTGCAACGTAAAGCCGTTCAAATTCTTATAGTTCACTCTTACCTCCTGCATCTTGCCCGGATAAGCCGCAGACACTTCCAATGACAGAGAAGGATTCAATATCTCCTTTTCTATGTTTCTCAGCCTGTTGATACCGACACAGCGAGGGTATTTGGAAATCCCCTCACGTACCACTTTCAGGCGTTCCACCTGATTATTTTGCTTCTGCAAGTAATCCGACAGGGCCAGATAAACCTCAGCTCCGGCTTCCTCATCGGGATATCCGGCTATCCAAGAGCGTAATTCCTTTTGGCAATCCTCATTGGAAAAGTTCTGATTGAACGTGTTGAACAGATAATCCAACGCTCCGATGCCGGTCACCATCCATGCCGAACGATACGCAGGAGTATCATACAGTGTCAAAAGCGAACGATAATTCTGAAGAATTGCTGCCACGAAATCACATTCGGACACCGGTACTGCCGTATATGCCATAAAGCTTTTTATATCCTTCACCTGTGCCGGCAGGCTGTTGGTCTGGTTCCCGAGAGAAGCAGCTTCCCACCTGTTTTGCTTCATCAGCAAGAGGGCACGACGCGCCAGCAAATCATACAGATTATCATGAAAATAGCGTTTGCTCATTTCCCCGACTCTTACCATCGGCTTCAGTTTCTCCACCGGACAGGCTGCCAACAGGTCTTTATCCTTCAGTGAAGACTGCAAGAAATTGAAACCTTGCTTTACATCTTTCGAGATAGTCAACTCACCCAAAATGGAATAGAGCACCGCCCTGTCTTCCGCTTTTTCCGTTTGCTTTGCCCAGTTTTCCAATCCCTTCATATCTGTCTCCAGACTATCGGGAGTGACAAGAGTGCGATATTGCATGGCAGTCAGATATGCCTTCATCATTTGCGGCACATCACGCTCAGCCTTTGCCTTATCATAGATTTTCATCGATGCGGACACCACAGACTGAGGAAGGTCTTTCTTTTGAAGTTGTTCTACCTCTTTCCACATTTTATCGTAAGTTTGTGCATGCAATGGAGCAAATAAACTCATTGCCCAGAGCACTATCAGAAAATAATAACGAGTATTCATAAGCTTCGTCTTTAATTGTTCCTTTAACAAAGAAACGCATTATGTAGTTCAGCACTGCATCATAATTGGTTAAATTAACAAAACAAGGGAAACGGATTTTCTGCTTTTCTCAACGAAGCAGAAGCAAACGCTTCAAGATAAGACGCTTATACTGCTTCTTCAAATCATCCGCCAAAAACGAATTGTCAATCAAATCCATCCATTTAATAACAGACCGTCGAAACTTTTTGGCGATATTCTCTATCACCTTGCCACTGACCCCCGAAGCGACAATAGACGATTCGAAATCCTTCCGACATATTTTCCGCTTCTTTCCATTGAGTGTCAATGCCAATTCTTCAGTATCTTCGGGCATAACAAGGACGGTAGAGAGTAAATCGTATGCAGGTGTCAGACAATAACCAAGTCCTACATTATATAATGAGAAGTTTTTCAAATGCATATCCGAGTTTCCTGTTATCCACGAGAATATCACCAACTCCCAAAAGTTCACCAAGTCGAGTTGCGGAACAGCGGAATACTTCTTGATAGCCTTGGCTATCTGCTCATATGAACCTTTATATTTATATTCGGTCAACCGTTCGGTCAACTGACACATATCCTCCATCGCTATCTTACTGCCATCTGCCTTCCTGTCTATACGTCGGGTGATATAACATAGCTCTCCATCGGCAAAACGCACCAATCCATGAGGCACAACAGCTATTTTGGCTGCTTCCGCCATGTGCATTGTGAGATCCTCCAGCTCAGGCAAAGAGCGGTAAATGTCCGTTTGTGGCTTCAGGATAAACCGTCCCCACAACCCGACAATCGTAAAACGATCAGGTTCATTCTTTCCACCGGGGCGAACATCAAGCGACAATTTGGCCTGTGCACCGGTCAATGTAGTCCGGGCTCTGACCACTTGCTTGGCCAAATCCCCTATTTCGCTTCTCACATAAGGCAGATGAGGAACCTGCCGTGTACCATACAGTTTTTGAGCACAAGCCGGATGATAATCCACCTGACCTTCTTTCAACTCCTTATAGCAATATAAACATTTTCCCATCGCATCTCAATTAAACCGGTTCATCAAGTATCACACTTACTGCCCCTATGCAGTCTTTACAACACACCAGCAATAACGACATACGATCGCGCTGGTTTATCTTCCAACTGTTTTCTGCAATATTCAGAAGCCATCCTTCGGGAATCAAGCCATCAAAGAAAGGAAACAACACAGTGTCATGATACGGCTTATCCGTCAAGGGGAGTGTCAGGCTAATGGCTTCCGCCTTATCGGAGTTCAAGAAATCAGCGTCATAAACAAAAGTGAAACCATTTTCATCTTCCGTGAGCAGACCGGCATAGGTATCATAAAGAAATATCTTCCCTCTTTTCATTCTTCATCCTCCTTTCTTATGGGCACTGCCCCTACTTTATGCCCGAAAAGAGCAAGTACCTGATTGACTTTATCCATCCGCAAAGTTTCCTTACCTTGCTCCAATTCACGTACAAAACGCAATCCGACACCCGACTTAGCTGCCAAATCCACCTGCGTAAGCCCAAATTTTTTACGCATATCCTTTATAAACAATGGTAATGAATCGCTCATAATTATACCCTTTAAGGTGCAAATATAACAAAAGATTCCACAATTACACCCAAATGGGTATAATTGTTCGTGCTTCTTTTTAAAATATACCCGAAAAGGTGTAATTCATTTATCCAAAGCAAGCGCAGTACGTCCGTTGTCTTAAGTAACAAAAAACAAGACACAAATAGATTTGGAACTTTAAGCGATATCTCATACCTTTGATGACCAATAAATACACATACATTTCACAGGTTGGTGCGCTCTATCGGACGCTCTTTTATTATTCAACGAAAACAGCCTTTCGGAAACAACCGACTACGAAGGAATAAGCATGGACTTAATATCAAATAAGGCCGGACTCTAAGAATCCAGCCTTATCTGCAACTATTTTAATGAATTTATATTCTTTATTCTTTGACAGGCGTATTGCCCAATGTTGCCACTACAAAATCATAGAACTTGGCAACCGAAGGAATATAACAACGTTCGTCGGGTGAATGAGGAGAACGCAAGGTAGGTCCGAAAGAAATCATATCCAAGCCCGGAACAACGGCACCGATGATGCCACATTCCAAACCGGCATGAATCACTTTCACTTCCGGTTCCTTGCCGAACTGTGCCTTATACGATTCCTTCATTGCTTTCAAGATAGGAGAATCAACATTCGGTTCCCAACCGGAATAACCGCCGGTGCGTGTCACTTCCATGCCTGCCATAGAGAAACAGCTTTCCAAAGAAGTATTCAGATAATCCTTCATGGAGTCGCGTGAACTACGGGTCAGAATCTTTATTTCCGCTTTACCGCCACCGATAGTGACAATAGCCAGATTGGAAGATGTCTCCACTGTATCGGGAATGGTCGGAATCATGCGTGACACACCGTTCTGACAAGCATAGATGGCATCAACCAGATTGTCTCTGATTTCATCGGGAACCATCATTGCAGGCAGTTCGACACGCTCTGCCTTAAAGCTGATCGGAGTTTCGTGCACATGATATTCTTCGTTCCACAAAGTCTCGCATTCTTGTACATATTCCATCACATCTGCTTCTTCTTCAGCCGGAATGGTAATCACCACTTCGCACTCACGGGGAATGGCATTACGCATATTTCCACCCTGCCATGAAACCAAGCATGCCTCATCGTAAGCAATCACCTGATTCATAAAGCGTGCCATCAACTTATTGGCATTGGCACGGCCTTCATTGATTTCAAGACCGGAGTGACCGCCGCGAAGTCCTTTCAAAGTCACTTTCAAAGCGATATCATCAGGGTCGGTTTCCACTTCTTTGTATTCCAAAGTAGCAGTCAGATCTTCACCGCCTGCACAACCGATATATAGTTCACCTTCTTCTTCCGAATCAAGATTCAACAAAATATCTCCATCTACCGTACCCGGTTTCAAGCCGAATGCACCAAACATTCCGGTTTCCTCATCAGCGGTAATCAATGCTTCCAACGGTCCGTGCTTCAGTGTGTTGTCCTCTAAAACAGCCATAATAGCAGCTACACCCATACCGTTGTCAGCTCCCAATGTGGTGCCTTTGGCTTTCACCCAATCGCCGTCGATATAAGTCTGGATGGGATCGTTTTCAAAATCATGTACTGTATCGTTATTCTTCTGGGGCACCATGTCCATATGTGACTGAAGAATTACTTTCTTACGGTTTTCCATACCGGGAGTAGCAGGTTTACGATAGATGATGTTACCTGCTTCATCTTGAAATGTTTCTACACCGATGCTCTTTCCAAAGTTCAGCAAGAACTCTTGAATCTTCTTCAGATGACCCGAAGGACGGGGAACCTGAGTCAATGAATAGAAATGCTTCCACACGTTCTGCGGAGCAAGAGAGAGAATTGTACTCATAACTTCTTAGTTTTATTAGTGAACGGCAAAGCCGCTAATCCATATATTCCCAACAAAATTAATAAAAAGGTTTGTATTCCATGCACTAATAGTGCAAAAATTCCTGCATCTTCTTTACCCACTCCATAGAGCATCATCATTGTTATGACAGCAAAATGCCACGGACCTGCCCCATTAGGGGTGGGGACAACAACCGCAATGCTACCCACAACAAACATCACCAATGCCGCCATAATGCTCAGATCGGCCGAGAAACCAAAACAAAAGAAGGATACGTAAAATTGCAGGAAATAACAGATCCAAATGGCAACGGTGTAAAAGATGAAAAGCGGCATCTGCTTCACATCTTTCAACGAAAGGATACCCACCCACACATTATGCAGAATGCCTCTCACCTTTGCAAAAACCGCCACATTCCTTATCAGAAAAAAGGCCAGCACACAAACAGCCGAAACACATATTATAATAATGTAAAAATGGGCAGAAGTCAACACATCGGTCAGCGCCCGCGTATCAGTTCCGGTTTCTTTGAAAAAAGTGGCAAACACACCGGCTTGCAGCAACAAGGTCACTCCTGTTATCAAAGCTACACAGAGAGTATCGATCAGACGCTCCGTCACCACTGTCCCCAAAGACTTGGGAAAAGAAGTGCTGTCATACTTTGCCAAAATGCCGCAACGGGAAATTTCACCCACACGAGGGACAATCAGATTAGCGGCATACGACACAAAAACAGCATACACGCAGTCTGATGTTTTGGGATACTCACCCAACGGAGCCAATGTAAGTTTCCACCTCCATCCCCGGAAGATGTGACTAAACACACCAAACACCAGCGAAAGCAGCATCCAACTATAATCCATCCCGCCATCCAATACTTCCCACACATGCCCGAAATTAAATCCGCGGTACATCCATATCATTATCGCAGCTCCCAAAACCAACGGAAGTAGTATTTGCAGGCTCTTTTTTACAATCTTTTTTATATGAGTTCCTTCCAAAATCAGCGTATTTTAAATTTATAATGTTTACCTTTGCACGATGCAAAGATACTATCTTAGCGAAATAAACCTATTTATTAACGATAGAAAAATAACGGAATGGGATTAGTCAAACCAAAAAAATTTCTGGGACAACACTTCCTTAAAGACCTGAGTATTGCAAAAGACATAGCCGATACAGTGGACGAATGTCCCGGTTTACCTATTCTCGAAGTAGGACCGGGCATGGGAGTATTAACCCAATTCCTGATGGAAAAAGGACGTGAAGTGAAAGTGGTAGAGCTTGATTTTGAATCGGTTGCCTATCTGCGTGAGAACTTCCCCGCTTTGGAAGGAAACATCATAGAAGATGACTTTCTGAAACTGAAACTGGAGAAGCTGTTTGACGGCAGACCTTTTGTCCTCACCGGTAACTATCCTTATAATATATCCAGCCAAATCTTTTTTAAAATGCTGGACTACAAAGACCTGATTCCCTGTTGCACCGGAATGATTCAGAAAGAAGTGGCCGAACGTATTGCCGCCGGTCCGGGCAGCAAGACATACGGCATCCTGAGCATTCTGATTCAAGCATGGTATAAGGTGGAATATCTGTTTACCGTACACGAACATGTGTTCAACCCGCCCCCCAAAGTAAAAAGTGCCGTCATCCGCATGACACGCAACGAAACAAAAGAACTGGGGTGCAACGAGAGGTTGTTCAAACTTATCGTGAAAACCACTTTCAACCAACGGCGAAAGACTTTGCGGAATTCCATCTCTTCAATTTTAGAAAAAGGAAATCCGCTGAGCAATGATCCGGTATTCAACAAACGCCCGGAACAGTTATCGGTACAGGAATTTATCGAACTAACCAACCGGGTGGAAACCGCTCTGAAAGACAAAGCAGACATAGACTGCGGCAACGACATCGCCCGCAAAGGTGCAACAAGCCAAAAGGAATAACCTATTTATTTTATATTAACGGAAGAAGAATAGGATGAATAAAGAGGAATTAGAAAAAGTAGAGCAGCTCATCGAGCAAAAGAACTCCGAAGAACTGAAAGGACTGCTCTCCGGCTTACATCCTGCCGACATTGCCGAACTGTGCAATGAACTGGATGCCGAAGAAGCCCGGTTTATTTATCTGTTATTGGATAATGAAACAGCTGCCGATGTCCTCATCGAAATGGACGAGGACGCACGTAAGGATTTCTTAGAGATACTTCCTTCCGAAACAATTGCCAAGCGATTTGTAGACTACATGGACTCGGATGACGCCGTTGACATCATCCGTGAAATGGACGAAGACAAACAGGAAGAAGTCCTTTCGCACATCGAAGATATAGAACAGGCAGGCGACATTGTCGACTTGCTGAAATACGATGAAGACACCGCCGGCGGTTTGATGGGAACCGAAATGGTCATCGTAAATGAAAACTGGAGTATGCCCGAATGTCTGAAAGAAATGCGTATTCAGGCAGAAGACATGGATGAAATCTATTATGTATATGTAGTGGATGACGACGAACGCCTGCGTGGTGTATTCCCCTTAAAAAAGATGATTACCAGTCCTTCTGTTTCCAAAGTGAAGCATGTGATGAAGAAGGACCCGATCTCAGTACATGTAGACACTCCGATAGACGAAGTGGTTCAGTTAATTGAAAAATACGACTTGGTGGCAGTCCCCGTAGTAGACAGCATCGGTCGTTTAGTGGGGCGTATCACTGTAGACGATGTAATGGACGAAGTCCGTGAACAGGCCGAACGCGATTACCAGTTGGCATCCGGTTTGTCTCAAGACGTAGAAACGGACGACAGCGTATTCCGCCAGACCACAGCACGTCTGCCATGGCTGCTGATTGGAATGATTGGCGGTATCGGCAACTCCATGATACTGGGAAACTTCGACAGCACCTTTGCAGCCCATCCCGAAATGGCACTCTATATCCCGCTTATCGGCGGTACGGGAGGAAATGTGGGAACACAATCTTCCGCACTAGTAGTACAGGGGCTTGCCAACAGTTCGCTGGATGCCCACAATACATGGAAACAAATCGTTAAAGAATCCGTAGTAGCCGTTATCAATGCGACTATCATTTCCATGTTGGTTTATATTTATAACTTTATCCGCTTCGGAGCAACTGCCACCGTATCTTACTCGGTATCAGTCAGCCTGTTCGCTGTTGTCATGTTTGCTTCCATCTTCGGTACCTTGGTCCCCATGACACTCGAAAAGCTAAAAATAGATCCCGCCATTGCCACGGGACCGTTTATCTCCATTACCAACGATATCATAGGCATGATGCTTTATATGGGCATTACGGTATTACTATCGTAATTCTCTTTCTTCATAATGTGTTTCGGGCACGGATTTCATATTCTGTATCACCATATTAAGTGTGACAAAGGATGAGATTCGTGCCCGAAATACAACATTTATCGACCTAAAATAAAAAAAACAGGCAAAATAGTATGAAGTTCTAATTTATTTCTTTTAATTTGTAAACTGTTGCTATAATAAGAAAGCTCACTTTAAAAATCTATACGATGGACTCGAATGAAACTAATCGCCCTTTAACCGAAGTTCCGATGGACAAGACGCCCGAAACTTTGGTATCATCCCCCGCCCAAGCGGAAGAGAATAACACTATGTATGTACCTAAACAAACCAAAGAAGAGGTCATTAAACGTCTAAAAGAACTCAACGAAGATGCTTGCAATGCCGACAAACAAGAGTTGGATTTGCTGAAACAAACTTTCTATAAGTTACACAAAGCAGAACAGGAAACGGCTCGTAAAACATTTATAGAGGCCGGTGGAGCACCCGAAGCATTTGTAATGCCTTCAGACGACTCTGAAAGCCGCTTCAAGGAAGCCATGAGTTCCATCAAAGAGAAAAGAAGCGCCATGCTTGCGGAGCAGGAGAAAGAAAAAGAAGAGAACTTGCAGAAGAAACTGGCCATCATTGAAAAGCTGAAAGAGCTGTCTGAATCTCACGATGACGCCAACAAAGCCTACAATGAATTCAAAAAACTACAGCAAGAATGGAATGAAATCAAGCAAGTTCCGGCAGCCAAAATCAATGAACTATGGAAGAATTACCAGCTTTATGCTGAAAAGTTCTACGATCTGATTAAGCTGAACAATGAATTCCGCGAATATGATTTCAAGAAAAACCTCGAAATTAAACTGCATCTCTGTGAAGCAGCCGAAAAACTGGCAAACGAAGAAGACATCATTTCCGCTTTCCACCAATTACAGAAACTGCATCAGGAATTCCGTGATACAGGTCCCGTAGCCAAAGAATTGCGCGAAGAAATCTGGACACGTTTTAAAACTGCTTCAACAACCGTAAACCGCCGTCACCAGCAGCACTTCGAAGCCCTAAAAGAAAAAGAGCAACGCAACTTGGATGAAAAGACCGTTATTTGCGAAATTGTGGAAACAATGGAGTATGACACATTTACCACCTTCCAGGATTGGGAAAATAAAACACAGGAAGTCATTGCTTTGCAGGCCAAATGGAAAACCATCGGCTATGCTCCGCAGAAAATGAATGTGAAAATATTCGAGCGTTTCCGTTCGGCATGTGATGAATTCTTTAAACGCAAAGCCGAATTCTTCAAGTCTGTCAAGGAAAACATGTCCGGCAATTTGGAGAAAAAGAAAGAATTATGTGAAAAGGCTGAAGCGCTGAAAGACAGCACAGACTGGAAGACTACCGCCGAAGTATTGAGCAAATTGCAAAAGGAATGGAAAACCATCGGCCCGGTCCCAAAGAAATATTCGGAAATGATATGGAAGCGTTTCATCGGGGCTTGTGACTATTTCTTTGACCAAAAGAACAAGGCTACTTCTTCACAACGTTCTGTTGAACAGGAAAATATGGTGCTGAAAAAAGAGATTATCGAAAAGCTGAATGCAATCAACGCTCAAGAAACTCCTGAAGAAGATGCCGATAATACCATTCGTGAGCTGATGAAAGAATGGAATACAATCGGCCATGTCCCTTTCAAGGAAAAAGATAAGTTATACAAACAATATCACGCAATAATTGATAAGTTGTTCGATAAACTGAACCTGTCTGCTTCTCAGAAGAAGTTGAGCAACTTCAAGTCAAACATCGGTAAAGAAGGTAATATATACCGTGAACGTGAAAAGCTGGTTCGTGCGTATGAAAATATGAAAAACGAAATTCAAACGTACGAAAATAACTTGGGATTCCTGACCAGTTCGTCAAAGAAAGGCAGTAACCTGGTAACAGAAATGAATCGTAAAGTTGAAAAGTTAAAAGCAGATTTAGAATTAATACTGAAGAAAATCGAAATCATTGACCAATCAATGAGTAAAGAATAAAAAAAATATTCTTATATCTTGATTCCGCCGTCTTAATCAGAAGGAGCATCCTTTTATATTGAGATGGCGGTTTTTTAAATACATCTGTTCAATAGACTCGGAAAAGATGTTTCTTTGGGAGAATTGGCAATCCCGATTTGCCCCCGAATCAATGTCCCACTTTTTTCGGCTCAGTTGTAATTCTTGGGGGATTAACATTTGTTAATTTCCCTTTATGCATACACCTTTGCTAATCTATACAGAA
>ENA-UEQY01000427-UEQY01000427.1-human-gut-metagenome-genome-assembly--contig:-NODE-427-length-25500-cov-7.670181_pt1 | contig 25500 bp, 55 predicted proteins | sample MGYA00242949_ERZ507949 | MGnify/ENA primary metagenome ERZ507949 (study PRJEB26167, sample SAMN06115403) | human gut metagenome | host: Homo sapiens | place: China:Jiangsu | collected 2016-07-06... | reverse complement strand
AGATTGGAAGCTCCGGCTATTCCGCACAGATTGGAAGCTCCGGCGATTCCGCACAGATTACATCTATCGGAAAAAATTCAGTAGTTATGGCTGCTGGCTACAACTCTATCGCAAGAGCAAAAATCGGAAGTTGGATAACGCTTGCCGAGTGGGTTAGAACAGACAAGAAAAATGAAAAAGGATTCTATATATGGATTCCAAAGTGCGTAAAGACTGAATACGTGGATGGAGAACACATTAAGGAAGATACGTTTTACAAGCTGGTTGACGGGGAATTTAAGGAGTGTGAATAAATGAAGCAGGCAAAGAAACTTACAAGAACGCAGAAAGAAATCGTTCATTCTCAAGGATATAACGTAGATGAATGGATGGTGCGGAGAGAAACTGCTTTTCATTTATTCCTGGTTCACAAGGAAACAGGAAGAAGAGTGACAATTGATAATTATATTCGGAGGGCAAGAAGATGAGCAGATTCAATCCATACGTTGTAGCCGGAAGCATTATGGCACTTGCGGGAGCATATTCGATTACGTATGAGTTTCAGTTGGTCCCGAAGATTATCTTAATTATCGGAATGGTACTTACGGTCTACGGATATTGGAACTATGACAAAATCGACAAAGCATTAAGAATTTATAGAAAAATGGAAGGGAGAAATAAAATATGGGAGAAGTAAAGAATATGTTCGATTTGAACAAACTGCATTTAGAAGATGAACTGAACGAGGATGTTTCTTTTGAGGAAGGATTGGCTGAGTACGTCGAGAACACGAAGGACGCATCGATTGATACCTTGGCAGAAGAATTTAAGGTATTTCCGATGTTCAAACTGTACGCCGGAGCGGTAAGAGGCGGTGCAGATTCCGAGACTACAACACGATTGATCGGTTCAATGATTCTTGGCAGATCGATTACAGACGAAAAATTCAGAGATCGGTTTTACAAGGCTTCGAACGATTTGACGTTTAACGCAATCGACGAAATTATGAGAAAGGAGATAAAGGATGAAAAAAATAAGAATTAAGCATATTTTCTTGCAGAATTTCGGTAAATTCTTCGGTGCAAATACTGTTGATGCTGATATCGCAGACAGAACAGAGATTTGTGGAGTGAATGAATCCGGCAAGACAACTATCAAGCGTGCTGTGCAGTATGTTCTTAATTGCCGGGATGATAACGGCAAGGAAATCACAGGAATCCGACCGCACGATGAATACGGAAATGATTATTCTGGAATCGAGACAACGTGTGAAGTTACGTTTGAGCTAGATGGAAAAGAGAAAGAACTGAAAAAAGTATTCAGAGAGAGAATCGACAAGAACGGAGATTTCGCTGGGAATATCACGGATTCGTACATCAATGACGTTCCCAAAAAGGTTAAGGACTACGCAGAGTTCCTTGAAGATAGTTTTTTAGATGCTGACAAGCTACAGTATTGCTTGAATGCTCAATCGTTGTTGAAGAAGTCACCGGCAGACCAACGAACTGTGTTGGAAAAGACATTCGGAGATAAAACGACATTAGATATTGCACAGGAAGATGAACAGTTTGCACCTATTGTACCGATGCTTGCGGATGGAACAATTAAGGAACTGAAAGAGCGTTGCAATCGCACTCTGAATGGCTCACGTGGAAAATCATCGTCTAAAGGACTTAGACAGATTGCAGACGAATATGCACCACGTATCGACGAATTGATGAAGCAAAAGATGGATATTGACGTGTCACAGTTGCAGTCGATGAAGTCAGATATTGAATCCAAGATTGAAGATGTGAACGCCAAAATCAAGGATGCATCGGCGGAACATGACGCATTAGGACAGGAGATTTTGAACCTTAAATTTGAACTGTCCGGCTTGCAAAACAAGGCGAACGGGAACCTTGATGATACTAGAGCGGAGCTTACGCAGAAGTCGTTTGATGTCAACGAGAAATTGATTGCACTGAAGAATCTGCAAAACGATCGTTTGCGCATGAAAGAGAGCCTTGAAGCGGAATTTAAGCGACATGTTGCTTTTCGTGAGCAATATGCCGAAGAGTGGAAGCGAACCAACGCAGAAACAATCGGAGAAAATGACACGATCTGTCCTACTTGCCATAGAGAGTTGGAGAATGCCGACGAAATCCGGGAGAGGTACGAAGAGACAAAGAAACAGAGACTTGACAACATTGTTGCAAGTGGGAACTTCGAGAAGTCCGAAATCGACCGCTGCAAGGCAGAGATTGAACAGACAGAGAAGCAGATACAGGAGAAAGGAAAGAAAGTATCTGAATTACAAGCAGAATATGATTCGCTGAACAATCGAATTGACGGTATGCCTGTTTGCGTTGATATCACGAACACTTCCGAATACAAAAAAGTTAAGTCGGAATTGTACGAAAAAGAAGCTCTTTATAATAAGGAAGCGATTGGCTCAAATCTGACAGATTCCTTAAAGGAAGAACTTAAAAAACTGCAACATGATCTGTTGGATGTGACGGAGAAAATTGGTAAGGCATCGGTAAATGATTATATTGACAAACAGATATCACAGCTTCGTGAACAGCAGAGAGACACACAGCAGAAGATCGCCGATCAGGAATCAATTCTTGATTTATTGAAGAAACTTGACCGAAAGAAAAACGAGATTCTTTCAGAAAATGTAAATCAGTATTTGGAATTTTGCAAAGTGCGGTTATTCAGACCGCTTATCAACGGAGATACAGAAGAGTGTTGTGAGTTCATATATAAGGGAGAACCATATAACCGGAATATGAACCACGGTGCAAAGTTACTTACGGAGATTGATATTTGTCGTGCATTCCAGCGTAAGAATGACGTGGAAATGCCAATCATAATTGACGATACGGAATCTCTGGATGCATGGAGAATCCCGGAGATTGACACACAGTTGATTGTTATTCGCAGAACGGACGACAAGGAACTGATTATTAAGGATATGGAGGAATGATTATGAGTAAATTTAAGGTTGGAGACAGAGTGAAGCTTGTAAATCCGGTAGAGCTTGGCCGGAATTTTTGGGGCAGAACAGGAACTATTGAGTATATCGAAAAGAGCAATCAGGACGACCTTGATTATGCGGTTGAGTTTGATGAAGAATCGCCTAAATTCCATAATTGCTTCGGACATTGCATGAAGAATCACGGATATTGGTGCAATGACGAAATGATTGAGATTGTAGAACAGGAGCCGAAGAAGGAGTATTACAACGGAAAGATTTTTGTTGTTGATGGTGATTATATTTTTAAGACGGGGCATGTTTATGATGTTGACGACGGTTTGATGCGAATTCCAAGCGGAGCGTTGATCCCAAGCATGGGAACGCCTTTTAAGGATATCGAGGATATTAAAGATTATTTTGTTGGTTCTATAACTGGAAAAAGAAAGAGAACGCATGGATGGTCGTCGCTTACAGTTACAGTAATGGAAGTAAAAGAAGATTAGGAGGGTAAGTAATATGGCAGAGAATACACAGATTGCAGAGAAGAAAGCATTTACCACTTCGTTAAGTGAGTGGAGCAATGCAATGACAGGATTGATTATCGAAGATTATAAGTCCTGTGGTATGAAGATGGATGATTACTCAAAAGAGTGCGCTATGGAAGCAATGACAAGCATTTACAACCTTGTCAAAAACGACCCAAAGATTAGCGGTATGGGAAACCTTGACACAAGCAATTTAAGAGGGATTGTAAAGCGTTGTGCATCTCTTAAATTGAATGCAAGCGCATATCCAAGAGAGTGTTATTTTCAGTTACGAAATGTAAAAGTTGGAACTGATCTTCAGACAGGGAAGGATGTTTGGCAGAAACAGGTAGAAATGGGAATCGAGGGCAGCGGCTACGATTCATTGCTTGCTAATTATGGCAAGGATGTAAAACAGGTATATCCATATTGGGTAATTAAGGAAGGAGATGTATATATCCCACCAAAACACAAAGGACTTACAGTTACAGAACCGGAATGGGAAGAAAAATTCTTGTCAGATAAGGCTGTCAGGGTTGTATATCCTGTGAAGTTGAATGATGGAAATATCACATATCTTTCGGCAGACCGCGACAGCGTAAAAATCAATCTTATGGCGCATGTTAAGCAAAACTTGATGAATGTTACTTTTGGAATTTGTGCTGATAGATATAAAGCAACGGAAAAACAGAAATCGGAGATTAAGGCAAAAAAAGAAGAGATTCTTAATGCTCTTAGATCATGCAAAACCGTTGATGAAATGCTTAAATGCGAGATTGCAAGACCATATATCAGCGGCGCATGGCTTGATACGCCGGAAAGCATGATTGTCCGTAAAATGTGCAACAATGCGACGAAAAAATATCCAAAGAATTACGATCCTATGGCGAGACAGGCACAGATGGAAATGGACGAGGTATATCAGATTTCAAAAATTGAGATTGAAGAAAACGCCAATTCCGTTGACTTTGACGAGGATGTTGTAGATTCGGAAATCGTGAGCGAAGAATCGGCAGAGCCGGATTTTATGAAGGGAGAGTAAGGATGAGAGTAATTTCACAGGACGGAACAATAGATGTTCCTTATGATTATTTTTCATTATCTATGTCTAGTGGGAAATATAAAGATGTAGAAGTGGCATATATCTATTGCCAAAATTTATCATCACCGATTGGCACAAAGTTAGCTGAATATTCTGCCGAAGCAAAGGCAATTAAGGCTATGGAAATGCTGAGAGAAGCATATATCGGTATGCCTATCGTAATGCAGAATGTTGATGTTTCAGAAGATGTTGTAAAGGAATTTGAAAAATTGAAGAAATGCGGTGTGATGATAAGAGCGGACAATCAGCCGTCAAAAGTAGAGTTTATTAACAATTCTATATTTCAGTTTCCACAGGATGATGAAATCGAGGTGTGAGTATGAAACAAAATCCAATAATAATTGCGTGCGAATTGTGCGGAAAACCACAGCAAAAAGATAAATCACGTTCTAATGAAAATTGGAATGTTTATGACGCAAAAGCTGTTTGTAAGTGTGGCGGAAAATTCAAAATAATGTTAAGAGAAGATGCGGGGAAATTAAGGAATGAATCTTAAATGTATAGCCACAGGAAGTACAGGAAATTGCTACACCTTAACTTCCGAAAGCGGAGAAACACTTATCCTTGATTGCGGAATACCGATTAAGGAAATTAAGAAAGGATTGAATTGGAACATAAGGGTGGTAAAGGGTGTGATTATAAGTCACACCCACCTCTAGACCACAGCAAGTCATTAAACGATTTTGAGTCAATGGGAATACCTGCATTTGCACCATATGAAAAATTTGAACCGCATTTTTACACAAAAATATACGGAGAATTTGAGGTTAAAGATTTCCCATTGACAACAACAGACAATAGCTGGACACACACAAATGCAGATGGTAGTGAATGCCCTTGCTATGGATTTCTGATAACTCACCCAGAGATGGGAAGAATGATTTATGCAACCGACACAGAATTGATTAAATGGCGATTCAAAGGCATAAATCACATTCTCTTAGGCGTGAACTATGACAAGGATTTAGTTGACAAGGATAATGACCCAAAGACAAGACATGTTTTCAGAGGTCACTTAAGCATTGACACAGCTTGCGATTTTGTTAAAGCAAGTTATTCAGATAGCTTGCAGAACGTCATAATGTGCCATCTATCAAGTGAAAATTCTGATAGAGATAGTTTTATTGAGAAGATGAAAAAAGTTGCTTATGGGGCGAATGTAGATGTTGCAGAGCCGGGCAAGGAATGGATTTTAAGGAAAGGAGATGAATGTCCGTTTTGATTAGTTGGGATATAGTTACAAAGTTAATGAATTGTTTTCCTAATAGCGTTATAAATCATAACGCAGAGTTTATAGCACATATTAAAAGCAATACATATTTTGGATTAAAAGATTGTGAAAATGAAACAGATGTAAAGTGCAAAATGTTGGAATGGCTATCAAGACCTGCACACAAGGCAGAGCCATATAACACCAAACGGAGCAATGATAAATTTCACAGATTTATACTTGACGGAGTAAATCAGTTTTTGGAAACCGATTTTACCGAGAAAGATATGGAGCAGATTTATACATATCTTGGGAATAGGTGCAACCATGCCAAAACATTGAAGTTTATTGAAAGTGGGTATGATATGTCGGTTTTGAAAGATTGAAAAATCCTAATGAGTGTCCGTTTTAAGGAAGGAGTATTAAATGAGATTTAGATTGATAACAACGTCAATTATTGATGCAGAACCTATTTTAATAAAATATCCACAGTTAAAGGATAAGGTTGAAATTGTGGATGGCGATGCTTATGTCGAAGTTGAAAGCACAGAAGAACTTATGGAACTTGCAAAACTTTCAGGCGAAATTGTTGTCGGAGAAGATTTTATCGGAACGAAAGAACCGTTTATTGAAATATATGACGGCTACAGAGAATAAAAAGGAGTGACAGCATGAAAGATATTGAAGAAATTAAGAAAGCACTTTCCTACGTGAAGAAAATCGACATAAACACGTACAGCGCAGAAATCGTGGTCGGAAAGTATAAGGGCAGCGTTGTTTTTTCAAACAACGAAAGAAGCTATGAACACGTAAGTTTCTGTCCGTACAACGGACGCTTGCCGGATTGGAATGCAATGTGCGAGTTGAAAGATGCGTTTTTCGATGATGAAGAGGAAGCATATCAGATTATGCCAAAGAAAAGCGAGTATGTAAACATGGTTGATAATTGCCTGCATATTTGGCGACCGCATAACGGATTGGAGCTTGGACTTCTGACGCGTATCAAGCCGGGAAAGATTATTAAGGACAAGGCGGTGGGATGATGATAAGGAATTTCAACAGAGAAGTTGAGAGATACGAAGCGGCAATAAAAAATCTAACCGGTGAGGAAGAGGATATAAAAGCAATCAAGGAGTTGATTGATAAGTATTATAGCATGAATCGTCGAATGGTTGAAACGTCCATATATGATGTTTTCGAGTATGAAGATAGAGTTACATCTTCGGCGACAGATGCACTAAGGTATTTAACGATTGAAAATTCAAATCTCAAAGCAGAAATAAATAAGATAAGAGCAAAACTGAAACTTTCAAAGAAGTATAGAGAGGATGTTTCAAATGAGCCGATGGAAAGAAAATGATTGCGTTGGCTGTCCGCAAGGTTGCATTAACTGCGGTAGGCAGTATGACTATTACGTGTTTGAGTGTGACAGATGCGGTGAGACAACAACCGATGCAGAAAAGTTTATTCACGATGGCGATAACGATTATTGCCGGGATTGCTGGGAGGATGTGAAGTACGAAATGGGAATGAAGAGAGATGCGATGCTTTGCAAGGCTATTGATGATTCAACACATGATTGGGTTGAAGGAAGTCTTGTAATTCAAGATTGGAACGACAACTTTGTGTTCATTATCGAGAAGTTTGAAGGAGCCTGCTTTATGCGATCTGCGAGAGGACTTCTCATGGATATGGCACATATTATTGACAAAGATACGATATGTCGTTGTACCGGATGCAGAGACACCGATGGAGAGCTTATCTATGAACACGATATTTGCGAAGATAAGAACGGAAAGCGGTATGTGTGCCGGTGGATTGCAAGTGCAGCGTGTTTCGAGTTCAAATGTAAAGAGACAGGCATATCGTATGAGATGTCTTATTCCGAAGATTTCATTGTCAAGGGCAATAAATATGATGATTTAACATATTAGAGATGGAGGTATTAAACATGAACAAAGTAATTTTGATGGGTCGATTGACCCGTGACCCGGAAATCAGATACACCCAATCGGCGGAGCCTTTAGCAATCGCAAGATATACACTTGCAGTTGACCGTAGATTCCAGAGAAAAGACAATTCCGGGAACGAACAGAACGCAGATTTTATTAGCTGCATTGCGTTCGGAAAGAACGCCGAGTTTGCAGAAAAGTATTTGAAGCAGGGTACAAAGATTGCGATTGTAGGACGTATTCAGACAGGAAGTTACACGAACAAAGACGGAAATAAGGTGTACACGACAGAGGTTGTTGTCGAGGAACACGAATTTTGTGAAAGTAGACAGGGCGATAATACACAGGATTCGCCGAAGCCGATGCCTGCTGATGCTGGATTTATGGATATTCCAACAGGATTGACAGGTAATGACCTTCCATTTAAGTAGGAGCTGATCGCATGATAACAATGATTGTTGAATTAAGAAAGGAATAACGAATCCTCGGTAAACCGAGGTTATGCAACGGAGATTTGCAATGGTTGTATAGAAAAATATTCATTGTGGCTATAAGGCACGAACGGAAACGAACGTGAGATGTAGAGCAATCTAAAAATTTATCCACATTACAAGGATTTGTAGTGTGGTGTTATGAAACAGAAACTAAAAGTATGTTGGGTAAGTGCTGGAATATCAAGTTTTATGGCGGGATATTTAGCCGGAGATGTAGACGAATGGATTTACATTGACATATCAGACCAACATTCAGATAGTTTGAGATTTATTAAAGATTGCGAGAAAGCAATCGGAAAAGAAATACAGATATTGCAATCAAAGGAATATAGAAGTGTTGAAGAGTGCGTAAAGGTTTTCGGTGGTTTTAGAAATCCTGCTAACGGATTTGCACCTTGTACAAATTGGTTAAAAAAGAGAGTTCGCAAGGAGTGGGAAGAGAATCATAGAGATTGCGAATTGACGTATGTTTGGGGATTTGACTTAAAGGAAAAGAACCGGGCAGAGCGTACGATTGAAGCAAACCCACAGGCGGAACACGAATTTCCGCTAATCGACAAAGGACTTTCCAAAGAAGAGGTACATGGAATGTTTGAACGGACTTTTGATTTTGACCGACCGAAGATGTACGAACTTGGATATCCGAACAATAACTGCATCGGATGTGTCAAGGGTGGTATGGGTTATTGGAACAGGATTCGTAAAGACTTCCCGGAAGTGTTCGATAGCCGGGCAAAATTGGAGCGATTAGTCAGGCATTCTATGTTGAAAGATAACAAGGGCAATCCAATATACCTTGACGAATTAGACCCGAACAGGGGAAACATGAACACGGAGATATTTCCGGATTGCGGAATCATGTGTTATTTGAACATGAAGTAGATATAAGTGGTGGGCGGTAGGGATAAAGGAGAGTGAAAAATGATTTCAGATGGAATTATTGCAGGTGCAAAAGCCGTATATCCGTCAAGTTTTATATACAGAGGAATCTTTTCTTTTGAATCATTCAGAGAAATTAAAAAGTTTTGCGATGTAAAACCCATGAGAATGTATACGGATGGCACCTGTGACTACATTATTAGATATCGAGAAGAAAGCGAAATCGTGAATACTGACGAGCAGAATCAGTACAATCAAGGCGTTGACGACGTTGTACAGGCGATTAAAGACATTGTGAGCGAGAACCCAACGGATTGCTTCGCACAGATTGTATCTGATTTAGACCAGATAGCAAGCGACTTAAAGGAGTGTGAGGCATAAGTGGCTACGAATTACAGACAAGTGTATGCGATTGAGAAAAATAACAAAGACAGACTTCTCAAAGTGAATCCTAAGTTGAATGACAAGAGCGGTATATATTTCCTACTTAGAGAGGATGAAAACGGATTTAAGTATGCTTACATCGGACAGGCGGTACATGTAATCAGTAGATTGGCGAGCCATTTATCCGGTTATCAGCAACACATAGATTTAAGTATTAGATCGCACGGATTGTACGATGCAGAGAAGAACCCTTATGGTTGGCGAGTTGAATTTATGAATCTTCCGGCTTCACAACTTGACGAAGCGGAAAAGAAGTATATCCGATTATACGCCGATAAAGGTTATCAGCTTAGAAATGTCAGTTTAGGCGGCCAAGGAGAAAATCGTGCAAGCGGTTCAATAGGCGAGAGAAAGGCACCTAAAGGCTATATGCAGGGAATACAACAAGGCAGAAAGAACCTTGCCAAGGAATTATCCAACATTGCAGAAAAGCACCTTAAAATCGAATTAAGAGAAGATAAGGTAAACAATAAGGTATCGCAGAAACAGTATGAGAAGTTTATGGATTTATTGAAAGTGGGCGGTTGATGGGTGTATCTGATGAAGATATTAACAAAATGGCAGCAGTAAACAGCAATACGCAATTATATAAGCAATTTGGCAATAGCATCGTTGTAGATGTTATGTGTGCTATGTTTCAGAATTTGAATATCAAGCAGGAGGTCTAAACTTGAAAGATAAATCTCCGTGCATGAATTGCACACTAAGAGAAATCGGCTGTCACGGAAGATGCGAGTTATACATTGCATTTTCCGAAGAACAGAAGAAAAGAAACGAAGATATCAGAAAGAAAAAATCTGTTCATAATGCAATTACGGAAATGCACAAGGAACAGAAAGTAAGATACTACAGGAATCACAGAGGAGTGAATTGATTTGAAGATTAGCAAGGAAGAACAGGCAAGGCGAGAGGGAATGTCTTATGCACTTAGATACGCAAGAGAACATGGCTTAGATGCCTTAGAATCCGAATTAAAGAGACGTGGTGCATATAATATACCCATCCGAATTTCCAACGCCGAATTAAAGGAATTTACAAAGAATGCCAAAGAAATGATGCTTGATACAGTTTTGATTTTAACAAGCGTTACTTTGCATGATGAATTTGGATTCGGCAGAGAGCGTTTAAACCGATTTAAGAAGCGGTTTAATTTTAAGGCGGAATGCATCGGAGAGAACTATACCGATTGGAACGATCAGATATCAATATTAAAGGAAGAGTGCGGGTTGGAGTATTCAATCCGCATGAACGAAAAGGATGTGAGATTAAAGTGATTATTATTGATTCAAATGTAGTGCAGAATAGCATTAAACATTATGGCTTCGATTTGCTGACTACTGTGGAAGAGTGTTCGGAGCTTATACAGGCAATTAGCAAAATGAAGCGTGGCAAGGACAACAGAAACAATCTAATTGAAGAGATGGCTGACGTTATGATCTGTATGGAAATTCTGAAACAGGTTTACGGAGTATCTGATAGTGAGATTCAGAATTATGTATGCAAGAAGCAGGATAGATGTGTCGGGAGGATGGAGAGCGATGAATCACAGAAAGTGGAAAAAGGCATATAAGAAGCGGTACGGTATTCGACCGATTATTTTCCTTGACAAGAAGCGCAAGGATAAGGCTATGGCTATGATACGTGATTATATGTCACAGGTTACGATTTACACGCCGGAGAATCAGTATTACCGGGAACTTGGATTCTACTACAACGATACTTCGATTGATAGTAAGAAATCAATGCTTAAAGCATGGGAAGGCGGTGTTTAGTCAATGATAATGACGATTGATGAAGCAATAGAAAAATGCAAAAAAATATCAACAAAAGGGAACATTATATTTCCGAGAAATCCCGATATCGCCGAAGAATGCAATAGGCAATATGGGAAGATTGCAGAATGGCTGGAAGAATTAAAAGCATACAGAGAGCAGCATCAGGCATTGTGTGATTCATACGATGTAAATACAGTTGAAGATATTTACGATAAAGCGATTGACGATTTTATCAAAGCGGCAGATAAACAATGTGGATATTACGCCGGAGAATGCAAGAATCTTACGCGTGATGATCTTCTTAAAATTGCAGAAGATTTGAAAAATACATAGAAATCTTTGAGGAGTGATGATTTTATGGAAAATTTTGTAAAGATAGACCGAAAGATTCTTGAATGGGAATGGTGGGATGATTTCAACACATTTAGGTTGTTTTTCTTCATGCTTGTGTCTGCATATTGGAAAGATGGTTACTACAAAGGAGAACTGATCGAGCGTGGTTCTTTTCCATCTTCGATATCAAAATTGGCATCTGAAACAGGCTTAACTGACAATGAAATTCGCAACGCGCTAAAGCACCTTAAAAGCACAGGCGAAATCACAAGCAAAGCACATAGTAAATATAGCATATTTACTATAAAAAACTACAATTTGTATCAATCAGATAACAAGCAAAAATGCGATGAAGCCACAAGCACTGATGCAATCAAAATGCAATCAGATAACGAACAGATAACGAACCTTCCTATTATAAAAGAAGTAAAGAATATAAGAAGTAAAGAATATAAGAATAATATAGGGGCGAAAACGACACATTATGACGATCCCGATCTTAATTCTGCATTCGCTGAATTTTTGGATATGCGTAAGAAGATTAAAAAGCCGATTGCTACGAAACAGGCACTTACGCGTATGAAAAATAAAATTGAAAGATTGTCCGGCGGAGATACCAGATTAGCGATTAAGATTTTGAATCAGTCGGTAGATCATTGTTGGTCGGATGTATATGAGCTTAAAAGTGATTATGGCAGCAGGCATATACCGGATGCTGAAAAACCTAAATCCGTAACCGACACGCAGTTAGAATCGCTTGCGGAACGACAAAAACAGAGCGTTCCGATTATGAGCGATGAAGAAATAAATAAAATGTTTGGAGAGGAGTGATGATATGGAGAGATTAACGAAGAAAAATGACAGTGGAGGTCACTACTATCCGAAATGCTTTGAAAAGTGTAACGGATTGGGGGAGAGTAGCAAATGCGATAACTGTGAGATTATGACAAGTGTTTGCGAGAAGCTTGGAGATTATGAGGACTTAGAGGAACAGGGCAGACTTATAAAACTTGTACCTATAAAAGGCTTTGAAGATTATTATGCAGTAGATATGTTTGGATGCGTATATGGTATTTCAGCCGAAAATAAAAATGGTAGAAGAATTGTAAAAAGGAAACCATATATAAGTAAAAACGGATATGTATATATAACATTAAAAGCAAATGGCAATATTAAAAACGCAAGAGTACATAGGCTTGTAGCAGAAGCATTTATTCCAAACCCTAATAATTACAGAGCTGTAAATCATATAGATGGGGATAAAACAAATAATTGTGTGTGGAATCTTGAATGGTGTACTGATAAATATAATTCAATACACGCATATAAAAACGGACTTTTAACGCCACCAACTAATTTAAAAGATGGAGTATATGTTAATGGCAAAAACAAGTATGCGTTAATTATGAATACATCAACAGGAGAAATGAAGATTTTCGATTCATTTGGAAAAGCAACAAGGTATATAGGTAGAGGTAAAAACTATATATGGGATAATTTAAAAAGAGGAAAATCTCGTTTTCATTCAAGGGAATTTAAAATACAAGTATTCCTCACAAAATCAGAAGCAGAATCAAAACTGACAGAATGGCTTCAATCAGAAGCAGAATAGGAGAGAATATGGAAGATAGATATTTATGCAAAGCAAAACGAACTGATAACGGAGAATGGGTTATTGGCGGTTTGGTACGATATGGATTTACCGGAAGAGAAAAATACTATATCGTCCCTAGTTACGCATCAGATTTATATGCTCTGGAAATTGATCCATCCACAATTTGTTGGTGTACCGGACTTAAGGACAAGAACGGCAAGCTGATTTGGGAGAATGATATCGTTAAAGGTAAATACTATGATAATGGTAAATCGCATAGACATATAGGACAGGTTAAATATACATGCGAAGCATATAAAGTTGTAGGTGTAAAACAATATACAGGCTATCATGCTTGCTTAGATGGGTCTTATGAAGTTATCGGCAACATATTTGACAATCCAGAGTTATTAGAAAGCGAGGGATAATATGACAGAGAGTGAAGCTATCGAAGAACTAAAATATGACTGCAATGAACTTGGTAAGGCAATCCCTTGTGATACTTCATGGGGATGTTCTTTTGAAAATGCTTATGGAATGGCAATACAAGCACTTGAAAAGCAAATTCCTAAGAAACCGCTATATATTGCAAATTTAGGTTGTACAGCATTATGGTTATGCCCAGTATGCGAAAGAAGAATAGTTAGAAGCGATTTAAAGTACTGCCACCAGTGCGGACAGAAGTTAGATTGGAGTGATGAAGAATGAGATTGATTGATGTAGAAGACCTTGAAAAATTCATACGCGAGAATGTATGTGTCATAGGAGATGACCATTTATTGTTAGTCGCAGGGAATGACGGTAGGTGGCACGAAGCATTACCGCTCGTAAAGACCTCCTATGACGTAGATAAGGTTGTAGAGCGTTTAAAGAAAGTATCATACGAACGATTCGGGAATACCGGCATGGGCGGAGAGATTGTAGTTAATTTGGATGATGCAATCGAAATTGTAAAGGCAGGTGGTAAAGATGAATGATTTAATTACTCGAAAATCTATAATGAGACTTTTGCGCGACTTACGTATTGATAATATGCAAGTCAATGGCAAAAGCATTTTGACGCATATAAGAGAAATTCCAACAGCAATCAACGTAAATCGAGTAATCGGAAATTTGAACGCAGAAGCAGATATATCCTGTGAAAACTTTGATAAATACGCAAGAGAAGTTGCTATTTCCGAAAATGAAAATACGTTTTCAGCAGGACTCATCAGGGCGGTAGAAATTATAAGGGAGTGTGAATCAGATGGGAATGGTTGATGAACTACGAAGGATGCGAGTAGAAAGCGCAAACAGGAATTTCAAGCCGGATTATAAATGCCCCATCTGCAAAGACACACACATTGTAATTGTCAAGGATGCAGATGGTAGGACGGTAGCAAGAGATTGTGATTGCATGGCAAAAACCGTATATCGTAGATTGATGCGTGCAAGCGGAATTGATGCGGAAGATGTGAATGTCAGATTTAATGATTTTCAGACATTTAACGAACAGGAATTACAGATTGCGAAAGCAACCGCTGCTAAGTATTGCAAGGATTTGCCGATGCAACGATATCAGAAAAATAACAGTTTATTACTTACCGGACTTCCGGGAAGAGGAAAGACAATGTTAGGCTTTTGCGTTGCTAACCAGCTTATCAAGAATGGTACACCTGTTCAGTATGTGAGCTACCGGGATGCAATTACACGTTTGAAACAGAATATTACAGATAACGTGGAATATTCAGAAGAGATAAACCGCATGAAGAATGTGAGTGTTCTGTTCATTGACGATTTATTCAAGGGTAGAAGCACAGACAGCGATAAAAATATCATGTACGAGCTTATCAATCACAGATACTTGAAGCGGTTACCTATGATCGTTTCGACAGAGAAATATCCGAAGGATTTACTTGCTGTGGATGAAGCAATCGGTAGCAGAATCATTGAGATGTCTAAGGGGTATGTGGTTGAGTTCAAAGAAAGTGGCAATTACAGATTGAGGTAGTATTTATGGATGATGATTAAGAAAGGAGTTTTGAAGATGGCGAGAAAAAAAGGATTTGGAGTAAGCCCAATCACAAACAAAATTTTTTATGGAACGCAAGACACAGAAAAACAGATGTGGGTTGGCGATAAAACAGATGTTACAAATGATGTTATAGCTGCTGTATATGAATGGTTTATGGGTAACATGGAAGATGAACACGGAAAGCGTACAGAGTATCGAATCACATACCCGGATACCGATTATGAATTAGTTATGCGGAAGAAAGAGTAAAAATTCAGAGAAAGGAGGCAGATAGATTTGTCCGGACATAAATCGCGATTTGCTATCCTTAAAAACTACGAGTAGTACATATCATAAAAATATTGCAGAGGGAAGATGCGGCCAATGTGGGAAAATCAATGATCGTCCCAATAAAGCAGTGTGTTCTGAATGTGCAAAAAAAGACGTTATATATCAAACGGAGACACGAAATTGGTATAGAAATCATGGATATTGCCCTAAATGTAAAAAAAATAAGCTCATGGGGCAAGAAAAAACATGCGTTGAATGCAGAGCAAAGAATGCAGAAAAGGCAGAATTAAAAAGAGAATTAGACAGGGAATCGTATAACAATTCTATATCTTCCTATCATAAATCTCTTTATGACAGGAGAAAAGAACAGGGTTTATGCCCTGTTTGTGGTAAAACAAATAAAGAAAAAAGATACGTTACATGTAATAATTGCCGGAATAAAAAGAACAGCAGGACAAAACCTAAAACATTGAAAGATGAAAGAGAGAAAGGCGGATTGTGCATTTGGTGCGACCGACCTGTTAAAGACGGATATAAAATTTGCGAAATTCACTATCAGATGAATTGCGAAAAAGCAAAGAAAGCAAACAGAGACTATCTAAGAAAGAGTAACAAGGCATTATTTATTAAATATTAAAGGAGAAATGGCTTATGAAGTTTAGTAGACTTACTAAGCCGGAAATTGAGGGGATTCTTACTAAAGCAAACTTTACGGACGAAGAAGAACAGATTTTTAGAATGTTGTGTCGGGGAAGCACAATATCGGAAATAGCATATAGGATGTCTATATGCGACAGGACAGTAAACAGGAAAATTAGTTGCATACGAGACAAGATATCTCGTGTTGAAGGAGATGGTGATAAATGGTTATAGTAACCATCGAGGGTAAGGAGATTGATGTTGAAAATATTGAATTGCCAGATGAAGTGTTAAGGATGATTGCAGAAGCGATTGACAGTAAATAAAGAATGAACTAAAATGTGTCGCAAGTGTAGTAATGCGGCACATTTTTGATAGGAGGTATAAAAAATGGAATGTGTTGCATACATGCGTGTCTCGACAGAAAAACAGGCAGAAGAAGGAAACGGACTTGAAAGCCAAAAGCGAGACATAGAATTGTATTGTAGAAAAAACGAATTGATTATTTCTGATTGGTACATTGATGACGGATATACCGGTGCTAATATGAATAGGCCGGAGTTGCAAAGGCTAATAAACGATTGCGGCAGAAAACGTGTGAAATGTGTTGTCGCATTCAAACTTGATAGATTGTCAAGAAGTATGGTTGACGGAATATACATGATTGAAAGAGTTTTTCAACCCAACAACGTGCAATTTAAGTGCGTTCACGATTCAATATCTTATGACAGTCCGATGGAGCAGGCATATACTCAAATGATGGCTGTATTTGCACAGCTTGATAAGAATACTATGATGCTTCGTATGCGTGGAGGAATGCTGGAACGTGTCAAACAAGGGTATTGGATGGGTGGAGGGAATACGCCTTATTGTTATACATACAGCAAAGAAAAAGGCATATTGATACCAATTCCGGAACGAGCAGAACAAGCGAACAAGGCTATTGATTTGTTTATCGCCGGAAATTCCGATGTAGCGATTCAAAGAATTTTAGGATATACAAGCGAATTGGTTGTAAGAAGCATATTGACAGGTGTTGTAAACATAGGGATGATTCCGTATAAAGGGAACATATACCAAGGACTTCACGAACCTATTTTTGATAAAGATAAGTTTGAGATGGCACAGCAAATAAGAAAATCAAGAAGAAGCAAAAAATCTTATTGCCAAAACCTTACTCCCAATATGCTTACAGGTCTGTGCTATTGTGGAGTTTGCGGTTGCAAGATGCGTTATCAAAAATGGACGAATGGAGTTAGAAAGATTTATTGCTGCTCACGGAATAAGGATTTGTACTATCTTCCGAACTTTAACAACGATTGCGATAACTCTATAGAATGGGCGGATAATATCGAGAATATTGTTGAATCGGAAATGCTGAAAATATCTGTAAATCTGTCAAAATATAAGCCAAAAGAAAAAGAAAACAAGATAGACATAATGCAGTCGCAGTTAGATAAGGAAAAATCAAAATTGAAACGGCTGTATGAATTATACGCCGACGGAAACGATACAGTCTTAGATATGATAAAAGATCAGGAATCAAAAGTAAAAAACCTCGACGATTCAATCAAGGAAGAACAAAAGTCCGGAGACAACAATCCGAAAAAGCAATTTGTTTACGAGAATATTAAAAAACTTGCCGATGTTTGGGACGACATCGACAAGCCAGCTAAAAACAAGATATTAAAGACTATAATAGACAAGATAATTATAGTCAACGGAAATGTGGAAATTCAATTAAAGAATTTTTAGCACCTACTATACGCCGTGGGTATGGCATATAGTACGTTCTGATACGCCGTATTTACTACACTTTTTAATATAATAATTTATTTCGATGTCGCTAAAGTGTCATATATTTGTCGCTTTAAGCGTCTTTTTTTATGCAAAAATTAAATCATAAAGGAGTGATACTTTATGTTTACGGACGAGATTTTAACAAAAATATTTGCGCATCCAGCAATTATGAAGCTGGACTTAAATACACAATCGGCGGTCGTTCACGCGATCGAAAACATTATGGACGAGGAGGAAAAGCAAAATGCAGATGAATCCGTATCAGATGCCACAGGTGAATAGTTATGCGCCACAGTATCAACAATATCAACAGGCGTATAACCCTATGCAGAACATTCAGAGATTCCAGCAACAGCAACAGCCGGAGCAGATTCAACAGGGAATATTTGGTAAGGTCGTGCAGTCGCAAGATTCCATTGTTGCCAACGATGTGCCGATGAATGGTTCGGTTGCATTCTTCCCTAAGAGCGACTTGTCGGAGATTTACGCAAAGCAATGGAGCGCAGATGGAACAATCTCTACAATGGTTTTTAAGCCGATTCAAAACGATAGCCCTAACAAGTTATCGCAAGACACAGAAAAATTGAAAATAGGGCTATCAGACGAAGCCACAGAGATATTTAACAAACACTTTGATACCCTGTTTTCCAAAATGGAAGAATTGGAAAAGAAAATCGACGAGAAATCTTTAACTAAAGCTAACACGAGAACAAAAGTTAGTCAAGATTAGTCCAATTTTAGTCTAAAAATAGGATGGTGGTTTTATGAATTTTTTTCAATCGTTTAGAAGTCCGCAACAGTTTTTACAGAGCATGATAGGAAATAGCCAAGTTATGAGAAACCCAATGGCTAAAAACGCTATTGGAATGGCTCAAAGCGGAGACACAAAAGGAATAGAACAGATGGCACGTAACTTATGCCGGGAAAAAGGAATAAACCCGGATGAAATGATAAATCAAATAAAAAGCAGAATGGGTATGTAACAGCATATTAGAGGTTTGCGCACAATACCTAGGTGACCTCTTTATGAATAAATTTTTGGAGGTATCTAATATGTTCAACACAGGAAATTGCGCGTCGGTTCCGCTCGTAGCGAATATCGACGGAAATGGAAGCAACGGCTGGGGCGGTGATGGTGGCTGGCTCTGGATTATCGTTGTATTCGCATTGCTCTTTGGATGGGGTAATGGCGGATTTGGTAGCTGGGGCGGCAACAATGGCGGTGGCTATGTTGCAACAGCTGCTACACAGGCAGACATCCAGCGCGGATTTGATAATTCCGCAGTTATCAGCAAACTTGACGGGATCACAAACGGTCTGTGTGATGGATTCTACGCTGTAAATAACAGTATGCTTACAGGATTTAACGGAATCAACACCAATATCATGCAGACAGGCTATGGAATCCAGCAGGCAATCAACGCTGACACAATCGCAAATATGCAGAACACAAATGCATTGCAGGCGCAGCTTGCAAACTGTTGCTGTGAAACTCGTGAAGCTATTCAGGGCGTAAACTACAATATGGCAACCAACACTTGCGCATTGCAGAACACCATGAACAGCAACACAAGAGACATCATCGACAGTCAGCAGGCAGGAACGAGAGCAATTCTCGACTATCTGTGCCAGGATAAGATTGCAACATTACAGGCTGAGAACAGTGATCTTAGACAAGCTGCTTCACAGGATAGACAGAATGCACTTCTGACTACTGCAATGACAGCACAGACAAGCCAAATTCTTGACGCTGTAAGACCTACACCGGTTCCGGCTTATCCAGCCGCTTCGCCTTATGGGCTTGGTAACTGGTCTCCGCAGGTGTTGGCAAATGGCTATAACACAGGTTGTTGCTGCAATACAGGTTGTGGATGCTAATCACAACAGAATAATTGAGTATCTTAATTGAGTTTAACTCGATTATGTCTGCTATGCAGTATTACTTATAAACCAAGGGCAGACTATAATGTTTGCCCTTTATTTTATGGATAGGTAGGTATAACAACATGGACGAAATCAAAGAGAAATTCATCGAAGCAATCAAGAAGATTGATTTCGAGAAACTTAGTGTAAATGAGCTTAAAACTGTTTCTGAAATCACAGAAACGATGGATAAGCTTTCAAAAAAAGACTATATGGAAACCTTGGTTGAAACCCTTAGATCGGATAATAGTGGTTTTGCAGTCAATGTTCCCAAATCAATAAGTGAATTGAAGTAAGGAGGTATATTATTATGGCAGAATTTACAGGAATTGCATTACAAACAGTTGCCGCCGGAGAAGATGTCGCTTTTACAGAAACACCGGTATGTGGTAGCAAGTGCATTGTTCATAGACAAGGAAGCGGTATCGTCAAGTTGAGAGGAATCACAAATCAATGCAGAGCAAGATTCCTTGCATCGTATTCCGGAAACATTCAGATCCCAACAGGCGGTACGGTTGGAGCTATTTCACTTGCGCTTGCGGTAGATGGAGAGCCTTTACAATCAACAAGAATGGTTGTAACCCCTGCAGCGGTAGAAAATCTGTTCAACGTATCAGCGCAAGCATATATAGACGTACCTTGCGGATGCTGTAGCACAGTAGCGGTGCAAAATACATCTACACAGGCTATTGAGGTTCAGAACAGTAATTTAATTGTTGTTCGTGAAGCGTAGGAGGTGATCTGTATGCATGAGTTTGCAAAGAAAATTATGGAATGCGTAAAAACGAACGCTGAATCTATCGGTCTTGACAATTTCAGCGGTCAAAGCCTTGACGATTTAAAGGATTGGACGGAGATTGCAAAAAACATTGTCTGCTATGACAAAGACTACAAAATTGTGGAAGCAATGAAGAAGTCAGAAGATAATGAGGATATTATGCGTATGCTTGAACAGTACGAAGATTATCCGGAAAGAAGATTTTACGACCACTACAGATATGCTGATGGAAGATTTGCACCTAAAGGACGCGGAACGTATCAGCGTGGATATAGTGAACCGTATTACCACATGACACCGGAGATGTATCGTGATATGGATAAATACACAAGAGATCGTATGTACTTTACAGAAACAGGCATTGATGGTCGTGGGACCGGTATGCGCGATACGAAAATGAGTGAAAGCAATTACGACCGTGCAAAGCGTAATTACACGGAAACAAAGGAAATGCACCGTGCAAATACACCACAGGACAAGGAAGCAAAGATGCGTGAACTTGAAAAGTACATGAAGGAGCTTTCGGCAGACATTACAGATTTAATGTCCGGTATGTCACAGGAAGAAATGAACATGGCAAAGTCAAAACTTACGACACTTGTAAGCAAGATGTAATTTACACAACAGGCTATGGGTGTAATGCTCATAGCCTTATTTGAGGTATAAACATGGTATTTACAATCAATGGAGAAAATTGGATATTGCAATTTGTACGTCCGAATAGCGAAAAATTGCGCCGGTCGGATGGCGTATATACGTTGGGCGTTACCGACAACAACGCCAAGACGGTTAGCATTGCAAGAGGTATGTCTGATTATATGACAAACAAGGTGCTATGCCATGAATTAGTGCATTGCTATTCGTTCTCTTATGATTGCCATATTGATATGCCGACAGAAGAGATAATCGCAGATTTTATGTCGCTGTATGGCAGAGATATTATATACCTTGCTGATGATATTTTACAAAATGTATTGGAGATAAGATATGGATAAAATAGATGAAATGCTTAAATATGTTCGCCGGACAAACCCGGAAATGACACGCGATAAGTTGATAGAAGAACTGGGGAAATGCGATTATTCTGCAAAATCTTTAATATTTGGATTTCAAAATGTGTCGGATGGGTCTGCGAGAATTTAATATCCCCCTATGTTATGGGAAATTGCCACGACTAAAGAAAAATAATTTTCAGAATTTTTTCAAAAAATTTTCGATTTTCTAAATTTTGCCCTGGCAGAATTTGAACGCCCCCCTGTTTCCTAAATATTCCCATGACCATCAAAAATTTTTTTCGCAGATTTTGACCGGAAATTTCACGATTTCACAATTTCAATGCCTGTTTTCCTGATCTTCGTCGGTCGGCTGATCTTGGGCGATTTATTCCGGGACCTGTCCGGGCGCGTGCTGATCGTTTGCGCTGATCTGTTGCAGATCGCCGGCATATTGCACAAATTCCAAATATACCGCTGCGCCGGTTTGGGTGTCCTGATCTTCCGCCATGCTCCGGCGATGGAATCCGGGCGCACTTTTCCGGGTGTCTTTCTTGCTGATCTTGTCCGGGCGTGGTCACAGAATTTCAGCGCGCACAAATTAAAGGCTATCAGATGCGAATATTCGCACTTTTGAACGCGTAGAACGCCCACAGAGCCACGCAAACCATACAAGGCATATAAATGCATTTATAGATATAATTAAGGCTATAATATGCCTATATTGTCAAATTGTCAAGGTACGAAAAGAAGCCGGACGAATCCGGCTATTGCTTTTCATATTCTTTTATTGATTCATCAACGCGATCAAATGCGCGCATGATGTCCGCGTTCGCTTTGCTTCCGCTTATTTCTCCGCGTTTCAAAGCATCCAAGGATGCTATAATATCCTTGTATTGCTTGTTTGCTTCTTGTAGCAATTTATCGCATTTCATGATAAGCCCTCCTTTATATTAAAATTTGCCCCAAAAATGAAAATCCGCCGCAGGGCGTTGAACCCTGCAGACCGCCTAAACGGATGACGGAAAAAATTAATATTTTTCTGGGTTTGTTACTTTGTCAAAACCAAAATAAAAATATGCATTGCTTGCCATGTTTGCCTTGTCCGCTGTAGCCTTGTCAATTTTGCAATATCCTATCACCTCGTGATTTCTCCATATAGCATACTTTTTTAACGGTTTCTTGTCGTCAACTATAAGAAAATGCCTATTTTCAAAAAATAATGTTGTACCATATCCGGGCAAGAAAGCGCTTTTGATTGTTTTGTCTATTATTTCCTTTTTGGTGTAATCAACGATATAATTTGTTTTGTAATCGTTCGGTATTCTTTCCCATTCTTCCCTTGTTAAAATGTGCAAAACGCTTTTGCTTTCGTCTGATAACTGTATTTTTTCCATATAAATACCACCTTTCGATTTTATCATCCTATTTTGAGGTAAAAGCAAGCCGGGGACTCGAACCCCGGAACGCTGCACCGTTTGCACTTGCCTATTATGCGATTTTTTCAACTGCTTTTCTTTTCCGTTCGTTTTCGCGCTCGGATATGCTAGAATCATCAAAAGCAATGATATATCCATCTTTTTTTAGTTCTGCGGCCATTTTGAACGGGTCAATATCTGTAAGCCTAACTATATATTCAATCACTATAAACCGAATACATCCGCCTTTATTTACCGGCTTTTTTATATACTGCTTGTAATGCTCGAAAATTCTACTTTTCTTTTGTTCTTCTGTTTCAATTCTCATAAAATCAACCATCCTTTCATTGTTCGCCCTGTCTCATCAGTGCAGGTGGGGCAGTTCCTGCAGACGGTGGAACTTCCACCGTTTCGACTAATTAGCGCCGTACAATTTAGTTGATTTTCTAAAGGTCTTAATAACTCCGCCCGGCGTCCCGTCTTTCTGCGTTCTCCAGTGTGCCGGAAAACTCGAAAAGTCGGAGCAGAGGCGAACCGTTACAGTTTTTTCTGTCTCTTTTACAATTTCTACAACATCAAACAGAAAGCCGTCTGACTCTGCTAATTGTGTGCCTATTTTTATATCACTTGCTTTAATAATCATGTGAAAACCTCCTTTGTGTGTGCTTGTCTCATCAGTTGCAAGGTTGCCAGCCTACGCAAGACCGCCACGCGGGCGGTTTCGACATTATAAACATCTTGTAAAAGTAACAGAGGCGGCGAAGGCGTCAAACGGTGTGAATACGTTTTTGCCCTCAAAAGAATCGTAGAAATATATTCCCTTAGTTCCGTTTTCTTCAAATACAGGATGCGGATGATTAAAATCATCTGTGCGAAATTCCTTTCCGTTTGCGTCGTGAAAATGTACAAAAACCATATCGCCATCATCAAAAATATTATTCCATTTGCTCATATTTACCACCTTTTCCCTTTCTTATGCTTCTTTTACTATAAAATCCTTTTCAACCTTCCGCGCCTGCGCTGGTGTCATTGCTACAACTCCAATTATTGCCTTTGTCGTTTTGTCTGTGATCTTGTAATTTTTCATATTGTTTCCTTCCTTTCGTTTGGTGCTTGGTTTCTTAACTTGGTTATAGTATAACGCTATCGTTATATTGTTGCAAGACGGAATAATGCACAAATATATAACGCTATCATTATATATTCATTGTGCAATATGTATAAAGCTAGCTTTATATGTTGCTTTCCTTCTATATTATATAGTAGCGTTATAATAACGATATCTTTATAAAAGCATTGACATATATATATAGTAGCGTTATAATAACGCTATCATTATATAGGAAGGTGGCGTTATTATGGCAACAAAGGCGCAAGCAAAAGCAACCGCTAAATATGAAAAAAACGCATATTTCAAGGCTCTTGTAAGATTCAAAAAAGAAGATGAGGAGCGGATCAGAGCGGCAGCAGGAGAAAGCCTAAACGGATTTATAGTTAAATGTGTGCTTGATCACTTAGAAGATCAGCAAAAAATCACAGAAGATCAAGCGGATCAAGGCGATTCGGGTAAATGTCCGTTTATGGATTGAAAAAGTTGGAAAAACTATTGACATAATATAACGATAGCGTTATAATAAGATCAAACAAAAACGAAAGGCAGCCGAACGGCTGGAGGGTGGTAATTATGAAATACGAAGAAATGACGATGGACCAGATCGACGAGATCACGAGAAGGGGCGGCGATCAGCTCCGGAAACTCAACAAAGCCGTTGCTGATTATCTGGACGGGTTGAAGCTGAGCGACAAAGCACGCGAGCAGATCAGCCAGACAGATTTTAATAATATGGCGGATGTGTTCGGCGGTTGCTTCACTTCTGAAGAAGTGGAAGAAGTTGCAAAAAGTTATTGTGAAGATTAGAAAGGGGCGGTATTTATGATTAAAAGATTAGAAAAAGCGGTAAAAGATTTAGAGCAGCGGACAGGCTCAAGGCTAGCTATAAAAGACTATGACTATATTGATGGAGGGATGCAGCAAATGACTTTCCCAGGTGCAAGGTATGCGCTGTGGTGTTATGCGCATACATATATCAACGCGGACGGGGAAAAATGCATCATGGGATGCAGTGGAGACGGCACAGTTATTGGACATTTTGGAACGCAGGCGGAAGCGTGCGACATGATAAACAGCGGAGAATTCGACAATAGGCTAACAAATTTTATGTATGAAAGAATAACCGGCGCCTATTAATAGGCGCCGGCTCCAATGTGGTTAAATTGTGCAAATAAATGTAAATGATTTATTTGACATTCCAATATGGTTATATTGGTTGATAAATTGAATAGATTTATTCAACATTCCAATATGGTTATATCGTGCTTATAATATACCATTATATTATTTATTTGTCAATGATTAAA
>ENA-UEQY01000414-UEQY01000414.1-human-gut-metagenome-genome-assembly--contig:-NODE-414-length-25805-cov-35.973997_pt1 | contig 25805 bp, 20 predicted proteins | sample MGYA00242949_ERZ507949 | MGnify/ENA primary metagenome ERZ507949 (study PRJEB26167, sample SAMN06115403) | human gut metagenome | host: Homo sapiens | place: China:Jiangsu | collected 2016-07-06... | reverse complement strand
TCTTCACTCGTAACGCGGGACATGATCGGATAAGGATTAGGGGTACTCACAAAGCTACAACTATTTTTCGCTTTCCAGCGCTGACCCATCTTATGAATCGTAGACATGGGAATACCATGTTCTTCGGAGAGTTGGCGAGCCGTCTTGACTCCGCTCAAATACTCCTGTAAAATCAGATGACGCAACTGACGCGGTAAATAATGACGTGATAAGTCTGAATTCGTTGTTTGCTGCATAAGATTTACTCTTTTCTGTAAACCTTTTTCAGGACGGGACAGCGCCAAAACAAACCCTCTGTGCGGACTGGAGCGGTCTGGGGCGGACATTGGTTCGAAAGCGTTTTACCCTATTGTATATTGCGGCAGGAATAAAAGAAAGCGTTTGAGAACCATGAAATCGAATCATCCTAAAAGGATATCGTGTCGGCGCGATGGCGATTGTTCCGGGACGAAATTCGTTGTTAAAATCGCTCTTTCTCTTTTTCGGAAGAAAAGATATGCATAAACTCTGAATCTCTGAAAGAGTGCATTTCTGAATGCAGCAAAAATGCAAAATTTGACAGAATGGCTATCCCAAAACGCGAATTGCCGAATCATAAACATCATCCCTGTAAGCATTGCCGTCTGCAATCAGAAAGGCGGCGTGGGAAAATCAACCTTCACGGTACCGCTCGCAAGTTGCCTGTATTACACTTTGAGGCATGACGTGCATGTCGTAGACTGCGACTATCAGAGTTCAGATATGCGTGCTGTGGAGCAAACGCCCGTTGGGTGCCGTCCGGAGCGCAGAAGTCCGCCTTTTCCGACGGTAGCGTCTAGCAACACGCCGGGGATGGAAATACGCAAGGCTCGCCCCTCGGGCGATTCGCATGGCCTTGCGTATTTTCATCTCCGGCGTTTAATTTCCTGCCGGCGGAAATAAATTCCGAGGATATTAGATATGCGCTATTCCGGGATCGTGCCGGGTTACTGTGCGACCTTGAAGACGCTGCTGAGTTTCTCGCTTAATGCCGCCATATCCTGCCCGATCTTGTCATTGGTGATTTTGGCGTAGATTTGGGTCGTGGTGATCCGTTTATGTCCCAGCATCTTGCTGACCGTTTCCAGAGGTACGCCCTGCGTAAGCGTGACCGTTGTGGCAAAGGTATGCCGCGCCATGTGGATCGTCGGGTTGAACGACAGACCGGCATGTCTGGCAACATGCCGCAAGGACATGTTCAGTGTTTTATAAGTTCCTTTAAGCGGAAAAACCTTCTCGCTTGTGTGATATGTATCCTTATAACGCTCATAGAGCATTTCAGCTACGGGAAGGAGTTTAACACGGAACTGCGTGCCTGTCTTCTGACGCCTGTCGATAATCCACCGCTCTCCGTTGTCGTCCGTATGGATGTCCGCGTAAGTGAGTTTTGAAACGTCTGCATGGCTCAAACCCGTAAAGGCGCAGAAGACGAAGGCGTCACGGTTAATACCCGTTCGGTAGTTGGGGAGCCTGACATCCATCACGGCCTGCAATTCCGAAGCTGAGAGGTAGCGACGTTCGGCGTATTCCGCTTTGACATAGAATCCGGCGAAAGGATCGACGGGAATCCAGCCGTTCTTATAGGCCGTATAGGTCATCAGCTTCAGCTTTTTGATGGTCGAATGGATCGTCCCGGAACGCATCCCTTGTACCGAGGAGAGGTAGACCACGAACTTTTCGATGAAATCCCGCTTCAGTTCTTTGAAAGGAATATCTTTTACACGGTATTCGTATTCGAGGAAGGAGGCAAGACGGCGGCGGCGTTTGCGGTAGTCCTCATAGCTGGAATAGGCGCGGTCTTTGCCCACACGTTTGAGGAAGCCGGCGAGGTATTCATCGAAGGTCTGTAACAGCAGGCGGCAGTCGTCCCCCATACCAAGGAAGGCATTGCGGACCTTTTCGGCCGTAACGTACGAATCCCGGTCGCAGAGACGCTGGTACTGTTTGCCGATGTTGGTCTTGATATTTTCCAGCTTCTCGTTGATGCGCTGCGATTCGAGGCTTTTGCCGGAGGCTTTGTTGGCTTTGGCATCCCAGAGTGAAGAACGGACGGAGAGTTTGCAGCTGAACTGCGACATCGTACCGTTGATCGTAATACGGCCCATAATGGGAACCTGACCGTGTTTTTCCGACAGCCTTTTCACATAGAAAAGGACTTTGAAAGTGCTGCGTTGCATAATAACTTGAACTTTGAGGATTTGTTAAACGTTTAGTCAAGTTATTTGTTATGCGGTAATTCGATGCAACACACTGAAAACAACTGTCTTAAATGCAAATAAAAGCATTTCGGGCAGGTAACGGATAAGTAACGAAACTCACCGTTAAACCTGCCCGAATTTACAATTTTATTGCTCGGTGCACCTGCAGAACAGAGAATTAAATACTTGCAAACAAGATATTTACTCTTTCCTGCGCTTCTCTTTACCTACAAATACCGAACCTTTCGGGGTCCGGTCCTCTCTTTTTCCGGCTGCGCGCTACCCGGCCGGGGTCTCCGCCCCGACGGCGGCGCACCGCTGGTAGAAATCGCGGGCCACGACGATGCGGATGGCCCGGTGGAGAATCGAGAATTCGAGCGGCGTATGGCCCAGCGGCTCTCCGTCGATCTCGACCGACACCTCGGGCGAAGATTCGATGCGGATGCGGCTTCCGCGCTCCTGGAGGATGTGGCGGATGCGGTAGATGCCGCCGTTGAACAGGTAGTGGAAGCGGAACAGCAGGTGCCAGAAGTGCACCGGGCGGATCAGCGACAGGTCGAGCATGCCGTCGTCGGCCACGGCCGCCGGCAGCTGCTGGATGCCCCCGCCGTTGAACTTGCAGATGCCGATGGCGGCCGACAGCAGCAGGTTGTTGTAGACCAGCCGGTCGTCGACCCAGACCTTGACGCCCGTGGACTTGTAGCGGAAGAAATTCTTCACCAGACACCACGTATAGCGCCAGCGGCTCCGGTGACCCTTCTTTTTCAGGTGCGAGAGCTTGCGCACGACATGCGCGTCGAACCCCGCCCCGGCGACGTTGGCCATGTAGCGGCTCTGGCGGTAGTGCGCCTCCTCGTAGGAGACCACCCCGACGTCCTGCAGGAAGGAATACCCCTCGCTGATGGCCTTCACGGCGTCCTGATAGCGGTTCGAGATGCCGAACGTGCGGACCCAGTCGTTGCCCGTGCCCACGGCCACCACGGCCACGAGCACCTCGTCGGGACACACCTCCTGCTGGATGAACAGCCCGTTCACCACCTCGTGCAGCGTCCCGTCGCCGCCCACGACGATGATCCGGCGGTAGCCTTCGCGCACGGCCGTGACGGTGAGTTCCGTGGCGTGGAACTTGTGCTCCGTGAAGACCGGTTCGCAGAGGATGTGGGCATCGCGCAGGTGTTTCGAAATCTGTGGAAAATGGTCAAGCCCGCGACCGCTTCCGGCCACGGGATTGACGATGACGAACCATTTTCCGGAATCGGCCGCCACGCTGCGATTATTTTTCGGGAACGTTGCGCAGCGTGTCGACCAGGAAGTCGTAGAACTTCCCGACCGAGGCGATCTCCACCTTCTCGTCGGGCGAGTGGGGGTAGCAGATCGTCGGGCCGAACGAAATCATGTCCAGCCCGGGATAGGCGCTGCCGATGATGCCGCACTCCAGCCCGGCGTGAATGGCCGTCACGGCGGGCTTCTTCCCGTACAGCGCCTCGTAGGAGGCGGTCATGGCCTTCAGGATCGGCGACTCCATGTCGGGGTTCCAGCCGTTGTAGGCGCCCGTGAGTTCCGTTTTGGCCCCGGCCAGCGTGAAGAGGGCGGCGATGGACTCGCCCAGCGCCTCCTTCTCGGTGTTGACCGAGCTGCGCAGCAGGCATTGGAGTTTCACCGTCCTGCCGTCCGACACCACGCGTGCGAGGTTCGTCGAGGTCTGCACCAGCCCGGGCATGGCCACCGACATCCGCTGCACCCCGTCGGGGCAGGCCGCAACGGCCTTGATCAGATTTCCGGCAACCTCCTTCGGCAGCATTTCGGCCGGTTTTCCGACCTCCGCGATCTTGACCGACACCGCGTCCTCGATGCCGGCGTACTCGGCTCTTACGGTCTCCTCGTAGGCTTTCACCGCGGCGGCGAACTCGTCGTAGTCCCTGGTTTCGACCAGCACCACGGCCTCGGCCTCGCGCGGGATGGCGTTGCGGAGTCCGCCACCGTCCACCGACGCCAGCAGCACGTCGCACGGCGCGGCATTCAAAAAGCGGAACAGCACCTTGTTGGCGTTGGCGCGCTGGCAGACGATCTGGATGCCCGAGTGACCGCCCTTGAGCCCCTTGACGCTGATCTTCGCAGCGGTATAACCGCCCGCGGGCGTCGGCTCGGCCTTGTAGCCGAAGGTCATATTGGCGTCGAGCCCTCCGGCGCAGCCCACGTAGAGTTCGCCCTCCTCCTCGGAATCGAGGTTCAGCAGGATGTCGCCGTGCAGCAGCCCCTTTTCCAGACCGTTCGCACCGTCCATGCCGGTCTCCTCGGTGGCCGTGAACAGGGCCTCCAGCGGCCCGTGCTTCAGCGTCCGGTCCTCCAGCACCGCGAGGATCGCCGCCACGCCGATACCGTTGTCGGCGCCCAGCGTCGTGCCGTCGGCCGTCACCCAGCCGCCGTCGATGTAGGCGTCGATGGGGTCCTTGGTGAAATCGAACTCCTTGTCGTTGTTCTTCTGCGGAACCATGTCGAGGTGGGCTTGCAGGATCACGCCCTTGCGGTCCTCCATCCCCTTCGAGGCGGGTTTGCGGACATAGACGTTGTGCGCCGCGTCCTCCTTCGATTCGAGGCCCTGCGCGCGGGCGAAATCGAGAATATAGCGGCGGATCTTCTCCTCGTGCGACGAGGGGCGCGGGATGCGGACGATCTCCGCGAAATGTTTCCAGACAAGCGCCGGTTTCAGCGCGACCAAATTACGGTCCATAATATTGAAGTTTAAGTGTTATATATCTATCGTTCAAATCTCTCTCTTTCTCCGTCTCTTCCGTTCCGGGGGCCGCTGTCGCAGCCGGTCAGCGGCCCCCGGGAAGGGACAGGTCCGCCGCTCCGGGCCGGTGGCGGTCAACGGTCTCCGGTCCCGTCCTTTTCGACACTCCTGTCGAACGCCTCGACGATGTGTTTCACGAGCGGGTGGCGGACGATGTCGCGTTTGTCGAACTCCACGATGCCGATGCCGTCGACGCCCCGCAGAATCTCCATCGTGCGCACCAGACCGCTGTCCGACTTGCGCGGCAGGTCGATCTGCGTCACGTCGCCCGTGACGATGAACCGCGCATTGCGGCCCATGCGCGTCAGGAACATCTTGATCTGCGACAGGGTGGTGTTCTGCGCCTCGTCCAGAATGACGAAGGCGTTGTCCAGCGTGCGGCCGCGCATGTAGGCCAGCGGGGCGATCTGCACGGTCCCCTCTTCGAGGTGTTTCTGGAGCTTGGCCGGCGGGATCATGTCGTTCAGCGCGTCGTACAGCGGTTGCAGGTAGGGGTCCAGCTTCTCCTTCATGTCGCCGGGCAGGAAACCCAGCTTCTCACCCGCCTCGACGGCCGGACGCGTGAGGATGATGCGCCGCACCTGCCGCTCCTTCAGCGCACGAACGGCCAGCGCGATGGCCGTATAGGTCTTGCCCGAGCCGGCAGGCCCCACGGCGAACAGCAGGTCGTTCCTGTCGTAGAGTTTGACGAGCCGCTGCTGGTTGACCGTCCGGGCGCGGACGATCGTGCCGTTGTTGCCGTAGACGATCACGTCCTTGTCGACCGGGGCGTCGTCCTGCGCGATGCCGCCCGCGAAACACTGTTCGATGACCTCGGCCGAGACGTGGCCGTACTTGACATAGTAGGCCGCAAGCCCCTCCATGCGTTTGGCGAAACGCTGCGTGTCGGCCTCCGGGCCGAGGACCTTGAGCGACTGCCCGCGCGCGACGATCTTCAGCGTGGGGTGCAGCGATTTGATCTGTTCGAGGTAGACGTCCTGCGCCCCGTAGAGTTCGCGGGGATCGACGCCTTCGAGCATAATTTCCTTTCCGACAGTTTCCGTCATAGACCGATCAGAATAAATAGCCGAAGCTGAGCGCCACGTTATACGTACGGAGTTTGTCGAGCTGCCGCCCGTCGGGCAGCACCACGTCATGTTTCGAGCGGAACTGGCCGTTGTAGCGCAGGTCGATCAGCAGGTGGCGCATCAGCACGATGCCCGCACCCACGGTGTACGACACCGAGGGACGCACGCGGCCGAAGTCCAGCAGGTCGCCGCCCGACTTCTGCTTGCAGTCGTTCATCACCGTGAAGACCGGACCGGCGTAGATCCGCACGGGATTGAGCAGCCGCAGCGACACCAGCACCGGAACGTCGATCGAATTGGACTTGAGGTTGATCTCGCTCCCGCCCTCGGGACGGATACGGAGGCCCTGGCGGACGTAGAGTATCTGCGGCTCGATGGCGAAGGCCCCGAGGTTGACAGCCGTCGTGATACCGGCCTGCCAGCCCAGCTTGTTCTTCACGTCGGTTTCACTCATATTGGTCGTGTAGTCGGGGATATTGATACCGCCGACCACGCCCCACTCCACCCGCGCGCGGGGCCGTTGTGCGGCGGCGCCCGCCGCAATGGCTGCAAACAAAAGGGTCAGTACGATTCTGCGAAGCATCATTTTAATTCTTAATTTTTCATTTTCAATTGTATCGACGCCCAGAGCATGTAGGCCACGCACGCGGCGACGAAGAGCATGCCCAGGTGCGGATTGCCCCAGGCGCGGACGATCGCACCGCAGACGGGTCCCGAAACCGCCCCGGCCGAGATGGCCATGATCATCAGCCCGGCCACCTCGTTGGCGTTCTCCGGAACGGCCTTGGTGGCCACGGCGTAGAACGTGGCGAAGACGCACGCCATGGCGAAGCCCAGCACTCCCACGGCGGCGTAGATGGCGGCCTCGTTGCGCACGAACAGCAGCGCCGCGCACAACGCCAGCGCCCCGGTCATGTTCCAGGTCAGGTATTTCACGTCGGAGACCTTCACCAGCACCCACGCGCCGATCAATGTACCGACGATGCGGCAGGCGTAGAAGCCCGTGGTGGTGAGGATCGACGAGGGATTGTCGATCAGCCGCACCGACAAGAAGCCGATGCCCACGTCGGCGGCGATAAAGCACGCCACGCCCAGCGTCGAGAGCAGCACGGCACGGTTTTTCAACAGGCGGAAGCAGTCGGCGAGTCCCGCGGAGCGTTCTCTCTGCGCAGGTTCCGGCACCGGAGTCAGTTGCAGCCAGAGACCCCCGACCACCGTAAGGCCCGCATAGATCGGCAGCAGGAGCCGCCACGAACCCGTCGCGGCGACCAGCCCCGTGACGATCGGAGCCAGCAGCAGGAGCGAAGTGTTGCGGAATATCTGACCCACGGTGAGGTAGCTGGTCATCCTTTCGCCGGGAACGATGGTCGCCAGCAGAGGGTTGACGGCCACCTGGATCGCCGTGTTGCCGACGCCCAGCAGGCCGAAGCCCGCGAAATACCACCCCAGGGCGCAGTCCGCGCCGGCGGCATAGGGCGTCATCAGCCCCGCGACGGTGAAGCCGTAGCCCAGAAGCGCCGTGGCCTTGCGGCCCCAGCGGTTCATCAGCGCCGCGACCGGAGTCGAGAGCACCAGAAACCAGAGGAAAACCATCGTCGGCAGGAAGCTCACGGCGGCCTGCTGTCCGGGCGGGAATTCGGCGGCGATGCGGCCCGTGATCGGGGCCACCATGTCGCAGAAACCCATGATGAAGAAGCCCGCAAGCACGGGTCCGAGCAATCGTTTGTCTACTTTGTCTACGCTCATCCGAGACGAAATTTCGGGTTCCAAATTTTTCAAAGTTACATTTTTTTCCGCAAAAAACGCGTTTCCGGCGGCGATTATTTCACAATTGCCCCTCACCGCCGCGCGGCGGACACGATCCAATAAACAAAAAACGTGCGAGATACGCAGCGGCGGCGGAACCGGCCGCAACGGGACAGCCCGGACCGCCCACCCGCCGCGGAAGCCGCCGTATCCATCGCCGCGGGGATGCCACACGCACGCGAAAAAGCGGCCAGCGAATCGACGGATCAGCCCGCCGCGCGAGAAAACGCCGCGCACCGTTTGGACGGGAACGCAGATTTTATTATATTTGGTGTCGTTACGACACTTTATCCGTCGGAAAGCCCCGCCGAACCGCTTCGGATTCGGTTTTGCGCCTCCGGCCTTTACGTAGCCCCGGCTACAAAAAACAACCTGCGCCCATGCTGCTCTTCGCACACATAAACCTGACGCTGCCGCTCGAAGACCCGATCCTGAAATTCCTGCTGATCCTGGTCATCATCCTCGCGGCTCCGCTCCTGCTGAACAAACTCAAAATCCCCTATCTGCTGGGGCTGATCATCGCAGGCGCGGTGATCGGACCCCACGGCCTCAACCTCGTGCTGCGCGACAGCAGCATCATCCTCTCGGGTACGGCCGGACTTCTGTACATCATGTTCCTCTCGGGACTGGACATGGACATGTCCGATTTCCGCCGCAACAGCTGGCGGAGCCTCATCTTCGGAGGCTACACCTTCTGCGTCCCGCTGGCCTTCGGCATCCTGGCCGGCTATTACATCCTCGGCTTCCCGATCTATTCGTCGATCCTGCTCGCAGGGCTGTTCGCCTCGCAGACGCTCATCGCCTACCCCATCGTCAGCAAACTGGGCATCGCCCGCGACAAGGCCGTCACGATCGCCGTCGGCGGCACGGTCATCACCGACACGCTGGCCCTGCTGCTGCTCACCGTGATCGTCGGCATGGCCACGGGCAACGTCGACGACATGTTCTGGTGGCGGCTCGCAGGCTCCGTCTCGCTCTGCATCGCCATCATCGTCTTCCTCTTCCCGCTGCTGGCCCACTGGTTCTTCAAGCAGGTCAGCGACAACGTCTCGCAATACATTTTCGTACTGGCGATGGTCTTCCTCGGGGCCTACCTCGCCCACATGGCCGGGCTGGAACCGATCATCGGCGCGTTCCTCTCGGGACTCGCGCTCAACCGCCTGATCCCCCGCACCTCGCCGCTGATGAACCGCATCGAGTTCGTCGGCAACGCCATCTTCATCCCCTTCTTCCTGATCGGCGTGGGCATGCTGATCGACTACCGCGCCTTCTTCCGCGACTGGGAGAGCCTCGAAGTGGCGGCCATTATGATCGTGCTGATCACGGCGGCGAAATTCGTCGCCGCATGGTTCACGCAGAAGACCTTCCGACTCTCGCCCGACCAGCGGACCGTCATCTTCGGCTTAAGCTCGGCCCACGTGGCCGCGACGTTGGCCGCCGTGATGGTCGGCTACAACATCATCCTGGGCCACACGCCCGACGGCGAGCCGATCCGCCTCTTGAGCGAGAGCGTGCTCAACGGCACGATCCTGATGATTTTGGCCACCTGCACCGTGTCGACCTTCGCCACGCAGCGCGGCGCCCACAACATCGCCATGCGCAGCGCCCAGGACACCGGAGACAGGCAGCCGCGGCAGGAGGACCACATCCTGATCCCCGTGGCCGACGAACGCACGGCCGACGAACTGGTATGGTTGAGTTCGATGCTCAAGCGCGCCAAGGAGCCGAACGGACTATACGCCCTGCACGCCATCGACAACAAGGTGGAGGACCCGAACGTCGAGAAACGCGCCCAGAAAATCCTCGACGCGGCGGCGACGGCGGCCGCGGCGGGAGACATCTACCTCCAGGAGCTGATGCGTTACGACGTGAACATCTCGAACGCCATCGTCAGCGTCGTCCGCGAACGGAACATCACCGACATCGTGATGGGCATGCACCACGCCTCCCCGGCCGTGCCGGGACTGGCGGGCATCCCCGGGGCGTCGGGTCCCGGCATCGGCAAAATGGCCGCCGACGTGCTGGCACAGAGCAACGTCACGACCTTCATCTACAACCCCGTGCAGCCGCTGAACACCATCAAGCGCCACCTGATCGTCGTACCCGAAAAGGCCGAGCAGGAGGCGGGATTCCAGATGTGGCAGCGCCGCATCCGCCGCCTGGCCGAAAACTCGGGGGCCAGAATCATCGTGTTCGCCCCGGAGGCCACGCTGGAATACCTCCGCCCCAAAGGCCGCAAGCACCCGGCCAACATCGACTTCGTGCCCTTCGCGCAATGGGACGACCTGCCGTCGCTCGAACACGACATCCGCGCCGACGACTGCCTCTGGTTCGTGATGAGCCGCCGCGACCGCGTCTCGTACAACCCCGTGATGAGCCGTATCCCGGCCTACCTCGAACATTTCTTCTCCGGATACAGCTCCGTACTGCTCTATCCCGTGCAGGCGGGCGACACCGAAAGCCGCTATATCTGACGGTTCGGAAGTACAAAATACCCGAAAAAGTTTTTCCCTTCGCGGATTTGCGCTATCTTTGCAAGTGATTCATGGTAGCGGCATTCCGGTCAGAATCCCGGTCGCGATGCGACAAGTCCCCGCCAAGGCGGGGATTTAGGGTGGGTCCAATTTGTAAACGCGGCCATAGGCCGCGACTACAGCGGTCGGAGTTGTAAAACGGAGCAAACAGCAGAATAAGAAAAAGATAAGATATGAGCCTTGTAGCAATCGTGGGCCGTCCGAACGTCGGCAAAAGCACCCTCTTCAACCGCCTCGTGGGCGAACGGAAGGCCATCGTCGACGCGACGGCCGGAACCACCCGCGACCGCCATTACGGCAAGACCGACTGGAACGGCAAGGAGTTTTCCATCATCGACACGGGCGGGTACACCGTCAATTCGGAGGATATTTTCGAAGACGAAATCCGCCGTCAGGTCCTGCTGGCCATCGACGAGGCCGACGTGATCCTCTTCCTCGTGGAGGTACGCACCGGCATCACCGACCTCGACATGCTGATGGCCGACATCCTGCGCCGCACCTCGAAGAAGGTGATCCTCGTCTGCAACAAGGTCGACAACAACGACCAGATCTACTCCTCGCACGAGTTCTACGCCCTGGGACTGGGCGATCCCTACTGCATCTCGTCGATGTCGGGAAGCGGCACGGGCGACCTGATGGACGCCATTCTGGACGCACTGCCCGTGGAAACGGCCTCCGAGGAGGACGAAGACCTGCCCCACATCACCATCGTGGGGCGTCCCAACGTCGGCAAGTCGTCGCTCACGAACGCCCTGCTGGGCGAGGAGCGCAACATCGTGACCTCCATCGCCGGGACCACCCGCGACTCGATCCACACCCGCTACAACAAGTTCGGCATGGATTTCTACCTCGTCGACACGGCCGGCATGCGCAAGAAGGGCAAGACGATGGAGGACCTCGAATTCTACTCGGTGATGCGCTCGATACGCGCCATCGAAAATTCAGACGTCTGCATCCTGATGATCGACGCCCGGCAGGGACTCGAATCGCAGGACCTGAACATCCACAACCTGATCGTCCGCAACCGCAAGGGATGCGTGATCGTGGTCAACAAATGGGACCTGATCGAGAAGGACAGCAACACGATGAAGGAGTGGACCGAGTTCCTCCGAAAGAAACTCGCTCCGTTCAACGACATTCCGATCATCTTCACCTCGGTGCTGAACAAACAGCGCATCTTCGACGTGCTGCAAACCGCCATCCGCGTCTACCAGTCGCGCAAACGCCGCATCCCGACCTCGGAGCTCAACGACTACATGCTGCCGCTGATCGAGAACTACCCGCCCCCCGCAACCAAGGGCAAGTATATCAAAATCAAGTATGTGACCCAGCTTCCGACGCCGACGCCGCAGTTCGCGTTCTTCGTCAACCTGCCGCAGTACATCAAGGAGCCTTACCGCCGCTTCCTCGAAAACAACATGCGCGACCACTGGGATTTTTCGGGAGTCCCGGTGCAGATTTACTTCCGGCAGAAGTAGGTTTCCGGACGGAATTGCAGCCCAAGCGGCGGCCAACCCCGAAAAATCCCGTGCTGACAACCACCCCAAACCCCTCCTTGAAAGGAGGGGCTTTCATTATGGGACTTCTGGTGCTGATTTACTTCCGGCAGAAGTAGGTTCCCGGACGGGATTGCAGCCAGAACGGCTGAAAATCCCGAAAAATCCTGTACTGACAACCACCCCAAACCCCTCCTTGAAAGGACGCCGTCCCCTCACATATGCTTTCCGCAGGGCCGTCGACCGACTTTACGTCAAAAAAGGATTGACGACCCGGTCCACATATTTTTTCCGAAACTCGGACTCCCGGTACACGTAATCCACCGCCGTGAACCGGATTTCGTCCCCGGACTTGCTGATTCCGGACCGCAGGGCCTCTATCTTCCCGTCGCAACGCGCCCCGAGGCGGACGAAGCAGCCTTCGGCAATATCAAAAGCAAACTCCCGGATACCCCGGATCAGGACAGCGGGGTGCTGCAATTCCATTGCATCGGGAAATGTCCGGATCAGGACGGCGAACCCGACCTTCTCCACCTCCGTGACCAGCATGGCCGCAAAAAACTCACGGCTGAAATTCAAATCAATCATTGCAGGCTAAACTGTTTCAGCGAACGGTCCCGATTCCCGGAACCGCCGTTCCGTTTCTCAAAGATAACGCCCCGGACCGAAATATCCGCACATTCGGCCGGAAATTTTCAGTCCGCACGCCGTTCCGTCCGGGCACGATTTTGGCCATTATAGGTTTAAGTTATGGCACTATCAATATTATCCGCTTGTTATTCACAGAATTATATCATACATTTACAAGCAGGGAATCCGTCACAACCAAAAACAAAAGCCATATGGACAAAAAGAAACTGACAGCCGAAAACGGCCGGCCCATCGCCGACAACCAGAACATTCAGACAGCCGGGAAACGCGGCCCCGTAACCTTGCAGGACCCGTGGTTCCTCGAAAAACTCGCCCACTTCGACCGCGAAGTCATCCCCGAACGGCGCATGCACGCCAAAGGATCGGGAGCCTTCGGAACCTTCACCGTGATGCACGACATCACGAAATACACCCGGGCGTCGATCTTCGCCGAGGTGGGCAAGCAGACCCCGTGCTTCGTGCGCTTCTCGACCGTGGCCGGAGAACGCGGCGCGGCGGATGCCGAACGCGACATCCGCGGCTTCGCCATCAAGTTCTACACCGACGCCGGCAACTGGGACCTCGTGGGCAACAACACCCCGGTCTTCTTCCTGCGCGATCCGCTGAAGTTTCCCGACCTGAACCACGCCATCAAGCGCGACCCGCGCACCGGACTGCGCAGCCCGAACAGCAACTGGGACTTCTGGACGCTGCTGCCCGAGGCGCTGCATCAGGTGACCATCACGATGTCGCCGCGCGGCATTCCGGCCTCCTTCCGCCACATGCACGGATTCGGAAGCCACACGTACAGCCTCTACGACAAAGACAACCGACGCACGTGGGTCAAGTTCCACCTCCGCACCGAGCAGGGGATCAGGAACCTGACCGACGCGGAGGCCGAGGCCATCATCGCCAAGGACCGCGAATCGAACCAGCGCGACCTGTTCGAAGCCATCGAACGCGGCGACTATCCGCGCTGGCTGATGCAGGTGCAGCTGATGACCGAGGAGCAGGCCCGGACCTATAAAATCAATCCGTTCGACCTGACGAAGGTGTGGTATCACGGCGATTTTCCGCTGCACGACGTGGGCATTCTGGAACTCAACCGCAATCCGGAAAACTTCTACGCCGAAGTCGAGCAGGCCGCCTTCAACCCGATGAACATCGTCGAGGGCATCGGCTTCTCGCCCGACAAGATGCTGCAAGGACGCCTCTTCTCCTACGGCGATGCGCAGCGTTACCGCCTGGGCGTGAATCACAACCTGATTCCGGTGAACAAGCCCCGCTGTCCGTTCCACGCTTACCACCGCGACGGGCAGATGCGCACCGACGACAATTACGGCGCGACGACGCCCTACGAGCCGAACAGCTACGGCGAATGGCAGGACACGCCGGCCCTCAAGGAGCCGCCCCTGGCCGTCGACGGCGCGGTCTACAACTACGACGAGCGCGAATTCGACGACGATTATTACACGCAGCCGGGCAAGCTGTGGCGGCTGATGACGCCCGCAGATCAGCAGGCGACATGCGAAAACACGGCGCGCGCCATGGGCGATTCGGAACTGTTCATCAAGCAGCGGCACGTGCGCAACTGCTACAACGCCGATCCGTCGTACGGCGAAGGCGTGGCCCGGGCGCTGGGCATCAGCCTCGCCGAAGCCCTGACGGCCGAAGACCCCGCGCATCCCGCGTGGGATAAAAGATAAATCCGCCCCATCCCAGCCCTCCTTCAGGGAGGGAGATGGCATACGCTCCGGACGGCGGTACATTAGCGTATGTGATCACGCCCGGTAAAACGGAGGTAAACAAAAATTCCCGTCGTTGGTTCGACGGGAATTTTTGGCATTTATGCCTGCGGCGTCGGTTCGCCGCCCTGCGGCTTGTTGCCGCGGCCCCGATTGCGGCCTCCGCGGTGACGGCGGCGGTCGCGGGTCCCGCGGTTGCCTTCGCCACGGCCCGAAGCGTGGTCGCTGTCCGGCGAAGCGGGTTGTGCCGCGGCAGGTTCCGCAGCCGCAGCCGCAGCCGCCGGGCGTTCGCTGCGGCGGTCCCGGTCGTTACGACCCGAACGGTCGCCGCGTCCGCCGCGTCCGCGGCCCGAGCCGGAACGCCCTCCCCCGCTGCGACCCCCGCGCCCCCGGCCGAAGCGGCCGCGGTTCTCGTCGGGAGCGTATTTCGGGCCTTCGCCCACGCTCTCGGGCAGTTCGGCCTTGCGGATGTCCCGCTCGATGAATTTCTCGATCTGGTGGAACTTGCCCTGCTCCTCCTCGCTGACGAACGTCATGGCGGCGCCCGAAGCCGCCGCGCGGGCCGTACGGCCGATGCGGTGGATGTAGTCCTCGGGGTCGTGCGGCACGTCGTAGTTGAGCACCAGGCCGATGTCCTCGATGTCGATACCGCGCGCGACGATGTCCGTGGCGACGAGGATTTTCACCTTGTTGTTCTTAAAGTTGAGCATCACCTCCTCGCGCTGCGCCTGCTCCAGGTCGGAGTGCATGGCCGCAACGTCGAGTCCCATGCGCTTGAGTGTATGGGCCAGCTCCTTGACCTTGAGTTTCGACGACGAGAAGATGATCGTCTTCGAGTCGGTCGGCTCGGCGAACAGCTCGCGGATGATGCCCAGTTTCTGACGCTCGTAGCAGATGTAGGCCGACTGGTCGATGGCTTCGTTGGGTTTCGAAATGGCGATGTTGACCTCGGCGGGATTGCGCAGAATGGTCTTGGCCAGTTCGCGGATCTTCGGGGGCAGCGTCGCCGAAAACATGATCGTCTGCCGTTCGGCGGGCATGTAGGAGATGATCTTCATAATGTCGTCCGAGAAACCCATGTCGAGCATGCGGTCGGCCTCGTCGAGAATCAAGTATTCGACGTGCGAAAGATCGACGCCGCTGTTTTGCAGGTGGGCGATCATGCGGCCCGGAGTGGCGATCACCACGTCGGCGCCGTTCAGCATGCCGTTTTTCTGGATGTCCCAGCCCTTGCCGTCGCCACCGCCGTAGACCACCGTCGTCGAGAGGGGCGCATAATAGGAGAAGCCCTGGAACTGCTGGTCGATCTGCTGCGCCAGCTCGCGCGTCGGCACGATGATCAGCGATTTCACCACATTGTCGGGGTTGCCCTCGATGAGCAGTTTGTTCAGCAGCGGCAGCGTATAGGCCGCGGTCTTTCCCGTACCGGTCTGGGCGCAGCCGATAATGTCGCGGCCCTCCAGAATCACCGGAATCGTGTGCTCCTGCACGGGAGTCATCTCGTGGAAATTCATATCCTCAAGACCGTCGAGGATTTCATCCTCCAGGTCGAGTTCATCGAAACGCATAAAACAGAAATTTTTAATTCTTAATTTTTCACTTTTAATTGCACGGTCCGGAAATGACATCTCCGAATAGCGTGGCCGGCGTGCAGCCCGTGATGCGAACCCTCACATAGTCGCCGACCCGATGATACCCGCGGTCGAAAACCACCACCTTGTTCTGCGAAGTGCGCCCCGACAGCTGGTTCCTGTCGCGCTTCGACTCGCCCTCGACCAGCACTTCGAACTCCCGGCCCACATCGCGCAGGTTGCTCGCATGGCCCAGCTCGTTTTGCAGGGCGATGATTTCGGACAGCCGGCGCGACTTCACCTCCTCGGGAACGTCGTCCCCCAGGTGCTTTTCGGCAAAAGTGCCCGGACGCTCCGAATACTTGAACATGTAGGCGAAATCATAGCCCACCTCGCGCATCAGCGACAGGGTTTGCAGGTGCTCCTCCTCCGTCTCGCCCGAGAAGCCCGCGATCAGGTCGGTGGTGATCGCACAGTCGGGCAGATAGCGGCGGATGGCAGCGATGCGGTCGAGATACCATTCGCGCGTATATTTGCGGTTCATGCGGCCGAGCATCGACGTGGCGCCCGACTGGGCCGGCAGGTGAATCGCCCGGCAGACGTTGGGCATCGAGGCCATGACCTCCAGTAGGCCGTCGCTCATATCCTTGGGATGCGAGGTGGCGAACCGCACGCGCAGCAGCGGCGAGACCGACGCCACGCGGCGCACCAGCTCCGGGAAATCGACGTCGCCCGTACGGTAGGAATTGACGTTCTGCCCCAGCAGCGTCACCTCGCGGTAGCCGTTTTCGAACAAACTGCGCGCCTCGGCGACGATGGTCTCCGCATCGCGGCTCCGCTCGCGGCCCCGGGTGTAGGGGACCACGCAGTAGGAACAGAAGTTGTCGCACCCCCGCATGATCGCCACGAAGGCGCTCACGCCGTTGCGGTCGAGGCGCACGGGGGCGATTTCGGCATAGGTCTCCTCGGTCGAAAGCAGCACGTTGACACCCTTGCCGCCCGCCTCGGCCTCGCGCACCAGGCGCGGCAGGTCGCGGTAGGCGTCCGGCCCGGCCACGACATCGACGCCCGCAGGTCCCTCGACCAGCTTCTCGCGCAGGCGTTCGGCCATGCAGCCGATGACGCCCACGACAAGACCCGGATTCGCGCGCCGGTAGCGTTTCATCTCGGCCAGACGGCCCCAGATGCGCTGCTCGGCGTTGTCGCGGATCGAGCAGGTGTTGATCAGGATGACATCGGCCTCGCCGATGCGGTCCGTATAGACATAGCCTTCGCGCTGCATGAGCGAAACGACGATCTCCGTGTCGCCGACGTTCATCTGGCAGCCGTAGGTCTCGATGAAAAGTTTGCGTCCGGCGCCCTCCAAAGGCCGTAATGTATTGACGTTAAATCCCAATTTTCAATTCTTAATTTTTAATTCTTAATTGGCGGAGCCTATTCCGCCTGTATCTCGTTTTTCTCGGGGAACTGCTTGAAGCCCTCCCCGAAGGTTTCGTAGGCATCCGTCACCACGACGAATGCCTTCGGGTCGATCTCCTTGATCTTGTGCTGCACGAGGCGCACCTCCTTGCGGCTCACCACCAGAAAGATCATGTCGCGCAGCGAATCGGTGTACATGCCCTTCGACTTGATGTAGGTGGCGCTGCGGTCGAGATCGTCGATGATGAACCGTTTCAGCTCCTCGTGGTGGTCGCTGATGATGAACAGCAGCTTGTCGTACGACGCGCCGTCGAGCAGGTAGGCGATCACACGCGATGAGATGTAGATCGTGATGAGCGAATAGAGCGTCAGCATCCAGCCGTTCGCTGCCGCCTCGTCCGTGCCGATTCCGAAGCCGATCACGGCCAGTCCCGACAGCACGACGAACCCGTCGGCCAGCAGGATGCCCGTCGAGAACTTGATCCCGGCGAACTTCTGCAACAGCATGCCCACGATGTCCGTGCCCCCCGTGGTCGCCTGCTGCCGCACGACGATACCCTGCCCGATGCCGATCACCACGGCGCCGATGACGCACGTCAGCAGCAGATCGTTCGAGAGGTCCAACCGCCCGCCCAGCAGCAGCGAAGGGTCCAGCGACTCGACCGCCTCGGGATTCGGGTAGACCAGCCGCGTGAGCACGTTCATAAAGCCCGGCGTATAGAGCGCCGCCAGCACCGTGCGCGTGCCGAAACCGCCGCCGAAGACCAGCATGGAGATCAGCATCAGCGGAATGTCGAACATGTAACCGAACGTACCGACCTGGACCGAAGGGAAGATGTTATGCAGCACGATACCCATGCCGTAGACCCCGCCCGGCACGAACTTGTAGGGATTGACGAAGAGCACGAACCCCGCGCCCATGACCGAGCAGCCGAGGAAAATCAGAAACCACGAGCGCCACCACGCCCACGAGCCCATCGGTTCGAGCAAAGCCTTTGTGTTCATACATTAATTCATTTAGAATGCAAAGATACTAAATTCTCCGGAAATGCGGGATACGGCGGCGGTTTTTTCGCCCCCGGCTTTCACATACGGATTTTTTGACTATATTTGCATGAACAAGTTAACACGCGAATAAAGATGATTCTGACGATATATACGGCTACCACCATGATTATCATCGCCTATCTGCTCGGCTCGATTCCAAGCGCCGTATGGATCGGCAAGAAATATTACGGCATCGACATCCGCGAGCACGGCTCGAAGAACGCCGGAACGACCAACATGCTCCGCGTGCTGGGCCGGCGGGCCGCCCTGCCGGTCTTCGCGCTCGATTTCCTGAAAGGATTCGTGGCCGTGACGATCATCGAACTGATGCAGTACGACGACCTGATCGGACAGAACGACCTGATAAACCTCAAGATCGTCGCCGTGTTCGCCGCCGTGCTGGGCCATATCTTCCCGATTTTCGCCGGATTCCGCGGCGGAAAGGGCGTCGCGACGCTCGTGGGCGCCGTGACGGGCATCTATCCCCCCGTGGCGCTGCTGTGCTTCGGCGTGTGGCTGGTGATACTGATGGTCTCGCACTACGTGTCGCTGGCCTCGATGGTCGCCGGATGCTGCTTCCCCGTCTTCACCCTCATATCGCCCAAAGTCAACGGATCGACGGCTTTCGTGGTGTTCTCGTTCGTGATCGCCATCCTGCTGATCTACACCCACCGCAAGAACATCGAACGGCTGAAGGCGGGAACCGAGTCGAAGACCTTCATCTGGAAGCCGCGGCGCGTGAAACTCGACGACGAGGAGCGGAAAAAGAGCGGCAAAGAGCACGATCGGGAATAACCGGCTCCGGACTTTTCGACGAAATTATCCGCATAAAAGGATAAATCCTGCGGCCGGCATACGGCAAAATAAATTTTTACGTTATCTTTGCGCCGCAATAAAGACCTAAAGCAAGCGTCATGTTACAGGAAAACCTGCTGAAAATATACGAAACGAGTTTTCGGGAAAATCGGGAGATGTCGGCGCTGACCGACTATTTCAAGGGCGAGACCTTTTCGTACTATGAAATGGCCAAGGAGATTGCGAAAATCCACCTGCTTTTCAAGAAAGCCGGGATCAAGCAAGGCGACAAAATCGCACTCATCGGCCGCAACAACCCACGCTGGTGCATCACCTACATGGGAACCATCACCTACGGAGCAGTGATCGTGCCGATCCTTCAGGATTTCACCCCTGCGGACATCATCCATATCATCAACCACTCGGAAAGCCGCCTGCTGTTCCTGGGCGACAACTTCTGGGACGTGATCGAGGAGGACCAGATCAAGCAGATCGAAGCCGTATTCTCGCTCACGGACTTCCACGCGATCTACGAGCGCGACGGCAAGTCGCTCACCAAGTTCCAGCGCGACATCGTGAAGAACTACCGCACCAAGTATCCGCGCGGATTCAGCGTCAACGACATCAAATATCCCGAAATACCCAACGACCAGGTCGTCCTGCTCAACTACACCTCGGGAACGACCGGCTACTCGAAGGGCGTGATGCTCACGGTGAACAACCTCACGAGCAACGTGATGTTCGCCGCAACGACAATCAACACCCAGACCGGACAGCGGTACTTCCAGAAAGGAGGCCGCACGCTGTCGTTCCTGCCGCTGGCCCACGCCTACGGCTGCGCGTTCGACTTCCTCGCGCCGCTGGCCGTCGGCGGACACATCACCCTGCTGGGCAAGATTCCGGCGGCGAAAATCCTGCTGGAAGCGATGGCCGTCGTGAAACCCACGATCATCTGCTGCGTGCCGATGATCCTCGAAAAAGTCTACCGCAAGCAGGTGCTCCCGATGCTGGAGAAAGGCCCCATGTCGATTGCCATGAAGATTCCGCTGCTCAATTCGGCCATCTACTCGGTGATCCGCAAGAAACTGATGGACGCCTTCGGCGGCAACGTCGGAATCTTCATCGTCGGCGGCGCGCCGATGAACCAGGAGACCGAATCGTTCCTGATGAAGATCAAGTTCCCGATCACGATCGGCTACGGCATGACCGAATGCGCCCCGCTGATCAGCTTCACCCCCGACAACGAGTTCAAGGCCGGTTCGTGCGGCCGGTTCCTGAAAGGACTGCTCGAAGTGAGGATCGACTCGGAAGACCCGCAGCGCGTGGCCGGCGAAATCCTCGTCCGCGGCGAGCACGTTATGAAGGGATACTACAAAAACGACAAGGACACCCACAAGGTCCTCGACGAGGAGGGATGGCTCCATACGGGCGACATGGCCACGATGGACCCCGACGGCACGCTCTACATCCGCGGCCGTTCGAAAACCATGATCCTCTCGGGCAACGGCCAGAACATCTATCCCGAGGAGATCGAGGACAAGCTCAACAACATGTACCTCGTGCTCGAATCGCTGGTGCTCGACGCCGGAAACGGCAAGATCAAGGCCCTCGTGGTCCCCGACTACGAACAGGCCGAGGCCGAGGGCGTAGACAAGGCCGACCTGCCGCAGATCATGCAGAACAACCTTCAGGAACTCAACGCGCAGCTGGCCGCCTACGAGCGGATCTCGGGCATCGCACTCTACCCCAACGAGTTCGAAAAAACCCCGAAACGAAGCATCAAACGCTATCTATACGAACCCTCGCTGTTGAACAAATAAGGCACAGGCAGGTAACCAATTGGATTCTCTATCCCAAAATTCTTCATAGTCACTGAATCCATTCTAACAATGAGGCGTCACTAATTAGTACGGTTACCTGCTTTCTTTCACACCCGGCTTCCGAAGAGCCGGGTGTTTTTTGAATCGGCGCATTGCGGGCAAAGCTCGATGCGTCGCGGCAAAGCTCAAACAAGTTTGGCTTTGCCCGCGACTTTCACTATATTTGAAGCATGAAAATCCAGAAAAAACAAGCCATCGGTGAAAACCTGCTCTACGTGATGGTCTGGACGGCCATCATCCTGGTCCCGGTCCTCAACTCGCAGATGATGTCCGAAATGCACGTCAACCTGGAAAACGTGCTGACTGCCTGGAGGTATATCGCCCCCTATCTGATCATCTTTCTCATCCACAATGCCATCATCGCCCCGCGCTACATGCTCCGGCGAAAATACGGGAAATACCTCGCGAGCAACCTGGCGCTGATCATCAGCGTCTTCTGGCTGGTGCAGATCTACGAGGACCACCTCACGGACCACCTCCTCAAACAAAACGATCCCGAAGCGCTCGACGCCTACCGCAAAGCGTCGTTCTCCAATCTGGAGATGTACTGGAACGTGGTGCTGGGATTCTTTATGACCGGAGCCAACACGGGTATCAAGCTGATATACCAGTCGATGCGCGACGAACAGCAGATGGAGGCGCTCAAGCGCCAGAACCTTCAGGCCGAAATGGATTACCTGAAATACCAGATCAACCCGCACTTCTTTATGAACACGCTCAACAACATCCACGCGCTGATCGACATCGACACCGAGTCGGCCAAGAACGCCGTGATCGAGCTTTCGAAGATGATGCGTTACGTGCTCTACGAGTCGGGGCGCGAGATCATTTCGCTTAACCGCGACATCCAGTTCCTGAAAAACTACATCGAACTGATGCGCATTCGTTACACCGACGCCGTGAATATCAGCGTGGAGTCGCCCGGCAACCTGCCCGAACAACTGTCGATCCCGCCGCTGTTGCTGATCGTCTTCGTCGAAAACGCCTTCAAACACGGCGTAAGCTACAACCATCCGTCGTTCATCCGCCTGAAGATCGAATACGCCGACGGGCAGGTGACCAGCACGCTCACCAACAGCCGCCACGCCGCCCAGAGCAGCAAACACCCCGCGGGAATCGGACTGGAGAACGTCCGCAAACGCCTCGAACTGATCTACGGCGCGAAGAACTACTCGCTGGAAATCCGCGAGGAGGAGAAGACCTATACCGTAAAACTCGTAATCCCGACGCTCAATGCTTAAATGTATCGCCATCGACGACGAGCCGCTGGCTCTGCGTCAGCTGACAAGCTACATCTCGAAAATTCCCTATCTGGACCTCGTCGCAAAATACAACAACGCCCTGGAAGCGCAGCAGATGCTCGCGGGAGAGAAGGCGGACCTGATTTTCGTCGACATCAACATGCCCGACCTCAACGGCGTGGATTTCGTCCGCGCGCTGATCGACCGCCCGATGGTGATTTTCACCACGGCCTATTCGGAGTACGCCGTCGAGGGATTCAAGCTCGACGCGGTGGACTACCTGCTCAAACCGTTCAGCTTCGCCGATTTCAGCCGTTCGGCGGCCAAGGCCAATTCGCTCTACGAACTCCGCCACAACCAGCGCCCGGCGCAGGAGGGGGAATCCGAGGCGCTGCCCAAAGACAAGGAGTATATCTCGGTGAAGGCCGATTACAAGGTTTCGCTGGTGAAGATCAGCGACATCGTCTATCTCGAAAGCGAAGGCGAATACGTGCGCATGCACCTCGCCGACGGAACGACCATCACCACGCTGTTCCGGCTCAAGAACATGGAGACAGCGCTTCCTTCGGAGTCGTTCATGCGCGTGCACCGTTCGTACATCGTCAACCTGCGCACGATCAAGGCCTACGTCAAAGGGCGCATCTTCCTCAACGACACGGAGTACGTACCGATCGGCGAGAATTACAAGGAAGCCTTCCAGGGATATATCGACAAGAATTTCCGAAATTTGTAGCGATCCGGCCGGGCGGAGATCAGGTACCGCCGAGTACAGGGAAACGGCCAGGGAAAACGGACGGGGGGGGGCGGTCATTCACCGGAAAGATCCGGAAACCCGCCGAGCTGGACATACTCCCCGTCGCGGCATTCGCAGCAGTAATGCCGCAGGCCGTTGGTCAGAATGACGTAGCGCGCCCCCAGCACCGAATTGTAGCGCACGGCCTGCGCGAGCGTCCGGCCGTTGATCGGGATACACGGGGCCTTGCACTCGGCCAGGAGCAGCGGCTCGGCCCGGTCGCCCACGACCACCACGTCGGCCCGCTGGGGCTGGCCGTTGAGCGCCACGGCATACTCCTGGACGATGCGTTTGGGCTGCACGCCGCAATACGCCGTCAGGTAAGCGATCAGATGCTGGCGGACCCACTCCTCGGGCGTCAGCACGAGATAAATGCCCCGCAGGGAATCCCAGACCTCCACGCCGTCGCCGCGGCGGCGCGCACGCAGCCGGATGGCAGGAAAATTGAGTTTGGGCAGCCCGGACATCGCAGTATCGAAAAATTTCTGTATCTTTACGGAGGACAAATATACGAACTTATGCGGACTATCCTTTCGACCATAGCGCTTTTTTCCCTCTGCGGACTTTGCGCGCAGGAGTACACACCGACTTACGGACGCGAATTGCCGCGCGGCGAGATACTCGCCTATCCTTCGGCCGAAGCGGCCACGGCGGCCGACGGCGGCGACAACCGCTACTTCACGCGTCTGACGGAATGGAACCTCAAGGACAACGTTTTCTCGACACCGTTCACCGTGCCGTTCGCATGGGCCAACCGGCAGGTGCTGTTCCACCTGGGATGGGCGTCGGGCAACTACGAAGTGCGCGTGAACGGCCTTCCCGTGGCCTGCAACGCCGACGGCAACAACCCGGCGGAAATCAACATCACCAAACAGGCCAAAGAGGGCCGCAACATGCTCGAGGTCATCCTCGCGCAGCCGTCGTCCGTCACACCGCTCGAAAGCTGGAAAGAGGCTCCGGCGCCCTCCATCGGCGGAGCCTGGCTGATGAGCCAGCCCACGCTGCGCGTGCGTGACGTCGTGACCAGAACCCGCATGGGCGAAGACGGCAACGCCACGGCGGAGATCGCCGTCGCGGTGAAAAGCGAGGCCCTCAACCCGCGCACCTCGCGCATCCACTACCAGCTGCTCACGCCGACGGGCGAAAATGCCGCAGCGGGACAGAAAGACGTCACCCTCGACATGCGCCGCGAAGACACGCTGCGGTTCCTGGCCCGTATTCCCGCCAACTTGCTGTGGAGCGCCGAACTCCCCACGCAGTACACGCTGCGGCTCAAAACCCAGCACGAAGGCCGCTACGTCGAATATCTGGAACTCCGCCTCGGCTTCCGCTCGGTGGAGATGCAGGACGGGCGGATGTCGCTGAACGCACGCCCCGTGACGCTACGCGTACGCGAAGTCCCCGCGGCGATCACCGAAAACGAAATCGCGGCGCTGCGCGAGCAGGGATTCAACACGCTAAAACTGCTGCCGGGGCCTGTGCCCGAATCGCTGCTGAACTTTTGCGACGTGCAGGGCCTCTACGTGATTGCGCAGGCGCCGATCGACACCCGCCGCAGCGGGGAGTCGCGCCGCAAGGGCGGGAATCCGTCCAACGACCCCGAATGGCAGCCGGCATACCTCGAACGCACGGAGAACAGTTACCACACCACGAAGCGCCATCCGTCGGTGGTGGCCTTCGCGCTGGCCACACAGTCGGCGAACGGCATCAACCTCTATGAAAGTTATTTGAATATGAAGCGTTTCGGCGATTCGCGGCCTTTCATCTACCCGGACGCCGGCGGCGAGTGGGACAGCGACAAACTGGCGCTGGAATAACCCCGGAGGCCGGAAAAGCAGAAATTTTTCAAAATTTTTCCGGCAAATTTTTTGGAGATATAAAAATTATAGCTACCTTTGCACTCGCAATCAGATAATGATTGATGCCTCTTTAGCTCAGTTGGTAGAGCACGACACTCTTAATGTTGGGGTCCAGGGTTCGAGCCCCTGAGGGGGTACAGAAAAGCAGTTGAAAGATACTGCAACAAACAGAAAAAACCTTGTGTATCAATGATATGCAAGGTTTTTTCGTTTTTTGAAATGTCAAAAAGAGGCAGTAAAAAGTAGGTTATTCTATTCATATTCGTGACCTATTTTTGTTTTTCAAAAAAATAGGTCACGATTTAGCATCTATTTCTCTGTATTTCAGCTTTTTACCCTGTAACATTTCCTGTGTTGCAAACGTATAAATAACACATCATTTACAACTATGCAGCGCAACACATTTAAGATTGTTTTCTTCTGTAAGAAAACAAAAATTAACAAAAAAGGGAAAGCCCCTATTTATGTCCGGATTACTACGGATGGCGTAAGTACGGAAATTTTTACCAAATGTCAGATCGAGCCGGAGCATTGGAACCAACGAGCCGAACGTTCTTTGCGTCGGAATAAGGTTGATGAACAGATTAATAATATCATTACTACCTTTCGCTACAATATACTTGCAGTTTACGATCAGCTTACAAAAGAGGGGAAAAACCCTACTTGTCAAGCCATAAAGTTACGGCTTGCTAATCCGTATGAAGAAACGAGAGCATTTCTCGCTGAATTCAGTAAATATGCAGAAAAAAGACAGGGAGAGGTAGGAACAAGAATTGTGAAGAGAACTGCGGAAAAATATTTCCGTATGCTACGTTATTTGCGTGAATATACATCAGCAAAGTTACTACAAAAAAGTGAAATGCGGAAAGATATAGTGATAGAATTGAGTTACAAGGGTTTTGGTTGAAGTGG
>ENA-UEQY01000406-UEQY01000406.1-human-gut-metagenome-genome-assembly--contig:-NODE-406-length-26005-cov-4.563175_pt1 | contig 26005 bp, 21 predicted proteins | sample MGYA00242949_ERZ507949 | MGnify/ENA primary metagenome ERZ507949 (study PRJEB26167, sample SAMN06115403) | human gut metagenome | host: Homo sapiens | place: China:Jiangsu | collected 2016-07-06... | reverse complement strand
CACCGACACGTATTCGTATCTCGACTCGGCCCGGATGGCCCTCGAAGGGGGATGCCGCTGGGTACAGTTGCGCATGATGCGCCGGGTGTTTGAGGAGACGGAAGCGGAGGTGGAAGAGGAATGAACGTCATGGAGATCCGGGGCCTGTGCAAGGCGTACCCGGCTTTTACACTGAAGGATGTGTCCTTTACCGTGCCCCAGGGGGCGGTGATGGGTTTCATTGGTCGCAACGGCGCCGGCAAGAGCACTACCATTAAGTCCGTTTTGGGCCTGGTGCATCCGGATGCCGGTCAGGTGGAGATCCTTGGCCGGAGCTTTTCCGGGGGCGAGAAATTCATCAAGGAGAATATCGGGGTGGTGCTGGGGGGCATCGACTTCTACCCAAAGAAAACAATCGCCACCCTTACCGACGTGGTCCGGCGGTTTTACGAGAACTGGGACCAGGAAAAATACCGCCATTATCTGCAGCTTTTCGCCATTGATGAGAGCAAGCGGGTGGATCAGCTCTCCAGCGGAATGCAGGTGAAGTACATGATCGCCCTGGCTCTGAGCCACAACGCAAGGCTGCTGATCCTGGATGAGCCCACCAGCGGTTTGGATCCGGTGTCCCGGGATGAGCTGACGGAGCTGCTGGGGCGCATCGCCGCGGATGGACAGCGCAGCGTGCTGTTCTCCACCCATATTACCTCGGACCTGGAAAAATGTGCCAGCCACATCTCCTTCATCAAGGACGGACAGATTCAGTATACCGGGACTTTGGAGGATTTCCGGGCTCACTACGCCTATCTGCGCCGGGGCGATGCGCCCCTGACCCTGGAGGATATCATCGTTTCCGTGGAAAGGAGGCCCCTGGATGAAAACGCTATTATATAAGCAGCTGCGGCTGGTGTGCCACCCTGTGACGCCGGTGTTCTGCCTGTTCGGGGCCATGCTGCTGATTCCCAACTATCCCTATTCAGTGATATTTTTTTATGTGACATTGGGGCTGTTTTTCACCTTCCTGAATATGCGGGAGCAGAAGGACATCTACTTTTCAGCCCTGCTGCCCATCCGCAAGCGGGATACGGTACGGGCGGCGGTGGTGTTTGTAGTGCTGGTGGAGATGCTATCGATGGTTATTACGGCGCTGTTCTGCCTGCTGTCAGCCAGGCTTCAGCCCGGCAAGGATAACGCCGTGGGCATGGACGCCAACCTCATGCTTCTGGGCGCGGGCTTTGTGCTCTATGGCGTGTTCAACCTGGTATTTTTTATTAGTCTGTATCGCAGTGGATACAAGGTGGGCGCGGCCTATCTCAAGGCCAACATCGGCATGTGGCCGCTGATGCTTGTGGCTGAGGCGCTGCCTCATTTTCCGGGCCTTCTGTGGCTGAACCGGGTGGACGCCCAGGCCAATCTGCGGCAGCTGCCCCTTTTGCTGCTTGGCATGGCGGTGTTTGCGGTGCTGACGCTCTTGGCTTACCGCCGGGCGGCGCAGCTGTATGAAAGGGTTGACCTGTAAAGAGCCATCCCTGTCATTCCGAGGAGCGAAGCGACGTGGGAATCCGTTGTGTTTATGCTGCCAATCTCCGCGGAATGTGTAACGCATGCGCGTTAGAAACGGATTGCCACACCAGTCTGCAGATTGGCTCGCAATGACAGGACTTTCTGACAACAGGAGAGGAGAGGCTCCGTAGAGCCTCTCCTCTGTGGGGGTTTCTTTTGCCGGGGATATGCCGATCAGACGCGGCGCTTCTTGGAACGAATCAATGCGGCGCCGGCCAGAACCGTAATGCTCATGACAGATACCCAAAGCACCATGGCGCTATTGTCGCCGGTGGCGGGCTTATCGGGCGTGTCGGGCGTAGGCTTATCGGGATTATCCGGCGTGGGGTTATCGGGATCGCCGGGGTTCACGGGTGTGAGGACCGTCTGGCAGACATCACACTTGCCGTCATTGTCGGCGTCCACATGTCCGGTGGCGGGGATAGCGCGGGTCTCGGTCTCGCCGCAGGCGCAGGAGCGGGTCTCCACGCCGTCTGCGGTGCAGGTGGCGGGCGTGGTGACGGTCCAATCACCGAAGGTATGTCCGGTGGCGGGGATAGTCCGGGTCTCGGTCTCGCCGCAGGCGGAGCAGGTGCGTGTCTCCATACCGTCCACAGTGCAGGTGGCGGGAGCGGTGACCGTCCACTCGCCGAAGGAATGTCCGGTGGCGGGGATAGCCCGGGTCTCGGTCTCGCCGCAGGCGGAGCAGGTGCGGGTCTCCACGCCGTCTGCGGTGCAGGTGGCAGGAGTGGTTTCCTCCCAGTCACCGAAGGTGTGGCCGGTGGCGGGGATCGTCTGGGTCTCAGTCTCGCCGCAGGCGCAGGTGCGGGTCTTTACGCCGTCCTTGGTGCAGGTGGCGGGGGTGGTTTCCTCCCAGTCGCCGAAAGCGTGGGTGTGAGCGGTGCAGATGATGTCTGCCCGGTCGCGGGTGCGGATACGGGGCGCCATGGGAGTGCCGTCCTCCAGGACGAAGGTGTTGTCATAGGAGGCAAGACCGGTAGCCTCGATCTCGCAGCCCACGGCGGCGTTTGCAACATCCTGGGAGGTGGTGATATAGCCGTCGATGAACACCCGGGCCACATTGCCCTGGGCGTCGCGGACCAGGATGGTCTGGATCAGGCCGTTGGCCATCTCAATGCCGGTGACATAGCCCTTGAGGGTGATGAGCTGGCCCAGGACGGAGCCGTCATTCACCTGGGCGGCGGTGACCACCTTGGGCTCTACGGGGGTATCCGCGCCCAGCTTCCGGATCTTGGTCACGGCCAGCTGGCGCTCGCCCTGGTAGGAGCTGGTGGAGCCGCTGATGCGGAGCTTATCGCCGATCTGATAGTCGCCGGCCACGGGGAAGCAGTTGATGCCGCCGGTCTCGTCCTGGATATAGATGCAGTCAAAGAAGGCGGTATTCTTATCATAGCCGGAGGCGTTGGAGGTGACGATGCCCTCCACGGTGTACTTGATGCCCTCATCGGGGTCCGCATGGACTTCGGCGATGGTGCTGATCTTGGGGGGATTGAGATAGTTGATCAGGTTCTCGCAGATCCTGTAGTTGGAGTAGTTCTTCTCCAGGGTGTTGTCCAGGTCGGACTGGACCTCGAAATTAGAGAGGAAGGCCGCACCGGAGACGATGACCATGCCCTTGCCCTCCAGCTGCTCGGTGGCCATGATCAGCAGGCGGGGATCGTTCTCGGCGTAGGTGTACTTGGGGATGCCTGCGCCGCCTCTGCCGTCCTTATCCACGTCCACGGAGTAGGTGCTGGCGTGGCCGTAGACCACAGGGGAGACGGTGGCAGGCAGGGTAGAGGTGGGATTGCCCGCAGCATCCACGGCATAGATGGAGGCGCCGCCGTAGTGGCTGAAGCGCTCGGTGTACATCTTGTCGTAGGGATGGTTGGTGTCTACGATCACACCGTCCGTGAGGAAGTTATCCATGTTGTAGTCGCTGAAGTAGAGCCTCCACTTATCCACGCCGTCGGCGGCGCTGCGAACATCATCGTAGGTAGCATCGTCGCTGATGCGGAGGCTGGAGCCCAGGGCCTTCAACACATCGTTTTGGGTCTCGGCCATGTGCTTGGTATTGGGGTTATTCTGGATGACATCGTAGTTCTCGTAGTTGTCGCTCCAGCCGGCCAGGATGACTGTTCCCCCAGCGTCATTAAAGGCCGTCAGGGCTGCGAGCTCCTCCTGGCTGTAGGTCTTGGGATCGGCCTGGGCCTCAGGCGAGCGGCGGCTGGGGGCGGTGAGGACCATGGCCTTATACTTGGGGTTGGAGCAGGCGGCGATGAGGTCCGCGCTGGTGTTCAGCTGGACGGTGCGCACGCTGTACTCCGCGGCCAGATTGCCGAAGTTGCCCATGCTGTCCTTATAGTTGCCGTTTACATACTCATTATAATGAGAGGCATCGATGCCGATGTAGACCAGCTTGCTGGCATCCAGCACATCCAGGCTGATGGTCTTGGTGAAGGTGTAGTCCTTGTTGTTCTGATTTACCACGGCGGTGACCAGGACGGTGGCAACACGGGCCTGGTCGGGGGTCCACTTAAAGGGAATGTCCAGGGTGCTGCCGGCGGCGATGGTGTAGCCGGCTGTGTCGGTGCCGATGACCTTGCCGTTGATGCTGTAGACCAGGGAGGTGACGGTGGCGTCGGCATTCTCGCTGTTAAAGAGAGTGGTGGTCAGGGTCAGCTCCTCGTCGGTGACGGGGGTGGCGGTGCCGCAGACCAGGTTGGAGATGCCCAGCTTCAGGCTCTCGCCCACCCACACGGGGGAGGTGACAGCCAGGTCGCCGTCCTTCTGGGTGACGCGGATGAAGTAGTAGCTGTACTCTGGGGCCAGGGTGACGGAGAGAGTGCCGCTCTTGAACTCGGCAGGATCGTCCCAAACATGGGCCACCTTGCCGGAGTTGACCACCACCTCCACCTTGGCGATGGAATCCGTGCGGTCGGGATCGTAAACGCTGACCTCGATGTCCAGCTTGCCGGGCACCGTCTTGATGCTGGAGCCCATCATGAGACCGTTGACGGTGTAGCCCAGCTCCAGGTTCTTATCCTCGGTGGCATACATACGCAGGGCGCGGATGGCGTTGTAGATGCCCTCCTCGGTAAAGTTATCGGTGAGGATAACGTCGCGGGCATCGTTGGCATTGCCCCACTTGCCCTGATGGTTATCCTGGTTGTTGGTGGGGGCCAGGTGCCAGCCCTTATCCAGCGCCATGATGTACTGCTCATAGCTGGGATAGTAGCCGCCGGCGCCGATCTGACCCTCGCCGTTACCCACCTCCACCATGTACATGCGGCTGTCGATGACGGGATTCCAATAGCTGAAATCCTTGAAGTTGCCGAAGGTGGTGCCGGGGTGGTTAAACTGGCTGATGGAGTTTGCGCCCTCGGTCTGGCTCAGCAGGGCGTAATAGGCCTTCATGCCGGCGTCATCGGTCTTATTATTCAGGGTCTTATTGTTGCGGGAGACGATGCCGGGGGTATTGAAGGTGTTGATATGGCCGGGACCGCCGGACCAGGTCATCTCGAAGCCGCCGATGGCCACCATGTCGCCGGCGTTGTCCTTGTTGAACTGGGCGATGGTGTCCTTGTAGGTCTTCCAGCTGTGGTTGGCATCGGAATCCTTGACCAGAGAGGTGTCATAGAGGGCGGCCTCCACATTGGGGTCGTTCTTGGGATCGAAATAGTTGGAGTGGTCGGTGAAGGCCACGAACTGGACGTTGGCGCTGTCGGGCAGGTTCTTGATATAGCTCAGGGCGCTGTCCAGAGAGCCGGCGCCATCGGAATACTGGGTGTGGCCGTGGAGCTGGCCGAAGTAGAGCTGGTAGGTGGTCTTGCCCACGGTGAAGAACCAGCTGAATTCGGCAGACTTGCCGTCGGCCCGGGTAGCGGTGACCTTCACCTCGGTGCGGCCGTCAGCCATGTCAGCGGCGGGGGTATAGGTGACGCGGCCGCCAGCATACTCCGGAGTGACGGCGGTGCCGTTCACGGTCATGGTGATGGTGGGAGCCTCCCCGGCATTGGCCAGAGCCACGGAAATGGCGGGACGCTTATTCTTGCCGGTCTGGCTGCCCCGGGCGGGGGTGGGATCGGCAAAGACGGGTTCGTCCTTAACGGTGATCTCAGCGGCGGCGGAGATGGGAATGTACTTATTGTCCGTGCCACTGATGTTCACGGTGAGCTTATCGCCCGTGACGGAGGCGGCGGGGATGGTGACGGTGTAGGTGCCGTCCTCGCCCAAAGTGACGCTGAGGGATGTGCCATTGAGCTTGGCGGTCATGTCACCCTGCACGCCGAAGGGGGCGTCCACGGTGAAGGTGAAGGAATAGTCCGTGCCCACATAGGCATAGGGCAGGTCGCCCAGGACCACGGCGGGGTTATTCACGACACCGTCCACAGTCTTAGTGCCCTCCGCTACGGGGTAGAAGAAGAAGGAGTAGATGGTGTAGTCGGTGACATTATACATGGAATAGACCTTGAAGCTGTCACTGTAATACTCCAGCCACTGACTATGGCCCTTGTACTTGGCGGTGCGGCTCTCCAGCTCGTAGCCGCCCACGCCGCCGGAGCAGGTGCGCACCAGCCAGTCGGCGTCCTCGCTGGCGGTGGCGCTATAAAAAGCGTTGTTGCCGGTGCCGCCTGCGCACAGATAGCCGTAGGTCTCGTTGCGGAAGCGGAGATATTCGCCGTTTGCCTCCACGGTGAAGATCACGGCGCCGTTGCCGGCGGTGAGCTTACCGTCGGCAATGGTGGCCACTGCCTTGGTAATGGAGGGGCTGTCGGGGTTGTCGTCCTGCTTTGCCAGGGCGGCGCCTGCGTTGGCGTTGTAGATGACCACCTGGTCGCCCACGGTGGGGAGACCGCCGGAGGGCTGGTCGGAGCCGCTCACAGGGATGAACTGCAGGGCGTAGACGCTCTCATCGGATGCTTTGTAGGTATAGGTGGTGAACTCCGTGTATTTGGCAAACCACTCCACATAGTAGGTGGGGCGATTTGCGTTGATGAGATAGAAGCAGCCGTCGGTGGTGGCCTTTTCCACCTTCCAGGTGTCGTTGACCTCGTTGAGGGGCAGACTATTGCGGTCTGCGTTCATGGACAGCTTCTTGCCGTCGGAAGTGGTGATGGTGTAGACGCCGTCAGTGGAACTAACCGTCCAAATCAGGTCGGCGGAGGGATTATCCACCTTGCCATTGGTGACAGTGACATCCTTACCGGCCCGGTAATAGGTGCCAGTGGCATTGGCGGACATGGCCTTGCCGCTGCCGGGGTTATAGATGACATACTTGCCATCAGCCACCAGAGGCTGATCCATGCTTTGTAGGTATAGGTGGTGAACTCCGTGTATTTGGCAAACCACTCCACATAATAGGTGGGGCGGTTGGCGTTAATGAGGTAGAAGCAGCCGTCGGTCTTGGCTTTTTCCACCTTCCAGGTGTCATTGACCTCGTCCAGGGGCAGACTATTGCGGTCTGCGTTCATGGACAGCTTCTTGCCATCGGAAGTGGTGATGGTGTAGACGCCGTTTTCGGAGGTGACCGTCCAAATGAGGTCCTCGGCGGGGTCTGTCACCTTGCCGTTGGTGACGGTGACATCCTTACCGGCCCGGTAATAGGTGCCGGTGGCGTCGGCGGACATGGCCTTGCCGCTGCCGGGGTTATAGATGACATACTTGCCGTCCTTGATGAGGGCGGTGGGTCCCGGCTCAGGGTCGGGGGTCTCGCTGCCGGAGTCGATCACCAGATAGAGCTGCTGGGCGAACAGGGCCTCGTCAGTGGTGCTGATGGAGGCCTTGGAGCTGAAGTTGCCCTTGTCGGCATACCACTGGAGGGCGTTGCCGCGGACGACATTCTTGATGTAGAAGCAGCCCTCGGTGGCGGCGGAGGTGATGGTCCACTCGGTGTTCACATCATCCAGGGGAATGCTGGAATAGCTGGCACCCATGGAGAGCTTCTTGCCATCGGCGGTGGTAAAGGTATACTTGCCGTCCTTGATGCCCAGGGTCCACAGCTCGGTATCGCCGTAGCCGGTGAGCTTATTGGCGCTATCCAGCGTCACATCCACACCGGCGCGGTAATAAGTGGCTACCGCTGTGGCGGACATGGCCTTTTTGACAGAGGGGTTGAATACGACCACCTTGTCACCATCCCGCAGGGTGGTCAGGTCTGTGACGATGCCGCTCTGACGGGCGGAGGAGACCTCCAGCCGATAGATGCTGGGCAGCAGCATGCTCACGTTGGTGGCCGAGGTGTAGTTCAGGAACCGGGGAGACTTGACGTTGTACAGGATGCGGCCGCAGGCCGAATCCGTGCTGGCCACAGTGGCCAGTCCGCTGTCGTCAATGGCGATGGTCCATGTACCGGTTCCCTTGCCGGTGTTGTTCAGCGCCTTGGCATCAGCGGTATAGATCTGCTTGCCGTCGGACGCGGTGAGCGTCCACTTGCCGGCCTCGCCGCCCAGCGTGAAGATCTCCACGGTGTCTGCCGGGTCAGTGGGGTTGGTTTCAATACTTGTGAGCAGCTTGCCGGACAGGCTGCCCGCAGCGTAGGTCTTGCCGTTGGCAGACGCCGCGAGAATGATCTGGTCGCCGGCTTTCAGCGTGGAGGCGTCCGTTATCAGCGTTGCCTTCGGCGTTGTGTCTGCAAACACCGCTGTGGGCAGCAGCGACAGCAGCATCACCAGCGCCAGCAGGACAGACAGAAGCCGCCTGCTATGTCCTATCTTCTTCAAAATCTGATCCCTCCTATTCATTTTACACGGTAGCTTGTTACACGGTAGCTTGTTACACGGTAGCTTGCCCCCTGGGCCCGGGTAGGCGGGTCCGTTCTTTCATCATAAAGCCACTATGAAAAATCCGAAACCGCGCCTCTGTTAAACCTGGGTGAAATCTGCAGAGACAGAAAAAGCCGCCTGCCCCAACTGCGTGGGGAGACGACCCTGCACAACCGCTGTAAGAAATGCTACTTGGAATTCCGGGGCATTGTGCTGTGAAGGAGGCCGGGAAACGAGAGCAAACGTTTTGTGTTGATGGAGATATTTTAGCACATCCCGATACAGATTGCCACCGGTTTTTTTATTTTAGTGAAAAACGGCGGAAAAATTTTGCTTATCTTATGAAAAATGCCCAAACTGCTTCGCCGGAACCTGCCTCTTGACATCGGGTGGAGAAATTGCTATGCTGAAAAAAATGAGGACACGGAGGTTGCTCCTATGAAAAAATCCAAGGGGAAAAGCACAAGGCCGGACGCAAGAGCCTGGTGGGGCAAAAATCGTCTCAGCTGCATCATCCTGGCGGCGGCGGTGGTGGTGTTTATTATCGTGCGGGCCCTGGCGGCGACCCATGAGCAGCCGCAGCCTCGGGGCGAGGATTACGCCGAGTATGAGACCGCCGTCATCACCGATGTCCTGTCGGACAACACCGAGCAGGATCCCGTGTCCGACAATGGCTATCGGGGCGAACAGCTGCTGCTGGCTGAGATCCGCACGGGCCAGTACAAGGGCGAGACCATGCAGGTCAGCAACTATGTGGGTCCCCTGTACGGCCAGGCCCTGAAGGAGGGGCAGCGGGCGGTGGTGCTGATCTCCACCTATTCTGACGGTAACCACACCGCCACGGTATATGAGTATGACCGGGCCGTGGGCCTGGCGGTGATTGTGGGCCTGTTTTTGCTGGCCACGGTGGCCGTGGGCGGCAAGGTGGGCGCAAAATCCCTGGTGGCCCTGGCCATTACGCTGGTGTGCCTGTTCTTTATTATGATTCCGCTGCTGATGAAGGGCGCGCCTACGCTGCTGACGGTATTTTTGGTGTGCGCATATATCACCGTCGTGACCATGGTGATCCTGGGCGGCGTGACCAGCAAGACCATCTGCGCGGCGCTGGGCACCATCGCCGGTACGGCTTTGGCCCTGCTGTTCGGCCTGCTGGCACAGGGGATCCTGCACGTTGATGGGCTGCGGCTGGCGGAGGTGGAGCCGCTGCTGCAGCTGCGGCAGACGGGCACCCCTCTGGGCCTGCGGGGTCTGCTGGTGGCGGGGGTGGTCATCAGCGCCCTGGGTGCGGTGATGGATGTGGCCATGAGCATTTCCTCGGCATTGACGGAGGTGCATACCGTGGCTCCGGATCGCAGCGGCAAGGAGCTTTTCCGCTCGGGCATGAACATCGGCCGGGACATGGTGGGCACCATGACCAACACGCTGATCCTGGCATTTTTGGGCACCGGATTGGTGTTTATCATCTACCTGTGCTCCCTGGGGCTGGATCCCCGGCAGCTCGTCAGCTCGCCCTATATGGCGACGGAGGTCATCAGCGGCATCGCCAGCAGCATTGGCGTAATTTTGGCCGTGCCGCTGACAGCGCTCATCACATCGTTGCTTTTGGGCAGCAAGAAAACCGCCCCGCTGGCAAAATAATAGCTTTGAGATAGCTGCAAAGCCCTCGGCCAACCGGCCGAGGGCTGCTTTTATTGGTTATTGTTCGCCCTTGCGGCTTTTGAACACGGTTTCCGGGGCGTGAATCACCACCCGGGTGTCTTTTTGCACGGAGCTGGGGAGGAAGGCGTTGCCGCCCACCACGCTGCCCCGGCCGATGGTGGTATTGCCGCCCAGAATGGTCGCACCGGAGTAGATGGTCACATCGTCCTCTACGGTAGGGTGGCGCTTGCCGGGCTGAGAATGGTGCCCATCCCGGGTGGACAGGGCGCCCAGGGCCACGCCCTGGTAGAGCTTTACCCTATCGCCGATGATCGTGGTCTCACCCACCACGATGCCCGTGCCGTGGTCGATGAAGAAGTGATCGCCGATCTGCGCGCCGGGATGGATGTCGATGCCCGTGTGGCTGTGGGCGTACTCGGCCATCATCCGGGGCAGGATGGGGATATTCATTTCGTAGAGCTCGTGGGCTACCCGATATACCAGGATGGCAAACAGGCCGGGATAGGAAAACAGGATTTCTTCTCGGGAGCCGGCGGCGGGATCGCCGTCAAAGGTGGCCTCCAGGTCCAGCTGTACCATGCGGGCAATTTTGGGCAGACGAGTTACCATTTCGGCGGCCAGCTCCGCGGCCCGGTCCTCCTGCTCCTCCGGCAGGGTCAAGGCGATCTGCCGGAAAAGCTGCTTTTCGATGCGCTCCAAGAGCAGCGCGGCATAGTCCTCCGGGGCCAGGCTCATGAGAGCCGCTTCCCCGTAGTAGGCGGGAAAGATCAGTCGCCGGATGTCCTTTATGAGCAGGATCACAGCCTGCCGGTCCGGGAGGCGCAGCTTCTTGCCGTACAGCGGTACGGAGCCGGTGGTATAGGTTTGCGCCATGGCTTTGGCTGCGGCGCAGATATGGTTTTCACTCATCATAAATCACTCCTGAAACAGTGGTGTGGAAAGGTAACGGTCACCGGTGTCGGGCAGCAGGGCCACGATGGTCTTGCCGGCATTCTCGGGGCGGCGGGCCAGCTGGCCTGCGGCGTGTAAGGCGGCGCCAGAGCTGATGCCCACCAGCACGCCCTCGGTACCGGCCAGCAGCCGGGCGGCGGCGTAGGCATCCTTCTCCCACACGGGGATTACCTCGTCCACCACGCTGCGGTCAAGGTTCTCCGGCACAAAGTTGGCGCCGATGCCTTGGAGCCCGTGGCTCCCGGCCTTGCCGCCGGAGAGCAGGGGAGAGGCGGCGGGCTCCACGGCCACAATCCGCACGTGGGGGTTCTTCTCCTTCAGGTAGCGGCCCACGCCTGTAACGGTGCCGCCGGTACCTACGCCGGCCACGAAGATGTCCACCTGGCCGTCGGTATCGTGCCAGATCTCGGGGCCGGTGGTGCGGTAGTGGGCCCGGGGATTGGCGGGGTTATCAAATTGACCGGCCAGGAAGCTGCCCGGGATCGCGGCGGCGATCTCCTTGGCCTTTTCCACGGCACCCGCCATACCGCCCTTGGCAGGGGTCAGCACCAGCTGCGCACCGTAGGCAGCCAGCAGCTGCCGGCGCTCCAGGCTCATGGACTCGGGCATGGTGAGGATGACTTGGTAGCCACGGGCCAGGCCCATGGCCGCGAGACCTATGCCGGTGTTGCCGGAGGTGGGCTCCACGATGGTGCCGCCGGGCAGGAGCTTGCCCTCTTTTTCGGCGTCTTCAATCATTTCCAGGGCTACACGATCCTTTACGGAGCCGGCGGGGTTGAAGGATTCCAGCTTGACCAGCACGGTGGCGGGCAGGCGGAGCTGCTCCGTGTAGCGCACAGGCTGCAGCAGGGGGGTGTGGCCGACCAGTTGGGATGCAGAGCGATAGATGTTCACAATGATCTTCCTTTCTGTGTGGGGCGGGAGATGCCGATGCATTCAATACAAAAGGCAGAGGATGCATCATGCATCCTCTGCCGATCGATAAACAAATAATAAATCCGAAAAAATCAGTTTTTCGGCGAACCAGCAGAACATACATGACCAAAATGCCCACAACAACAACAGACCATACAGATGGCCTTGCTGCAGCTGTTCATGGCAAAATGGGTCATGTCCGTCCCTCTGCTTTCTTATGATGGTTTAGTATACGAAATCCAACGGGGAAATGCAACTGGCAAACTGCACAAAATATACCATAGGCTTTTTATAGGGTATCCGCATACTTCGCGAGGATGGCATCATAGATGCCGTTGGCGCGGATGTTGGCCAGGCCCTGGTTGAACAGCTCCAGAAACGGCCGGTCCTTTTCGTCACAAATAGCCACACAGTAATCGGAGGCTGCTCCCTCGCTGCCGGGGACCAGCTCCAGGGCTACGCCGCCGGCGATGCTGTCCCGCAGGGCAGGGGTATCCTCAAAGCAGGCGGCCGCCCGACCCTCCAGCACCGCCGCGTACATGGAGTGGGAATCGCTGAAGGTGGCGATGGAGAAGCCATATTTATCCTTCACGCTTTCGGCGTAGGCGGCACCCAAAGTGCCGGAGACCACTGCCACGGCCTTGCCGGCCAGGTCCTCCAGAGTGTTGGTGTCGCTGCTGGGCTCCATGGCCATGCTCTGGGTCACGCCGTTATAAAAGCTATGGGAAAAGAACCAGCCACCGTCGATCCGCTCCTGAGAGCTGGCGATACTGCCCATGAGAACCTGAGCCTGGTGGGAGGTGAACACACTCATGGCGGTGTCCCAATCCGAGGGGCGCAGCTCATACCGGAAGTTCTGATCCCGGGCGATGGCGTCCAGGAGCTCCACATCCAGGCCCACAGCCTTGCCGTTCGCATCGGCGCACACAAAGGGGCTGAAATCCCCGCCCACGGCGATGATCCAGGTGTTGCGCTGCTTTCGATCGCCGCAGCCGGCCAGCAGGGCCGCCGTCATCAGCACACACAGAAAAAATGAGATGATCCTTTTCATAGAGTATTCCTCCAAAAGCGCGGCTGCGTTTTTCATATTCCGGACGGTTTCCGCGTCTCCAGGCTATCCCATACCCGGCGGGAGAGCAGCAGACCCAGCTCCGCCACGGCGATGCCCGCAAAAATATCCACGAATACATGCTGCTTTACCAGCACAGTGGAGGCGCACACCAGCAGCGAGAATACAAAGTTCACCCATTTATACCACCGGGGCACTTTTTTACACTTCACTAAAAACCGCCAGCACAGCCAGGAATCCAGGCAGTGGATGGATGGGAACAGAGTCACAGGCGTGTCCGCCATGTAAATGATGCGAGTGAGCCAGCCGATGAGGCCGCTGCCGCCTGCCTCCGGCCGGGCGATGGTGGTGGGCAGCAACAGGAAGATCACAAAGCACAGGGCCTTGGCGATCATGTCGGCGGTAATGCAGCGGCGGCAGTGGTCCCGATTTTCTCGGGCGGCCAGGATATAGTTTATTCCCCAGGAGAAATACGCCCCCCAATAGATCAGCATGAAAAAGGGAACAAAGGGAATTTTATCATCCAGTGAAATGGACAGATCGTAATGGAAGCGGCCATCCGTCAGCAGCTTGGCCAAAAAATACAGGCCCAGCTGCCACACCAGGGCACTCAACAGCCAAGGAACAGCGTACCGGGGGACCAGCTTCCCCGGCTGCATTTTTTCTTTCATAGTATGACCTCCCAATAGGCATTTCTATACTATACACGACTTCAACACGTTTTGCAACCGGGAAGTGGAAGGATCTGCCGCCGGGGGGAGGGAGCTCAATTCCGGTCAGTCGGGGACAGCGTCACGGTAAAGGTGGAGCCCTTGCCGGGCTGAGAGAACACCTCAATCTCTCCGCCGCACAGCTCTACCGCCCTCCGCACGATGGATAGGCCAAGGCCGTTGCCGCGGCTGTCCGGATATGGCTCCGCCCGGTAAAACTTATCGAAAATGTGCCGCTGGGTCTCCTCATCCATGCCGATGCCGGTGTCGGAGACAGACACGGTGATCTCCGCATCTTCCTTGCGCAGAACTACGGTGATTTGTCCGCCGGCAGGGGTGAAGCGGATGGCATTGGAGATGAGGTTGGACCAGATGTGCTCTACCAGCTCCTCATTTCCGTAGTAATCCGTGGGATCCAGATCCCCCTCCACGGTCAGCCCCTTCTGAAGCCAGCTCCGCTCTTGCTGGTGGATGCACCGGCGCAGCTGCTCGTCCAGGCTATATAGAGTCTTGCCGGACACGATCTCCGTATTTTCAAACTGGGTCAGCTCCAAAATATGCGTGCTCATAGCCGCCAATCGTTCTGATTCCCGGGCGATGGTCCCGGCATAGATGGCCCGCTGCTGCCCGGAGATGTCCGGGTTCTGCAGGAGTTTGGCAAATCCCCGGATGGAGATAAGGGGCGTCTTAAACTCATGGGAAAAGGTGTTCACGAAGTCTGATTGCAGCATCTCTACGCTGCCCAGCTCCTCAGCCATTTTGTTGAAGCTGCGGATATACTCCGCCACCTCGCCCCGGGCCCCCCGCAGCTCTACCCGCACGGAGTAGTCCCCGGCGGCCACCGCCTGGGTGGCCTGCATCAGCCGAGACAGCGGCGCTAAATATCCCCGAAAAATGAAGATGGCCAGCGCCACGCCCAAAATGGCGCTCACCGTCAAAATGAGAATGGGCCACACCAGGGTGTAGTTGCTCTCGTCCAGCCGCACCAGGCGCTGGACCAGGGCGAAGATACCCAGCACCAGGGTCCCGTATACAATCACCATCCCCAGCACCAGCAAAAACATGGTCCATAGGAGCCGGGCCGGAGGATTCTCTTTTTTGACCTTATTTTTTTTCATTCTCGTCCTCCCTGGGCATCCCCATGTACCCAAAGCCCCGGATGGTCCGCAGCTCAAAGTCCGGATTGCCCCGGAATTTGTCCCGAAGCCGGGAAATGTAGACCTCCACGGTGTGCTCATCTACCTCGCTGTCCAGGTCCCAGATATCATCAATAAGCTGACGCTTGGTGAAAAGAGTCCGGGGATAGCTCAGCAGCTTCAGAAGCAGCATAAACTCCTTGGCGGTGAGCTGCTGAGTGCCCTGGGGAGTGATGACCTGCAGGGCGCTCCGGTCCAAAACCGTGCTGCCCACCGTCAGCCGCCGCTCCGCTGTGCTGCGATAGCGCCGCAGCAGCGCCTCCACACGCCAGAGCATCTCCTCCTCGTCCACAGGCTTGACCATATAGTCATCCGTTCCTGCCCGGAAGCCCCGGCGCTTATCCTCCTGGGTCACCCGGGCCGTCACCATGAGCACCGGCAGGTCACAGTTGCCCTCCCGCAGGGTCTGGGTGAAGGCGATGCCATCCATCCGGGGCATGGTAATGTCCACGATGGCCAGGTCGCACTGGAAATGATCCATAACCTCCAGAGCCTCCACACCGTCTCGGGCGGGACAGGGCTCATAGCCTGCCTGGCGCAGCACCTCACACATGAGCAGACGGGTGCTCTCGTCATCCTCGGCTACCAAAATTCGAAACATGCGAGCCCTCCTTAGCTTTTTTATGATTTTATCACATCCCGCCTGAAAAATCGAGTTTTTTTGAGCCTGTGTTGAGGTTGGCCGGGTATACTAAAATGGAAAAGAAGAAAATAGGAGGATTCGCTTCATGCCCAGACCTGTTTGCATCACCTATGACAGCACCTGCGACCTGACCCCGGCACTGCTGGAACGCTTTCAGATCCGCACTGTACCCTTGACCATCCAGACCGGAGAGCGTATTTTCCCCGATGATGGCCACTATACCTCCGAGGATCTCTACGCCGACTTCCATAGGGACGGCACCCTGCCCAAGACGGCGGCAGTGAGTCCGGAGCAGTTCAAGGAGTTTTTTGGCGCCATCCTGGCGGAGGGCTTTGACATCGTCCACATCGACATCAGTGCAGACCTGTCCGGCACCTGCCAGAACGCCCTTATAGCCGCGGCGGAGCTGGAGACGGGACGCATCCATGTGGTGGATAGCCGCCAGCTCTCCACCGGCGGCGGTTTGCTGGCCCTGCAGGGAGCCAAGCTGCGGGATGAAGGCATGGCGGCCGGGGATATTGCCGATGAGCTGCGCCGCCTGGCACCTCACAGCGACACCAGCTTTGTGCTGGACACCCTGGAATACATGTGGAAGGGCGGCCGCTGCAGCGGCGTGGCGGCCCTGGGCGCCAACGTGCTGAAGCTGAAGCCCTGCCTGGAGATGCGGGAGGGCAAGCTGGTGGTTTGCAAGAAGTATCGGGGTACCATGGAACGGGTCTACCGGCAGTACATCACCGAGCGGCTGGCGGGCAAGACCGTGGTGGAGGATTGGGCCTTCATTACCCACTCCGGCGGCGTCGCAGAGGATACCCTGGCCCAGCTGACGGAGCTGGTGAAGTCCCTGGCCCCCTTCCGGGAGGTATTCTTGACCCAGGCAGGCTGCACCGTGTCCTCCCACTGCGGGCCGGGCACACTGGGTGTGCTGTTTTTGCGGCGGGAATAAAAAGAGCTGATAGATAATATGTGTAAGCCCCACCGGGAACACCGGTGGGGCTTACATGCGTAAACACACTTCACCATGGCGGCTGCCCGCACGGAACATATTGGTAGATTATTCCGTGATTTGGAGGTATAATCAGAATCGGAAAAGCGGAGCTTTCCGACGCGCTATAACACGAAGCTGCAGAGAGTATATTTTTTTTAGGCCCATGCAATAAACCGCCCGCTTCGCGCATTACCCGGATGACAGGAGATGCAAGCCCATGCTCAGTATGCTGATGACAACTGAATATGCCCCGGCGGAGGAGCGGCACCAGCTGCAGCAGCTGCTTCTCAGCATTGCCGGAGGGGAGAGCGAGGCACTGGCGGAGCTGTATCAGCGCACAAAAACGGCTGTGTACGGCCTGGCGCTGTCGTACCTCAAAAACGCGCACGATGCCCAGGATCTGACCCAGGATGTCTATGTGCAGGTGTGGGACTGCGCGGAGCAGTACCGGCCCGCCGGGTCACCCATGGGCTGGCTGCTGACCGTGTGCCGCAATCTGTGCCTGATGCGTCTGCGGCGGGAAAAGAAAAATGCCGCACTCAGTGAGGAGGAATGGGACGCCATTCCCGCACAGGAGTGCGGGCTGGATGCCGATGAGCGCATTCTGCTGCAGCAGGCGTTGGCTGCTCTCAGTGATGAGGAGCGACGCATTGTGCTGCTCCATGCGGTCACAGGCATGAAGCATCGAGAGATTGCGGCTTTGCTGGAGCTGACGCTTCCTACCGTCCTGTCAAAATATCACAGAGCATTGAAAAAGATGCGAAGTACTCTAGAAGGAGATGACGCCCGATGACTAACGAAAAAATGGAGCAGAGGCTGGCCTCGGCCCTTGAAAAAACTGCGCCGGACGATGTGAGCGGCGTTCTCTCCCGCTGTGAAGTGCGGAAAGGAACGGTGATCAATATGACAACAAAAAAACCGGCAAGGAAAAAATGGCCGGCACTCGTCGCAGCTTGCCTTGCGGTGATGCTGCTGGGCGGCGGAGGTGTATTCTATCAGCAGGCAAACGCGGTGGCGTCCGTGGTGTCGCTGGATGTAAACCCCAGCATCGAGCTGAAGGTCAGCAGGAGCGAAAAGGTACTGGTCTGCGCGCCGCTCAATGACGATGCAAAGACGATCCTTGCGGATATGGGAGACGGGGCCGATCTCAAGGGCGCCAAGCTGGATGTGGCGGTGAACGCCATTGTAGGCAGCCTTGTGCGCAACGGCTATCTCAGCAGCATTTCCTCCGCTATTATGATCTCGGTGGAGGACAAGGATACCGCCCGTGCGGAAAAGCTTCAGCGTGAGCTGACTGACGCCGTGGACGGCGTTTTGCAGACCAGTGAAGCGAAGGCCTCCGTCCTGACGCAGACCCTGACACAGGACACGGCGAGAGACCAGCAGGCACAGGAAAACAACATTTCCACAGGGAAGGCGGCACTGGTGAATCGCGTCCTTGCCATCAACCCGGAGCTGCAGTTTGATGCGCTGGCAAAGCTCTCCGTGGAGGAGCTGAAGGACCTGGCAGAGGCAGGTGCGCCCGCTATGCCCATCGGTAAAGACAAGGCGATGGACATTGCTGTGGCGGAGTTTGGCAAGGCGTCTGCAGCGGAGATATTGCACAGTGAGGTCGACCCGGAGCTGGACGAATCCCCGGCACATTATGAGGTGGAGATCACAGGCCGGAACGGCGAGGAGATAGAGTATAAGATCGACGCCTACTCCGGCGCCGTTATAGAGACCAAGCGGGAGGCGGAGGAGGATGACGACGAAGCATCTGAGGCTCAGCCTGTAAAGCCCACACAGCCCGGAACGGCGCAGGATATTGGCCACGCTAAGGCAAAATCCATTGCGCTGAACCACGCCGGTGTGGATGCGAACACGGTCTATGACATGAACATTCAGCTGGATGTAGAGGACGGCACAATTATTTATGAAGTCGAGTTCAAGTCCGGCCATAGGGAGTACGACTATGAAATTGACGCGGCCACCGGTGCAATTCTTCATCGCGAGACGGAGATAGATGATCGATAAAAAGATAGTCCGCCCGTCAGCAAAGGGCAAATCCCCAGTTATCAACTGAACACGGTATGACATAGTATAGCGGCTTGGTTTCCTTTTGAGAACCAGGCCGCTTTTTCTGCCGTGCGGTCAAAACAGCTGTGACATTTCCGTATTGTAAAATAATCTCCGGGCGGAATAACAGAAAACAGGTGGGATAGTCAGCTTATAGCTGCCCTCACTTTTTTGCGGCCCCTTTTAAAGGCTGCTCTTGAAATAGTCTCAACTCTATGCTACACTAATGCTAAACGAACGTTCACATCAATTAGGGGGCGCAATTTACATGAAAACAACCGAGCAACAGCACAATGAGCGGAAGCGTGAAATCATGGAAAAATGCTTTGAGTGTTATGCGGAAAACGGGCTGACGGGTACGGGGATCAAAGCCCTGGCCGATGCCTGCGGCTGCACAAAGGCAAATCTGTACTCGTATTTCAAAAATCTTGACGAGCTGATCATCGAATCAACGGCATACTGTATGGAAAAGGTTGAGGACGACTTTATGGAGATGGCCCCCACCGACCCGAAGGATGTTGTCCGGTTTGTGAAGGAGGTGCCTTACTGGACGGCCCAAAAGCACGGCAAAAAATATCGGCTGATGTATCAGGTCTATACACTTCCGAAGTATATCGAGCACGGCAAGAAGTTTTTTGAGGGCGTGAACGAGCGCTATACCGAGTATGCCAAGCGGCTGGAGCCGAAGATCGGCATTCCCTATACGGTGATCACGCCGCTGATCTTTATCTTCGTCCGCGCCTGCGTGCACTACGCCATGTTCGAGGACGAATATTATCTTCAAACCCAGATGGAGGTCTTAAAGCAGGGGGTCGCCCTGTTTGTGGATAAGTACAAAGCAAACCAAGCATAAGGCTGTCTGCCGCCGCCTGTTCACGGCGTGGGCGTCGGTGCAAAACTCCGCCGTAATAATTCCGAACGGAGGAAAGAAGATGAGAACAGAAAGGAAACTACTCACAGGCACACTTTTGGCGCTTTGCGGGGCTCTTTTGGCGCTTTGTATCGTGCTTGCCGCAGGATGGAGCAAGGCGGCAAAAACCGACGCCGCACTGCCGGAGGTGCGGAATAACGGCACGGCGATCCAGTGGAAATACAGCGATGAAACCGATTGGCGCGACCTGGTGGCGCTTTCCGAGCTGCGGGGCGCTGCCGGAGAAAACGGCAAGGATGGAGCAGACGGAAAGAACGGTGTCGACGGCAAAGACGGCGTTGACGGCAAAGACGGCGTTGACGGTAAAAACGGTGCCGACGGTAAGGACGGTATAAACGGTACCGACGGAAAAAACGGTCTTGACGGCAAAGACGGCATTAACGGCACCGACGGAAAAGACGGTGCCGACGGCAAAGACGGCATTAACGCCAAAAACATAGAGGTGCAGCGAGCCGAAACCCACATACAGTGGCGTTACGAGGGCGGCGAGTGGCAGAACCTTGTTGCGATCGCCGACATCACAGGCCCCGCCGGACAGAACGGCGCAGACGGAGCAAACGGAAAAACACCGGAGTTCCGTGTAAGCGAAAACACCCTGCAGTGGCGCTACACCGGCGATGAAATCTGGCTGAATCTTTACGACCTTACCGCATTAAAAGGTGCGGATGGCAGAGACGGCGCTGACGGTAAGGATGGTATAAATGGGCAAAACGGCTCCGACGGTGCGGACGGAAACACCCCCTTCATCGGCGAGAACGGCAACTGGTGGATCGGAGAAACCGACACCGGCGTAAAAGCCGCAGGCATTGACGGTGTTGACGGCGAAAAGGGTGATAAGGGCGACAAAGGTGACCCCGGCGAAAAAGGCGACAAGGGCGATAAAGGTGACAAAGGCGACAAGGGCGACCCCGGTCAGAACGGCGGAAGCTCCGGGTATTTTTACGCAGAGGGGTATGTACCGTCAACCCATCTTTCAGACGGTGCAGTTCCCCTGTACTACCGGGAAATGCATAACCGCGGCGGGCTTATATCGTACAACGGAACAACACTCAGGCTGAAAAAAGGATATACCTACAATGTGTGTGTAAGCGGCATGGTTAATGCGATGACAAATGATAATAGCGGAAAGCATTCCGTTCGGATGACTGACGGTTACGATGATGACTATTGCAGATATATTACACTGATAGAACAAGACAGCAGGGGATCAAATTCTCTCTGCTTCAACAGAATATATGACCTTACCGGCGCGAAAAACGATGTTGAACTCAAATTTTCGCTGGAGCAAGGGGATTACAAGACCTATCTGCTTTCATTCAGCGGCTCTGTTACCATCACTGCGCTTGACTGAGCCGACCTATACGAAAACGGAGGAAATAAAATAGGGAGCTCTTTTCTCAGAGCATTCCCGCCGCTTCATAACCAGAAATAACCGGGAAGCGCCTGTCAGGCAGGCGCTTCCCGGCTGCTTTTTGCCGCATTATGCGTTGTTATCTTTTTTCAGCAGGTCGGTCATGTTTCGCAGGCTGATGCCCAGGGTGGACCCGTTGTGCAGCAGTGCCGAGGTTGTGGGCGGCAGTACCCCCGCCACACCCAGCGCGATCAGCGTCAGGTTAAAGCCCACGATGAAGCGGTAGCTGCCGTGGATACGCTCCATCAGTGCCTCACCGAGCCTGCGCAGTGTTACCAGCGCAAACAGATCCTCCGAGGCAACGGTGATGTCGGCGATCTCCCGGGCGATGGCCGCACCGGTGGAGATGGCGATGCCCGCGTCCGCTTCGGAGAGGGCGGGAGAATCGTTGACGCCGTCGCCCACCATGATAACGGTGTGTCCCTTTTCCTTTTCCTGCCGGATAAACGCGGCCTTGTCCTCCGGCAGCACCTCGGCGTACACGGCGTCCACGCCCACCTCGGCGGCCACGGCCTCCGCCGTGCGGCGGTTGTCGCCGGTCATCATCACCACATTGGTAAAGCCGCTCTCGTGCAGCGCCCTTACCGCCGCCCGTGCCTCCCGGCGCAGGGGATCGTGGATGCAGATGACCGCCGCCAGCTCCCCGTCCATGCAGAGATACAGGTGGGAATACGCGGCGGGCAGCGCGTCAAACTTCGGCTGCTCTCCCTCCGGGATGCGGCATCCCTCGTCCTCAAAGACGAAGTGGGCGCTGCCGATAATGACCTTCTTGCCCTCCACCATGCTGGAGATGCCGTGGGCCACCACATACTGCACCTGCGAATGATATTCCTCGTGGGTGAGCCCGTGCCACTTTGCCTCCGCTACCACGGCGTTTGCCATGGAATGGGGGTAATGCTCCTCCAGGCAGGCGGCAAGCCGGAGCATTTCCGTTTCGTCGTGGCCGCCGAAGGGGATGACCGCCGCCACGGTGGGCGTCGCATAGGTCAGTGTGCCGGTCTTGTCGAACACAATGGTGTCCGCCTTGGCCACCGCCTCCAAAAACCGGCCGCCCTTGACGGAGATGTGATAGCCGCTGCTCTCCCGCATGGCGGACAGCACCGCGATGGGGATGGCCAGCTTCAGGGCGCAGGAGAAGTCCACCATCAGCACCGCCAGCATTTTGGTCACGTTCCGGGTCAGAAGATAGGTCAGCGCCGTGCCGCCCAGGGTATAGGGCACCAGGCGGTCCGCCATCCGGGAGGCTTTGTCCTCGGCGGTGGATTTCAGCTTCTCCGACTCCTCAATCATCCGAACCACCCGGTCATACCGCCCACTGCCGGAGGATTTCTCCACGGAGATGACACACTCGCCCTCCTCTACCACGGTCCCGGCGTAGATTGGGCTGCCGGGCCGCTTAGCCACGGGCATGGACTCGCCGGTGAGGGAGGACTGGTTCACCATGGCCTCCCCCTCCGCCACCCGGCCGTCCAGGGGAATCATGCCACCGGTGCGGATCACGATACGGTCCCCCGGCTTCACATCGGTGATTTTCGTCAGCACTTCGGTGCCGTTTACCTGCTGCCAGACGCTGTCCACCCGCAGGCTCATGGCGGAGGCAAGGTCGGCCACGGACTTCTTGTGGGTCCATTCCTCCAGAATCTCGCCCAGCCGCAGCATGAACATCACGGAGCCGGCGGTGGCAAAATCGCCCCGCGCCATGGACACCGTGACGGCGGCGGCATCCAGTACCGCCACAGACAGCCTGCCTTGCAGCAGCGCCTGGCAGCCCTCCTTGATGTACTTGACGGAGCGGAAGAGGGAGATGGCGGTGGTGACGGGCACCGGCAGGAACAGGCGTGAAATACACCGCCGCATGACGGCGACCGCCAGCTTGTCCTCAAACTCCCGGTTCAGGGCCCGGGAGGTATGCTCCGGCACCAGCTCCATAGCTTCCGCCTTGGCGAAGGAGAAGGCCCCCAGCGCACGAATTATACTTCCACGTTCCGCGTCATAGAGCACCACGGCGTCCCGGGTCCGATCGTAAACCTTCACCGATTGCACGCCGTCTACCGCCCGCAGATAGTACTCCAGCACATCCGCCTGCTCCAGCGTCATGTGCCTACAGCACAGGCGTACCCGCATGCGACCTCGAGTTTCATGTAGGATCGTGCATTTCATGGGTCACTCCGCCTTGCTTTCCTCCGCGGAAGTGTCCTCCACCACAGCGGCGGCCTCGGCCTCAGCCCGGCGCTCGTTAATGGCCTTGGCGTCGGCGTAGACGTCCTCGGCACCCTCGCGCAGAGCGGTAACAGTGGTCATCACGCTGTCCTTGGCGCGCAGCGCAGCAGCGGTTGTGTGCGCATAGACCTTGCAGGCATCCTTGCTGCCGAGAACCTTCAGACCCGCCGTGCCGAACAGCACGCCGGCGGCAAACATACCGATTTTTTTCATTGTCATAGCAGTTGTCCTCCTAAACAGATATTTAGATGCAGCCAACGACCGGATATATAGGTCGTTGGATTGATCTTTTCATAAATGGGCCACGGCCGCAGCCGGTCGGTAAATGGCCCGGGTATAAACCGGTTGCAGCACGGCCTCCGACACCCTGATAAAATAAATGGCTCCACACATAGCCTTGGTATGCCCCTCGACGATTAGAGCCGACTAACTGTGCTGCATAAAAAAACAACCATTAGGCGTGCCTATATTAGCAGATTTCGGCCGATCTGTCAAGATGGACCCGGGTCGGAAAAACTGCTTTTTCAGGAGTACAATACATCCTGGACAAATGAATAAAGGGATATGGGAAATAGCCGCTCATGAGTGAAGCTGAGCTGCCGACCACAAATACGAGGAAATGCTTTGCCCGTATTAAAGGATGGCCTTAAAATGCGGCGATTTGTATTGACGCTATAGAGCTTTTTTGCTGCGGATTTGCTAAAGATGTGATGAAGGATAGTAAGCTACCTTTTCAAAATGCTTTTTCCGACAATGACAATCCCGGCTAATATTTCTGCAGCGGACAGCCCCATCAGAAGACTGGATACGAAGTCCTGCACCTCTGGTCCGCTGGCCGTGGCCGACATGGCGCTGCAGGCAAGGCCGAGGACAACGAGAATGATACCGTAGAGAATCCATTTCTGCCGTTCCAACTCCTGCATGCGGCGCAGCAGGTCAAGGATTTGCGCTTCGTCATAGACGCGCACGCTGTCCTCCGTTGCATCCTCGCCGTCCATCAGCTCGGAAAGCGTAACGGAAAGCTCCCTGCAGACCTGTTCAATAATGCTGTAATCGGGCATGCACTTGCCGTTTTCCCATTTGGAGATCGTCTTATTGGACACGCCGAGTTTTTCCGCCAGCTGTTCCTGTGTCAGATTTTTCTCCCTGTGTTTCCTGGAAATGTAACTGCCGATGGCTGTTTGATTCATTGAATTTTCTTCCTGTGTTTAAGATGCTTTGAGTATACGGCGAAAGGCTATGCGGATACATCCCTCGGCGGTAGAATATCGGCGGAATACAGAGAAATCATGCTCGTTTTCAACCCTATCAGTCCCAAAGGGTAAAGCAGCGGGCTGCCGCTTTACCCTCCGGGGCTAAGATTTTTACTCTTGAGATTTTTTCTCGTGATGGATGCAATAGTTCATTTTTTTGATTCTCGCCTTCCAGCATAAATACTGAGAAAGCCAAACGGCCATGAAGATACCGATAAAAATTCCGACATAAGACAGGAGCCCCGCTACAGAATGCCGCATCCAATTTGTCACATAAGCGATGGGAAGTAGGATGGCCCCTATAACGATAAAGTACACGCCGCTTTGCTTGGCAAGGCTCCACGAATCTATCTCCCAGATCACGGATGCCGCCGCAAAGCCGCTCCCCAGAACGCCGCACAGAGCTGTCTGCAAAATAACGGCGCTCAGTTCAGTGCCCATCCGTTGGACAAACTCCGGCGTGGCCGAGTAAACGGTTCCATCCCCAATACAGGCGGAGATAACCAGGGTAATGATATACCCCATGGCAATGCCTACAGGAAACCCGATCCAAATGCGTTTTACAAATTTTTTCTTCATTTTAACCACCTCATAGCCCTAACAGCTGCTTGATTTTGGAGACATACCGCCTGGAAACATAAGAAACAGCTCCGTTTGAGAGCGAAACACAGATTGTTCCGACAAGGCTCAAATCAAAACTTCTGACCTTTTTCAGGTTGATGAGTTCACTGTTCGATATGCGTGCGAAGGAGCGGCTTGTGAGCCGCTGCTCCACTTCATACAGCCGCAGCCGGAGAGAATAGGTGCCATTTCCCGTTTCGGCATACACCTTGCCATCCGAGGCATAGATTCGGTAGAGCTGCTCCGGCTCCAGCACGGCTGCCTGTCCGTCCTTGAATCCGGCAAGTATTTGAGACGGCTTATCCGAAAGCCTTGTTACGATTTCATTGATTTCATCGGTTACCTTGTCCGTTACGACGATGACCTTCGGTTCGTCACAATTCTTGTCGATCCTGATCTCAATCTTCATCCGGTCTCCTCCTTTCCACGGCTTTATCATAGACGATGGGGAAAACAAATACTACTGTTTTTCGATAGGTGGTCGTTTCCTGATAACAGGTGGCTAATTCCTGCATAGTATTCGAGAGGGATATAGGGACTACGCTGGCAGAAGCCTGAACGGTGCCGGGGGGATATTTCCGCTTAGCTCCGTTAATGCAGTGCCTTGGTGGGGCAGACCTTTGTGCATTCGTAGCAGAGGATACATTCCGTCCCGTTTCTCCTCACGTTCATATGACAGACACGTAAACATCTGTCACAATGAATACACTTACTCTCGTCACAATGGACACGTAAAAATGAAAAATAACTCATAGGCTTGAGGAATACCGTAACAGGACACAGATATTTGCAGAATGCCCGGTTATCCTTGAAGGCAAAGGCCAGTGCGATGCCGGAGATGTAATAGAGCACATTCCCCGCGAGGAACAGCCAGAACATTATTTTTTCGAGATTTGCGACCTTGAACAAAAACAGGCCGGACACAAGCACCAACGACAACACAAACATCACATAGCGCAGAGCGCCCAGCTTCTCCTTTCGGGGCTTCTGCGGCTGCTTATAGGGCAGAAAATCCAGCACCATCGCCGTCCAGCAGGCATAGCCGCACCAGCCGCGCCCGAACAGCAGCGGGCCGAAAATCTTTGCCACGGCATAGTG
>ENA-UEQY01000397-UEQY01000397.1-human-gut-metagenome-genome-assembly--contig:-NODE-397-length-26263-cov-4.811159_pt1 | contig 26263 bp, 22 predicted proteins | sample MGYA00242949_ERZ507949 | MGnify/ENA primary metagenome ERZ507949 (study PRJEB26167, sample SAMN06115403) | human gut metagenome | host: Homo sapiens | place: China:Jiangsu | collected 2016-07-06... | reverse complement strand
CTCGCCCGCACATTCGTTTTTGGTTATTGTTCAGTTTTCAAGGTTCTGCCTGCCGCCGCATTTCGGCGACTTGTATATAATAGCATTCCCCGTTACTTCTGTCAACACCTTTTTTACAACTTTTTTATGTTTTTTTCAAGAAAAAATCCGCACCGAAAAATACGGTGCGGATTTATACTCTTTTTACTTTTATTGTACTTTATGACGCATATGCGGGAAGAATATAACGTCGCGGATACTGCTGCTGTCTGTCAGGAACATAACCAGGCGGTCGATACCGATGCCCAGCCCTCCTGTAGGCGGCAGACCATATTCCAGCGCGGTTACGAAGTCATCATCCATCATATGAGCTTCATCATCGCCGGCAGCGCGGTCTTCCACCTGTTTCTGGAAGCGTTCACGGTGGTCGATAGGATCGGTGAGCTCGGAGAAGCCATTGCAGATCTCTCGCGCATAAATGAAGCCTTCAAAACGGTCTGTAATTTCAGGATCTGCTTCACTGCTTTTGGCCAGCGGTGAAATTTCTTTCGGATGTCCTGTGATAAACGTAGGTTGGATCAGTTTCTCTTCTACGTGTTCTTCAAAGCAGGCATTGATGATTTTACCGATGCCGAAAGTTTTTTCGTAAGGCACGTTGATAGCATCTGCCATTTTACGCGCTTCGTCGAGGTCTTTGATACCGGAAAAATCCTGTCCGGTATATTTAGCTACGGCCTCGATCATAGTCATTCTATTCCAGGGAGGAGTCAGATCGATCTCCTGGCCTTCGTAACTGATCTTCATCGTGCCGAGCACTTTCTGTGCAGTCTGTGAAACAATGGTTTCAGTCAAATGCATCAGATCATTATAGTCAGCATAGGCCTGGTAGATCTCGACCATGGTAAACTCAGGATTATGTTTGATATCAATACCTTCATTGCGGAATACGCGCCCTAATTCATAAACACGTTCCATCCCGCCGACGATCAGACGCTTCAGATACAGTTCCGGCGCGATACGCATATAAAGCTGCATATCCAGCGCGTTATGATAGGTGATAAACGGACGTGCGGCTGCGCCGCCGGCAATAGAATGCATGATCGGCGTTTCGACTTCCAGGAAGTCTCTGCCATCCAAAATCTCGCGAACGCTTTTAATGATCTGGCTGCGCAGAACAAAAGTGCGGCGGACTTCAGGATTAACGATCAGGTCAACATAACGCTGACGATAACGCATTTCGACATCTTTCAAGCCATGCCATTTTTCCGGCAGAGGCCGCAGAGATTTGGAAAGCAGTTCCAAAGCAACCGCTTTAACAGACAATTCGCCCATGTGCGTACGGAAAACTGTTCCGGCTACACCGATAATATCGCCGATATCCATCAGTTTGATCAAGGTATAGTTTTCTTCGCCCAAGGCATCCTTACGTACATAAAGCTGAATACGGCCTGTTTTATCCATCAGATCGATAAAGCAGGTTTTGCCATGACCGCGGATAGCCATAACGCGGCCGGACAGACGGACAACAGTTTCATTAGCCGTTAATTCTTCAAATTGGTCGGCAATATCCTGAGCATGGTGGGTCCATTCAAATTTATGGCCGAAAGGTTTCCAGCCTTTTTCTTCGATTTGGTGCATTTTATTGATGCGCACCTGCATTTGTTCATTGATTTCTGTTTCTGTTAAAGCTTCCGGTTCGGCAGCTTGTTGATTTTTAATTTCTTCCGACATATTTCTCGCTCCTAAAAAATCAGATCTATTTAATTTTTACTATTTTATATGAAAGCTCGCCTACAGGAGTATGCACCTGTACGACAGTGTTTACTTTCTGTCCCAAAATCGCAGCGCCGACCGGTGATTCATTGGAGATGCGGTTCTGCGAAGGATCAGCTTCAGTAGTGCCGACAACGGTATAGGTTTCTTCGTCTCCAAATTCCATATCTTTAACGATAACGGTAGAACCGAGAATAACTGTGCCTTTTTTCTTTTTCGCAGTTTCGTCAATGAGCGTAGCCGTGCTGATCATCTGCTCCAGCTCGATAATACGCCCTTCGATAAAGGCCTGCTCATTTTTGGCATCGTCATATTCGGAATTCTCGCTTATATCGCCATAAGAAATGGCTACTTTAATACGCTCGGCAACTTCCTGACGTTTTACAGAACGAAGATTTTCTAATTCGTCCTCCAGTTTTCTTAAACCTTCGGCCGTTAAAATAGTTTCTTTAGCACCCATGGTATTACTCCTTTAAAATCATATTTTTCCGCCGCCTCACAATACAAACAGTGCCAAGCAGCAATGCCTGACACTGGGATCAACGGATAAATAATATAATGTACTAGGTTAAATTATAATTTTTTGTTGGTTTATTGTCAACCTCAGATATTACGCATTGCCAGTTCCTGTTCGACAAAACCCTGGATATGCGCGATTTCTTCATCTGTAACGGCCCGTTCAAAATTGCGGAAGCCAGCCAGACTGAAATCGTGTTTACGGGCTAATTGCGATATCGTATCGATCTGTTCAATAGTCAGTTTCCGTCCCAGAGTAAAATTTTCATAACGCTTTTCCAGTGCCAAAATCATTGTTTCTGCCATACAGGCAAAAGAAGTCTGCGGCGGGAAGCCAAAATCGAAATGGAAATCGACATTACCCGGTACCTTGATCACACCGCCTTCTATGACCAGCACATCTTTGCGTTTGGAAGCTACCTCACGCGAAACGTTACGCGGTCTTGCCACATCGCAGACGATGGCCCCGGCCTTGAGATCCTCAGGTTCGATCAGAAAATCTACGGCGCTGGTAACGGCGATCACAACATCGGCATCCTTCAGGCTGTGTTTGATGTCGTTGGAAACCGTCAATTTGCCGGCAACACTGCCCGAAAGTTCTTGCGCCAGTTCTTCCAACGGCTGCAGATGCCTTGCGACCATTGTAATATCCTTTGCTTCGCGTGCCAGAATCCTTGTACAGGCCGCACCGATCGAACCGCTGGCACCGACAATAGTCACATGCGCAGTTGCCAGATCTTTTCCCATCAGCCTTACTGCTTCACGGGTTCCCTCCAGTGCTGTTGCAACTGTGTAGCTGTTGCCCGATGTCACAGCTATATCTAAATTTTTCGCCACTGTGATGCCTGCATCGCCAACGATAGAGGTGAATGCGCCCAGGCCTACCACTTTAGCGCCCAGTTCCTGAGCGATCTTCCCTGATTCTATGATCCTGTCCATAACAAATTCTTCCGGCAGTTCAACCATTTGCTTCGATGTCAGGGGACAGCCGATAAACCAGCCTTCCGCTTCTGCGTAAGGGCTCTTGATACCTGTGATATGTGAAACCTGAAAAGGTTTTTTCAGCTTCAGAGCACTTTCCAGCCAGCTGTCAGGAATAAATTTCAAAACAGGCGATACGTGAGCCATATCATGAATCGACAGCGGATGTATGATAAATGCAAACTTTTCCATTAAATGTGCGCCTCCTCTCCGTTCAGATATTCTAACCCGGATTCTATCTTATATTCTTCCAGTAATTTTTCGTAGACAGCCGCATCAAGCTGTTTATCAGCACCGCTGGCTGCCACCAGCAGGCCTTCCATCACATTGGTACCATAGCTGCGTCCGTCCAAAGACGGCGTCGTTGTGATCAGACAGTATACTCCGGCATTGCGCAGCAGCTTGCGGTCACCGGCTGTAACAGTATTGGTAATAATAGTCTTGCCTGCCAGCTTATCCGGCATAAACCGCCTGATAAAATGAAAATCACCGGCAATAATATCGTTCTCTAAAAAATAGCCCTGGTGCTGCGGTTTTCTCTGGCTTTGTTTGGCGCCCATCGGATAGAACCACCTTACGGGCAGCTTTGTCAGAAGCGGCGCCAGCAATTTTGCAAAACTATCCAGAGTCTGCAGCGATTTGATCGGATGATCCCAGTTCAGCCCAAAAATCAAATCACCAAAAGTAACGTCAGCGCCATTGGCTACCAACGCTTCGGCCATACCAAAACGATCTACACCGCAGACCATAAGCACTTTTTTCCCTTGAAAGTCTATGATTTTATCAGCAGCAAGGCGATTGATCAGAATACGTTCCAAAGAATTTTTCAACCCGCTGCCATCCAGCACAGGGGTGTTTTTGACATTTTCGATCAGCTTGGCCGATTCACGAAAAGTATACCGCCGACCGCCGGCATATACATAAAGATCGGTCCCTCCCAATCCCAGCGCGTCTACCCGGCCATCCAGTTCTTCCAGAAACTGCCGGGCTTTCTGCAGATTTCCGTCAGTGCCCAGCCGTTCTATTATAAAGGTCTGCCCCTTAAGCTGCAAAGTACTTTTAGCATTGCGCTCAGAAGATCCCAAACTTACACTTACGATATGTTTACAGCTGCATTCAGTTGTCTGAGAGGCAATCATTGTTCTACTTCTTTCTCTAAAAAACTTGTCCCTGATGACATATCATTTTAGCATATTTAAAGTGTTCCTACAATATTTGCTATTAGATTTAGTATTATCTTATTTATTTTAACCGTTTTCAGGCGCCGAATTTTTCTGCGGCCTCAATATATTCTGCCAGCAGTTTTTTAAAATCGGCGTAGGTTTCTGTCTGATGGAACCTGCCGCGATATTCGGCAGCTTTAGGCATACCCTTGAGATAGGCGCCGATATGCCGCCGCATCTCTTTAACAGCAACAGATTCATTTTTATATTCTATCAGCATCTCCAGATGCCGCAATGCCAGAGCAAGTTTTTCTTTTAAGGTCGGTTCCTGCGGCACAGGCAGTCCCGACAAGGCGGCCTGCAATCTGCTGAACAGCCAGGGATTACCGTCGGCACCGCGCCCCAGCATCAATCCGTCGCAGCCTGTTTCTGCAAGCATCCTCTGTCCGTCAGCTACTGTCAAGATATCACCGTTACCGATGACCGGTATTTTTACAGCCGCTTTGACTCTGGCGATAACCTGCCAGTCTGCCCTGCCATTATAAAACTGTTCCCTTGTCCTGCCGTGTACTGCTACGGCTGCTACGCCCGCCTTTTCTGCCAGTACAGCTATTTCTTCCGCATTGATATGTTCAGAATCCCAGCCGGCACGGAATTTCACAGTAACCGGAACAGATACAGCGTCTGTCATCCGCGCCAGAATTTCGTAGGCCAGCTGCGGATTTTTCATCAAAGCCGAGCCTTCGCCATTATTGACGACCTTAGGCACCGGGCAGCCCATATTAAAGTCGATCACATCTGCACCGTTCCCGGCGACTATCCTTGCGGCTTCAGCCAGTTCTGCCGGAACAGAACCAAAAAGCTGGATCGCCGTAGGTCTTTCACCCGGATCGATGCGCAGCATATCAAAAGTTTTGACATTTTTATAAAGCAGCCCCTTGGCGCTGACCATTTCCGAAACAGTCATACCGCAGCCAAGTTCTCTGCAAATGACCCGAAAGGGCAGATCTGTGATTCCGGCCATAGGCGCCAGCAACAAAGGTACATCTAATTTTAAAGTGCCGATCTGCATAATCCACTCCCAATTTTGAAATACTATAGAAATAAGACCCGCCAGACAGCGGGTCTTTGCTTATTTAGAATTTTTCTCGTGCAGAATCCGTAATCCGTCTAAAGTTAAAAACGGCTCTACTACGTCAATAGAATCGGACTCGGCCGCCATCGTATTGGCAAACCCGCCAGTAGCGACAACAAAAGCATTACCGCCTAATTCTTCCTTCATATGTCTGACAATGCCGTCCATCTGACCGACAAAACCGTAAATAACGCCCGCCTGCATTGCATTTACAGTATTGCGCGAGATAACGTTTTTAGGTTTGATAAGCTCGATACGCGGCAGTTTTGCCGTTCTCTGGAACAAAGCCTCCGTAGAAATACCGATACCAGGGGCGATAGCACCGCCTAAATATTCGCCTGTCGGCAGCAGGGCGCAAAATGTAGTCGCGGTGCCGAAATCAACGATGATCATCGGCATACCTTTTTTGCTGTATTTGTCAAACGCGGCAACCGCATTAACTATACGGTCTGCACCGACTTCTCTGGGGTTGTCGTAGCGCAGTGAGATACCGCTTTTAATACCGGGGCCTACGACCATAGGCGTCAGCTCAAAATAACGCTCGCACATATGGCAGAGCGGTACGATCAGCGGCGGTACAACGCTGGAAATAATGATTGCCTTAATCTGATCCATAGGCATCCGCGTATAATTGAACATACTGCGTAATAAAATACCATATTCGTCGGCAGTTTTACTGCGATCTGTGGAAAAGCGCCAATGGCAGACCAGTTCTTTATCGTCAAAAACACCTGCTACAATGTTGGTATTACCTACATCAATTACTAATAACATTCATGTTCCTCCTCAAGGAGCTTATTTAGTCCGCTCAAGCAGACCTGCCAGGAGTAAAGCCTTGCGCACTTTAGCGCCAATAAGCGCAGCCGCTGCAGCCTTTATTATATCAAATGGAAGAAATGGCGCAACTGCTAAAAGTATGGCATTGTCCCAACTCATGGGCTTTTGCAGAAAGTACTGGAAGCTGAGCTTGAAGCCGATGAGGCCTATCGCATAGCATACCAGCATTCCCACGCACATATACATAAGATTTTTTAAATAACTTGCTTCCAGGTCACGTTCTGTAAGATAACCAACAAGCCAGGCCGTAATAATAAATGCAATGATAAAGCCTCCGGTAGGTCCGACCAGCATCACAGCTCCGCCCTGTCCCTGATTGAATACAGGCAGTCCCACACAGCCGAGCATCACCCACACGCATATGCTGACAGCGCTTAAGCGGCTTCCCAGAAGCATACCGGCCAAAAGCACGACCAAAGGCTGCATCGTAATGGGAACAGGCCCAATAGGAACTATGATATATGCACTGATGATCATCATCGTGACAAAGGTTCCGGCCAGAAGCATCTCTCTGATCTTCATTACGCGTATTCCCCCTGCTTGGCCTGGGCAGGCCGGATCGAAACATCACCGGCAATGACTTTTTCGATTCTGCCGTCTTCGCGTTTTACCATTAAAAGACCATCTTCGTCTATATCGACAGCTTCACCGAAATAAGTCTGGTCAGGTGCAATAACTTTGACCTGCTGACCTAAAGTCGAAGAATATTTTTTCCATTCCTCAAGCACCGGTTTAAAACCTTCATGCAAAACTTTTTCATACAGTTCTTCCATATAGCCCAACACATCAGCCAGCAGTTCGACTCTGCTGATAGGCTCACGGGCAACATCAGCGAGCGATACAGCTGTTGCTCGCAGTTCTTCCGGCACCATCTCTTTGGGTACGTTGACGTTGATACCGGTACCGATAACGATATAATTTATCCGTCCAAATTCAGCGCTCATTTCTGTCAAAATGCCCACCAGTTTTTTACCGTCCAGTAAAACGTCGTTAGGCCATTTGATCGATGCCTGTACGCCTTTATACTTATTTACGGCTTTCACGACGGCAATCGCTGCCAGCAGCGTACACTTCGACGCTTCCTGCGGCATGAACGGCGGCTTTAAGACAACCGAAAACCATACTCCACGGGCAAACGGAGAAAACCAGCCGCGTGACAAACGCCCCTTGCCGGAGTTCTGCTCTTCCGCGATCACCACCAGGCCATCTTCGCAGCCTTCACCGGCAAGACGTTTAGCCATTTCGTTTGTAGACGTCGTCAGCTCACAGTAGTGTATATGATGTCCGAGCCATTTCGTTTTCAGATTAGCAACAACTTCTGCAGGCTTCAATCTGTCAGGTACTTCTTTCAGGATGTAGCCTTTTTTAGGTACGGATTCTATAGTATAGCCTTCATTTTTTAAAGCCTGGATATGCTTCCAAATCGCCGTACGCGATACTGCCAGTTCCTGAGAAAGCACTTCCCCTGAAACAGGAGCAGGCATTTTACTGCGCAATATTTCTAAAATGCGTTCCCGCATATCATCACACTCCCACACAATGTTATCCTTAGATTAGCACTGGGTTAACCAAAAGTCAAGTCACAGAAAAACCGTCCCCGAAATTCAAGGGACGGTCTTAGATTACAGACTATTGCTCGCTGGGAGCTGCAGAAGATTCTGCGGGCTGCACCTCTGCCGGCTCCGGAGTTCCGATCTCAGAAGTATTCTCTTCTTTAGATAAAATTTTACCGTATTTCATCAACTGATCGATTTCTTCGCCTTCCAAAGTTTCTCTTTCAATAAGTGCATCCGCAATCAAATGCAGTTTATCCATATTTTCATTCAGCAGACTTTCCGTTTTCTGGTAAGCCTCATCAATAAATTTACGGATTTCTTTATCGATCTTGGCAGCGACTTCTTCACTGTAGTCTTTATCTCTGCCAATATCACGTCCCAGGAAAACCTGGTCCTGACGATGACCAAACGTCATCGGACCCAATTCAGGGCTCATACCGTATTCACAGATCATCTGACGGGCCAGAGATGTAGCACGCTGCAGGTCATTGCTGGCACCGCTGGAAATTTCTTTCAGTACCAGAGCTTCAGCAACACGGCCGCCTAAAAGCACCTTCAATTCGTCCAGCATTTCACTGCGAGTCGCATAGTAACGGTCCTCTTTCGGCAGGCTCAATGTATAACCGCCGGCACGCCCACGCGGAATAATAGTTACTTTATGAACCGGATCAGTATTATCGAGCAGCATACCTACCAGAGTATGGCCGCCTTCATGATAGGCAGTCAGACGTTTTTCTTTATCACTGATCACGCGGCTGCGGCGCTCGGGACCCATAATAACACGCTCCGCCGCTTCTTCCATTTCCGGCATATCGATTTTATTCTTATTTTTACGGGCAGCCATCAACGCAGCTTCATTGACCAGATTGCTCAGATCCGCGCCGGTAAAACCAGGAGTTCTGCGGGCAATAACGCCAAGCTCGACTTCAGGACTGATAGGCTTACCTTTAACATGGACTTTTAAAATTTCCTGACGGCCTTTGATATCAGGACGATCAACGACGATCTGTCTGTCAAAACGTCCCGGGCGCAGAAGTGCCGGATCAAGGATATCGGGACGGTTGGTTGCAGCAATCATAATGATGCCTTCATTAGCTCCGAAACCATCCATTTCGACCAGCAGCTGGTTCAAGGTCTGTTCTCGCTCATCATGACCGCCGCCTAAGCCTGCACCACGCTGACGGCCGACAGCGTCGATCTCATCAATGAAAACGATACAGGGAGCGCTCTTTTTAGCCTGTTCAAACAAATCTCGGACACGGGAAGCGCCTACGCCGACAAACATTTCTACGAAATCTGAACCGGAAATACTGAAAAACGGTACGCCAGCTTCACCAGCGACAGCCTTGGCCAGAAGTGTCTTGCCTGTACCAGGCGGCCCGTAGAGTAAAACACCTTTCGGTATTTTGGCACCGAGATCATTATATTTCTTCGGATGCTTCAGGAACTCGACAACTTCTTCCAGTTCCTGCTTCGCTTCATCAGCACCGGCGACATCTTTAAAAGTAATCTTAATATTGTCTTCGTCATAACGACGGGCACGGCTTTTGCCGAAATTCATAACCCGGCCTCCGCCCCCCTGGCTTTGCTGCATAAGCATAAACCAAATACCGACGATCAAAAGCATCGGCAAAAGCGAGCTTAAGATAGTCGTCCACCAAGGCGGCTGCGGCGGCAGCTCGGCTTTAATTTCAATATCACGGGCACGTAAAGTCGGGATCAGGCTGTCATCATTGGGAGCCACAGTTGAGAAATCTTTACCATCTTTCAGCTTACCGCTGATGACATTATCAACTATCGTTACCTGTTTGACCTCATCTTGCTGCACGTGCTTCATAAACGCACTATAAGTGATGTCTGTTTTGCTGACCGTGCTGGCCGAATAATAATCGATCATCCAGATTGCCACGATGATAATCAGCAAATAGAACGTCACGTTCTTAAAAAATCTATTCAAGGAATTGCTCCTCCTTCCACTGCGATCGTCTACCAAATTACAGTAACGTCATTTTTTTATTATAATATAGATGCGGAAATTCTACAACCATTAGTCGATAAAATCATGTACGCGCATAAACACAAGGCTTTAAAACACCGATATAAGGTAAGTTACGATAGTTACCGGCGTAATCCAATCCATAGCCTACAGCAAACTCGTCAGGAATACAGAAGCCTACATAATCCGCACTTTTACCATTGACGCGCCTGTCGGCCTTATCGCACATTACCGCTGTTTTGATAGAAGCCGGCTTGTGCTGCTGCAGCATACAGCAAACAGCTTCAAGGGTCAGCCCTGTGTCAATGATGTCATCGACCAGGATCACATGCCGTCCCGCCAGTTCCTCAGCCACATCAAGCTTAACGCTGACATTACCGCAACTATTAGTGCTGTTGCCATAAGAAGACGCGACCATAAAATCGATCTTAACAGGCATATCCATTGCCAAAGTCAGATCAGTAGCAAAATAAGCGGCGCCTTTTAAAAGTGCTATTACTACTACTTCTTTGCCTGCATAATCTTGTTTCAGCTGGGCTCCCAATTCCCGAACCCGCGCTTTTATTTCTTCCTCTGTCAGTAAGATTTTACCAATATCTTCATGCATATCCACTACTTGTCATCTCCCAGACTGAAATATTTAATATCCAACGTCAGCCATGCTTCGCAGCCCTGCTCCTGTTCATGCCAGCCTGCAGCTTTCCCTCCCACCAGCCATAGGACCTGTTTACCGCAGGTTACTAAAAGCTGACTTTTTCTCTGTTCCGGAGGTACTTTAATGTCGTTAAAATACTTTTTTAATTTTTTACTTCCCAAAGACCCGGCCGGAAAAAATATGTCGCCGTCCTGCCTCTGCCTCACTTCCAGCTGCCTGTCCTGCAGCAAATGCCAGGGATATATTGCTGCATGCCACAAGGGACTTGCTGATCCCTTAAAGTAACCCAAACTTAAAATACCGTTTGGGAGCTCAACTTGCAGCCTGCCAGCTTTCTGCAGCTCAGCCAAATCAAAAACATAATTCTGCGCTGCTATCGCTGACGGTGTTTCAGCTGCAGCAACTGTAAGCTTGCCATAGCTGTATACAGCACAGGTCCCGCCAGGCAGCATAAGCCTTTTATTGCTGCTGCCTTTATGCACCAAGCCGATCACCTGCTGCGTCTGCTGAAAGGTAAGCAGACCTGCAGCTCCAAGCTTTTTCCACATCATCCTGATGATACGCGAACACAGCGCGGCAGGCAGCGAAAGCAGCCAGGCTGTATCACAGCTGCAGGAATGATCGTCCTGCAGCACATACTGCAAAAACTTCTCTTCTGCCAGTTCATTCAAACAATCAGCATCCTCAGCAATCAACGTCGCAGTCTGTGCTAAAGCCTGTTTGATATTAGGATTGAATTCCCGTTCCAGCAAAGGCAGCAATATATGCCGCACTTTATTCCGCGTATAGTACAAATCCATATTACTGCTGTCAGTACGATAATCCAAGCTACGCATTGCGCAATATGCTTCCAGCATCCGACGGCTCACCTGCAAAAAGGGCCGTACGATACTGTTATTGTGACAGCGCATTCCCCCAAGCCCTTCCGCACCGCTGCCTCGCAGCAAATGCAGCAGCAGGGTTTCTGCCTGATCGTCACGGTGGTGTGCTGTCACAATATACTCAGACTTGTGTTTACTGAGAATCTCAAATAAAACAGTATAGCGTAATTTACGAGCCGCGTCCTCTACAGAAAGTTTACTCTCCGCAGCAAATTTTTTAGCGTCAACACGCAGAACTTCACAGGCAACCTGACGCATCCGGCAGAATTCCACAACAAAATCAGCATCAGCCAAAGCTTCGCTGCCACGCAAACCATGCTCTACATGACAAACTACCAGCTGATACTTCCGTTTTTCCTGCAGCAGCAGCAGTGCATCAGCCAAAGCAATTGAATCGGCCCCACCGCTGCAGGCAACAATTATTTTACTGCCGACCGGCAGATGTTCCTCTACCTGATCGAGAATTTCAGTAATTTGCCTGTGTTCTTTCATCGTTTCACCTTATTATCCTACAACCCAAATAAAAAAGGCACCTCTGCTGGAAGTGCCTTTTTAGACATTATCTGTCGCGGCTGGCGCCACGGCCGCCGCGCTTAGACTCCGTATTGCGTTTCAGATCTAATAATCTGTCATCGCTGTCTTTTAAAAAGCGCGATAATTTATCTTCAAAGGAAACAGGAGGTGCCACTTTAGGTGCACGACGTTCCTGACTTACCGGACGCTGCGGTTTCGGAGGTGCCGGAGGCGGCGGTGTCAGCTGCTTAATGGACAGACCTATCTTACCGCGTTCGTCAATAGACAACACTTTGACCTTGACCTTATCTTTTTCCTTTAAAAAATCATGTACATCTTTTACATATACATTGGAGACTTCGGAAATATGTATAAGACCAACTTTTCCTTCAGGCAATTGCACAAACGCTCCAAAATTTGTGATACCAGTAACTTCACCTTCAACGATTGCACCAACTTCGAGTGACATAAAGCGGATAATCCCCCTTAAAAAATCTTTATACAGTAAGTATTATACCCTTCTTTTAAAATCAGTGTCAACTGCATTGTACAAATATATGAAAAAAGATAAAAAATAACAGCTGTACGCCAGTAAAATCGACTGTACAGCTGTTATTTTTTCTTTTCCTCAGCTTCTGTTTCCTGTTTTTGCTGCTTTTCCTGTTCATCAACTATAAACAGCGGTACTTCGTTCTTGCCAACCATATTATGGTCTTCACGCGCCAGTTTTTCAATATATTTCAAATCGTCCAAACGTTTGCGTTCAGCTTCAAGCTCAGCCTGAACTTTTTTTAATTCGTCGACACGCTGCTGAGTGGCTGACATTTCCTTATTGATCTGGTAGATCTTGTACTCCTGCCTGCCCAATACGCCCAAGCAGATGATCAGTAAAATAATCAGGACCCATAAAAAGTCATTAGAGCTGCGGCGTTTTTTTCTGCGCATCTCAGCCATTTTGAGCTCCTTCCTGTTAATTAATCAGACAAAAATACCGGGCTGTTTGGCCCGGCATTCTTGAAATCCAATATTATTTTTTGTGTTTTTTTGCAGGAGCAGCGTTAACAGCGTCTTTGAAAGCTTTACCAGCTTTGAAAGCGGGAACGGTTGCTGCCGGAATTTTGATGGGTTCGTTAGTACGAGGATTTTTACCGGTACGAGCGTTACGAGTACGAGCTTCAAAAGTACCGAAACCAATCAGTTGTACTTTGCCCTTTTTAGCAACTTCACCTTTTACGGTTTCGAGTAAAGCAGCTACTGCTTTCTCTACATCTTTTTTGGTGAGGCCAGCTTTTTCTGCTACTGCAGCAATAAGTTCAGTTTTGTTCACAATAAATCCCCCTTAAATTTTGTATGCGCCAGTTTAGGCGAAAACCGCTTAAACACAACGACTAAGGTTATTCACTAAAACTCTAATTCGCTATCAAAAGCAATATTCCTGCTAACATTTCATCTTTTTTTTATTTTTTTCTTAATTTTTGTGTAAAAAACGCCTTTTTTTAATTATTTTTCTCAAAATCCTTTGCCAACTCCCAAAAAGCGTCTAATTCAGCCAATGAAAAGTCCTGCCATGTTTTCTTTGAAACCTGTACTTTTTTCTCTACATAACCGAATCTTTTTATGAAACGGTTATTCGCAGCATTCAAAGCTGTTTCCGGTTCCAATCCGATATGTCTGGCATAACCGGACAAAATAAAAAGCAAATCTCCCAGCTCATGCTCCATTTCCTTCAGGCTGCCTCCGGCTACTGCCTCTTCAAGTTCGTGCAGTTCTTCCAGAACCTTCTCCCAGACGCCTGCGGTATCCGGCCAGTCAAAACCTACTTTGGAAGCCTTGCTGTGCAGCTTGTAAGCACGCATCAGCGCCGGCAGTCCCGGAGAAATTCCATCAAGAACATGCGTCCGTTCCTTTTTTTCTTCCAATTTAATGGCTTCCCAGTTTTTTATTACTTCATCACTGCCTGAAACTTTACGTGAACCAAATACATGCGGGTGCCTGCGGGTAAGCTTCTCAGTCACTCCATCAATAACATCCTGCAAAGAGAACAGGTTTGCGTCAGCTGCCATATGCGCATGGAAAACAACCTGCATCAGAATATCGCCAAGTTCTTCTTTCATACCTTTAAAATCGTGATTATCAACAGCTTCTAAAAATTCATAGACTTCTTCGATCATATTACGGCGAATACTGCTGTGCGTTTGTTCGCGATCCCAGGGACAGCCGCCTGGCTCACGCAGCTTACGCATAACTTCTGTCAGCGGAAGCAGTTCAGCATCATAGCGGAAATCCTCGATATCACAGTAAAAATCATCATCGTCATCAAAACACAGCGTTTTTTCTTCCTGCAAAGCATTGACATGCTGCACAACAGTCTGCTCCTGTGCCGGAATAAAGACACTGGTAAGATGATCGATATGCGGCTGCCGGTCCAGCTCATAGAGCTTCAGCGGCAGACATTCTTCATCAGGCAGGCCTAAATTACGTAAAAAGTACAGCTGCGCTTCATCAGCGAGTACTTCCATCAAATTGATTTTCACATCCGACGCCACCAGCTGACTATAGACCTGCGTGATCATCAGCGGATATTTACCCGCATCTGCCAGCGCATCAAAATCATGGGCATCAACAATACGCAACCCGGCAATAGGATCAATACCTAAATCGACATATGCAAGATCCAAAAAGCTCATCGCCGGTAAAATTTTCAGAGGCACTCCGGCCGCTGCAGCCTGTTCCCTCAGCAGCACCACAGTTCGTTCGGCAACCAAAGGACTGCCTGGAACAGCATAAACTACCTCCTGCTCTTTCGCATCCTGTAAAATGGAAGCAACAATTTTTTGATAGACGTCTTCAAAAGACGCTTCCTGTTCATAAACAGCGTCGCAGGACGTAAATTTTATACCAGACCGCTCAAGTTCCTTTACAGTTGGGTGTACAGCCGTACGCAGAATAACCTTGCCGCCGCTTTTCAGCACTGCCATTGTTTCCAGCGACAAATGCCCGGCGCTGCCAGGCCCCAATCCTACAACAGTAATTCCTTTTTCCATCTTACCATCCCTTTACTTGAATCTGGAACCTATCACAGGCAGTTTCTGCAATTCTTTCCTGCCGATCGTTCCGCTTGCTATCAAAGTCAATAGATAAACGATGCCAGCTGCAAAAATCGTTACCGCCGTCGCAAAAGTATTGCCCCAATAAACTATTAAATAATTGTATAAAAGCATACTGACTGCTGCCATCAAAACTGCCGCCAGTAATATTTTCCCCAAAGCATACACTTTAAAAGTGATGCCGCTGCGAATCAAAAAGAAGATGTTTAGAGCGGCTGCCAAGCCAAAATTAATGTTAGAGGCCCAGGCGGCACCGACAATATTGCATGGCAGCGCCGTAAGATACCAAACAGCAGCAGCTTTGACCAACGCGCTGAGCAGCATATTCCACATAGGAATAATAGTCTGTCCCATTCCCTGCAGCATACCTGTGGTTATCTGGTGGATACCAAGCAGGCAAATAGAGGGAGCAAGGTTTCTGATTGCCTCGCCCGCAAGAGGCGTGCCATACAGTAATTTTGAAATAGGCTGAGCCAAAGCCCACATTCCTGCAGCGGCAGGAAAAGTCAGTAAACAGCATAATTTCATGGCCATATTTGTTTTCTGGTCGATACTGTTCCTATCGCCCAGAGTAAATGCTTCTGAAACAGCAGGCACCAGGCTTGCTGTAAGGGAAAGCGTCGGAATAGTAGCCATCATGACCAAAGGCATACCCATCCCTGTAAGGTAACCGAACAGGGTCGTAGCCTCTTCGACCGAAAAACCTGATTCCACTAAGCGATTAGGCACCAGCAGCATGTCAATACTGCTCGTCACAGGCACCATAATATTAGCGCAGGAAACAGGCAGCGCCAGCAATACCAGCCGTTTGGCTATCTTCCTGATACTTTCGGGTTCTTCAGTGATCTGCCTGCTGATTTCCTGCTGCCAGCGCAATTTGTTCTTCAGATAAAAAAAGCTCAGTACGATAAGTCCGGTAATAGAACCCGGCACAGCACCGAAAGCAGCCCCGGCCGCCGCATATTCCAATCCGTACGGAAGCAGATAATAGGCCAGTACGACCATCGTCACAACACGTACAAACTGCTCCAGAATCTGTGAGACCGCAGGCGGAGTCATCATTTGATACCCCTGAAAATAACCACGGAAGCTGGCCAGGATCGTAGCAAAAAACACCGCCGGAGTCAAGGCTACCAATCCATAATAAGCCCGCGGATCGCGTACCAGTCCGCTATCGACCAGCCAGCCGGCCGCACAATATAGCCCGGCAGCAAACACGAGCCCCGTTGCGGCCATCAGCCCCAGCGAGACCCTGAATACCCTGCCGGCGCTGGCAAAATCTCCTTTTGCCACTTTTTCGGCTACAATGATCGAAATCGCAATCGGGATACCGGCCGAAGATACGGACAGCATCAAAAGATAAACGGGATATGCCATTTGATAAAGCCCGATACCTTCGCCGCCAAGCAGTCTGGATAACAGTATTCTGTTGACCGAGCCAATGATCTTGACCATCAGCCCAGCCAGCGTCAATATCATGGCGCCACGTAAAAACTTATCCTTGGTCATACCCTCGTCCTTCCCTTGATTTCTTCATTTAATTAATTATAATCAACTTTATTGTCTCTGTATAGCTTAATCAAAAGCCAGCCGCGGCAGATTTTTTTCCAGCCAGGTCAAACTGTCAGTTTTTAATTTGACTGTGCGGAAAATAAGCTGGGCCTGCGCGCCGCTTTTGAAATTCATATATTGCTGCTGCTCACTGATAAGCTGCATCAGGGCATTCGGATCGATAGCAGCATTTTCAGCAAAGGTAATACGCAGCTCGCCCGGTTTGACACTGATACCGCGAATATGCAGCAGCCGGCACAAAGCCCGCAGACAGGCCACACGCCATAAAACTTCCACCTCTTCCGGAGGTTCTCCAAACCGGTCGATAATTTCGTCAAGCAGATCGTCTTTTTCTCCATAGTCCAAGCCGGCAAAGCGTCTGTAAAGCTCAAGCTTGTAACGAGGGTCAGCTATATAGTCATCGGGAATATATCCGTCAACGCTGATCTCAAGAACCGGATCCGGTTCAGGGATACCGTCTTCAACGCCATCCTTCAGCTTACGGATCGTACGCTCCAGCATATCGCAATAGGCAGCAAAACCCACACCTGCAATATGTCCATGCTGCTGCGCCCCCAGCAGATTACCGGCACCACGGATCTCCAGATCACGCATCGCGATCTTAAACCCGGCGCCCAGCTCTGTAAAATCACGAATCGCCTGCAAACGTTTTTCTGCGACCTCGCTCAAAGCACGATTACGTTTATAGACGAAATAGGCATAAGCCAGACGAGAGGAGCGCCCTACCCGGCCGCGCATCTGATACAGCTGCGACAAGCCAAAATTTTCGGCTCCGTCGATAATAATAGTATTGGCCAAGGGCACATCCAAACCATTTTCGATGATCGAAGTCGACAGCAACACATCACAGCTGCCTTCATAAAAAGCAATCATTGCATCTTCCAGCATATCCTCTGACATCTGACCGTGAGCGATCCTGATATTGATCCCCGGCACCAGACTGCGCAGATCGGCAGCAATATTTTCGAGACCAAGAACCCTGTTATGCACATAATAAATCCTGCCGCCGCGGCGCATTTCACGTTCCAGCGCTTCTTTGATCATTCCAGGATTATATTCGGCCACATAAGTTTCTACCGGCAGCCGTTCCTCCGGCGGTGATTCGATCACACTCATATCGCGTCCGTTGACAAGCGCCAAATGTAAAGTACGCGGAATCGGCGTCGCCGACAAGGTCAACACATCAACGCCTGTTTTCCAACGTTTGATTTTTTCTTTCTGAGCCACACCAAAACGCTGTTCTTCGTCGATGACAAGTAATCCCAGATCGGGGAACAGCACATCCTGCTGTAACAAACGGTGTGTCCCAATCAGAACGTCCACCTGACCATTTTCCAGATCATTCAGGATTCGTTTTTGTTCCCTGGGAGTGCAGAAGCGGCTTACCATCTCTACTTTGACCCCAAAAGGCTGCATTCGTTCTTTGAAGGTCATAAAATGCTGCTGCGCCAAAACAGTCGTCGGCACCATTACTGCTACCTGTTTACCATCCATAACTGCCTTAAAAGCAGCGCGGATAGCAACTTCTGTTTTACCATAACCGACATCACCGCACAACAATCTGTCCATCGGCTCAGGTTTTTCCATATCAGCCTTGATCTCTGCGATCGCTTTAAGCTGATCCGGAGTTTCTTCATAAGGGAAGCGCTCTTCAAAGTCACGCTGCCATTCGGTATCCTCAGCGAAAGCATGACCAGGGACGATCTTCCGCTGCGCGTATAATCGCAGCAGTTCTTCAGCCAGCTCGGTAATCGCGGCACGGGCTTTACTCTGCACACGTTTCCAGTCGGCTCCGCCCATTTTAGAAAGCCTTGGAGCCTGCCCTTCGTTACCGACATATTTATGCAGCATACCAACCTGTTCCACGGGGACATACAGTTTGTCGTCACCGGCATACGCCAGCAGCAGATAATCACGATGCACGCCGTCAACAAGGACATTCTCCACGCCGATATAACGTCCAATACCGTGAACTGAATGGACTACATAATCTCCAGCCTTGATTTCCGAGAAATACTGCAGCTGAGCACCGCTGTTTTTGGTATGCAGCCGTCTTTTTTTCTGCATACCAAAAATATCATTTTCTGTCAGCAGCAGCCAGTTTTCATTCCAGAACCGAAACCCTGCCGTCAGCTCGCCGCTGATGACAGTGATGCGTCCCGGTCTAAGCAGTGCGCCCTCTTTTACAAAAGCAGCGTTTAAATTACGGCTTTGCAGACTGTCAGCAAGCCCGCGCGCTTTAATATCGCTGCTCATCATCACCACAGGCACCTGCCCGTCAGCCAGCCAGCCCTGCAGATCGCCTGTCAGCAATTCCAGATTTCTATTATACGGCGCTACAGACCGCACAGGCACATTGATATCCTTAAACAGCTGCAAACGGCTGTGTCCCAGCGCTGCTACGACCCAGGCTCTTTTCTGAGCGCAAAAACCTTCCAGCTCGGCAGGCGACCATAATTCATCGGCATAACCAGAACTTTCAATGTACAGTTTCTGTAAAATTTCAAATAAACGTGACGGCTCATCTACTACCAAGCGCGTCGAAGCAGCTAAATAATCAAGTACCGAAGCTGAAAAATCTTCGCCGGACTCAATTTGCAGCGGCACGATTTTAACAGCACTCAAAGATTCAATACTGCGCTGATTATCCAGGTCAAAACTGCGCATCGCATCAATAGTATCATCAAACCATTCGATCCTGGCAGGATACTGACTATTGATCGGGAAAATATCAAGAATATCACCGCGCAGACAAAACTGACCGATGGCATCTACCTGAGTAGTACGCTCGTATCCCAGTTCGATCAGACGTTCCAGCAGCTCCTGTTGCTCAAGCTGCTGCCCCAATGTTACGACAACACCGCTTCCCAAAACCTTCTGCGGTATCGGCAGCTTCTGCAGCAATGCTTCCGCAGTCACAAAAACGATACCCCGTTCTTCCCCCTGCAAGATACGCATCGCCGCCACGCGCCCAGCCTGAATCTCACGATTCCGCGAATCAGCCTGCACCAGCGGCAGATCGACAGGATACAATTCCTGCATCAGCAAATCCGAATAAAAACAATTCAAAGTCCTGCGGTATTCACGAATATCGTCCCTGCCGCTAAGCAGAAACACTAAAGAGCCCTGTTCCGGCAAAAGCCGGTCCAGAGCTGCCAAAAATACTGTTTTTGCGGCTCCGCTGAGACCAGTCAGCGAACACCCCTGACCCTGCTGCCACAACCCGGCAGCGGTACGGGCTTCCGTTATTTCACCAATAGCGTCCAATAATTGCAATTTCATCAGTTTACCCTTGAAAACAAAAGGGTTCTAGCCTGAGCTAAAACCCTTGAAGATTGTAAAACTTACAGTTTAACGGCAAAATCTTTGCGGTCAAAGCTGTGTACTGCGTCAACAAAACGTACTGTACCGGTTTTATAACGCATGGAAACAGTATGTGTACGTACACCGCCGCCGAAATAACGCAGACCGCTGAGCAAATTGCTTTCGGTGATAGCCGTCGCAGTGAACATGCAGTCGTCGCCTTTGACCATATCGTCCAAGCTCAAAACCTGCTGGCAATCGCAGATGCCCATTTCCAGGCAGCGTTTGACCTGTTCATCATCTTCAGGGCACAACCGTGCCTGCATATCACCGCCGAGACATTTGATAGCGGCAGCAGCCAGTACGCCTTCAGGAGCACCGCCCTTACCGATATACATATGCACGCCGGTACCTTCAATGCCGGCATTGACGATCGGGTTAACGTCGCCGTCAGTAATCAACTGAATACGTGCTCCGGCACGGCGAATCTCATCCATAATACCATAGTGACGTTCACGGTCCAGCAATACGACGGTCAGGTCAGAAACCTTACGTTCTAAGGCTTTAGCCACACGTTCCAGGTTTTCACTGACCGGCGCATCAATATCGATGCAGCCTTTAGCTCGAGGACCAACAGCAATCTTATCCATATACATGTCAGGAGCATGCAGCAGGCAGCCTTTCGGTGCGATGGCAATAACCGCGATTGCGCCAGGCTGACCTTTAGCTACCAGATTCGTACCTTCAACAGGGTCAACGGCAATATCGACTTCGGCACCGCCGCCGCCGACTTTCTCACCGATATACAGCATCGGCGCTTCATCCATCTCACCTTCACCGATAACTACTGTACCGCTGATATTTACCGTATCGAATGCCTTGCGCATAGCATCGACCGCCAGCTGATCGGCACCGTTTTTATCACCACGTCCTACACTGCGGCCGCAGGCAATTGCTGCAGCTTCGGTAACACGTACGAACTCCATGGATAATTCTCTGTTCATTCCTCAACCATCTCCTTTATTGATACGATCATATAAAATCATATTAATTATATCACTTTCTGCCGTAACTTGCAGAGTAAAATAAAAATTACTTTATTTTAAGTTAAATTTATCAACTTATCTTAAGCATCAGCAATTCAAACACAATCTGCAGCGGCAGCACAAAAGCGATATACAGCAGCAACAAGCTAAATGCTACAGTTGCCAGCGACCGTTTAAAATCTATCAGGTAAACCACCTGTAAGGCTCTGATCAGCAGGTACAGCATCCACAGCTTCGCTGTAATACAGGCCCCCACTACTACCAGCATCCCCGGCAGGCCCAGTTTTGTCCCCAGCAAAGCTACCGGAGTCATGACCAGAAACGGTAAAGTCGTATAACCCAGCAGACAGATCAATCCCACAGCATCACCGGCCATGGCTCCTAAAGTTTCCAAAATCCCGTGCAGCAAAAAACCATACATCGACAAAACTACGCCGGCAATGGAAACAGCGGCCGCAATAACAGCAAACCGTACCGACAGCGCCTGATCTAAAAACAACTGATTTGTTACAACGCCGCTGAACAGACCCACGCTTAAGGCAAAATACCACAAGCTGCGCCACATGCAGCGCTCCTGTACCAACAAACGCATGCCATCTCTGGTTTCAAACAAAACGTCAAAGGTTTTACGCCTCATAAGGCATCACCTCGCCGCCTGCGGTGAAGACATTCCAGCCGCGTCTTTTTGCAGCAGCATTTCCAATTGCCCCAGCATCATTTTAGATAACTGGGCACTGAAAAATACTTCCCAGGGTTTTTGACGCTTGTTTTCTTTAATTTCCGGTATTCCATCTACTCCGATGGCTTTACCTGCTGCCTCCAAAGCGTCATAATAATTGCCAAGTTCATCGACAAGCCCGACTGCCTGAGCCTGCTGACCGGTATAAACACGTCCGTCCGCCAAAGCTTTTACTTTAGCGATATCCATTTTACGCCCTTCAGCGATCACGGCGACAAAATTCTCAAACATCTGATTGACCATATTTTGTAATATCTGCTGTTCTTCCGGAGTCATCGGTCTGTCAGCGGACATAATATCCTTGTACTGACCGCTTTTGATTTTAGTAGTATAGATACCGATTTTTTTGAAAAGTTCCTGCGTATTCATATAGGGCATATAGACCCCGATACTGCCTGTCAAAGTAGACGGATTGGCATAAATGGTATCGCTGTAAGCAGCCAGCCAATAAGCTGCCGAAGCAGCACTGTCGCCCATCGAAGTAATGATCGGTTTATCAGTAGTTTCTTTAAAACGTTTCAGTTCACGGCCAACTTCTTCTGCTGCGGTAACACTGCCGCCTGGGGAATTGATACGCAGCACCAGTGCTTTTACACTGCTGTCGGCAGCCGCCTCACGGATCTCACGCATCAGACGGCCTGAAGAAGCGCCCGTAGTTTCACCCCAGATATTCTCGCCCGGTTCACCGCTGACGATAGTCCCTTCGATATTGATGACTGCTACCCTGTCTGCCGGGGCAGCAATAACCTTTTCATCATTATTTTTACCTGAAAGCAGCGACACTACAAAAGACAGGACAGCGATCAATAAAATCGCACTGATAAAAATTTTTTTCAGCATACTTTCTACTCCTTTTACAAAAAAAGCAGACTGACTCGCAGTCTGCTTTTGGGTTTTTCTTCAGAGTCTTATTTTTGTTCCCGCAAAGCAGCGGCAATGAACTCTCTAAATAATGGGTGCGGATTAGTGGGGCGGGATTTAAACTCCGGATGGAACTGTGCACCCAGGAACCAGGGATGTCTGTCCTCCGGGATCTCAACGATCTCAACCAGACGTCCGTTAGGCAAAGTGCCGCCGATTCTCAGACCGCCGTCAACTATCTGCTCACGCAAAGCGTTGTTTACTTCATAACGATGACGATGACGTTCGTAAACAAGTTCTTCCTTGTAAGCCTTCTCAGTCAAAGTACCGGGATAAACTTTACAAGGATAAAGACCTAAACGCATCGTACCGCCTTTATCTTCTACACTTACCTGTTCCGGCATAAGATCAATGACAGGATACTTACAGTCAGCTACAAATTCGGCACTGTTAGCATTTTCCAAACCGCAGACATTACGAGCATATTCGATAACAGCACACTGCATACCCAGACAGATACCAAAGAACGGGACCTTGTTCTCACGGGCATACTGCACAGCTTTGATTTTTCCTTCTATGCCACGGTCGCCAAAACCACCAGGCACCAAAATACCATCTACACCTTCCATAATTTTCTGCATATCAGTTTCAGGCGCTTCGATATTCTCGGCGTTTACCCATTTTATTTTCAGTTCGCTTTCATTAGCAACAGCGGCATGTTTCAATGCTTCTGTAATACTGATGTAAGCATCCTGTAATTCAACATATTTACCAACTACGGCAATCGTTACTTTGCGGTCATAATGCTTCAGTATACGCTCTACCATTTCATGCCAGTAAGTCATATCTTTTGGTTTATCAGGCATATCCAATTTTTTGAGCACGATGGAATCCATACCCTGTTCTTCCATCAGCATCGGAACCTGGTAAATACTTGCCGCGGTCAGATTCTGAATTACAGCTTCCGGATCAACGTCGCAGAACATAGCCATTTTTTCGCACATATCTTTGGAAATAGGACGTTCACTGCGGCAGACAATGATATCCGGGGAAATGCCGATGCTGCGCAGCTCTTTAACGCTGTGCTGGGTCGGCTTGGTTTTGAGCTCACCTGCAGCAGCTATATAAGGAACAAGTGTTACATGGATATACAAGACGTCGTTACGGTCAACTTCTTTTTTTACCTGACGGATAGCTTCAAGGAACGGCAAGCTTTCAATATCGCCGACGGTACCGCCGATCTCTGTAATAACAAAATCAGCATTATCATCACGGCCAACGCGGTAAACGCGCTCTTTGATTTCATTAGTAATGTGAGGGATTACCTGCACTGTACGTCCCAGATAATCGCCCCGGCGTTCTTTATTGATAACGGACAAATAGATCTTGCCCGCGGTCACATTGGAACTCTTTGACAAATTAATATCAATAAAGCGCTCATAATGACCCAGATCAAGGTCGGTCTCAGCACCGTCATCGGTGACAAAAACTTCGCCGTGCTGATAAGGGCTCATTGTCCCCGGATCAACATTGATATAAGGATCAAATTTCTGGATCGTTACCTTATAGCCGCGGCTTTTCAGCAAACGTCCAAGCGAAGCCGCTGTGATCCCTTTCCCCAGCGAAGAAACTACACCGCCTGTTACAAAAATATATTTCGTCATGATTGTCCTCCCGTTCCTCATAAAATGGCTTTTTATCTCCAAAAATTACATTCTTTCCGGTGCCGATACGCCCAAAATATTCAAAGCATGTTTAATAGTATGGCGGGTCGCCTGTACCAGCTTGATCCGTGCCTGCTGCACTTCCGGGTCCACACCCAGGATACGGCACTGATTATAGAAGGAATGGAACAGTCCGGCCAGATCGTGCACATAATGCGCCACACGGTGTACCGCGCGTTCTTTAGCCGCAAGCTCCAGCATTTCCTGATATTCGCCCAGTTTTTTGATCAGTTCCAGCTCTGTCGCATCTGTCAGCAGATTATAATCGGCAGCAGCCGCTTCAACAACATTCTCCTCAGCCAGCTGACGCATGATACTGCAAATGCGGGCATGTGCATATTGAATATAATACACAGGATTTTCATTAGATTTTTCAGTAGCCAGGGTCAGATCAAAATCCAGCTGGCTGTCGATCGAACGCATAGCAAAAAAGAATCTGGCAGCATCAGTACCGACTTCTTCGATCAGCTCGTTCAAAGTGACGCTCTGACCCGTACGCTTCGACATCTTGACCAGCTCACCGTTGCGGTACAGACTGACCATCTGCAGGATCAAAACTTCCAGCTGCTCGGGATCATACCCTAAAGCGCCTACAGCTGCCTTCATTCTGGCGATATACCCATGGTGATCAGCGCCCCACAGGTTGATGACACGGTCAAAGCCGCGGCTGAATTTATTCCAGTGATAAGCAATATCAGCAGCCAAATAAGTAGGCACACCGTTATCACGGATCACGACGCGGTCCTTATCATCACCGTAAGCAGTAGCTTTCAGCCACAATGCTCCGTCTTTTTCATACATATAGCCGCGTTCCGTCAAAAGTTCGCAGGCTTCGTTGATCTTATCTGCATCATGCAGTGTCTGCTCGCTGAACCAGACATCAAATGTGACGTTAAAGGCTTCCAAATCTTCCTTTAGAGCAGCAAGCTTTTCTTTTAAGGCAATCGTACGGAATTCGTGCAAACGTTCCTGCTCATCCATATGCAGGAATTTATCGCCGTAGATCTTGACGATGCGTTTGGCAGTTTCCACAATGTCGTAACCATGATAACCGTTTTCCGGGAACTCCACATCCACACCAAGCTCTTCCAGATAACGGGCATTGACCGAAGCAGCCAGATTATTGATTTGATTGCCGGCATCATTGATATAGTATTCACGGGTAACATCATAGCCTGCCGCTTTCAGAAGATTGGCAAGTGAACTGCCTACCGCAGCACCACGGCCATGGCCGACATGCAGCGGTCCGGTAGGATTGGCGCTCACATATTCCAATTGGATCTTTTCGCCGCCTCTGGCAGGCAGATTGCCGTAATCAGCACCTGATGCTACGATACTTGCCAAAAGTTCGGCTGTCCAATTTTGTTTCAGATAAAAATTAATAAACCCCGGTCCCGCGATCTCAGCCTTTGCAACATAAGGGCAGTCCAGATTGTCGATCACAGCCTGAGCCACTAAACGCGGATTACATTTTAAGCCGCGGGCTGACTGCATGGCAAAATTGGTGGCAAAATCACCAAATTCCTTTTGCGGCGGCACCTCTAATAATACCTCCGGCAAGTCTCCCTCTTTGATCGTACCGGCGGCAATCGCTTTAACCGCGGCAGCTTTAATGGCAGCAGCCAGTGCTTCCTTCATATTCACGCTTGACATCCTCCTCGATTTCCATCTTCAGCTTAAATCTGCTGCGTGTCTGTCCTTCCAGTTCTAAAACATATTCCAAATCGATATGCCAGACTTTGTCGCGGCAGTAAACATATAAATACTCTGTCGTCAGCCGCATCGGCAAAGCCAGATATGGAGTCCGGTACATACTTTCACTGACCAGACCTCCGGCAAATTCCTGCCTGCAATCCACCGTGCCGCTGGATTTAGTTGCCCGGGCGTCGCATTATCAGCCCGGTTTTATCAGCCAGGTTCGCGCAC
>ENA-UEQY01000383-UEQY01000383.1-human-gut-metagenome-genome-assembly--contig:-NODE-383-length-26639-cov-6.442211_pt1 | contig 26639 bp, 19 predicted proteins | sample MGYA00242949_ERZ507949 | MGnify/ENA primary metagenome ERZ507949 (study PRJEB26167, sample SAMN06115403) | human gut metagenome | host: Homo sapiens | place: China:Jiangsu | collected 2016-07-06... | reverse complement strand
AAAGAAAAGAAGAGCCGTATCAAACTCTGTTTCGAGTAATGATACGGCTCTTTCAGATTCTGTAATTACAATCCGCAACTTTTACCCTCCCCTTAGGAACCACCGTCAAACCTCCTCAACCTGTATTCTGAAAAATAAAAAAGTCAACCATTAGGCCACCAAGAGATTTATGTTCCGTTATCAGGTGTAGCTTTTTCACCCTCCTCCCCTGCCGTGTCCCGTAGCATTGCGGGGTGTTTTGTACGCAAAATATAGGGGAGGTGGCACGTAGTGACGGAGGGGTTAAACCATACAATGTTACCCAACTATCTCTTCACACCCTTAACGACTGTGATTTCATGTTTCCCGACGACCCGAATAAAATACGTTCCCGGAGCCCACGCCGAAGCATCTACGGTCACAAGACGAGCTTGCGAATCGACATGCTGTCGATACACCTCCCGACCGCCTTCGTCCAACACGGAAATACTTCGGGTATTCTCAGGAACACGTACAATAAATTCGGAGTTGAAAACAGACGGATAAATAGAAGCCTTCTCTTCCGTAACTTTCTCTACCGAACTAACTCCGTTCACATTTTGAGTGACTTTGATGTCATAAGTCGAAATACTATCCGAGACCGTGAGCGTAGCGACACGTTCCTCAATACCGTCCGGCAAACGATCATAGGAAATTTGCAAGGTGTCCAATGTCAAGCCATTCGGCTTACCCACGACCCGACACCACTCGGCATCACTCCGAATAGGAGTTTCATAACCGTATATCGAATAGAAAGGATATTTAACCGTACCGGCAGCTTTACCCACCACCAGCGGTTCACGGTCTACCGGCATAGGCGACATAACCGAATGAACGATCGAAGGCATAATCATATAAGAAGTATGATTCGCTCCTGCGGGGAAATAAGTGCTCACGTCTCGCCACTCTCCATCTTTCAACATATAAGCCGTGTTACCGTGATCCCGGAAATCGGCCATAGCGAACGACACATCTACACTGTCGTTCTTCTCGGGAATACCGTCCACTACAATGAAAAACTCGTCGTCGATCACCGTCGGGTCAAATTCAAATTCCGTAGCGGTCAATGAACTGCCCGAAGGGGTTTCCAATTCGAATACCCTCCACCACATCGAGTCGAGTTTCTTGCCCGGCAATCCGTTCTCGCTGGTATACAGATGCACGCCCACATCGGCAATCTGGTCGGTTATACTCGCAGCCGAAGCACTCACAAAATAAACATAGGCTCCGAATACCAATATCGGACGGGACGGTTTGGAAAACTTCTCGGCATAAGCAGTAATATTCAATTTATTCGTCCCGGGGAAAGTTCCTCTATCTTCCAAATCGAACGTCGCAGCCCTATCTCCCGGCTCTAAATTCGTAATTAGCCCACTGTACTCGACCGACACCTCTACGGTATCGTTCGATTCGCCATGTTCGTTCTCCACACGCAGACTCACCCCTTGTTTATGCATATAGCTATATCCTACGATAGGGTTTTCTTCGTGCGACGTCACCCGGGCATACGGTTCGGGATCGACACCGTCGAAAGTCCACTCCCACGAAGTAGGATAATTGGTCGAATTGTCCCGATACTGCACCCCCACCAGCGGAGCTACCATCGGCAAACGCGTTTCGCTGAACCGGAATGTAGCCGGTGGTAATATCCGTGCGAGCGGTGCAGATCCGGTAACCTTCACGAATCCCGTGCGGGTCTTCGTATCGCTCCCATCGGCATTACTTACCGTCAACGTCACATCGTAAACGCCGTCTCGCGTATAGAACACCCGGGGATTCTGGTCGGTCGATGTCGACGGAGTTCCTCCCGGAAACGCCCATTGCCATGCCGTAGGCGAACCCGAGGACATATCGGCGAAAGCAATCACCTCGCCCGTGGCTGCCTCGACTTGTTCTACGGTCGATACTCCGGTAATTTTTAAACCGTCGATAGCGAAATCGCCCATATAACCACCGGTTCCGAACGAATCGTTTTTTCCGGGACCATACGTAAAACGAATCTGAATCTTCCGACCGGAATATTTCTCCAAAGAAACCGAAAACTCATGCCAACGCCACGGCTTCTCTCCGTCCTCGTCGGCGCTATTCCAAAGAATTTCCGAAGTCTCAAAAGCATCTGCCGAAACAGAAATCTGCAAGCGACAGTAATCGTCCATATTTTGGGTAAACCCTATATATCCTTTCAACATAGCATTTGCAGGAACATCGATCTGCCCACTTGTCGCCATAGCGATTCCTCGTTTGAAAGACTGATAAGGGCCCTCTATATACAACGATTGAACATCGTCTGGATCATAAGTAGAAAAATCTCTACTGGGGTCAGTCGTACTCGTGATTTTTTTCACAGTCCACGAAAAATCCTCGGCATTGGTAAATGTCCAGCCATCTGTTCCGTCGTCAAAATCCTCTTCCCACACAGTTATGGCACTACCGGCACTCTGACAACTAAAATCGGCAGTCACACTCGCCGCAGCCGATTGAAACAAATTCGGTCCCTGTTTTTTCCCCACGAATTGAATACGGGGAGCTTCTTTCGTAGCGACCTTATCGTGAACTCTCTCATTCATCGGCCGCTGAGCGCTCATCGGTATACTCACCCAAAGAGCACCTGTTAAGATTAGGCTTGAAATAAAACTTTTCATACACTTCCTATTTATTATTTGATAAATTTTATCTGTATCGTTTTCCCTTCTTCGGTCACGACATGAGCGATATAAAGTCCGGCCGGAAGTTGGGACAGATCCATTCGTCCGCTTTCCGATTCACAAGACACTACCGTTACCCCTGCCGCATTGATAATTTGAATATCGCCACCCTTGTCAAAAACTAACGAATGGTTACTACGATCGAAATAAACTTCATTCATACACTCCAAACCATCGATACCGGAAATGACATTACTGATAATCGAACATGAACTTATATACAATCCCCACGGATCCCGGGTAGTAGCATGTAAACCGATATACCAGACACCGTCTGACGGAACACTGAAATCTACTGTATAAAGTTCCGACAAAGTCGAATTGATTTCCGGGTACGAAGCGATCACCGTTTGGCTTTCACCGGGTAGAACATCACTGCCCAATGTCACTTCAATGGACTCAGGATAACGATATTTCTCTGCCCGGGCCCTAAATTCAAGCGTATGCGAACCCTTCTTAGCTTCGAACGGCGGCGTAAACAACCAGTCGTCGGCAGCCGAATAGGCCGTATATTTCATCTCCTTCTCAGTAGCATCATATACCCAACTTTTCGTATCGTTATTAGCATCGACGATAGTCCATAAAGCCATCTCATCGGCGCTATCCATACTCGTCTCATACGGAAGTCCCAATGCACTGCCGAATACCAACGCATTCGAGGTTACCGACTCGCTTTCCATATCGCCCGACAGCGTCGTTACCGTATAGCGATACAAAGCCAAAGAAAGGTCATCGCTATCGACATAAACCGTATCGGTCAAACTTTCCGTCAACATCTCGCTCCCGGGATCCCGGACGATTCTGTATCTCAAATTCCCCACATCGATATATCCGCCATTCACACCCTCTGCGGGAGCTCTAAAAGTAACTTGCGGTTTGCCTTCCACATCGGTCAATTCCACATCGGTTACCGATTTCGGAGTATCTGCACCTATCCAAGCCGATTCCACCACGGCGGCCTCACCGGCATTCTCCTCGACATAACCGATGACTCTATATTCATATTTGCCCGGAGCAGGCACATCTTCATCGATCACCTGTTCCGAACCTCCTTTTATCGGATCTTCTTGTGTATAAATAAGAGTTTCGCCCCGATACAACTCCATTTTCGTCAACATCGGCAGTTGCGTACCGGCAGCCGAAAGAGAAGGATTGGTCCATGCAACCGTGGCAGACATAGCGCCCTGTTCACCGGGAGCGACGGTCAAATCGGAAACGACGGCCGGGACAACCACTGTTTCGTCCACCGACAGGTCATCGATGAATATAGCATACCAATTGGTCTGTCCGTAACAATGGAAACCTATATGGTATCCACCCGACTCGGAAACAGAAAAGACAACCTCTTTCTCTTCCATCAAAGCAGACTGAATTGTATCTCGAAACAATCGGGTAGATTGAGCTTCCGCCGTGGCGGCCCGACCAATCGTCACGCTCAAATCCTTATAACTTTCCTCAGAAGCCGCATTTTCAAGCCCGGTTTTGAAAAGTAGTTTATAATTCTTCCCGACCACCAAATTCAATTTAGGCGTAATAAGCCATTCATCGGCATCACTACCGCCCCAATACTGAACCATTTTTTTCGAGCTCTCATATTTCCAAGTCGAATTATCCCCGTTGGCACTCAATATAGTAAACAAATCGAGCGACGATTCGGTATCGAAACTCTCGCTATACGGTAATTCTCTCGCTCCTCCGGCAACAACCTTATTGGAAGCGACCGATACGCTCGCTTTACCATCGAACATTGCGACGACCGTATAAACATAACTGCCCAATTCCGGGACTTCATCGATATAAGGGAATGGTCCCGAAAAACTTTCGGACAAGACACCACCCGGGGTACGGCCGATTTCATACGTAAGCGCCTCGGTATCGATATATCCACCGTTCTTTCCGACTGTCGGTGGCGTAAACGAAAGGCTCACAGTCGCATCCTCTGCCGAAGCCACCAAATCGGTAACTGCCATAGGAGTATCATTCCCTATCCACGGGGAAGTAACGGTCGTTGCTGAGCCCGGAGCATCCCCAAACGTATTATATGCGACCACTTTATATGTATAATTTCCGGCTGTCTCGATAGAAGAATCTATCCAACCAGCTTTTCCTCCCACAGTAGCCGTATCGAGAGTAGCGACCAAATCTGTCCCCCGATATATTTTAGCGCCCAAGAGGTTCGAAAGCGCACCGCCCAAATGGTCGGACGAAGGCCATGTCCATGAAAGAGTCGCCGACATCGCTCCCCTCTCCCCCGCAACGATAGAAAGGTCTGTAATTTGTACCGGATAAACGGGAGCCTCTTCGATAACGATCTTCTGGAAATAGAGATCACCCATATACGATCCGCTGTAACAACGCAATCCCACATAAAAAACACCGCTCTCCGCCGGTGAAAACGTCCCCGATTTTTCCACGAACAATCTACTTTGAAAAGATTCGTCATAAACCAACCGGGTCGTCAGCCCTTCTACCGTAGGCGCCGTCCCTATTTTCAATTCTATTTTTTGTTTATCCGAACCAAATGTAGAAGAATGCTTCACATAAGCCGACACCTTATAGGCTTTCCCGGCTTCGAGGGTCACCGCCGGAGCGATTAGCCAATCATCGGCGGCATTACTCTTATCTTGCGTATACATCGCATTGCCATCGTTATAGGCCCACGTATTGGCACTTACGTTGCTATTGACATCGATCACTGTCCAATCACGAGCAAAAGTCTCGGCATCGGTTATTTCCAACGTACAAGGAGGAACAGTCTGAGCCCACCCTACCGAAAAACAATAGAAAAGAAAAAGAACAGAAGTAATTTTTTTCATAGCTATTCTATTTTAATTAATATGAAGAAAAAGCATCTTTTATTCAAAAACTATCGAAATGCCATCTCGAATGCAAAGTCTCTCGATTCTCCCACTCCTAAAAACGGGCAACCGAAAACAACGAAAATTGAGTTTTACATAGTCGAATTTAATCTTATCTATATGCAAATATAATATTATTATTTTACAATCTGCAATCATTCTTTGATTATTTTTTTTAAAAAATATAACAATCATCTCCTTTTAAAAAAATATGACAACATTCATCGGCATTTTGCGACAAATGGGAAAAGCCCGATATTCGTATAAATCGAGGGCGTAAGCAATCCGACAGGGAAAACAAATACATTTGTTCGATAAAGTCTCTTCCCTTTTTCCGTATCTTTGCCCCATAAAAAAAACGGCATATCATGAACCTCTATCTGTTCAATCCCGAAAATGACTTGGCCATAGCCTTCGGTGGAGAAAATTACACCCCTCCACCGGCAGCGCAACTCATCGGGAAAGAACTCTCCACCCTTCCCCTTTGGTATGCCGACGACGACACCACGATATACATACCCGATAAATTACCGTCCGATTTTCTTCACACATTAGCCCCGCTCAATTTAAAGATTTCTACGGTAACACCCGACCGGCTCGATGGAGCACAAGTAAAACAGATACATGTTTGGGGGTGGAACCGCGATTTGATAAAACGTTTGAGATTAGCGGGAATCGATAAAACCCTATTACCGTCCGCACGACAATGCGATACCATTCGGGAACTATCCCACCGAAAATTTTCCACCGAAATCGGGAAATACCTTCGCAACCGCATCGATTACCCTTTTCCCGAACTTCCGGTAGAACTACACACGGCCGACGAGATTCGATCCTTCACAGAACAATCCGATCGTAAAATCCTGAAAGCCCCGTGGTCGGGTAGCGGGCGCGGACTCTATTGGAATCTTTACGGATATGACACGGCATTGGCTCAATGGAGCAACGGAGTATTGCAGAAACAAGGTATGCTTATGGGCGAACCGGTCTATGACAAAATCAGCGACTGGGCTATGGAGTTTCACAGCGACGGATCCGAAGTAAAATTCGCCGGATATTCCTCGTTCCTCACCGACCGTCACGGAGCATATAAAGAAAACCGATTGGCAAGCGATGCCGTTTTAGAACTCGAACTGACCCATGCCGTCGGCCTCGAAATCATCACTGCCGTCAAAGAATCGCTTATCGACTTTTTCACCGAACGCATAGCCCCGTACTACACCGGATATTTCGGGGTAGACATGATGGCCTATCGCGACAAACGAGGAAACACACTCTTGCACCCGTTCGTCGAACTCAATCTACGCATGAATATGGGTATGGTCGCACGCAAACTCGCCGACCGCTTTTTGCCTCCGGAGACGGAAGGGCGATACCGTGTAGACTATTATCCCAAACCGGGAGAACTCCACAACGACCACGTCGCCCGACTAAAAACAAATCCACCCCGCATAACCGACGGGAAGCTCCTGCACGGATACCTCGCACTCACTCCGGTCTCCCCCCACAGCCGATACAGGGCAAGTATAGAAATCTAAATCCCCATATGTCCCTCTGCGTCAAAATGCACTACTGTAATTAAAATAAGAGAAGGGAAACACACACTTTAAATAAAACACCGGTTGAATATACTGCCCACATAAGCCATCTAAAAAAATAAACGAGCTGCAAATTCAAAAACATATACGATTGAAATATAATATTTTCCACCCCCTCCGGCTTTCGGACACCTCCCCTATGTTTTGCAATGCAAAACATAGGGGAGGTGTGCACAATGTATCCTTATACCGAAACTGAAACGCCACTTCCAATCCTCTCCCCCTGTGTCTCCGTTAGGGAATATAGGGGGAGTGCCCGCAGGGCGAGGGGGTTGAAACGACGGAAAGGTTAAAAAAACAGCAACAATCGGGTATCATACTCTCCCCCTGCCGTGTCCCGTAGCCTTACAGGGTGTTTTGTCGTACAAAATATAGGGGAGGTGGCACGTAGTGACGGAGGGGTTAGAAAATAGTTAGGAGTATTTATTACCGTTGTAAAATAAAGGGGCTATCAAACAATATGAAATAATGAATAGGCAAAAAAAAATTGATTGTCTCACGACAACCAATCTTTGTTAACCTTAATCTTAATCTAATACTATGAAAAACACATTGCAAATGTATGAATTTTCTGTTATACAACATAATTTTCAAACACAATTCTAGCACATTTAACATTATTTCAAATATAAATATACTTGTACTTTATTGGATCGTCATTTTTTTCAAATTATTTTTCAATCCGATTCTCCATTGTAAAAGCAAATCGATGCGCTTTATTTTTCTCGTTCTTTGTACAACACCAAAAGTCAGAATTCCGACATAAACAAATAAATTTGCTTCGACCCTCGGCTTACATTATCTTTGCAGACATGAAAGAAACATCGGCTCTTATCGACAAAGCGTGTCGCAACTTGAATATCGACTCACTGAACAGCATGCAGAAACAAATGCTCGAAACGGCTATGCGGCCAAACGACATTATCCTGCTCTCACCCACAGGTTCGGGAAAAACATTGGCATTCCTTCTGCCCGTACTGTCTCGAATCTCCCCCAAAATTGCCGGAGTACAAGCGCTCGTCATCGTTCCCTCCCGCGAGCTCGCTTTACAAATCGACAACGTATTGCGCAAAATCGCCGCAGGTATAAAAATAGTTTGCTGTTACGGCGGCCACTCCGTACGGGAAGAAAGTAAATCGCTCGCCGTAGCTCCCGCTCTTATCGTGGGAACTCCCGGAAGAATTGCCGACCATATACGCCGGGGACGAATCGTACTCGAAACGCTCGATACCCTTGTCCTCGATGAATTCGACAAATGCCTCGCCTTAGGCTTTCAGGACGAAATGCAAGAAATTATCGCTCCCTTGAAAAACGTAAAGAAAAAGATTCTCACCTCGGCAACCGACAGTGAATCTCTACCGGCCTTCACCGCTTTGAAAAAACCGATAAAGCTCAATTTCCTCGGCTCGCGGAAAGACAGCGAGACTACGCCGACCGACAGACTATCGCTCTACCGAATCGACTCGCCGATAAAAGACAAATTGGAAACGCTGCTTGCCCTATTACACAACCTCAAACCGGGACTCACCCTCATCTTTTGTAACCAACGTGAAAGCGTAGACCGTGTACGGCAGTTCCTCACCGACCGGGGCATTATCGCCGAAGCCTTCCACGGCGGCATGGAACAAGCCGACCGAGAGAGGGCGCTTTGCAAATTCCGCAACCACAGCAGCTACATCTGCATCTCTACCGATCTGGCCGCACGGGGACTCGACATTCCCGAAGTCAAATACATCGTACATTACCACCTGCCCGTCGACTTCGAAAGTTTCACGCACCGCAACGGACGCACCGCCCGCATGCATGCCGAAGGAGAAGCATTTATCATTCTCGGCCCCACAGAACAAATGCCCGAATACGCAACCGAGGCGACCGACTTCCGAATCGACCCGAAAGCCAACTTCCTGCAAACTCCGCCAATGGCCACATTCCATTTCGCAGCCGGGAAAAAAGAAAAAATAAGCAAAGGAGACATCGTGGGATTCCTCACTCAGAAAGGAAAGCTCGCAGCCGACGAGATAGGGCTCATCGAGATTAAAGACCATTACAGCTATGTCGCTGTAACTCGCGACAAAGCGCACGAAACGCTCACCCGCCTCAAAAACGAAAAGATAAAAGGGAAAAAAGTAAAGATTTCTTTCGGGTACTGAAAAGCACGTTCTATTTTCCTTCCACCATTTTTTCGAATGCCTGCCACAAATTATCGGACGGGACAGGAGCCGTCACGCTCACAAGCTCCTTCGAAACCGGGTGGACAAACTCGATATGACGGGCATGTAACGAAATCCCCCCATCGGGATTGGAACGCTCCGCTCCGTACTTCAAATCCCCCTTGATAGGCGAGCCTATCTTGGCAAGCTGACAACGGATCTGATGATGCCGGCCTGTTTTCAAATCCACTTCCAACAAGGTATAACGATCGCCCCGAGCCAAAATCTTATAATCCAATACAGCACGTTTCGCACCCGGTTTCTCCCGGTCGTACGCTACCGACTTGTTACTCTTCTCGTTTCTGACCAAATAATGTACGAGTTCGTCGCTCTCCTTTTCAGGAGCTCGTTTCACGATAGCCCAATAACTTTTCTTTACCTCGCCGTTACGAAACATATCGTTCAATCTCGCCAGTGCCTTGCTCGTCTTGGCAAACACTACCAACCCGCTCACCGGACGGTCGAGCCGATGAGTTACTCCCACAAAGACATTACCCGGCTTATTATATTTCTCTTTCAACCACGCCTTCAACATCTCGCTCAACGGAGTATCTCCCGTCTTATCGCCTTGCACGATCTCAGAGCAATTCTTATTGACAATAATCAGATGATTGTCTTCGTAAAGGACTTCCATAATTTACACAAATTTCAATTTTGTGCAAAAATAGTACAAACCGAGCGCAGAAACAAATGTGCTTGGATATATCAAGACTCCGCCTATTTTTTCGCAAGCCTTGCAAAATAGCGCAAGCCAAGAAAAAGACAAAACGAACTTTTCGTTTTTCCTATCGAATCGTAGCTTACCTTCACTTCTCTTGCCCCGACCGAGCCCCCTATTAAAATATATAGAAAAACTTATAACCAAAGACAGGACGATAAAAAAAATTTATTTTTGCACAGTTTTTTTGCAACCGAATGTAGAGAAATTACGTCTCTATTAGAAAACGACACATACAATGATAAAAAAAGTACTCCTCCTTGCAGGTATATTAGCGGTCTTTTCCACGACAAAAGCGCATCCCGCAACCGACAACGATACGATAGAAGTAGTTTATGCCGACACAACGGGAATCGACATCGACTCCATAGAAGCCTCGATAGATCACATAGAACTCGACGAAGTAACCGTAGAAGCCTCCGCTTGGGTACGTAAAGCCGATCGCAATCTGCTTTTCCCCAATGCCCAACAGATAAAACAATCGAAAAACGGATTGCAATTACTGCAAAAACTGCAAATACCGGGCATCGTCATCAACCCCACCGACAATAGTATATCGTTGACTGATAAAAGCGAATTAAGTCTCCGTATCAACGGACGTCCGGTCACGGAAAAAGAAATACAAGGCATTTCTCCCGAGCAAATCATACGGGTAGAATACATCGATAATCCGGGAATACGTTATGGCGAGGCAGGAGCCGTACTCGACTTCATCATTAAAACACCCACTTCGGGTGGTAGTTTCATGGGGAATTTTACACCTTCGCTAAACCGAGGGTGGGGACAATATTGGACTTCGGTCAAAGTCAACACCGGCAAATCAGAATTCTCCTATTCCGGGTGGTTCGCACCACGCTGGAATCTGGAAATGGGTCGTAGCAATACAGAAAGATACGAACTTGCCGATGGTTCCCGGTATGTCCGCACCGAGCAAAGCCAAAAAGGAAGCGGGTTCGAGGCTTGGCACAACGGACACACATTGAACTACAACTTCCTCGACCCTCAAAAACAAATGTTCAATGCCTCGCTCAATCTCAATAATAACAATTATAAAAACAAATACAAAGGCATTTTGACCGACGAGCGTCTCGGAGGAATCGAAAACAACATGTACGACCGCACGGAATACATATCTTTACATCCTTCGCTCAACCTCTACTACCAAAATAATTTGAAAAAAGACCAACTCATCATGGCAAATCTCGTGACCAGCTATGAAACATCGCACAGTCACAGACTTTACAATGAAAACGATTTAGCCACGGATGCCCCTATGGTAAACATCGATAACCTCATCAAAGGGAAAACATTCTCGGTACTCGGCGAAGTCGATTACGAGAAAACTTGGAAAAACAGCCGGTTTACCGCCGGAATACGGCACACGCAGTCATGGATACAAAACAAGTATGTCGAACAAAATACCATCGATCGCATGAATCAAGGCAACAGCTATATTTTCGGCGAATACTGGTTACGCCTCGGGAACCATTTCGATGGGTCGGTCGGACTCGGATACAGCCTCTATCACTATGCGCCACAAAACAGGCAGTCCCACACCTACTCCATTTGGCGCCCCCGGTTCACGGCCCGATATACCATCGACGACTATTCCTCCCTACGATTCAACTTTGTCCGCATGGGCAGCGTAATCACCCTCGATATGCTCAGTCCGGTCGTTCAAGACATAGACGGGATTCAACAATCGACCGGCAACCCCGATGTAAAACCCTATGCCACCTACAAATACGAACTGCAATACCAATACACCCGAGGAATATTTTACGGAAAACTCGGCGCATTCTATACCCACGCTCCCGGTGCGATCATGCCCGAAAAATACTGGGTCGGGGACAAAATACTCAGCCGGGTAAACAATCAAAAGAATGCCGAAGAATTACGATTCTACCTCAATACACGCATCAATGTCATTCCCGGCTGGCTCACCCTCAGTGCTGCCCCGGGTTGGCATAGATACTGGATGCGAGGAAATACCTACACACATACCTACAACAATTTTTTCATCGATGCCAGTATCAATATTTCCCATTGGGGATTTACGCTCAACGGCATACTCCAAACCAATTTCAATCGATTTTGGGGAGAAACCCTCACAGGAGGTGAAAATGTACACGGAATTAAACTATCCTATGCCTACAAAGACTGGAACTTCGGGATCATGGTTCTCGATCCCTTCATCAACAATTACAAAGTAAAATCCGAAAACTGGAACCGCTATGCGGGATATTACAGAGAAACGACAACCAATATGATTAAACAACTCCTAACTCTCGACATAAGTTGGAATATCAATTGGGGACGGAAACACGAAGCCGGACAACAACGAATCAACAACTCGATCAACAGCGGCTCGGTAAACGCCGCCGGGAAATAAATGTAGGAATAGTACAGGGGCTATATCTGAATGATATAGCCCCTATATATATCTTGTCGTGCAGACCCGATTACATATTCATACCGCCGCAGCAGTGGATAACCTGTCCCGTTACATACGACGACAAATCCGAGGCAAGGAAAGTAGCTACATTAGCCACATCTTCGGGCGTACCGCCTCGACGCAAAGGAATTTGTTTAGCCCATTCGGCTTTCACTTCGTCCGAAAGAGCCGCCGTCATATCGGTAATGATAAAACCCGGAGCGATAGCATTGGCACGCACGCCGCGAGAACCCAGCTCTTTGGCGATGGACTTCGCCAAACCTATCATACCGGCTTTCGAAGCCGAGTAATTACACTGTCCGGCATTACCCGATACACCGACGACCGAAGCCATATTTATAATACTCCCGCATTTTTGTTTCATCATAATAGGAGTTACGGCATGGATAAAATTAAATGCCGATTTCAAGTTCACAGTAAGAACCATATCCCATTGCTGCTCCGTCATGCGCATCATCAAACCGTCACGAGTGATACCTGCGTTATTCACCAAAACATCGATACGGCCGAAATCCTTTACAATTTCTTCCACCACCTTGTGAGCCTCTTCGAAATTAGCTGCGTTCGAAGCATACCCTTTGGCTCTCACGCCAAAAGCGGCAATCTCTTTTTCGGTAGCTTTACCGTTCTCGTCGATAACAAGATCCGTAAATGCGATATCAGCTCCTTCCGAAGCGAATTTCAGGGCGATAGCCTTTCCTATGCCCCGTGCTGCGCCGGTAATCACAGCAACTTTTCCTTCAAGTAATTTCATAACTCTTTTTTTCATAATACAGGGACAAGACATGCGCCTCGTCCCTTTGGTTCATATTTCTATCGTTTTATTCCGTATAAAATAAAATCCAATATATAATCCTTCAATCTCGATCGGTCTATTCCCGATTCCGAAAAATTATTGCGGATATAAGGGACGTCCAGCCCCCGAAGCGCATAATGAAGCACCGAAGCGGTAGCCGTCACATTAGGAATATGAAATACACCTTGCTCCACGCCCTCGCTCAATATGCTCCGCAACAAGGCCACTTCTCGCAAGTCTATACTCCTCCGGGCCTTCTCCACTTTCCAAATATCCCTGAAAAACTCCGCTCGCAATGTCCCGTTACGCACGACAGCTTCTTTCACAGCCTCCAAACGGATATTGATATAGTTGAGCAACTTCTCTTCGGGAGGCAAATCCCGGTTTGTAAGCCCCTCCAACCGAGCGTATAAATGCTTCGATTCGGCTTCCACGACGGCCCAATAAATCTCATTCTTATTCTTGAAATAGGTATAAATCGTACGGCGACCCTTTCCCGATGCCTCGGCTATATCGTTCATCGTCGTAGCGGCCACACCCTGACGGGCAAACAACTGACGGGCAACATCGATAAGCAATTCTCGTGTACGAACCATAATCCTAATTCATCTATCTGCACATCTGTACAAAACTTGTGCGAAATTACACATTTTTATCATGAAATACCAAAGTATGCACCCCGTTTTTCCTTCACACCACGGTATTTACATTTTTAACAATAAAATAATTTTCTGTCATTCAACAACTTAACAAAAATTCAAGAACAAGCTATATATATTTCTCTTCAAAATATTTGCTATTTAAAAAATTATCCATACCTTTGCACTCACAAACATCGCGGGGTGGAGCAGTGGTAGCTCGTTGGGCTCATAACCCAAAGGTCGTCGGTTCGAGTCCGGCTCCCGCAACTACACAAGGACTGTAAATTACAGTCCTTTTTTATTTTCCCCCTTTCAAATCTAACACCTCGTCGAGTTCAAAAATAAGAATATTATACCCACCCTTGCTTAAACTGCAAAAAAAACGCTTTAACCTCTCCCCTGCCCGTAGCACTACGGGGTACTACAAAACGGCAAAGAAAAAAGACCTATACCCGACTTCATTTCTGAAGCTGGTATTACCCTCCTCCCCTGCGTTTTGCAACGCAAAATATAGGGGAGAGCTGAGGAGTGTAGCAACGAGGAGAGGGCTTAAAAAAAACAGCAATGGAAGTAATAGAGTTAACCCTCTCTCCCCTTGCCGTGTCCCGCAGCATTGCGGGGTGTTCCTACAAGGGAATATAGGGGGAGTGCCCAAAGGGCGAGGGGGTTAGAATACAAGCAAGATCCCCCAATTCCGCCTTTATCGGGCGGTGAAGTCGCAAGGAAGACGGAGGAAAAAGGGCGAGGACTGTCCGAGCGGAGCGAGTTCCGCAGACCCCGACGGCGACTGCGGCGACAAACCCAAAAGCCCGATAACAGCGGCGGCGCTTCTTGGTTCGTTCTTCTCGCTGTTGAGAAGAATAAACGAGAAAGTATAATCATGCCATAATTCCACTATCCCCCTATCCTACCTTCGCAAAAAAAACAAACGAGCGATGATAGATACAAGATTCGAAACAACCATAGACCTGAGAGGTGAAATCGAGAACTACCGACAAGTAGCGCTCATCAAATACTACAAGATTCTCCTCGAACTCGCCCCCCGTCGGGACAGGCTGACCATGCTCGCCGTCATTCGTTGTATCGACAAGCTCGAAAGACATTCCCAAGAGCGAAAACGACCCCGAAACGACAAGAAGAAAATGCTGGCCGAAGGAACTCTCGCTTGGCACTATCAGAAACGCAACCAACTCTTCCGAAAAGCCGGACTATACGACATCGAGTCCACACAGTTCCTCGTCGACCACGAAGAAATCTTCGACACACACGAGGAACGGGAAGAGCGCGAACGATTCGAAGCCTGCCGTCGGGAAGCTCTCAGGAGGAAAACCGAAACGCACGGAGCCGAAGAAAAAGAATCCGTGTAACCGGCCTCCGCTCACGAAGCCGATAAAGACCCGCAAGAAGACTACACGACAGCCGGGTCCGAAATCCCGGCACACACCCCGCAGCCCTCATCGCCCCTATCCGGGAGCATCTGGTGCGGCACTCCCGCCGGTAATCCCATTGGCGAACCTGCACCCGGATTCCATCGATCCTCCTTCGATTGCAACAGAAGAGAATAAATCCGACAGGTGGAGGGTGAACCTAATCCCCTCTTTTTCCCTCTCGATTTCGATGAGCAGAAACTGGAAGTCTCCCTTCTCCCCTACCATGCCTCATAACATAACGAGCCATTTTCTCATCTCCTCTGTGTTTTGCTAATGCAAAATATGGAGCGAAACGTCATGTCGTATCAAAAAGATTCAAGACCGTCAAAAGCATGAGCAAATTAGTGTAACAAGGACTTTCTTTGACAGGGTAAGAAAGTCCTTTGTATCACAATCCTCCCCTGCCGTGCCCCGAAGCATTGCGGTGTGTGGCGCAAAAAAATATAGGGGAGGTGGCACGAAGTGACGGAGGGGTTAATAAAAACAGCAGCCCGAACGGTTCGTTCTTCTCGCCACTAAAAAGAATAAGCGAATCCCCCATAACGAAAAGATTGAAATATGGCAAAAAATTTCATTCCATATAAAAAATAGATTATTTTTGTTTTAATATTTTTATAATAACATATCGATAATTATGAAGATCCAGAAAAACCGAGCCATTTATATAGGGTTGTTGATCATCGTATGGGCATGTGCCTACGTTTACATTTTTAATGAAAAAATAGATATAAACGGGGACAACTGCCGGTACTATACATTTGCCTCGTCTCTCGCTTCTGGACAAGGTTATGCCGATATATCGGCTCCCACCCCTCACCCCACCAATGCCTTTCCCCCGGGATATCCTTTATTGATGACCCCGCTAAGATTTTTTACCGACAGCATCATAGCTCAAAAAATACTCAACGGGCTTTTCCTTTTAGGCGGAGCTTTGTTACTGTTCTTTTTTATGATCAAACGCAAAATACCCGAAAGCCTTGCACTAGTAGGAGCCTGCGCCGCCATTCTGAGCGATCGGGTACTTCACTTCTCCACGATGATGATGAGCGAGATGTCTTGCTTTTTCGTTTCAACCGCGGCCATTTTCCTCTTAGCGAATATGAAGAAAGAAAAGCCATTCTATAAAGACCTTTCTTTCTACGGCATGTTAGTCATGGTCATACTCTGCTACCACATTCGTACACAAGGAGTTGCTCTATTCGCCGCCGTCGTGCTCTTTTTTCTCTGTACGAAAAAGTGGAAAGAAGCGGCAAGCACAGTCGCCGGATTCATCATCGGTTGTCTCCCGTGGATATGGAGAAATAAATCGTTAGGTATCGGGCAAAGCCGTTATTTCGAGTCCATTGCACAAGTAAATCCGTGGAGACCCGAAGACGGATCGCTCGATCTGAGCGGTATTATCGACCGCTTTTTCGAAACGCTCGGTATGCTGGTTTCCAAAGCCCTGCCCAACTCGGTAATCCCCTATTTTAAAGTCAATTACTCCGCCGAAGTTTCCGCCGGATTTTTCATGTGGATCATAGCGATACTGCTCATTTTTCTCATCATACGCGGTTTTTGGGCTTTCGGGAAGTACCGTTGGGTACTCATCGGTTACACCGTTTTCACTTTCGGACTCGTTTCCATTTTCAGTACCCCCAGTGAAAACCGCTACATTACCACACTTATTCCCTTCATGAATATGGGATTACTCGTAGGCATCTACGCCGTGGCGACGGATACGATCCATCGTTTCAAATTAAAATATACTTTCTCCCCGTGGGTACTCTCCCTTTTATTGCTCACCGGCATAGGAAACATACAGGAGTTACACGCCATGAACAAAATGCCGTTCCCGCCGGCCTATCAAAACTTTTTTCGATTGGGTCTCGTGTTAAAAGAACATGTTTCGCCCAAAACCGTAGTAGCCTCCCGAAAAGGAGAATTACTCTACATGTTTTCAGGGACACGGGTCGCCGGCTACGCCTATTCACAAGACGACCGCGCTGTAATACAGAAAATGCTCGACGACGGGGTGGAATATGTCATTCTCGACCAGCTCGGATACAGCTCTACCCCCCGATACCTTTACCCGGCGATACAAAAGAACGACGACCTTTTCTTCGTCGCTTCCCATGTACCCAACCCGGATACCTATCTATTAAAATTCGACAGAGAGGCCGCCAAGAAAAAACTTTCTCAATCCCAACGGCAAGATGGAAAAAATACGCTACCTTAGAGCCGGGAAGCGATCCTTTCAATTTCAATCGACAGATATGAATACAATCGATAAAAATAAAAAGCAAGCCGTCATCGCCGGAGCCGGTCCCGCAGGGCTCACCGGAGCCTACGAGCTACTCAAACATACAGACATTCACCCTGTCGTATTCGAAGAGTCCGGTGACATAGGCGGTATTTCCAAAACAGTTCGATATCAAGGTAACCGCATGGATATAGGAGGACATCGTTTCTTCTCCAAGAGCCAACGAGTTACCGAATGGTGGAACGAAATCATGCCGTTACAAGGCGCCCCCTCTCTCGATGACAGGTTGCTGGGAACCACCGGCAAAGAATTTGCCCCAAAAGGTCCCGATCCTGAAAAGACCGACCGCGTGATGCTCGTAAGAAACCGCATATCCCGCATATTCTACCTGCATAAGTTTTTCGACTATCCCATATCGCTCAAACTGAAAACATTCACCAACATGGGACTTTTCCGCACCATCGAAGCCGGTTGCGGATACGTATGGTCGGTATTCTTTAAAAAGCCCGAAACATCGTTGGAAAACTTCTACATCAACCGGTTCGGCAAACCGCTTTACAGAATGTTCTTCGAGGACTACACCGAAAAAGTCTGGGGCGTACACCCCTCGAAACTGGGAGCCGACTGGGGTGCACAGCGAGTAAAAGGACTGTCGGTATTCGCCATACTCAAAGACATGCTCAAAAAAAGCTTCTCCCAAAAGGGAAACCTCAAAGAGGTGGAAACCTCGCTCATCGAGCAATTCGTCTATCCCAAACTCGGTCCCGGGCAACTTTGGGAAACTGTGGCCAACGAAGTATCTGAAAAAGGAGGCGAGGTCATCACAGAAACCCCGGTCAAAGAGATTCACATCGAAAGATATCGGGTAACGAGCGTCACAGTCGAAACACCTTCGGGCGAACGGAGGGAAGTACCCTGCGACTATTTCCTTTCGTCCCTCCCGTTAAAAGACCTCATACAATCTATCCGGGGAATCGATGTACCCGACGATGTGAAACGCATTGCCGAAGAACTGCCTTACCGCGATTTTATCACGGTGGGACTATTGATGAAAAAACTATCCATAAAAAATCGAACAAAAATAAAAACTTTCGCCGATCGCATCCCCGACACGTGGATTTACATACAGGAACGCGATGTGCGAATAGGCCGTCTGCAAATATTCAACAATTGGTCGCCCTATTTGGTAAAAGACTACGAAAATACGATATGGATAGGGTTAGAATACTTCTGTACCGAGGGCGACGACTTTTGGGAAATGCCCGATAAGGACTTCACGCAAATGGCTATCGGTGAGCTGGCCCAAATAGGGATCATCAATCCCGACGATGTCTTGGATTCGGTACGCATAAAAGTCAAAAAAGCCTACCCCTCTTATTTCGGCAGCTATCACGAACTCGATAAGGTAAAAGATTTCTTGAACAAAATAGAAAATCTTTGGTGCATAGGCCGCAACGGGCAACATCGGTACAACAACATGGATCATTCCATGATGACCGCTATGGTCGCCGTCGATCACATCGCCACCGGAAATAACGATAAAAGCGAGGTATGGTCGGTAAATACAGAAGAAGAATATCACGAAAGCAAATGAATCCGACCGATAAATTCAAAAAAATCTTCTACGGAGCATCCGATAATCTCCTTATCCAATTCGTGCGATACTTCTTTGTCGGAGGATTCGCTTTTATCGTAGACTTCGGGCTATTGTATATCCTCACCGAATACGCCGGACTGCATTATCTCCTCTCGGCGACCCTCTCGTTCATAGCCGGATTGGTCGTCAACTACATCATCAGTTGCATTTGGGTATTCAACAATTCGAAATTTAGAAACCGTATTGTTGAGTTCCTTTTCTTTGCCGCAATAGGAGTAGTGGGGTTAGGGTTCAACGACCTTCTCATCTGGCTCTTCACCGACTGTATCGGCACACACTACATGTTTTCCAAAATCGTCGCTGCCGCTATGGTCTACTTGTGGAACTTCTTCGCCCGCAAATACTTGGTATTTAAATAAACGGAAGAGCAGACGAGCCACAGAAGTCTCTTACCAGTCTGTCCAGAACATAAAAAAGGCTGTCCCAACCGCTTGGAACAGCCCCGTATAAACTACTTGAACAGTTTTCTACTTGTTAATCAAGAACCAAGCATCGGTAAACTGAGGGTACTTAGCCTGCAATCCTTCGCGGGCTTGTACGGCAGTAGCCCTGTCGTCGAACGAACAAGCTACGACACGATACATACCTTGTGCATTCTGAGCCAATACGGCAGGATAGCCGTCGGCACGCAAACGCTCGCAAAGGCTCTGTGCATTGAGTCGCTGACGGAAGCTCCCCACGATTACATTGTAACTCTTCAACAAAGCATCGTTCCCGTCGACAGCGTTTATTTTCTCACTCTGTTCCCGAATAGGAGCCGTATTCGTTGTCGTCGTTGTTGTCGTCGAAGGGGTTGTCACCACGGGTGTAGTTCCGGTTGTAACGGGCTCTTCTATCTTCTTCTCTTGGGCCTTCTCATAAGCAGCCTTATAGGCACTTTGGCTCGACTTACACGATGCCATACCACCGATTAACAAAAGGGATAATCCCCAAATCCAATTCTTTCTCATAGGGCTATAATTTTTAAATATTTACTCGATTTCCTATTTCTATTCGCCTTTACGAATACAATGCAAAAGTAACAAATAAACTTTATTACAAAAATCAATCTTACAAAAATACAAGGATCACCTATCATTTTGTTTACCCCTGCCCCCATTTCAAAATCTCAGGATTTGCTCCCCGATTCACAAAACACCTTTTGTCGAAGGCAATTCACGGTCGGTAATATCCCGTTTCACTGCCATTCGTAAAGCTCGCGCCAATGCTTTGAAAATTCCTTCTATTTTATGATGTTCATTCGTACCTTCCGCTTGAATATTCAAATTCATACGAGCCGCATCACTGAACGACTTAAAAAAATGGTAGAACATCTCGGTAGGCATATCGCCGATCTTCTCACGGTGGAAAGTTGCATTCCACACCAACCACGGCCGTCCCCCGAAATCGAGGGCGACCCTGCATAAGCAATCGTCCATAGGCAAAGAAAAACCATACCGACCTATACCCCGTTTGTCGCCCAACGCCCGAGCAAAGGCCTCGCCCAAAGCTATCGCCGTATCCTCTATCGTATGATGTTCGTCCACCTGCAAATCCCCAGTCACGAACACAGACAAATCGACTCCGGCATGCCGCCCTAACTGGTCCAGCATGTGATCGAAGAATCCCAACCCGGTATGCACCTCGGTTCGCCCCGTCCCATCTAGATTCAGCGTAACGCAAATATCGGTCTCGGAGGTACGCCGGTCGATAGTAACCCGACGAGTTCCGGCACATAAAATCTCGGCGATTTTCCACCAGTCATCGGTCACCGCTTCGCAGACCGATGAAAGTCCCTCAGCGTCCAATTCAGCCACACCCCGCTCGGGCAGAGCGAAATAAATCGCTTTACAACCGAGATTGGCGGCCAGTTGTACATCGGTCATTCGATCGCCTATAACATAAGAATGTTTCAAATCATACTCTCCCGACTGGTATCGAGAAAGCATAGCCGTACCCGGTTTACGGGTCGGAAGGTTCTCTTCGGGAAACGAGGAGTCTATGCAAACCTCGTCGAAGCGAATACCCTCGTTAGCAAAAGCCTGTATAATTTTACGCTGCACCGTCCAAAAATTCTCTGCCGGAAACGAAGACGTGCCCATACCATCTTGATTGATCACCATCACCCACTCGAAATCGAGACGAGTAGCCACATAAGCAAGACTCTGAAACACTTTGGGCATAAATTCCAATTTTTCAAGCGAATCGACTTGTTTATCCACAGGAGGTTCTACTACCAATGTTCCGTCCCGGTCGATAAAAAGAACTCTTTTCATAACTCTCGAATTTAGCTGTAACTTTTCAACGTTTCCAATAAAATATTCATTTCCCGATCTGTCCCGATAGTGATGCGCAGACAATCGCCGCATAAAGCAACTTTCGAACGATTACGAACGACGATTCCATCGGTAACCAGTCGTAAATATACCTTCTCGGCATCCACCATCTTCACCAATACAAAATTGGCATCGCTCGGATAAACCGTTTTTACCATCGGTATGCCGGACAGGCGCTCGACAAACCGCGACCGAACCGATAATATCTCATCAACCCACCGCCGGACTTCATTCTCACGGTCGAGCATTTCCATCGCATAACGCTGAACCAAAGCACTGATGTTATACGGATATTTCACTTGATTATAATAGCCGATGATATCAGGCGAAGCAAACGCCATTCCCAGACGGACTCCGGCACTACCCCATGCCTTCGAAAAGGTTTGCAGCACAACCAAATTATGAAATTCGTTCAACCGGCGAATCCACGAAGGCCGGGACGAGAAATCTATATAGGCTTCGTCCACGACCACAATCCCGTCAAAAGCAGTTATCAATCGCTCGATCTCGATGGCAGGAAAGACGTTGCCGGTAGGATTATTCGGCGAACATAAAAACAATAACCTGCTATGAGTATCGATAGTTTGCAATATAGCATCGCAATCCAACGAAAAGTCTTTCTTCAACGGAACTTCGCGATACTCTACGCCGTTAATGTCGGCACACACTTTATACATACCGTAGGTAGGAGTTATCGAAACCGCATTATCCCGTCCGGGCTCACAAAAGATACGATACAGTAAATCTATCGCTTCGTCACTTCCCACACCGAGAAAAATGTTTTCTGGCATTACACCCCGTTGCTTCGCCAACTTCTCTTTCAAATCGTTTTGCAACGGATCGGGATAACGATTATACGGAGGATTAAACGGACTTTCATTGGCATCAAGCCATACCGAAGCCTCTCCCGAAAATTCATTCCGAGCCGAGGAATAAGGTTTTAATTGTCGAATATTGGGACGCACCCATTGTTCTATCTTTTTCATAACTGTACTTTTTAGGAATGAATAGACTGCAAACGCACCGTCACAGCTTCTTTATGCGCCTCCAATCGTTCGGCCTCCGCCATTTCCGCGATCACCGGACCGAGATTTTTCAACCCTTCGGACGAAATCTGCTGGAAAGTAATTTTACGGGTGAAGCTATCGAGATTTACCCCGCTATACGACTTGGCATACCCACTGGTCGGAAGCGTGTGATTCGTCCCCGAAGCATAATCGCCGGCACTTTCGGGGGTATAATATCCTAAAAATACCGACCCGGCATTAACGATTGCCGAAGCCCACTCCCCGGCATCTGCACGATGCACGATGAGGTGTTCGGGAGCATACGCATTGACAAAGTCGGCCAAATCGGCCTCTCGCTCCAACAAGACGACCGAGCTGTGAGAAAGAGACTTCTCCACCCATTCACGCCGAGGCAATCGGTCCAGTTGTCGTTCGATCTCAGCCGGGAACAAATCGGCTATTCTACGATCGGTAGTCAGCAGTATCGACTGACTGTCAGCCCCATGTTCGGCCTGCGACAAAAAATCGGCGGCAAGGAATCGTACATCGGCGCCCGAATCGGCCACAATCATCACTTCCGAAGGCCCTGCCGGCATATCGATAGCTACACCTTGCACGGATACTTGCTGTTTAGCAGCCATTACATAACGATTTCCCGGTCCAAAAATCTTATATACCTGCGGAACACTCTCCGTGCCAAAAGCCATAGCACCTATGGCCTGCACTCCTCCCAGTTTAAAAATACGGTCTATCCCTGTCTCACGAGCCGCATACAATATAGCGGGGGCTATCTTACCCTCCTTTCCGGGAGGAGTACACATCACGATTTCATGACAACCCGCCAAACGAGCTGGAACAGCCAGCATCAGTACCGTAGAAAAAAGCGGAGCTGTACCGCCCGGCACATACAGACCTACTTTTTCTATTCCCACAGGCTTCTGCCAACACCACACCCCAGGCGAGGTTTCTACTTTTTTCACCTCGATAGCCTGCGAGGCGTGGAACTTACGAATGTTGTCGATAGCCTGTCTTATCGCCTTTTTCAAAGACTCGGGCACAGCCGCGATCCCTTCTTCCATTTCGGCAGGCGTCACCTGCAATGCATCCAATACAACCCGATCGAATTGCTTCTCATAACGTCTCAACGCATCGTCTCCTTCGCATCGTACCGATTCTAAAATATCGGACACCGTGCGAGATAAAGCGATTAAATCCATTTGCGGACGAGCCATAATCGACTTCCATTCGTCCCGCTTCGGATATTTCCAAACCGTCACTGTCATATCACAAAATCATCTTTTCAATGTCCAACACCAATATACCCTCGGCTCCTGCCGTTTTCAGCCGATTAATAATCTCCCAAAAGCATTTTTCGTCGAGTACCGTATGCACCGAACACCACTCCTTATCTGCCAGAGGCATGACCGTGGGGCTTTTGATTCCCGGCAACACTGACAACACGTCGTTCAACTTCTTTTGCGGGACATTCATGAGAATATACTTTTTATCATCTGCGGCTTGTACCGAATCGAAACGGAACAACAGCTCGTCCAGTATTCCCCGCTTTTCGGAAGAAATAGAATCCGTTCCTATGAGAACAGCTTCCGATTCGACGACGGTTTCAACTTCTTTCAATCGATTGCTAACCAACGTACTGCCCGAACTAACAATATCGAATATGGCATCGGCCAATCTAATTCCGGGAGCTATCTCGACCGAACCGGTAATTACATGAATGTCCGAAACTATCCCGTTCTTGTGCAGATAATCTGACAATATTCCGGGATAAGACGTCGCTATTTTCTTTCCCGAAAACCAGTTTCTATCTTGATAGTCTATGTCTTGGGGTATAGCTAACGAAAGGCGACACTTCCCGAAGCCCAACTTTTTCAAAACACCCACAGGACAACGCTTCTCCATGACCTCGTTCAATCCCACGATTCCTACATCGGCAACCCCCGAAGCCACAGACTCAGGAATATCGTCGTCCCTTAGAAACAACACTTCCACGGGGAAGTTTCGTGCAGGAACCAACAACGTCCTCTTCCCTCCCGGTATCTTGATACCTGCCTCCTCTAACAAAGCCATAGACTCCTCATATAGTCTCCCTTTCGACTGAATAGCTATCCTCAGCATAATTCTTCATGTTTTTAATAAGTAAAATCCATATAAAAAAGGCTTACCATAATCCGGTAAGCCTACAACATTTTCCTATGTTATTTTTACATACAGACTCACCCTATCCCCCAAAGGGACAATGCACGTGACTGTGATGTAAAAATAGAACCATCATTAATCTTAACTATAAATTTTCAACAAATATAAGGCATTAAATACAAAATACAAATTATTTCGCTATTTTTCTTTCAAATTTATATATTATATCGTTTTTTAGTAACAACGAACTTATCCTAAAAAGAAAGTAACGACCATATAAATACCTGCTGCCAAAAGCGCACTGACAGGAATCGTAAGAATCCATGCGACTAAAAGACTTTTCGTCACACCCCAACGAACCGCAGACAAGCGTTTGGTCGCTCCCACACCGATAATAGCCCCGGTAATGGTATGTGTAGTACTTACGGGAATCTTTAAAATTTCGGTTAAATAAAGCGTGAACGCCCCTGCCGTTTCGGCTACCACTCCCTCCAACGGAGTAACCTTCGTAATTTTCGTTCCCATTGTTTTTACTATCTTCCAACCTCCCGACATCGTCCCCAACGATATGGCCGTAAAGCAGGCAAACGCAACCCAATCGGGCAAATCGGCAATGCTGTTTATACCCATACCTAAACCCATCGAGTGAGCGGCAATCATAGCGGCGGCAATAATACCCATTACTTTCTGGGAATCGTTCAAACCATGCCCGATACTAAACATCGCCGAAGAAACCAACTGTAATTTCTTGAACCAAACTTCGGCCTTATGGGGTTGAACCCGGCGACAAATATGAAGGACCAATATCGTAAATCCGAACGCTACGACCATTCCTATAAAGGGAGCCAAGAAAATAAATGCGGCTATTTTGAGAATAATATTGAGCTGAATCGCCCCGAATCCACTCGCCATAATGGCAGCACCGGCAAATCCTCCGATAAGGGTATGCGACGAAGAAGACGGAATACCTTTCCACCAAGTAATCAAATTCCATGCGATAGCGGCAATCACACCCGACAAAATAATAGGCAGAGTGATAAACTCTTCTACCACGGTCTTGGATACGGTATTGGCTATACCAAACCCACCGATAATGTATTTGGCAATAAAGAACGCGACAAAATTAAAGAAAGCAGCCCACAAAACCGCTTGAAAGGGTGTAAGGACTTTTGTCGACACAATTGTCGCTATCGAATTGGCAGCATCATGAAACCCGTTGATAAAATCGAACAGCAATGCCAGTACAATAATAACTATCAATAACTCCATAACATAACTCTTTACGGATTTATGCGTACTTAACAATCAACGTTCTCAGGATTTTTCCAACATACTCGGCCGAGTCGGTAGTCTTCTCTAATATCTGCATGATCTCTTTTATCTTGATAATCTCGATACAGTCTTTCTCCTCCTCGAATAACTTTGTGATGAACAGTTCATACACATCGTCCGCCTGATTCTCTATATCGTGTAATTTCGAACAATATTCTCTCAATGTAGCCGGATTCTTGCGAAACGTATCCAACTCGTCCATCGCTTTACAGATATAATCAGCTTCTTTCTGTACCAGCAAACTCAGTTCCTTTCCGCTATCGCCGATAGGTCGCGGATTATAAATCGCTATGCGTTTCGCACAACTGTTTATTCCATCGATGACATCGTCCATGTGAGAAGCCAACGCCTGTATATCCTCTCTGTCAAATGGAGTGATAAAAGTAGTTCCTAATTCATCAAAAATCAAGTGAGCCAATCTATCCCCTTCACGTTCTAAGTCTTTAATTTTTTTATAATAGGAAGATCGTTCCTCCGGCTTGTCATGTTGCATGCTCTCT
>ENA-UEQY01000373-UEQY01000373.1-human-gut-metagenome-genome-assembly--contig:-NODE-373-length-27128-cov-4.233115_pt1 | contig 27128 bp, 17 predicted proteins | sample MGYA00242949_ERZ507949 | MGnify/ENA primary metagenome ERZ507949 (study PRJEB26167, sample SAMN06115403) | human gut metagenome | host: Homo sapiens | place: China:Jiangsu | collected 2016-07-06... | reverse complement strand
TAAAGTATGCGATGTCTCCTATTTTTATTTCGTCGTTTCCTCTTGGAATAATAGTTTCATGTATACGTTTGATGGCCGCGATGTGAAATTGGCTTTCGGCTGTTGTAAGTTCATAGAGTTTTTTATTCAGAATTTTAGCGTTGTCGTGTAATTTTACACTTAGTACGATTAATTCTCCATTACAAAGTTCAAACCAGTTGCGTGTCCATGTGTGTTTTAATGCGGTTATTACTTCTTCTGCGGCCAGTTTTTCGGGATATATCAGTTCATTTACTCCCAGATTTTCAAAGAAGGCTTTATTTTCAGGTAAAAGGTATTCGTAGTTGTCCACTCTTGCCAGAGTTTTTTTTGCGCCTAGTTTCGATGCCATTGTACATGCCATGATATTACGAGACTCGAAGGGCATGACAGCAATAAATAAATCGGCTTTATATACTTGGGCTTGTTTTAATGTTTGGAATGCAGTAGGGTTCCCGATGACAGTCATTAAATTATAATTGGCATCGAGTTCTCGTAGTTTCTCTTCATCATTGTCGATTAGAATAATATCCTGTTCTTCTCGGGATAACAGTTTTGCTAAATGTGTTCCAACCTCTCCGGCTCCAGCAATGATTATTTTCATAATTATTAGTTCTCTTTTATTTCTATGATTTACCAATTACCAATAATTACCGAGTAAATGTTTTCTTCATCTATACCACATAGTTGGTGTAGTTCTTTAACTGTCCCCTGTGCTATGAATTTATCGGGGATTCCTATTCGTTTTATATGGGGTGTATATCCATTGTCGGACATGAATTCTAATACAGCACTTCCGAAGCCTCCTGTTATGCATCCATCTTCTACGGTTATGATTCGTTTGTATTTTTGGGCTACTTCGTGAAGAATTTCTTCGTCAATGGGTTTGACAAAAATCATATCGTAGAGAGCTGCTTTTACACCTGTCTTTCGGGCCCGCTCTACGGCTTGTCGTGCCGCGACACCCGCAGTCCCGATACTCAGTACGGCTATCTCATTTCCGTCATAGAGCTTGCGACCTTTCCCGATAGGAATTTCGTGCATAGGGCATTCCCAATCGACATGACTTCCGCAACCGCGAGGATAGCGAATGGCAAACGGCCCGCGGTCGGATAGTTGTGCTGTGTACATGAGATGTCGCAGATAATGTTCGTCCATAGGTGCAGCAATAGTCATATTGGGTATGCAACGCAAATAGCACATATCGAATGCACCGTGGTGGGTAACCCCGTCTTCTCCCACGAGTCCAGCGCGGTCGATACAAAATGTTACCGGTAAGTTTTGTATGGCGACATCGTGAATGACTTCGTCGAATCCTCTTTGGAGAAAAGTCGAATAGATACTGCAAAATGGTTGTAATCCTTCTTTGGCCAAACCAGCGGCAAAGGTGACGGCATGTTCTTCGGAGATACCGACATCAAAAGACCTTTCGGGAAATTTCTCCATCATGAAACAGGTAGAACTTCCCGTTGGCATTGCAGGTGTGATAACTGTTATTTTATCGTTTTTTTTAGCCAATTCGACAAGCGTGAGTCCGAATACATCTTGAAATTTGGGAGGTTTTTGCTCTTCTTTTGCGGTAATTCTATCGCCCGTTTCTGGATTAAAACAGCCTGGAGCGTGCCAAATAGTCGGTTCTTTTTCGGCCGGAGCATATCCTTTCCCTTTGATCGTACGTAGGTGAAGTATTTTCGGACCGGTCATATCTTTTATATCGTTGAGTTTATTGACGATATTAACCACATTGTGCCCGTCTATGGGACCGAAATATCGTATATTTAAACCTTCGAAAATGTTTTGTTGCTTGGTTAGCAAAGCTTTTAGGCTATTGTTGAAACGTAAAATGGCCCCCCTGTGTTCATCGTCTATCAGATTTAGCTTACGTAGGGTACGATAAGCATCGTATCTGAGTTTATTATAGCTTTTCGATGTAGTGATGTTTACTAGATATTCGTTTAGCCCTCCGACATTATGGTCGATTGCCATATCGTTGTCGTTCAGTATGATGAGTAAGTTATTGGGACTGATGGATGCATTATTCAATCCTTCGAAAGCTAATCCTCCGGCAATGGATGCATCTCCGATGACAGCAATGACTTTTCTTTCTTTTTGTTCGTGTTTCAGTTGTGTAGCAATGGCCATGCCTAATGCTGCTGATATGGAATTAGAGGCATGCCCGGCGATGAAAGCGTCGTATTCGCTTTCGGCTGGGTTTGGAAATCCACTCAATCCGTTGAGTTTACGACAAGTATAAAATCTGTCTCGTCTTTCAGTTAAAATTTTATGCCCGTAGGCTTGATGTCCCACGTCCCAAACTATGCGGTCGTATGGAGTGTCGAATACATAGTGTAAGGCCACGGTCAATTCCACGGCCCCCATGCTAGACCCGAAATGTCCCGGATTATGGGCGAGAGTATTGATAATGAAATGCCTGATTTCGTCACACACTTGGGGTAGCTCGCTAACCTGTAATTTTCGTAAATCGGCGGGTGTGTTTATTTGTTTCAGTAGTTCTGTATTGTCGGGGTTCATTTTTAGTCTCTTTTACGTAAATACAATGGTACTATTTACCTTTACTCTCTTGCTTCCATCGTTTGTAGAGTGGAACGAATACAATGATTCCCGAAGCAATGATAGCGAACAGAGCTTGCCCGTCGATGCCTCTTCCCCTAATTAGAAGAACGCATAAGAATACCCATAATAAGGCTATGCATGAAATACGGAACGTATTATATTTTCTCATGTTAATCCATAGGTTTGTTAGTGCGCTTATATATACGCCTAAGTTAACCTACAAATATAAATATTCTTTTGCAATCCATGAAAATATTGTATCAATTTCATTTTATAAAGTTGGGGAGTCAGGGCGTGTGTGAAATGAAAAAGGCTTGCTTAACGCAAGCCTTTTTCATGATTTTGAGCTATTCTATGTTTTTTCTCACTTGGGTGAGGTATTCTTTCATTTTTATAGAATCTTTACGCTCGATAATATCGAGGAGAGACGATAACTGCTTCTGTATTCCCCGCACTTGATCGGGGGTATTGGGATTGAAAAGAATTTCGGTTAGCAGGTAGTCGTCTTCCGAAAGTAGCCCTCTTGCTATGTCCATATGTTTTTTGAATGTCGTGCCGGGAGCCTCTTGATGTTTCATAATCGAGGCGAACACCAGCGTCGAAGTGAATGGAACCGAGAGCGAATAAGCTATGGTTTCGTCATGCTCTTTAAAACTGTATTCGAATATATTCAATCTCAGTCGCTGGTAAATATCCTTGAAAAAGATTTTGCCCATGTGGTCGCCTTCGGTAATGATGATTGTATTTTGTGTACTTAGGTCGCTCAAATTAGCGAATGTTGGTCCGAACATAGGGTGTGTCGATACGAATGGGTGTCGGGCTTGGGCATAAAATTCGGGTAATCCGGTCTTGACCGAAGCAATATCCGATAGGATTGTGTGAGCCGGTAAATAGGGGAGAACGGTTTGAAACGCTTCTATCGTATATTTTACGGTTGCCGCATTGATGACTAAGTCGGGCGTAAAATCTTGTATTTCTTCTGGCCGGGTCATTCGCAAAGTGTTGAATGCGAATCTCAGTCGATGAGGGTCTATGTCGTATAGGGCGATTTCATGGTCGAAACTGAGTACATCGGCAAAGAAAGAGCCCATTTTTCCGGCTCCGAGAATTACTATTTTCATTGTTTTTATTTATTAATAATATCCATTTGTTGATGTACCGATTCTTCGTGAATGGCTTGCATCACTTCTTTCATGAATTCTCCGCTCATTCCCAACTCAACGGCTTGTGCCATGCGTTTTTGTAGGATTTCGTCATAGCGGTTAGTTTGCAGCACGGGCATACTGTGCTCTTTTTTATATTGCCCGATTTCTCTGGATATGCGCATGCGTTTGGCTAACAGTTCGAGCAGTTGATTGTCGAGGTTGTCTATTTGGTGACGTAGTTCCGATAGGTTTTCTGTCGTCTGTGTGGTCTCTCGTATTACCAACATGTTGAGTATATAGTCCAGAGCGTCGGGGGTCACTTGCTGATTTTTATCGCTCCATGCACAATCGGGGTCGCAATGGGATTCAACGATTAGTCCGTCGAATCCCAGATCCATCGCTTGTTGGCTCAATGGAGCTACAAGTTCGCGTTTACCGCCGATGTGGCTAGGGTCGCAAAAAATAGGAAGATTGGGGAGACGGCGACGTAGTTCGATGGGAATGTGCCATTGAGGCATATTGCGGTACAACTGTTTGTCGTAGCTGCTAAAACCCCGGTGTATGACTGCCAGTCGGTGGAGACCAGCGTTATAAATGCGTTCGACGGCTCCTATCCATAGTTCTAAGTCGGGATTTACCGGATTCTTGATGAGTACCGGAATGTCTACACCTTTCAGTGCGTTGGCTATTTCTTGAACCGCAAAGGGATTGGCGGTCGTGCGTGCTCCGATCCATAAAATGTCGATACCATGTTTTAATGCTTCGAATACGTGCCGTTCAGTGGCAACCTCTGTTGCCGTGTACATACCGGTTTTTTCTTTGACGTGTTTTAACCAAGCAAGGCCTTCTACGCCTATACCTTCGAATCCGCCCGGTTTGGTACGAGGCTTCCATATACCTGCACGAAATATTTTAATGCCGCGCTCGGCGAGGCTTTTCGCTGTGGTCATTACTTGCTCTTCGGTTTCGGCGCTACATGGGCCGGCTATGATAATAGGGCGTTTAGAGTCTATTCCGGGAAGTAAAATTGATTGTAAATCTTCCATAATGGTATTGTTATTTATTTGATTTGATTTTTTCTATACGGTGTAACGCTTCTTGCATCTTTTTTTCGGGGGCGCAAAGCGAAATGCGAATATATCTGTTCCCTCGACTTCCGAAAATGAATCCCGGAGTAATGAAGACGTGCGCGTTGTATAATATTTCGTCGGCTAACGATTCGGCATCTGTTGCACTATCGGGAATTTTTCCCCATACGAACAATCCTGCTTGTGAAGGATCATAACTGCAACCGAGAGCTTTCATGATTTTTTCTGCGATATCACGTCGGTTACGGTACACTTCGTTTAATTGGTCATACCACTCTTGACCGCATGACAATGCTTTTGTCGCAGCCATTTGTAGCGGACGGAACATTCCTGAATCGATATTACTTTTCACTTTCAAAATCCATTCGATAAATTGAGGGTTGGAAGCAAGCATACCGATTCGCCAACCGGACATATTGTGAGATTTGCTTAAAGAATTCATTTCGATACAAATGTCCTTAGACCCGGGGACAGCTAGTATACTCATCGGATTGTCGTTGAGAATGAAACTGTACGGGTTGTCGTTCACGATGATTATGTTGTGACGCTTCCCGAAATCCACCAGCTTGGTAAACAATTCCATAGATGCTTTGGCTCCCGTAGGCATATTGGGATAGTTGACCCACATTAACTTTATACGATCGAGCGGTAACGATTCTAATTGCTTGAAGTCGGGTCGCCAATGGTTATTTTCGTCGAGGTCGTAGGTGAAAATTTCGGCTTCGGCTAGTCGGCTGACGGAACTGTATGTGGGGTATCCCGGATTGGGAACCAATACCCCGTCTCCGGCATTGAGAAATGCCAAACTGATGTGCAATATACCCTCTTTGGACCCTATAAGGGGTTGTATTTCTTTTTGAGGATCGAGTGTTACATTGTACCATCTGTTATACCAATCGGCGAAGGCTCGGCGTAGTTCGGGTAGGCCTATGTAAGGTTGGTATCCGTGAACATCAGATTTCCGGCTCTCCGTACACAGGGTTTCAATCGTTTCGGGGTGGGGCGGCCTGTCAGGCCCGCCTATGCCCAGACTGATAATATCCAAACCGCGGGCATTTAGTTCGGCTATTTCTTTCAACTTTTTTGAGAAGTAGTATTCGCTTATGTTATTTACCCGATTAGCGGGTCTGATATTAAAGGGGTTGATTGAATTCTGCATATTCTCCAAGTATTTTAAAGTCTTTTGTTAGAGGTCTTATTGCTTCGAGGGATTGTTTGTATCGAGTGAAATTATCGAATGTAAGGTCTATATAAAATCGGTATTCCCATTCTTTCCCGATAATGGGCATGGACTGTATTTTGGACAAATTGATATCATAGAAAGAAAGTATGGTGAGTACTTTTGATAAACTGCCTTGTGTATGTGGCAAACTGAAAACAAGTGAAGCCTTGTTTATGCGTTTGCCTGCTATTAAAATTTCACGGTGAAAAGGATCGGCAAGAATTAGAAAACGAGTGAAATTTCGTTTATTGGTTTCGATACCTTCTGCCAAGATATTCATGTTATAGATTTCGGCAGCCAGTTTACCGCAAATGGCAGCATGGCCCGAAAGATGACGGTGTGAAATTTCTTGGGCACTACCGGCCGTATCGTCTTTTTCTACGACTTTCATTTTAGGGTGAGCTTGTAAAAAATCACCGCATTGCATTAATGCCATGGGGTGAGAGTTTACTTCGAGGATATCGTCCATAGTTTCTCCCGGTAGTGCGGCCAGTACGTGAGAAATACGTAATTTATATTCTCCTATGATACTTAATTCACTTTTTCGTAATAGTTCGTGATTCTGTAAAATGCTGCCTGCAATGGTGTTTTCAATGGCAATGATACCCAATAAAGAACGGTCGTTATTCATGCGGTCGAACATTTCGGGAAATGTCGAGCAGGGAACCGTTTCTATTTCTTCTTCCCCGAAATAAGATCGGGCGGCGGCCTCGTGGTAGCAACCGGCTATGCCTTGTATGGTGATTTTTTTATTCATAAGCAAGATAAATAGAAAATCCCGTTCGTATTGAACGGGATTTTATCATAAGTTTCTTAATTGTTTTCTATTTCTTTTTTTTGCATAAAACCCCGTTTCTATTTTTCTCCAATATAAAAATAAAAGTAAAAGTAATATGCAAAATCAAAATTCTTCATTGCCTGTCAAATATGAGTTTGATGTTGCAAATGTAATGAAATCATTTTTGAATCCAAACAAATAGTTATATATTTTTGAATAAAACGAGATTTTTTTTATCGCATCGTTTTGTATATGGTATTTGAAACTTGCTTTGTATGTGACGAATAGGAGAAAATTTTGCATAACGGCGATGTCTACGGATTTTTTCGCTATCTTTGTCGTGAATGTAAAGGTAAGTTGAGCCGGGCATGACTAAATAAATTGGTTTCCATCTTCGGTTATACTATCTTTGAAGTACAAATAATTATGTATTTATGGAAACTTCGGAATTAACACTTTTTTCTGCAATGTGTGAGTCTTTTTGTACGGCAGTGGAGAAGGCTCGTGCAGAGGCGATGTCCTTGACCGATATGTATGTGCAGGTGAAATACGATGAACAGTTGTTTTCGGTATTTGATGATACTGAAAGTATATTGGTGCAATCGGTAATTGATGGATTGGACGAGTGGCGAGATTCCAGTGGAGAACGTTCGGATGCTGCGATAATTGCTTTTCTGAGGAAGGTGTTGAGTCATGAAGATGTGAATCATGCTTTACATTCGCTGGATATTATACCCCCTTTTTCTGTCGTGTTGGTAGATAATGAGATGGAGCCCGTTGCCGATTTGGTTACATTGGACGATGAGAATATCTATTTGCACGATGATTTTTGGGAAAAAATGGATAAAGAGCTTGACGATTTTTTTGAACAATTGATGTCCGATACGAAATAAGGTGGGGTATTGGGGTTCAAAGGAGGCTGCTCTTGCGGAGTGGAAAGTCTTTTCACGATATAGGTAGAAAGAAAAAAATTAATAATAATTTGATTATCGAAAGATAAGCACTAATTTTGCGCTCTCAAATTTGCACGCTTTTTGTGGAAAGTTGAGAATAAATTTGTGAGTCTAATTTAATAAAATCATAAGAATGAACGTTTCGCATCAAAACACTGACAACCTGAATGCCGTGATTTCGATTGAAATTTCAAAGGCTGACTATCAGGAAAAAGTAGACAAATCTCTTCGTGCTTATGGGCAAAAAGCGAATATTCCCGGATTCAGAAAAGGGAAAGTTCCTTTTAGTATGCTCATGAAGATGTTTGGAAAATCGGTTCGAGTTGAAGAAATTAATCGTTTGGTTTCCGAGTCTCTGTACAATTATATTCGTGATAATAAGCTCAATATCTTGGGCGAGCCGATGACCGCAGAAGATATGACTGTCGATTTGGATACACAAGACGATTTCACGTTCCGTTTTGATGTGGCATTAGCCCCCGAATTGAATGTAAAGGTCGATAAAAAAATAAAAGTACCTTACTATACGATTACTGTCGATGATGACATGGTAAAACGTCAGAATGAATCCTTTTTGTCACGTTTTGGTAAACAGATTTCGGTAGATGAGTCTACCGATGAAAGAGACCTTATCAAAGGTTCGATGGTAGAAATGGTAAAAAAAGGGACTCCGGTAGAAGGGGGAATTACGGTCGAAAGTACCATCGTTTCTCCTGCATATTTCAAGAATGACAAGGAAAAAGCTAAATTTGCCGGTGTGAAGAACGGTGACAAAGTGATGTTCAATCCTTCGAAAAGTTGTGATGCTTCGGTCGCAGAACTGGCCTCTATGTTGAATATCGATAAGGAAAAAGCTGCCAATGTGACATCGAATTTCGAGATGACAGTGACAGATATCACACATTTGCAACCTGCCGAATTGAATCAAGAATTATTTGACAATGTATTCGGTAAAGATGTTGTAAAAACAGAAGAGGAATATTTTGCTAAACTTCGTGAAATGATAGCGCATCAATTGGTTCCTGAAAGCGATTATAAATTTTCGATTGATGCACGTGCTGCGATAGAAAAGGCAGTAGGTGAGTTTGATTTGCCCGATGCATTTTTGAAACGTTGGTTGTTGGCTACCGATAAAAATCGTAAAGCTGAAAATATCGATGAGGATTTTGCGAAGATGGTTCCCGATTTGAAATGGCAGTTGATTAAAGAACAAATCGTAAAACAATTCGATATTCATGTCGATGATACCGATTTGTTGGCTTTGGCAAAACGGGTAGCGGCAAGTCAGTTCGCACAATATGGTATGACAGGTGTTCCCGATGATGTTCTCGAACGTTATGCTAAGGAAATGTTATCAAGCAAAGAGTCTCGTTCGCGTCTTATTGACCAAGCTACGGAGCAGAAGATTCAAACTGCCATTAAGGAGTCTGTAACGCTTACGGCCAAAGAAGTGACGATGGATAAATTCCAGAAAATGTTTGAAGTTGCCGAGTAATAAAATCGATATAATTATCGATAGCCCCGAGACGTAATGGCTTCGGGGCTTTTCATTGTTTGAAATCTTCCAATATAGTTAATTGATGCTTGTAGTTCGGTTGATGTATTATTTTTTGTGAAGATATTGGCAAAAAAGACCGGGCAGCAGAATTTTATTTGGGGTATAATTGTTTTTATTTATATCTTTGACTAAAAATAGGGATTAAAAAAACAATCTAAAAACGATATAATTATGACTAATGATTTTAGAAAATATGCGGTAAAACATTTGGGTATGAATGGACTTGCCCTTGATCAATATGCGCAGTTTACCAGTAGCTATCTTTCCCCTTCTATTATGGAGGAGCGCCAACTGAATGTAACCCAGATGGACGTGTTTTCGCGTTTAATGATGGACCGTATAATCTTTTTGGGAACTCCTATCGATGATTATACATCGAATGTTATAGAAGCACAGTTGCTTTATCTCGATTCTGCCGACCCGGGTAAAGATATATCTATTTATTTCAATACTCCCGGAGGGTCGGTATATGCCGGGTTGGGTATCTACGATACCATGCAGTTCATAAGCAGTGATATTTCTACGATCTGTACAGGTATGGCCGCCTCGATGGGCGCTGTATTGTTGGTTGCAGGGACAAAGGGAAAACGTTTTGCTTTGAAACATTCCCGGGTTATGATACATCAACCGATGGGAGGCGCACAAGGTCAGGCTTCGGATATAGAGATTACGGCAAGGGAGATACAGAAACTTAAAAAAGAACTCTATACCATTATAGCCGATCATTCGGGAAACTCGTATGAGCGTGTGGAGAAAGATTCCGATCGTGATTATTGGATGACTGCTCTTGAAGCCAAAGAATACGGTATGATTGACGACGTATTGGTAAAATCTATGAAATAATATTCTAGGAATGGCTAAGGGCGAAAAGTGTAGTTTTTGCGGAAGAGGAGAAAATGAGGTAAGATTATTAATGCCGGGGCGTGACGGTTGCATTTGCGACGAGTGTGCCGAGCAAGCCTATCTCCTTTCCGAAGAATATTTGCATAAAAAGAAAAAAGCGAGTTCCAAATGGACCGTATCCCGAGAGGATTTACCTAAACCGGAAGAGATAAAAACATTTCTCGATCAGTATGTTATCGGGCAGGACGATGCCAAGCGTTATTTGTCGGTTTCGGTCTATAACCATTATAAACGTGTTTTGCAGGTAGCCGATAATGATGATGTTGAGATTGAGAAATCGAATATTATTATGGTCGGCCCTACCGGAACCGGAAAGACCTTATTGGCGAAGACGATTGCTCGTTTATTGAAAGTTCCGTTTACGATTGTCGATGCTACTGTCTTGACCGAGGCCGGTTATGTGGGCGAGGATATCGAAAGCATTTTGACCCGTTTGCTGCAAGTTGCCGATTATGATGTCAAGGCGGCTGAGCGAGGTATTGTGTTTATCGACGAGATCGACAAAATTGCTCGTAAAAGCGATAATCCTTCGATTACCCGTGATGTCAGCGGTGAGGGCGTACAGCAAGGTTTGTTGAAATTATTGGAGGGTTCTATCGTAAATGTTCCGCCGCAAGGCGGGCGTAAACACCCCGAGCAGAAAATGATACCAGTGAATACAAAGAATATTTTGTATATTTGTGGCGGGGCTTTTGACGGAATAGAACGTAAAATCGCCATGAGGTTGAACACCCATGTCGTAGGTTATAATGGAGGTGGTAGCAATGGTCGTATAGATAGGGAAAATCTGTTACAGTATATTGCGCCCCAAGATTTGAAATCGTTTGGTCTTATTCCTGAAATTATAGGACGATTGCCCATTTTAACCTATTTGCAACCTTTGGACAAGGCCGCGCTACGGAGAATTCTGGTAGAGCCTAAGAATTCGATTATCAAACAATATATCAAACTTTTCGAAATGGACGGAGTGAGACTTTCGTTTGATGAGGACATGCTTGATTATGTTGTCGAAAAGGCCGTAGAGTTCAAGTTGGGAGCCCGAGGATTGCGCTCTATTGTCGAAACGATTATGATGGATGCTATGTATGAAACGCCTTCTTCGACAAAAAAGAAATTGCATATAACACGTAGCTATGCAGAAAAGAAGTTAGAAAAAGCAAAACTATTGGCAGTATAAGAAAAAACAGCAAGAAAAAATTTGGTAATTAAGAGGAGTTGTTTATAAATTTGTTTGACCGATAAAGGTCGGCGAATATACATAACGAGAAAGAGAGTAACCGTATGGCAAAAGAAGTAAATTTGACTGAGGAACTGAAAAGGAATTTCGGATTCGATACATTTAAGGGAAATCAGGAAGCGATTATCAGAAATTTGCTTGCCGGGAATGATACATTTGTATTGATGCCTACCGGAGGAGGGAAGTCGCTTTGTTATCAATTGCCGTCGTTGATTCTTGACGGTACTGCGATAGTTATTTCGCCTTTGATTGCATTGATGAAGAATCAGGTCGATGCTATGCGGAATTTCAGTGCCGAAGATGGTATCGCTCATTTCATAAACTCCTCTTTGAACAAAACTGCGATAGACCAAGTGAAAACCGATATTTTATCGGGGAAAACCAAATTGTTATATGTTGCTCCTGAATCCTTGACGAAGGAAGAAAACATTGATTTTCTTAAACAGGTGAATGTGTCGTTTTATGCGGTAGATGAAGCCCATTGTATTTCGGAATGGGGACATGATTTCCGTCTTGAATATCGATGTATCCGACCTATTATTAATGAGATTGGCGTACGTCCTGTAATAGCTCTTACCGCGACTGCGACTCCGAAAGTCCAGCATGATATACAGAAAAATCTGGGCATGTTGGAAGCTACTGTATTTAAGTCGTCGTTTAATCGTCCTAATCTTTATTATGAGGTTCGCCCGAAAACAGCGAATATCGATAAAGACATTATTAAATATATAAAATCGCAGGAGGGTAAATCGGGTATAATCTATTGTTTGAGTCGAAAGAAAGTAGAAGAATTGGCAGAATTGTTACAGGTAAACGGAATTCGTGCGTTGCCATATCATGCCGGAATGGACTCTGCGACTAGGACTCAGAATCAAGATGCATTCTTGTTGGAGAAAATAGATGTTATCGTTGCCACGATAGCCTTTGGTATGGGGATTGATAAGCCCGATGTCAGGTATGTCATACATTACGATATACCCAAAAGTCTGGAAGGCTATTATCAAGAGACGGGACGAGCCGGTCGAGATGGAGGAGAAGGTCAGTGTATAACTTTTTATATCAATAAAGATTTACAGAAACTCGAAAAATTCATGCAGGGAAAACCCATTGCCGAGCAAGAGATTGGTAAACAGCTTTTGTTAGAAACTGCTGCTTATGCCGAATCTTCTCTTTGTCGTCGCAAGATTTTACTGCATTATTTTGGAGAAGAGTATGAGGAAGATAATTGTGGAAATTGTGATAATTGCCTAAATCCTAAAAAGCAAGTGGAAGCAAAAGATCAACTTTGTGCGGTTCTTGAAACTATTATTGCACTGAAAGAAAAATTTAAAGCCGAATATGTGATAGATGTCTTGTTAGGTAAAGAAACGAGCCAAATACTTTCGTATCAACATGAAGATTTAGAGGTGTTTGGAAGCGGACAGGGTGAAGATGAGCGCACGTGGAACGCCGTCATTCGACAAGCATTGATAGCCGGCTACATAGGTAAAGATATTGAGAATTATGGACTATTGAAGGTAACGAAGGCTGGGCATGCGTTTTTGAAGAATCCGGTTTCGTTTAAGATTGTCAAAGATGTCGATTTTGACGAGGTGGAGGAAGAAGTGCCCATGAAAGGTGGAGCTTCTTGTGCGGTCGATCCCGAGTTATATTCTATTTTGAAAGATTTGCGAAAGAAAATCGCTAAACGATTGGAACTTCCTCCGTATGTGATTTTTCAAGACCCTTCATTAGAAGCTATGGCGACAACCTATCCGATTACAATTGAGGAGTTACAAAATATTCCGGGGGTAGGAGCAGGTAAAGCGAAACGTTACGGAGAAGAATTCGTTAAAGTCATCAAAGCTCATGTGGAAGAAAATGAAATTGAGCGTCCCGAAGATTTAAGGGTGCGTACGGTTGCCAATAAGTCGAAATTGAAAGTATCCATTATTCAGGCCATCGACAGGAAAATTGCACTTGATGAATTGGCCGAGTCGAAGGGCCTTGAATTTGGAGAGTTGCTCGACGAGATAGAGGCGATTGTTTATTCGGGAACGAAAATCAATATCGACTATTTCCTGCACGAGATTATGGATGACGAGCATATCGACGATATTTTTGACTACTTCAAGGAGAGTGAAAGCGATAGTCTCGAAGATGCCATTGAGGAGTTTGGTATGGAGTATAGCGAAGAAGAAATTCGTTTGATACGTATCAAGTTCCTTTCAGAGATGGGAAATTAAAAGCCGAGAAATAATAGTGAAAAAGCGACATTCCGATAATCGGTTGTCGCTTTTTTATTTTAGCTTTTGGGGTGATAAATAATTTAAAAATCTTCATGTATAGATAATAGCTTGCCGAAAAATAATTATCTTTGCATGCAATAAAATTCTAATGAACCCCATTATGTCATTTGTTGCAGAAAAAGTGGTGATGGACGGATTAACTTTTGACGATGTTTTGTTAATCCCCGCTTACTCCGAAGTCCTTCCTCGTAATGTCGAGTTGTCGACGCAGTTTTCACGCAATATCCGATTAAATATTCCATTAGTTTCGGCAGCCATGGATACGGTAACCGAGGCGCAATTGGCTATTGCTATCGCTCGTGAAGGAGGAATTGGAGTCATTCATAAAAATATGAGTATCGAGGCTCAGGCCCGTCAAGTTCATGCTGTTAAACGAGCTGAGAATGGAATGATTTATGACCCTGTGACAATCAAGTGTGGGTCGACGGTGCGCGAAGCGTTGTCTATGATGAGTGAATACCATATAGGAGGGATTCCCGTAGTGGACGATAAAAATCTTTTGGTGGGTATTGTAACGAATCGGGACTTGCGTTTTGAACGCGATTTGGAAAGATTGGTAGACGAGGTAATGACCAAAGACAATTTAGTGACGACTTCACAATCCACCGATTTGCAACAGGCTGCGGATATTCTTCAAAGGCACAAGATAGAGAAGCTCCCGGTTGTCGATAAAGACGGCCATTTGGTAGGGTTGGTTACTTATAAGGATATAACGAAAGCCAAAGATAAACCGTTTGCTTGTAAAGATAAATTAGGTCGGCTGCGTGTGGCTGCGGGGGTCGGTGTTACGGCCGATTCGATGACTCGTGTGGATGCGTTGGTAGAAGCCGGAGTCGATGCTATCGTTATAGATACGGCGCATGGACATTCTAAGGGCGTAATCGGTGTATTGAAAGATATAAAAGCAAAATATCCAGATATCGATGTCGTTGTGGGAAATATTGCGACGGGTGAAGCCGCTAAATTTTTGGTGGAAGCCGGAGCCGACGGAGTGAAAGTAGGTATAGGTCCCGGTTCCATTTGTACGACCCGGGTGATTGCCGGTGTCGGGGTTCCTCAATTATCTGCCGTTTATGACGTGGCGAAAGCATTGAAAGGAACAGGCGTGCCATTGATTGCCGATGGTGGAATTCGTTATTCGGGTGATATTGTAAAAGCATTGGCTGCTGGGGCTTACTCAGTTATGTTGGGCGGTATGCTGGCTGGTGTTGAAGAATCGCCGGGAGAAACGATCATATTCAATGGACGTAAGTATAAGTCATATCGGGGTATGGGATCTCTCGAAGCGATGGAGAAAGGTTCGAAAGACCGTTATTTCCAAGCTAATGAGACTGATACTAAAAAATTGGTTCCCGAGGGAATTGCGGCTCGTGTTCCCTTTAAAGGATCTTTATATGAAGTGGTTTATCAGATGGTCGGCGGTTTGCGTGCCGGAATGGGATATTGTGGAGCTAAGGATATAGAGGCTTTACATGATGCTAAGTTTACTCGTATTACCAATGCTGGTGTAGCCGAAAGTCACCCTCATGATGTGTCGATAACCAGCGAGGCTCCGAATTATAGTAGAGGATAACTTTTCCGATAAGGAAGGTGGATTTTTATTTTTGGGAAGAATACACTATTTTAGTGATTACGATATAATTTTCTTATATTTGAAGCGTTAAAATAGTGTATTATTTTTGTTGATAACTCGGGACTATCAAGTCTCAATAAAATGTAGTGCATAACACAATGAAAAACAAATGGCTCTTAGTGGCTTTGCTTGCCGGAAATTCTTGGTTTGGAGGGTGGGCTACCGATGTCGACCCTATTATTATGAGAGTGAATAATAAAGATATTCACAAATCGGAATTTGAGTATATCTATAATAAGAACAGCCAGCAACAAATCGATCATAAATCTCTCGATGAATACGTTACACTATTTAAGAACTACAAGTTGAAAGTTGCCGAGGCCGAAGCTATGGGGATTGATACGACTTCGGCATTTAAAAATGAATTGGCTGGGTATAGAGAAGAGTTGGCTAAACCCTATTTGATCGATGCTTCTGTTGATGACCGTTTGGCACATGAGGCTTATGACCGAATGAAAGAAGATGTGGAGGTAAGCCATATTCTCATAGGATTGAATGCTCGGACTCCTGAGGACCGAGCCGAGGCAAAGAAAAAAGCCGAATCGGTATTGGCTGAAATCAAGGCGGGTGAAGACTTTGGAATGTTGGCAGAGAAACTCAGTGAAGACGGATCGAGGCAGAATAAGGGATATTTAGGATTTATTAGAGGCGGACGTACGGTTTATCCTTTTGAAAAGGCTGCTTTCGCATTACAAGCGGGAGAAGTTTCCGATATAGTGGAAACCCAGTTCGGATATCACATTATAAAAGTACATAGTCGTCGTCCCAATCCGGGAGAGTTTCTATTTTCCCATATCATGATATTAGTGCCTCGTGGTGCTTCTGATGAAGTAAAAGCGCAGAAAGAATCCGAGATACGATCCATTTATGAAGAATTGAAGTCGGGAGCCGATTTTGCTACGATGGCAAAGGAGCGGTCGGAGGATAAGGCTTCTGCCGTACGAGGTGGAGAATTACCGTGGGTGAGTAGTGGACAATTCGTAAAAGAGTTCGAGGATGCTGCATTTGCTCTTAAAAATAAAGGAGATATTACAGAGCCTGTATTATCTCCCTATGGCTGGCATATCATTAAGTTAATGGACCGGCGGGATATTAAGCCCTTTGAACAAATGCGCTCGGAGATTACGCGAATGATGGCACGAGACGAAAGAGGTAGCATGGCTCGTAATGCGATGGTGGCTAAATTGAAAAATGGTTATGGTTTTTCTTTGGAAGAATCGCAGCGGGCGATGTTGATGAAGTTGGCTGGCGATTTAGGTAAAGTCGATTCTTCTTATATAGCGGCTATTCATAATGACCAAAGTGTTTTATTCTCATTTGAGAACCGTTCATATACAGTGGCCGATTTTGCCTCGTTTTTGTCCAAAGGCCGTGATGTGACAGTTAATGCCCCCGATTATGTTTCGACTATGATTGGTTATATGGCCGATATGGAAATATTAGATTTCGAGAAGGCTCATTTGGAAGATAAGTATCCCGATTTTCGCAATTTGATGAATGAATATCGAGACGGCATGTTGCTATTTGAAATCAGCAATAGGGAAGTTTGGGAAAAAGCATCGAAAGATACCGAGGGCTTGCAGAAATTTTTCAAGAAAAATAGGAAAAAATACAAATGGGATAAACCTCATTATAAAGGATTTTTGATTCAATGTTTTGATGCGGCTACCGCCGATGACATAAAGAACCGGATTAAAGAACTCGATGACGATTCTGTAATCGTCGTGCTGAATCGAGAGTTCAATACCGACTCTTTAACAAGAGTAAAAGTGGAGCGAGGTTTGTTTGTTGAGGGAGATAATGAAAAAATTGACGCATTGGTATCTAAGGGAGCTCCGTTGAAAGCCGATGAGAAGTTGCCGATAGCTTTTGTGTCTGGTAAACTATTGAAGTAGATGCCGGAGACGTATACCGATGTGAGAGGACAAGTAACGGCCGATTACCAAACTTACCTTGAAAAAGTTTGGGTGAAGAAACTCAATAAAAAATATCCGGTAGAAATCTATGAAGATGTCCTAAAAACAGTTAATAGGCCGTAGTTGCCATTATTTAGTCGTAATTTAGCGGATATTTATGTAGGTAATATAGATGTATAAAGTCTCGATAATAGTATTATGCGCAGCATTTTCGGCATGCCTTTTTACGGCATGCCGAAGTGGGTTACAGAGCGATGAAAATTCATTGGTACAAGTGGGCGATGAAATACTATCGCGTCAAGAGCTTGCCGATGCCATGCCGGAGGGTCTTTCACGCGCTGATAGTACCGATTTTGCCGACAAGTATATCCGTCGATGGATTTGTGATGTATTACTATATCGAATGGCACAAAAGAATATTCCCGATATAGAACGTATTGATGCATTGGTTGAGAAATACCGACGAGATTTAGTCATATTCGAATATCGTAAGAGATTGGTTAATGAACGGGTGACGAAGTCTTTTGATGAACAAGAAATGCTGGATTATTATGAGCGAAATTCAGAAATGTTTCGTTTGCATGAAGCCATCTTGAAAGGGTTGTTTCTTAAAGTACCGGAGAATACGCCCAATCTTGGACAGTTGAAAAAATGGTATTGTTCTACAAATCCCGATGGAGTAGAAAAGATCGAGAAATATGCTTTGAAAAATGCGGTGATCTATGACTACTTTTATGACAAGTGGATACCGTTTGAAGAAATCGTCAATAATATTCCATACGAGTTTGGAGATGCTGAATCCTTTTTAAAGACACATCATAAGTTGGAATTTAATAAAAACGGATATTGGTATTTACTGAATATTACAGAATATCGTTTGCCGGGAGAAGAAATGCCTTATGATTTTGCTCGGGCTCAAATTCAGGAAATTTTGACAAATAGCAATCGGTTGAACTTTGATCGGGAGCTGGAAGAAAATCTGTATCGGGATGCCGAGAAGTCGGGTGATATAAAGTGGTTGTATAAAGGTGAGAAATCTATTGAAAAAGAGAGTATAAAATAATTGAATTATGCGTAAAGTTACTGATTGGCTTTTATTTTTCTTTATGGCGGTGTCTTTGCCGGCTTTTTCCGATGACAATGTTATCGATGAGGTTGTATGGATAATAGGAGATGAAGCTATTTATAAGTCTGAGGTTGAAGAGCAATATCGACAAATGCAATACGACGGACAACGTATCGATGGCGATCCTTATTGTGTAATACCCGAACAGCTTGCCGTGCAGAAACTTTTTCTGCATCAGGCGAAACTGGATACGATTACAGTTCCTGATGCTACTGTTTTTCAACAAGTAGAGGCTCGTATCAATTATCTGATCGCTAATATCGGGTCGAAGGAAAAAATGGAAGAATACTTTAAAAAGCCGGTAACCGAAATTCGTGAAGAGTTGGCGAATGTTATTCGTGATCAGGGAACCGTACAGGAAGTACAACGAAATTTGGTAAAAGATGTAAAAACCACACCGGCCGAGGTGCGTAAGTTTTATAATCAATTGCCGGCCGACAGTATTCCTTATATTCCCATGCAGGTAGAAGTCCAAATTATTACTTTGAATCCTAAGGTTCCGCAGCAGGAAATAGATAATGTGAAAGCTCGATTGCGTGATTTCAGCGAACAAGTAAATAAAGGCGAGCGGGATTTCTCTACTCTTGCGGTTCTTTATTCCGAAGATCGGGGATCTGCCATGATGGGGGGAGAAATGGGCTTCGTGAGCAAAAGCAATTTGGTGCCGGAGTTTGCCAATGTCGCGTTTAACTTGAATGACCCGAAGAAGGTTTCTAAAATTGTGGAGACCGAATATGGTTACCATATTATACAGTTGATAGAGAAGAGAGGCGACCGTATAAATGTTCGGCATATACTACTTCGTCCGCACGTTTCCGAGAAAGATATATCCGATGCTTTGATTCGTCTCGATTCGTTGAGGGTAGATTTGATAGATAAGAAAATATCGTTCGATGAAATAACCCAATATGTTTCGCAAGACAAGGATACTCGCAATAACAAGGGACTTATGGTAAACCCTCAAACCGGAAATTCTAAGTTCGAGATGGGACAATTGCCCCAAGATGTGGCTAAGGTGGTTGCCGATTTGAAGGTGGGCGAAATTTCGAAACCGTTTGTCATGACCGACGAACGTAAAAATAAAGAGGTGGTTGCAATCGTAAAGCTGAAAAACAGAATAGATGGACATAAAGCCAATATGTCTGATGATTATCAAACCTTAAAAGCCATTGTAGAGGAAAAGAAGAAGACCGATATATTGAATGAGTGGTTGGCTAAGAAGCAGAGCGAGACATATATCCGCATAAAAGAAGGTTGGCGAAACTGCGAATTTAAGTATGACGGTTGGATAAAGAAATAAGATCGACGCCAATGGGGCATCAAAAAAGAATAAGAGATGAAAAGAGAAGGCATAAAATACTGGTTGGTATTTTATGCCTACTTACTCTTGGTATGTGGGCGGCATCGGGCACTCCCGAAAAAAAACTTCCTAAACAGGACGATCCCGATAAAGTGTACTTGGTGAATAGTGACGAACTTACTTTCGATAAGGAGCAGAGTGCCGATTATCGAGTATTGAGGGGAAATGTTGTCTTTCGGAAAGATAGTATGTATATGTACTGCGACAGTGCATATTTTTATGAAAAAGACAACTCACTCGATGCATTTAGTAATGTTCGCATGGAGCAGGGCGATACTCTGTTTATTTATGGAGATGTGTTATATTATCGTGGAGATGAGCAGATAGCTCGACTGCGGAATAATGTGCGCATGGAAAACAGAGATGTAACTTTGTTTACCGATAGTTTGAATTATGAGATGATTCCGAATATCGGCTATTATTTCGATGGGGGCAAATTGGTTGATTCTCAGAATGAATTGACTTCTGTATATGGTCAATATTCCCCCGATACCAAACAGTCGGTCTTCAATTTCGATGTGCAGTTGGTGAATGAAAAATATACATTATATTCCGATACGCTCGAATATAATACGCAGACTAAGATTGCCGATATTGTGGGTCCTTCGACTATTGTGTCGGATAGTAATATCATTTATTCGTCGGCGGGTTGGTATAATACCGAAACTGATAAATCGATGCTTTTGGATCGTTCTTTGGTTATGTCGAAAGGACAGAGCCTTACGGGGGATACGATTTTTTACGATAGGCGATCGGGATTCGGAGAAGTGTTCGGTAATATGGTGCTCAACGACTCCATTCGTTCGGTGATTATGGAGGGACAATATGGTTTCTACAATGAAAGAACCGAGTATTCGTTTGCGACAGATTCGGCACGCTTATTGGAGTTTTCGCGAGGCGATACGTTGTATTTGCATGCCGATACTCTTAAATCTCACTTGGTATTGCCCGATTCCACCCGTCTTTTGCAGGCCTATCATGGTGTGAGATTTTTTAGGATAGATGCGCAGGGAGTTTGTGATTCTATGGAGTTTACGTCGGTAGATTCGCTCCTTCACATGTATAAACTCCCTATCATTTGGAATGAAAATTATCAGATAACCGGAGATACGATTCGCATACACATGAATGACAGTACGGTCGATTGGGCCTTGATTCCCGGGTCTGCTTTTGCTGCACAGCATAAAGATTCTGTTTTTTATGATCAAGTTTCCGGTAAGGAGTTGAAAGCATGGTTTGAGCAAGGGCAGTTGCGTCAAATAGATGTAAACGGCAATGCTCAAACGATTTTCTATCCTCAGGAACGGGATTCGACATTGACAGGGCTGAATAAAGCCGAAAGCGGATTTTTGAGAATGTACTTGAAAAATCAGCAGATGGAGAAGATAATTATTTGGCCTCAACCGCAGGGAAGCATGACTCCGTTGGACTTGATAAAGCCCGAGCAGCTATATTTACCGGCCTATAAATGGTATAGTGATTTGAGGCCGGTAAGCCCCGAAGACATATTTCGAAAACCAGAAGTGAAAATAGAAGTTGTTGAAGAGAAAAAACATCGCTTCAATCATTAAGATTTGGTCGAATTATGAGTGATATCATACATTTATTGCCCGATTCTGTGGCTAATCAAATTGCAGCTGGAGAAGTGATACAACGTCCGGCCTCGGTAATTAAAGAATTGGTGGAGAATGCTGTCGATGCGGGAGCTACGTCTATTCAGATTATTTTGAAAGATGCAGGACGTACTCTTATTCAGGTGATAGACGACGGCAAAGGAATGTCTCCGACCGATGCCCGGTTAGCCTTCGAACGTCATTCGACTTCTAAAATTCGTTCGGCCGACGATTTATTCTCGCTACGTACGATGGGGTTTCGAGGAGAAGCGTTGGCTTCTATCGCCGCTATTTCTCAGGTAGAGCTTCGTACGCGCAGAGTCGACGATGAGGTAGGCACTTGTATACGTATGTCGGCTTCCCAATGTGAAGGGCAGGAGGCGATTTCTACTCCTGTGGGGAGTAATTTTGCGGTAAAAAATATCTTTTTTAATGTGCCAGCACGACGTAAATTTCTTAAATCCAATCAGGTGGAATTGAGCAATATACTCAATGAGTTTGAGCGTATGGCATTGATTAATACTCAGATTAGTTTTATTCTCGTCCATAATGATTCGGAATTGTATAATTTGCCGGCGACCAATTTGAGGCAGCGTATTGTTGCACTTTTTGGTAAGAGTCTTAATCAACAGTTACTTTCTTTGGGAACGGAAACGTCTTTGGTGAAGATTTCGGGTTATGTGGGGCGTCCCGAAGCTGCTCGCAAAAGAGGAGCACTACAATATTTTTTTGTAAATGGCCGGTATATGCGCCACCCATATTTTCATAAAGCGGTGACGATTTGTTACGAACATTTGATACCGGTCGGTGAAATGCCCAATTACTTTATCAATCTTACGGTCGATCCCGAGACGATTGATGTGAATATCCACCCGACTAAGACCGAAATAAAATTTGAGAACGAGCAGCCCATCTGGCAAATTCTTTCTGCGTCTGTAAAGGAAGCATTGGGAAAATTCAGTACGGCTCCCTCTATCGATTTCGATATGGAAGATGCACCGGAAATTCCAACATCGAAGCCGGGTACACATGTTCTTCCCCCTACGGTTCATGTGGATACGACGTATAATCCTTTTCGAGCAGGAGGTGGCAGTTCTTCTGTGAAGAGACCGAACTATGATTGGCAGCAGCTTTATAGCAGCTTTAACAATACAAAAGAAGGTTCGACCGTTCAGCCCGATTCAGACAACGATTTTCCGTCTAAATTGGATTTCTCTGATGGATATGTTTCCAATTTTTCTAGTGAAGGGGAACAATCGGTTTTTCCTGAGTTCGAGTCGAAACTGAATCAAAGCGGTAGGACTGTGTTGCAGTTGAAAGGGAAATACATTATGACTCCTTCGGCTGAGGGGTTAATGGTGATAGATCAACATCGGGCTCATGGCATAATTTTGTTTGAGCGTTTTGTGGCGGGAATATCCTCTCGCGAAATGGCTTCGCAACGTGTTTTGTTCCCCGAAATCATGCAATTGACAGTCTCTCAATCAGAAACTTTACATGGAATCTGGGAAGAATTGATAGCGCTTGGATTCGATTTAGCCGATATGGGGCAGAATAGTTATTCTATCAATGCGATACCGGCCGGTATAGAAGGGATAGATGTACGAGACCTTATTGGGCAAATGCTTGTAACTGCTTCGGAGAAAGAACATGATGCAAAGGCTTCGTTGCAAAAGCGTATGGCTTGGACTTTGGCCGAGACTGCTGCTGTACCGGTGGGACAGTCTCTTTCTCAGGAAGAAATGTTGTCTATGGTCGATGATTTGTTATCTTTGAAAACACCAGCTTATACACCCGATGGCAAATCGGTTTTTATCATCGTTTCGTATGACGAGTTGCAGAAACGGTTTAATTGATTGAGTTATGTTGATTTTGTTGTCTCCGGCAAAAACGATGGTAGGGAGTAGTAGAACTACCGTTCCTTTTGTTACCGTTCCGTTATATAAAAGTGAGGCCGAGCATATAGCGATGGAAATGGCTGGTTATTCGGTCGAAGAACTGTCGGGTATGCTGGGGATAAATCGTAATTTGGCCTTGCAGACGAAAGAGAGATATAATGTATTTCATTCGCCCGATGTGCATGGATTACCGGCTCTTTTGGCCTATACCGGTATTGTCTTTCGTTACATTTCGCCGGCCGATTTTACCGAGGCCGATTTTGAATATGCTCAGAATCATCTGCGTATGGCATCGGCTTGTTACGGATTGACTCGGCCGCTCGATGTAATAAAACCCTACCGCATGGAATATACTGTTGAATTGCCTTCGATGGGTATTCCTGTTTCGGAATATTGGAAGCCGCTTTTAACCGATAAATTGATTGACGATACAAAAGCGGCTGGTGGAATATTGGTCAATTTGGCGAGCCGTGAAATCCAGCAATCGTTCGATTGGTCTCGAATAAATAAAAGGGTACGAGTAATTACTCCCGAATTTAAAGTATATAAAGGCGACGGGTTTAAGACAATCGTGATATATGCGAAAATGATGAGAGGGGCGATGACTCGTTATATTCTAAAAAACAAAATATCCCACCCCGACGATATTTGTTCTTTCTCGGCAGAGGGCTTCCACTTTTCGCCCGAACATTCGAGAGAAAATAATCCTGTATTTGTCGTTTAATCAGCGTTGTTGTCTTGTTATATAAATAGTTCCGGTTCTTTTCTTGTTTCGCATTTTTCCTTGAAAGCCCGAATAGATAGAAATAATTTCAGTGGATTTATTTTTCTCGCATTTTGAGGACAGACGGCGATACATCTCATGCAAGAGATACATTGGCTTTCGTCCGTCATTCGGGGATTCTCTTGGGGAATAGCGTTAGTGGGGCATAATGCCGCGCATTTCCCGCACTGTGTGCATTTTTTACCGGCACGAGGTTTCAGGGGTACTCCGTTATATATTTTATAATCAGCATTTCCTTTCACTTGTATTTCTGTGAAACTCTCTCCATTTTTCAGTTGCACCAATTTAGTTTTGATTTGTTCTGAAAAATTCTTTAAGATCGTTTCATCGTCAGAATCCGGACGACCTTTGGCATAAACCCTCATGATAGAATGCTCGGCAATACAGGCGATACAAGCAACGGTTTGAAATCCGTTCGATTCTATCGTTGTCTTTAATTCAAGTAAAGCATCGTCGTAATCCCGATTCCCGTAGACGACCACGAGTATAGCCGGGGTGTTATGCCCGGTTATACGTTTCAGTCGATCTATGGCTACGGAAGGAACTCTCCCTCCATACACAGGAACAGCCACTAATAGGGTGTCTTCCCCATTTAGCTCGTAAGAGTTCTGTTGCCGTGTATGGTCGGTAATATCTATTTCTGTAGCCTGAGGGTCTATCTCTTTGCCGATGATATAGGCAGCCTTTCGGGTTCCACCCGTCGGGCTGAAATAAACGATGTGCATTTTTTTATTGTTTGTTTCTACGCTCCTGAACAATGGCATCGAGAACTGCGACAGTCGTTAGGTTGACAATATCTCTCGTCGAACTGGCAATATCGGTGAAGTGAATAGGCTTGTTCAATCCCATTTGTATCGGGCCGATAGACTCTGCCACACCCATTTCCAGCATCATTTTATAAGCCGAGTTCGCCGAACTTAAATTTGGGAAAACAATCGTATTTACTTCTCGCCCTTTCAGCTTGTTGAACGGATACGATTTGTCTCGGAGTTTATTATTGAGGGCAAAGTTCATTTGCATTTCTCCGTCGATGATGATTTCGGGATATTGTTCGTGTAAAATTTTAATGGCTTCGTGTACTCTTAGGGGACTTCCTTGATTATCCGACCCGAAGTTAGAATAGGATACCATAGCGATAACAGGATCTTTGGCAAAAAACCTTACAGAGTCATAGGACAATTTTGCAATGTCGATTAATGTTTCGGTAGTCGGTTTCCGATTGATGAGTGTATCGGCGAGGAAATAAGTCCCGCACTTGGTGTTCATGATGTGCATGGCTCCGAAATGTTTGTATCCTTCGCGTATACCGATAACCTCTTTTGCAATCTGTATAGTCTCTGCATACTTGGAGTATGTGCCTGTGATGAAGGCGTCGGCTTCTCCGGCTTCGACCATCATCATACCGAAATAATTGCGGTCGAACATCTTTTCATGAGCTTCGGCGTAGGTCATGCCCTCGCGTTGTCTCTTTTCTGTAAGAAGTTGTGCGTAGCGGATACGGCGGTCTTCTTCGTTCGGATGCCTCAAATTGATAATTTGCATGCCCGATAAATCGACGCCTATGGACTCTGCCAACTTCCCTATTAACTCATCGTTCCCTAATAAAATAGGTTTACAAATGCCCTCTTTCATTGCCGTAGAAGCTGCTTGTAACATATTGGCATGATTGGCTTCGGCAAACACGACACGTTTGGGCTCTTTGCGGGCCATTTCGGTAAATTCCCGTAACATCTTGTTGTCATATCCCATCAGCTTTTTCAGCCGGTCATTGTAGGCGTCCCAGTCGGTGATGTGATGCTGGGCGACACCGGAGTCCATCGCTGCTTTGGCGACTGCGGGGGCTACTGCGGTCAATAGTCTGGGGTCGAGAGCTTTGGGGATAATATATTCGGGACCGAACGAAAGTCTCTTTATTCCATAGGCCGAGTTGACAACATCGGGTACAGGTTCTTTGGTTAGTTTGGCAATGGCATACGTAGCAGCCAGTTTCATCTCTTCGTTAATGGCGGTAGCGCGAACATCGAGAGCTCCTCTGAAAATGTAAGGGAATCCCAATACATTATTTATTTGGTTGGGATAGTCCGACCGACCGGTAGCGAATATCAAATCTTTGCGAGAAGCCATTGCTTTATCGTAAGATATTTCGGGATTGGGGTTGGCCAATGCGAATACGATGGGCTTTTCATTCATGGATTGTACCATTTCTGTTGTCAAGACATCGGCCACGGAAAGTCCCAGAAAAATATCCGCTCCGCGCATGGCATCGGCTAAGGTTTTTATATCGGTTCGTTCGGTGGCGAATTGCTTTTTTGCCGGCGACAAATCGGTGCGGCTGGTGCTGATGACCCCTTTGCTGTCCACCATGACGATGTTCTCTTTTTTAATGCCCAATCCCATGTATAATTTCGTACAAGAGCTGGCTGCGGCTCCGGCGCCGTTAACGACGAGTTTCGCCTCTTCTATTTTTTTTCCTTGTATATCGAGAGCATTTAAAAGTCCGGCTCCGGAAATAATCGCTGTTCCGTGCTGATCGTCGTGCATAACGGGGATATTTAGTTCCTCTTTTAATCGGGTTTCTATTTCGAAACACTCGGGAGCTTTTATATCTTCCAAATTTATACCTCCGAAAGTGGGGGATATGGCTTTTACTGCGGCAATAAATTTGTCAGGGTCTTTTTCATTGACCTCAATATCGAATACGTCGATACCTGCGAATATCTTGAATAGCAAGCCTTTCCCTTCCATGACGGGCTTTCCGGCCAAAGCACCGATGTCGCCTAAACCCAATACAGCCGTCCCGTTGGAAATGACTGCTACTAAATTACCTTTGGCCGTGTATTCATACGCCTTTTCTGCATCTTGTTCTATTTCAAGACACGGTTCTGCTACTCCCGGAGTATAGGCTAGGGATAGGTCTCGTTGTGTACTATAAGGTTTGGTAGGAATTACTTCTATTTTTCCAGCTTTACCTTCACTGTGATATTTTAAGGCATCTTCTTTTGAAACTTTTGACATAAGTATACTATTTTGTGGT
>ENA-UEQY01000328-UEQY01000328.1-human-gut-metagenome-genome-assembly--contig:-NODE-328-length-28844-cov-9.183266_pt1 | contig 28844 bp, 15 predicted proteins | sample MGYA00242949_ERZ507949 | MGnify/ENA primary metagenome ERZ507949 (study PRJEB26167, sample SAMN06115403) | human gut metagenome | host: Homo sapiens | place: China:Jiangsu | collected 2016-07-06... | reverse complement strand
ATGACCATAGATTCCTTCATACTGATACACCTCACAATATTTTATGTAGTATGCGCAAAAAGGCATACTATTCTGCTTATATTATAACCTGATTTTGTGGAAAACGCAAGAAAAAATTGCGGGAAAGGAGCAGTGTGGGAGGGGCTTTCGCGCCTTGCCGCCAGCGTTCGTCCCCACAAAAACTGCCCGCGGCAGAACACCGCGGGCAGGGAAAACAGAATGTCAAATTTTATTCGGTCACTTCGCCGGAAATCTCCTTGATCGCGGACACGGTTGCGGCGAGATTCTGCATGTCGCTGGGCACGATCAGCTTGGTGGCCTTGCCGTCAGCGACCTTCTCCATGGCCTCCATGCTGCGCAGGGCCAGATAGTTGTGGTTGGGGTTCGCCTCGTTGATCATGCGGATGGCATCGGCCTGTGCCTTCTGGACGGTCAGCAGGGCTTCGGCTTCGCCCTCGGCCTCGCGGATGCGCTGCTGCTTCACGGCCTCGGCACGCAGGATGGCGGACTCCTTTTCGCCCTCGGCGCGGGTGATGGCAGCCTGCTTTTCGCCCTCGGCCAGCAGGATGGAGGCGCGCTTTTCGCGGTCCGCCTTCATCTGTTTCTCCATGGCCTGGCGGATCTCCACCGGCGGCTCGATGTTTTTCAGCTCGACGCGGTTGACCTTGATGCCCCAGCGGTCCGTGGCCTCGTCAAGGCTGGCGGTGATCTTCGTGTTGATGAGGTCGCGGCTCGTCAGGGTCTCGTCGAGCGTCATCGAGCCGATGATGTCACGCAGCGTCGTGGCGGACAGGTTCTCGATGGCCTGGATCGGGCGGTTCACACCGTAGGCGTACATCTTGGCGTCAAACACCTGAAAGAAAACGACGGTGTCGATCATCATCGTGACGTTGTCGCGGGTGATGACGGGCTGCGGCGGGAAGTCGGCGGCCTCCTCCTTCAGCGAGACCTTGCGGGAGATGCGCTCGACAAACGGCGTACGGATGTGCAGGCCCGCGCCCCAGGTATCCTTGTAGACGCCGAGCCACTCGGTGACATAGGCGTTGGACTGCGGCACAATAACGATGCAGCGCACCAAAACTACCAGAATAATGATGAGCAGGATGGCAAAGACTAACAGCATTTGGGGGTCCTCCTTTTTCCTTTGTGATTTAAACCGCAGCCGCGTCAGCGGTCACGGGAGCGACAATAAGGATCGCACCGTCCACGGCCACGACCTTGCAGCGGGTGCCCTGCGGGAGTGTGACCTCGGCGCGGGCCTGCCAGTCCAGGCCGTCCACGCGGACCCGGCCCGGAAGGCCGGGCTCAATGTCCACAAGCACAACGCCCTGCTTGCCGATGGTCAGCGGCGAGCCGTTCGTGACAGGGGCACGGTGCGCGCCGCGCCGACTGATGAGCCGGGGCAGCATCAGGCCGAGCGTAATGGCCGATACAACGGCAAAAACAAGCATCTGCCAGCCAAAGCCGACATCAAAAAAGCTGACCAGCATGGCCGCGGCAGCGCCCACCGCAAACCAGACCGAGACAAGCGCCGTTGTGGCGGCCTCGACCATGATGAAGGCCACGACGGCAACCAGCCATAAAATCGTATCAAACCACATGGAAATCTCCTTTCAGGGACAGAAAGCGGCTTTGTGACCACTTTAACATTATGACGGTATTCTGTCAAGATTGCCGAAGAAATTTTACAAATCTGCAGGAAAAGTGCAAAGGATTGCAGCCCTCTTTCGAGCGGCTATGCAGGGAGGGGTCTTGCCCCCCTCCGCGGGGCGTCGGGGACACTGCCCCTACAGCACCGACGCGCCCGGCAGGCGGGCGCTGACGAGAATTTTCACGAAAAACATCGGTTTTCCGTAAATTATTGTAATTTCCAATCGTACGGCTCTTTACCTTTTGAAAAAAAGTGGTATAACAGAAGCAAGTAAGGTGAACAAATTATGCGCTGTAAACAGTGTACCACAAAACAGGAGGAGCGACAATGAAAAATTGTTTTGACCGCACACCCCACACGATGAAGGACTGGCTGCTGCTGGCGGCGGGCGTCGCGGCGGTGTTTGCCGCGGCAGACTGGCTGCCGGGCGTGCTGCGCGGGGCCGGGGCGTTTCTCGGGCTGCTGGCACCGTTTGGCTGGGGGCTGCTGCTGGCCTATGTACTGGACATACCCACGCGCTTTTTTGCGCAAAAGCTCTTTGGCGGCAGGCGCGGCGGGGCGATGGCCGTCAGCTATGCGCTGTTTTTCGGTGCGCTGGCGCTGCTGGCGGCGCTCATCGTCCCGCAGCTCGTGCAGAGCGTGACGACCTTTGCCGGGCGGCTCGGCGCGTATGAGGAGACCATCCGCGGCCTGCTGGTCTGGGTGCAAAATACGTTCGGCATCGATACGGCCACGGCGGAACAGCTTGTGCAGATGGTGGGCACGGCACTGCAAAATTGGTTCGGCGGTTTGTCCCGCAGTGCGGCGCGTGCGGCGGCGGATTTCGTCTCCGGCGCGGCGGGGGCTGCGGGCAACGCCGTGGTGGCACTGGCCGCCAGCATCTACCTGCTCTCCGGCAAGGAGGCGCTGCTCCGCGCGGCCCGGGCGTGTCTGCACGCGGCGCTGCCGCCGCGTGCCGCGGGCAGTGTGCTGGAAATCTGCCGTCTTGCCAACAAAATTTTCAGCGGCTACATCGGCGGGCAGCTGGTGGACGCCCTGCTCGTGGGCGGGGAAACATTTGCATTGATGTCAATCTTCGGGCTGGAATACGCGCCGCTGCTGGCCGTGCTGGTCGGCGTGACAAACATTGTCCCGGTGCTGGGGCCGTTCCTCGGTGCGGTGCCGGGGCTCATCATCCTGCTGCTGGAATTGCCCTGGAAGGCGGCAGAATTTGCCATCATTATTTTTGTGGTCCAGCAGGTGGACGGCAACTTTATTGCGCCGCGCATTCTGGGTGGGGCCACCGGCCTACCGGGGCTGGGCGTGCTGTTGGCCATCGTGGTGGGCGGGGCGTGGTTCGGCATCCCGGGTATGGTGCTGGGCGTGCCGACGCTGGCCGTGCTGGCGGCGCTGCTCAAACAGGCTGTCGGGGCAGGGCTGACGGCCCGCGGCCTGGATGAAAACGGTGAGCCGCGCCGGAATTTACCAGGCGGGCCGCAAGAAAATTAACAAGTTATTCCTTGCAATACAGGCGTGCATAGCGTACAATATTCTTGTAAAATGATGTAAAAGGAGCGGAGCATTTGAAAGAGGAACATATCTGGACCAAAAAGCCGGAGACGATGCTGGACTGGTTCTGCGTGGTCGGGGCCTGTATTGCGCTGTATCTGGCTTTGAACAATCTGGGGTACTTTTTGGGGAAAATCGGTGTGTTTATCGGCATCGTGTCGCCGTTTGCGGGCGGCATAGTCATTGCCTATGTGCTTGACCCGATGGTCAAGTTCTTCTACACAAAGCTGTTTAAAGAGAAGAAAAAGACGCGCGGATTCGCGATCCTTCTGGCGTATCTGGTGGCAATTCTGCTGCTTGTGCTGCTGGCATGGCTGGTCATCCCGCAGATCGTGGACAGCATCGCCATGCTGTTTACGAACTTCCCAAGCTACATACACAGCGTACAGGATATGCTGGGCATGGTTCAGGAGCGCTTCGGCGTTGACCTGTCGTCGGCCACAAAAGTGCTGGACGATTCCGAGGCGATGGTCAAGGAAATCTACAACATGGCCAGCGCCGCCATGCCGCAGATCGTGGCCAGCATCGGCAGCGTGGCATCGAACTTTGTGGCGATCTTCACCTCGATTGCGGCCAGCATCTATATGCTGGCGGACAAGGAGCATCTGCTCCATCAGCTGCGCACGCTGGCGCATGCCTTCCTGCCGGAAAAGGCTGCGGAAAACACGCTGCGCATCTGCCATTATGCCAACGTGAATTTCACGGGCTTCTTTGTGGGCAAGATCATTGACTCGGCCATCATCGGCGTTATCACGTTTGTGGCAATGGCGATCCTGCGGCTCGATTTTGCACTGCTCATCAGTGTGTTTATCGGCATCACGAATATTATCCCGGTATTTGGCCCCTTCATCGGCGCGATCCCCAGCATCTTCATTCTGCTGTTGGTTGACCCGATCCAGGCGGTCATCTTCGGCGTGCTGATTCTGGTCATCCAGCAGGTGGACGGCAACTTCATCGGCCCGAAGATCCTGGGCTCGTCCATCGGCATCTCTGCCTTGTGGATCCTGTTTTCCATCGTGGTCGGCGGCGACCTGTTCGGTCTTGTGGGCATGGTCGTCGGTGTGCCGCTCTTTGCGACCTTCTACGGCCTGGCGCGGGAATTTGTGCACTATATGCTGGACAAGCGCGGGCTGGACAGCGAGGGTAACCACGTTGGTGAAGTGGTGGAGGATGAGGAGAACGTGTTTGAGTGATGCAAGGGGGGAACGGGCGGTGTAATGCACGCCCGGCAAAGCCCCTCTGTCCTTTCTTTATAAAGAAAGGACCAAAGAAATTTCAGCGTCTTACCCCAAAAGCAAAGCACCTGTTTACTGCTTTTTACCGCAGCAAACAGGTGCTTATTTTTTATGGCTTTGTCTGTGGCTGATTCTGTGCGCCCGGCAGCAGGGTCACCACATCCCGCAGCAGTACCAGCGGGCTTTCGCCCTTCTGCACGCGCAGGCTGAAATAGGGTCGGCCCAGTGCATTGTACAGCACCCGATGCGGGAACTTTTCCATGACCTCGCCCAGCTGCTTTGGCCCGACGATGTCACTATACAAAATCAGCTGGTCGCCGCGCTGGACGATCTCCGCAATGCCGACGCGGGCTGCTGTCACGCGCACGAGGGAGACGTCCACCAGCCCCTGCACGCTCTTGGGCGGGCTGCCGTAGCGGTCGATCAGCTCGTCGAGCACGTCCTCGGCGTCGCTCGTCGTCTCGATGGCCGCAATGCGCTTGTATGCCTCGATGCGCCCGGCAGCGTCCGGGATATATTCCTCCGGCAGGAATGCGTCCACGGTGATGTCCACCAGGCAGTCGCTCTTGTCGGGGGCGGGGGCCTCGCCGCGGGCCGCGGCAATGGCCTGACCCAGCATCTTCACGTACAAATCGTAGCCGACGGCCTCCATGTGGCCGTGCTGGCTGTGGCCCAAAAGACTGCCCGCACCGCGGATCTGCAAGTCGCGCATCGCAATGCGGAAGCCCGACCCGAACGACGTGAACTCCCGGATGGCCGAAAGCCGCTTGGCCGCGATCTCGGTCAGCACCTTATCGCGTGTGAACGTAAAATACGCATACGCCTTGCGGGAGCTGCGTCCCACGCGCCCGCGGATCTGGTACAGCTGGCTCAATCCCATGCGGTCCGCATTTTCAATAATCAGCGTGTTGCAGTTGCGCACGTCCACGCCGGTCTCAATTAAGGTGGTGCAGACAAGGATGTCGATCTCGTTGTCCAGCAATTGCTGCCACACCGACGAAATCTGTTCCTCAGTCATCTTGCCGTGGGCAATGCCGATACGCGCCCCGGGCACGAGCTTGCCCACCCGCGCGGCGCATTCCTCAATGTTGTCCACGCGGTTGTGCAGGTAGTATACCTGCCCGCCGCGGGCCAGCTCCTTGCGGATGGCCTCGGACACGATGCCCTCGTCGTACTCGAGCACATAGGTTTCAATCGGCTGGCGCTCAAACGGCGGCTGCTCAATTGTGCTCATATCGCGGATGCCCGACAGCGCCATGTTCAGCGTGCGGGGGATCGGCGTGGCCGACAGCGTCAGCATATCGACGCCGATGAAGCTCTCTTTGAGCTTTTCCTTGTGCTTGACGCCGAACCGCTGCTCCTCGTCGATGATGACAAGGCCCAGGTCCTTGAATTTCACATCGCCGGACAGCAGCCGGTGCGTGCCGACTACAATGTCCACGGTGCCGTCCTTCAGCCCGCGCAGCGTCTCCTTCTGCTCCTTGGCGGTGCGGTAGCGGGACAAAAGTCCGATGCGGATGGGGAAGGACTCCATGCGGGTCAGCGCGGTGTTGAAGTGCTGCCACGCCAGAATCGTCGTGGGGGCCAGGATCGCGCACTGCTTGCCGCCCATCACGCATTTGAATGCGGCGCGCAGTGCGACCTCGGTCTTGCCGACGCCGACGTCACCGCAGAGCAGCCGGTCCATCGGCCACGGCTCCTCCATATCGTGCTTGATGTCCGCCGCGCAGGTCAGCTGGTCGGGCGTTTCCTCATAGGCAAAGCGCTGTTCAAAATCACCCTGCCAGGTGTCGTCGGCGGGGAAGGCGTAGCCGTGCGCCTGCTTGCGGCGGGCGTACAGCTCGATCAGCTCCTTCGCCATCTGCTCCGTCGCAGCCTTGACCTTCTTGCGGGTCTTGGCCCAATCGCTGCCGCCCAGGCGGCTCAGCTTCACGTTGTCGCTGTCGCCCGGCGCAGTGTAGCGGGACAAAAGGTCCAGCTGGGTGACGGGCACGTACAGCACGTCCTTTTTGTCGTACTCGATGCGCAGATAGTCCTTTGTGACGCCCTGCACGGCCATCCGCTGGATGCCCGCGTACCGCCCGATGCCGTGGTTCTGGTGAACGACCAGATCACCCACCGAGATTTCGCTCAGGCTGTTCAGCGCGTCCTTATTGCGCTTTTTCTTCTTCTGTGCGCCGCTCACGCCGAAGGCGCGGGCCGTAAACACGGCGTACTTCGCAAACGGCAGGCTGCACCCGGCGGAAAGCTGCCCCGGCAGGATCTGCACCAACCCGGCGCTCGGCTCCGCCGCCGCGTCCGTCGTGACGTTCAGCCCTTTGGTGCGCAGGTCGGCGGCCAGACCTGCCGCCGCACGGGGCGTGCCGGCCATGACCGTGACCGCCGTGCCGCCGCTGCAAAGCGGTTGGATGTCCTCCAGCAGCGCCGCGACCTCGCCGCCCCAGGCGGGCAGCGTGTGGGCGGGTGCATTGACGATGGTTTTCAGCGGCACATCGGGCATGCTGCGGGCAAAGTTCTCGGCGCAGAGCGTGCGGTGTGCGGCGCACTGCGCCCAGAGCCAGCCGCTCTCGGCGTAGAGCTTATCCAGCCCCGCCGCCAGCACGCCGTCCTCCAGCAGGGCGGAAAGCTCCTCGCCCCGGCGGAACGCGGTGGCGCGCTCGGCCTCCCGCAGGGAGGCCGGCTCCTCCAGGATCAGCAGCGGATCGTCAAAGTAGTCTAAAATCGTCGCAGGCTCGGGGTAGCGCAGCGTGAGATATTTGTCCATGTTGACGGGCATCGCGCCGCCGTCCAGCTGTGCCAGGTCCGCAGCGGTGCAGGTCTCCAGCGCCGTGCGCCGCCTGCCGCGGGCCTTTTTGATATAGGAGCGGATCTTCTCCGCTGCGTCGGCGGGCTGACCGAACAGTATCTCCCGCGCGGGGGAGACGTAGATTTTTTCAATCGGCTCGTCGCGGCGCTGGGTCGCCAGATCGAAGGTGTGCATCGTGTCGATCTCGTCGCCCCAAAACTCCATGCGGGCGGGCTGCTTCATGTCGGGTGCGTAGATGTCCGCAATGTCGCCGCGGATCGAAAACTGACCCGGGCCGTCCACCTGGTCGCGCCGCGTATAGCCTGCGCCGTACAAAAGCGCGGTCAGCTCGGCGCGGGGCAGTGTGTCGCCGGGGTGCAGGCTGCGGGTGTTCGCGCAGAAATCCGCCCGCGGCGTCGTGTATTGGGTCAGGCCCTCGTCGGGCACGCAGACGGCCTGCAGCCGCCCGCCGACGAGGTCGCCCAGCACGGCTAGACGGCGGTATTCGTACTCGCGGCCCGTGCCCTCGATGGGGCGCAGCACATAGTCGCGGGCAGGGAACACTGCCGCCGCCACGCCCAGCGCGTTCAGGTCGCCCGCAAACCGGGTCGCCTCGGCCTCGCCGGGCGTCACGATGCAGAGCGGCTTGTCGAGGGCCTTCGCCAGCGCGGCATAGACCATCGCCCGGCCCGACCCCGGTATGCCAAATAAGGCGCAAGCCCCCGGACTCCCGAGCGCCTGCGCCAGTCTTGCGTATTCGTCTGTTTTGGTGAAAAGTGCGTTGAACATAAAAGAACCCATTGTATAAAGCAAACGTAGGGCGGGGTGACCTCACCCCGCCGCGGCGGCCTGAGGTCAGGCCGCCCTACGTCTGACCGAAAATTGGTTTCTTGCTTATCAGCCGTTCAAGAACTCCGTCTTGAGCCAGCCGTAGGTGCCGTTGTAGTTCACAACGACCCAGCTGCCGTCCTCATTGGTGCCCAGCGCGGTCACGCCGGTGGAGGCGGGCACCTGACCGATCTTGTCATAGTCGGTGCCGGGGCCGCCGCGCATGTTCAGATTGTTGCCGTCGGTCACGGTGTAGGTCGGCTGCTCACCCTCATTATAATAGGTGGTGGGCTGCACGCTCAGACCCTCGTACTCGGGCACGGGCGTGGGCTCCGGCGTCGGCTCGGGGGTAGCCTCGGGCTCAGCGGGCGCCTCCTCGGCAGGGGTGCTCTCTGCGGTAAAGTTGTCGGCGGTGGGATCGTCAACGCCCTCCACGGGGGCACTGCTGCTGATGGTATCGCCGGAGGCAGGCTGGCTGCCGCCGGTTTTGCCGTCAAGGGTGCCGCTCAGCAGCAGGACACTGAAAATGATGCAGGCGACGAGCGCTACAGCGCAGAGCACCAGACGGGTCATTGCTTTTTTACGGATTTCACTCATGATTCACGTCCCCTTAGTGGTTGAACTTGTTCTGGGCGTACTGCAGATTGTCGTCCATCAGCAGCTTGCAGGCTTCCTCAATGTCCGGGTAGCGGTCCGTCATGGCCTTGCGGTCTGCGGCAGGCAGCTTGCCAAGCACCCAGGCGGCCAGGTCGTACTGCGGGTTCGGTTTGGCGCCGATGCCGATGCGGATACGGCTGAAATGGTCGGTGCCCAGGCTGGCAATGATGCTTTTCAGCCCGTTGTGCCCGCCGGCAGAGCCGTGGGGCCGGATGCGCAGATGTCCCGGCTCCTGGGTGATGTCATCGCACAGCACAATGATGTGGTCTGCCGGGATCTTGTAAAAGTTGGCGGCGGGGGCAATGCTCTGGCCGCTCAGGTTCATGTAGGTCAGCGGCTTGAGCAGCACGACCTTGTGGCCGTTCACCTGTGCCGTGCCGTACAGGCCCTGCCATTTGGCTTTGGCAATGTCGCACTGCCACTGCGCGGCCAGATAGTCCAGCGCCTCAAAACCGGCGTTGTGGCGGGTGCCGTCATATTTCGGTTCGGGGTTGCCCAGTCCGGCAATCAGCCAGTCCGCCCCGGAGGTCATTTCGAACATAGATATATCCTTTGAAAAATCGTGAAGTACCGTAGGGGCCGGGCATGCCCGACCCGGCAGCGTAAGATAAGCGGCTGCTTATGGGAAGGCTGCGGGGCGTCGAGGACGCCGCCCCCTACAACGCTTTACTTCCCTTTCTTCTCCGCTTCCAGCTTCTGCTTCTTGGCGATATACTTCTCCAGCTTGCGCTCGCCCCAGCCGTCGATCTCGGCCTGCTTGGCGCGCTCGATGCCCAGCGCACCGGCGGGCACATCATGGCCGATGGTGGAGCCGGCAGCCGTGAACGCATGGTCGCCGATGGTGACGGGTGCGACCAGGTTCGTGTTGCAGCCGATGAACGCATAGTCGCCGATGGTCGTGTGGAACTTGCCCTCGCCGTCGTAGTTGCAGGTGACGGTGCCGCAGCCGAAGTTGCAGTACTTGCCCACCGTGGCATCACCGATGTAGGTCAGATGGCTGACCGTGTTGCCCTCGGCAAAGTCGGCGTTCTTCGTTTCGACATAAGCGCCCAGATGGCAGCCCTCGGCGGTTTTGGTGCCGACGCGCACATGGGTGAAGGGACCGATCTTGTTGTTGGGGCCGATGTGGCTCCCATAGCACTGGCTGGCATTGATCGTGGACCCGGCGTCAACGACGGTATCCTCCAGCAGGGTGTTGGGGCCGATGACGCAGTCCGGGCCGACGACCGTCTGGCCGCGCAGGATGCAGCCCGGCAGGATGGTCGCACCGGGGGCAATGACGACCTCCGGCTCAATGCAGACGTTATCACTGATAAAATTCACGCCGTTATCCAGATGGCGCTCAAACGTGGCGGCATAGCGCTGCTGTGCCAGCTCGAAATTTTCTCTTGCGGTAGACATATAGCGGTTCTTCCTTTATACACTCATTTCGTGCCCGCGGCGCACGGGGGCTGCCAACGGACCTTATACCTATGGCAATACCGCATAATTCTAAGTGCCGATACGCCGAAGCGGTGCTTACGCCGTAAGGCGGAAATTATGCGGTGCTGCCTTATATATTGTATAACATGCGGCGCATTTTAGCAAGCCGAAAAACGCCGTTCGCCGCAAAAACTTACCGCGGCACTCAAAAAGAAAAAAGTGACAGCTCAAAAATATTTCGAACTTCCCACCCATTATAAAATACACGATTTTTGTGCAAATTGCAATACCTGAACCAAAAAAGTTTGGCTACTTTTCAGCGAAACTATTGAGCATTTTTTTAACAATCTACTGGAAATCTGTCTTTTGGTCTGTTATAATGGACTATGCAAACATGATTTATGTGATGCAAACACGTCACCAATTTGGGAGGTAACTATGAGCAAGAAATTCTTGTATCTGTTCAAAGAGGGCCATGACGCCTTCGGCGGCGACCAGACCACCATGAAGAACACTCTGGGTGGTAAGGGTGCCGGCCTGGCCGAGATGACCCACGCCGGCATGCCGGTTCCGCAGGGCTTCACCATCACCACCGAGGCCTGCACCCAGTACTATGCTGACAACCGTGAGATCAACGATGAGATCAAGGCAGACATCTTCAAATACATGGGCATCCTCGAGGAGCAGACCGGTAAGACCTTCGGCTCCATCGAGAACCCCCTGCTGGTTTCCGTCCGTTCCGGCGCACGTCAGTCCATGCCCGGCATGATGGACACCATCCTGAACCTCGGCCTGAACGATCAGGCTGTTGAGGGTCTGGCCAAAAAGACCAACAACCCCCGTTTTGCCTACGACTGCTACCGCCGCTTCATCCAGATGTACTCTGACGTCGTCATGGAGCTGGGCAAGAGCTTCTTCGAGGAGCGCATCGACGCTATGAAGGAGCGCAAGGGCGTCAAGCAGGACGTTGAGCTGGACGCCAACGACCTGAAGGAGCTCGTCAAGGAGTTCAAGCAGATCTACCTTGAGAAGCAGGGCGAGGAGTTCCCGCAGGATCCCAAGGAGCAGCTGATCGGTGCCGTCAAGGCCGTTTTCCGTTCCTGGGATAACCCCCGCGCCAACGTGTATCGTAAGATGAACGAGATCCCCTACGAGTGGGGCACTGCCGTCAACGTGCAGCAGATGGCCTTCGGTAACTCCGGTATGCGTTCCGGCACCGGCGTTGCCTTCACCCGTAACCCCGCCACCGGCGAGAAGAAGCTGATGGGCGAGTACCTGATCAACGCTCAGGGCGAGGACGTCGTCGCCGGTATCCGTACTCCTTCTCCCATCAGCAAGCTGCATGAGGAGATGCCCGAGGTCTACGATCAGTTCGTTGAGATCGCTACCCGCCTCGAGAACTACTACAAGGATATGCAGGACATGGAGTTCACCATCGAGGATGGCAAGCTCTTCATGCTGCAGACCCGTAACGGCAAGCGCACCGCCCAGGCTGCTCTGCAGATCGCCTGCGACCTGGTCGACGAGGGCGTTATCGACGAAAAGACCGCTGTTCTGCGCGTCGAGCCCAAGCAGCTGGACACCCTGCTGCACCCGCAGTTTGATGCTGCCGCTCTGAAGGCCGCCGAGGCAATCGGCAAGGGCCTGGCCGCTTCTCCGGGATCTGCCTGCGGCCGCGTCGTATTCTCTGCTGAGGAGGCCGAGGAGAAGGTCAAGGACGATGCCTGGAAGAAGGTCGTTCTGGTCCGTCTCGAGACCTCTCCCGAGGACATCGTCGGCATGCAGGTCTCTCAGGGCATCCTGACCGTCCGCGGCGGTATGACCAGCCACGCTGCTGTTGTCGCCCGCGGCATGGGCACCTGCTGCGTCTCCGGCTGCGGCAACGATAACAACGTCGCCATCGACTATGACGCCAAGGTCATCACCATCAACGGCCACACCTTCCACGAGGGTGACTGGATGAGCATCGACGGCTCCACCGGCAACATCTACGAGGGCCAGATCGCTACCGTCGCTTCCACCGAGAACGCCAACTTCAAGCGCTTCATGGGCTGGGCTGACGCAAACCGCCAGATGAAGGTCATGACCAACGCCGACAACCCGCGTGACGCGCAGAACGCCGTTGACATGGGTGCTGAGGGCATCGGTCTGTGCCGTACCGAGCACATGTTCTTCGCCGAGGACCGCATCAAGGCTGTCCGTGAGATGATCTGCGCCCGTACCGTTGAGGAGCGCAAGGCTGCCCTGGCTAAGGTCGAGCCGTTCCAGGAGGCCGACTTCACTGCCATGTACCGCATCATGGGCGACCGTCCGATGACCATCCGTTATCTGGATCCGCCGCTGCATGAGTTCCTGCCCACCAAGGCCGAGGACATCGAGGCTCTGGCTAAGGACATGGGTATGTCCACCGAGGAGCTGAACAACGTTGTTGTCAGCCTGCACGAGTTCAACCCCATGATGGGTCACCGTGGCTGCCGTCTGGCTGTTACCTATCCCGAGATCGCCGAGATGCAGACCAACGCTGTCATCAAGGCTGCCCTCAAGGTTTCTGCCGAAACCGGCAAGATGATCACCCCCCACATCATGATTCCTCTGGTTGGCGAGGTCAAGGAGCTGAAGTTTGTCAAGGACGTTGTCGTCAAGACTGCCGATGCCCTGATCGCCGCTGCCGGTGTTGACATGAAGTACGAGGTCGGCACCATGATCGAGATCCCGCGTGCCGCTCTGACCGCCGGCGAGATCGCCAAGGAAGCTGACTTCTTCAGCTTCGGCACCAACGACCTGACCCAGATGACCTTCGGCTTCAGCCGTGACGACGCTGCCAAGTTCCTGACTGCCTACTACGACACCAAGATCTACGAGAGCGATCCGTTCCAGCATCTGGATCAGATCGGCGTTGGCAAGCTGGTCAAGATGGCTGCCCACGATGGCCGCGCGACCAACCCGAACCTGGGTCTGGGCATCTGCGGCGAGCACGGCGGCGATCCCAGCAGTGTCGAGTTCTGCCACAACGTTGGCCTGGACTACGTCAGCTGCTCTCCCTACCGTGTTCCCATCGCCCGCCTGGCCGCCGCACAGGCAGCCATCAAGTCGCCTCGCGGCTGATTTGCCAGCGAGTATAACCATTAAGTTGAATTACGAACAGGCTCGCGCCTATCGAAATTCGCGTGGTTACGTACTTTGGCCGGGGAATTGGAAAGACCTGACAGTTAAGGTTCTTCTATAAATCCTATCAAGTCCCGAATTGCTTGTATCTGCAATTCGGGACTTTTTGTTTTATTTTGCCCCATTTTGTACATTTTCCTGAAGATGTACACGGTTTGATGGGTCAGACAAAAAAAGCGCACACCCCTCGGTGTGCGCTCGGATTTCACGTCTGCGTCGATTCCCGCAGGCTTACCTGGTAACCCAACTCCATGCGGGTTTCAACAGGCTGCCCCTGCAAGGCGCACAGCAGCTGCTGCGTTGCTTTTAAGCCAAGGATATCCGCATTAAACTGCACGGCGGAGATGGGCGGCACGGTATTGACCAGATTCTCATTATCATACAGCGACGCCAGCCGGATATCCTGCGGCACGCGCAGGTTCAGCTGCTTGAGCATATTCAGCGTCAGCTGTGCCAGCCGTTCGTCCATGCACAGGATGCAATCCGCCCCGCGCTCTACAGCCTGCTGCACAGCCTCCATGCGCAAATCGTCGCTTTCCAGCTCCAAAAACAGCAGGTTTTCGTCAATTTTTTGCCCCATCTTGACATAAGCCTGCCGGAAGCCCTCCAATCGGGATTGGTTGACGGTGTACAGCATACTGCCGCCCAGCAGCGCGATATGCTTCATGCCCTTCATCAGCAGCAGACTGGTCATCTCACGGCAGCCGCCCACCTGGTCATGGTCAACGGAAAGTACCTGATCGTCCTCCGGCTGACCGATGGCGACAAACGGCACCTTGCGCGCCTTCAGCAGCGGGATCAAGGGGTCACGCTCCAGTGTGCGGGTCAAGATCAGACCATCGATTTTGCGGTTATCCAGCAGTCGTTCCACAGGACGGGTTTCGTTTTCGCCCACCAGCGTCAGCAGGACATCGTAGTCGGAATCCCCGGCAACCTGATAGACAGAGCGCATCACCTTGCGCAAAAAGGGCAGCTCAAAGTCGGAAAATTGCGTGGAAATCACCAGCGAAATATTGTAGGAGCAGCGCTTCACCAGCCTGCGCGCCATCATACTGGGGGTATAGTTATGCTCTTTTACATAGTCCAGCACGCGTTGGCGGGTTGCTGCGCTGATGCGCCCGTTGCCGGATATGGCACGGGACACGGTTGTCTTGGATACGCCAAGCGCCTGCGCGATTTGCGTGATATCGATCGGCTTGTCGTTCTTCGGCAAAGGTGGCATGGTTTCTCATCTCCGATATGTATTTACTTTTATCATAATCGTTTTTTGCCGAATCGTCAATTATTTCTTGCGTAAAGCTTCCCCTTGCACAGCCCTCACACCGTTCGTCTGCACAGTTTTTTGCGTAATTTACGGCACAGGGTCTGTATCTCCTGCGCGGTTTCGGCGGTGCATGGATCGGGCGCAAACTGTGCCGCCTGTACGGCATCCAGCAGGTGCTGCACGGTTTCGCGGTCCGTCTGCGGGCAATGCGTTTGCAGAAATTCCACAAATGCCGCTTCGTCAGAGGACACCTCCGCCGCCAGCCCGCAGCGCCGCATCTTGCGATGGAGCGCACAAAATTCTGCCTGTACGGTCTGCAAAGGTGTGCGCCTTGCACGGCGCAGAAGTGCCAAGGCCAAGACGAGCAGCAGCAAAACCGTAGGCAGCACCCACAAAAGCGGGACACTTTGCGGCGTTTCGGCAGGGGAGTCGGCCTCCTGCCGCGCGAGCAGGGGTGTATCACTGTCTGCGGCATTTTGCCCTGCCTGTGCGGCATCGGCGGCAAGCTCGCCCTCGGTCAGTTCGGCTGTCATACCGGGGGTGACCTCCAGCGGCGTCCAGCCCTGCCCGGAAAGGTAAATCTCTGCCCAGGCGTGGGCGTTATCATCCTGCAAAACGGCACGGCAGCTGCCGTCGCCCGCAGCGGTAAACAGACTTTGCGGTGCGGCGTAGCCTACCACATATCGGGCGGGCAGCCCCACCATGCGGCACAGCAGCACCGCTGCCGAGGCAAACTGTGTGCTGCTGCCCGCGTGGCTCTCGCTCAGGAAATACAGCAGCGGGTCGGTGTCGTCGGGTGTCTCGGCGTCCGCGCTGTAACGGCAGTGCTCGTTCAGCCAGCTGCGCACCAGTGCGCGTCGGCCATCGATGTCATCATCCCTGAGTTTGCGCTCCTTCACCAGCGCAGCCAGTTCCTTGTCTATGGCATCGTACCCGGCACCGTCGGGCACATCCAGGCAGCGCGCACGAACATACGCGGCGTAGGCGCTTTCCAGACGGTCCAGCACCCCCGCGTCATCATCGTCACGGGCCGCCAGCAGCTCCTTTGCCTGTTTGCGCGGAAAATAGTAGAACATATCGTCCTGCACGGTCTGCCCCGCTATGGCTCCGTCGCCGTCCGGCGTGTAGTAGTCGTTAAAATATGCGTTGTACGGCGCAAACGTGTAGGCATCGTTTGCATGCAGACGATGTACGGTCATTTGCTGCGGCTGTGCGCCGCTGTATGCCGCGCGCAAAAACGGCAGGTTCGCAATGGCAAGCCGCCCGTCGCCGTCGGTTTTCCAGTTTGCTGCGGCACTGTCGAAGGCAGCGGCATTCCCTGCCTGCCAGCTTGTGCCGTCATAGTCCACGCCGATAAACCCGCGCAGGTAGACGGTCTCCTCCGGCTTGGCGTCGGTCGTGACCATTATATCCTCCAGCCCCGTCAGCGCCAGGCCGTCGCCCCGTGTCAGGCTGCCGTCCTCCACGCCGCCCGCAGCAGCGCTGACATGGAAATTCAGTGCCCCGCCGCTGATTTTCGGCAGCCACTCGATCGCCGCGCTCAGCCCGGCCGCGCAGACTTTGTCGGTCACAGGCTGCAGCGCGTTCAAGGGCAGCATCAGCACGGGGCGCAGTGCCAGGGCAGGCAAAAACAGCACCGCGCAAATGGCAGCCATGCCGACACCGGCCAGCCTTTGGTTTGTGCGGTGGGTCTGCAGGTTGGCGGCATAGACGGCGGAATCCTTGCCGCACCACAGCCGTTTGCGCACCAGCGACCGCGCCGCCGCACAGCTTCCCAACCAGCCCGGCAAAAGCAGCAGCCAGCCTAAAACGGCACGACCCGTCCCCGCTAACAGCGTGAACACCACGATCGGCAGAAGCACCGCCCCCAGCAGCAGCGCGTCGGTGTGGCGGGCTGTCAGCGTGGTCAAAAACATTGTAAACGGCACTGCCGTCAGCAGCGCAAACAGGCCCATCTGCGCCGAAACCGGCGAGGCGGACACTACAAAATTTGCGTTGAAGCGTGTATTCAAGCACAGCCTGACGGCATCCGCGCACTGTGCCGCACCGGCCAAAAACGGCTGCTGCACGGCAAACAGCAGCACCAGATACCCCACGGCCAGCGCCAGCGCCGCGCCGTAACGGCCCGCCTTGGAAAGCGGGACGCGGTGCAGTGCCGGCCACGCCGCACACAGTGCCGCCACGCCAAGCCACACCCAAATCGGCAATGCCAGTGCAAACGCACCGTTCAGTGCCGTCAGCAAGCCCAAGGCCAGCAGCTCCGAAATCAGCAGATCCGCCGCCGTTTCCGCCATGGGGTGGGCAGCGGCCTTGGTGCGGGGCAGCAGCACACGGTCCACAAATACCAGCCCCGTAGCGGGGTCGGTGTCCTTGCGGCGGGTCAATCTGCGCAGCCGCTTTACGGCGGCCTGCCCAAAGTGCAGCAACTGCTGCGGCGCGTCGGCCCCCTCTGCCAAAACGCTGCCCGCAGGGTCAGCGCGGTAGGTTGCGCCCAACGGCTCGCGAACGGTCAACTCGCCCACGCGGGCGGTCAGTTTCCAGTGGATCAGCTTCGGTGAATCGCCTGCACGGTAGGGGCGCAGATCATAAACGCCGTCGGTCAAATCGCAGCCCGCCGCAGTCACTTTTTCGGCGCAGTTCTGCGGTTTTGTGCCTGCGCCGTCGTCCTCGCCCTCGGCGGGGGGCAGCACACACAGTTCTCTGCTTTGGGGCGGCACGGCGCAGTGCGCGGCAAACAGCCCCAACGGGTCGCGCACGGTGGCTTCCCGCACACGGAACCGCCACAGACCGCTTTTTGCTGCGCGCAGGGTCACGCGCAAATCGGCACACTGGTGCGGGGCCAGCATCGCGCCGCAGGGCAGTTCAATGGCCGTTCCGCTTTCGGCGTCCACGGCCTGCAAAACGACACGCAGCTCCGGCACGGGCCGCCGCCCGTTGTTGTGCAGTTTCACCAGTACGGCAAAATCCTCGTCGGGGTGCACGGGGCGGGCAGGCAGCTGCAGCGTTACCGTCACATCCCTGCGCAGCGTGCGGACATACCACGCCAAAAAGCCGACCAGCAGCACCGCCAGTGACGCCAAAAAGACCGCAAACGACGTGCGGCTGACCGCTGCCGCGGCAAACAGCACGACCAGCAGCAGCGCGCAGCCCACCTTACCTGCCATGGAACGGTTTCTCCGGGCGGGGGCGCGGCACGGTGTGCAGAACATCGTCAAGGATATTCTGCACTGTATCGCCGCCGGTGCGGGCCTGTTCGGTCAGGCGCAGACGGTGGCGGGCCGCATCGGCAAAAATCGCGGTAATATCCTGCGGGGCCACATAATTGCGCCCGCCCAGAAAAGCCGCCGCGCGCGCCATACCGGCCACTGCCAGCGACGCACGGGGCGAAAGCCCCAGCGTCAGGCGGCTGTCCTGCCGCGTCGCGCGGGAGAGCTCCACGATATACCGTCTGATTTCATCGCTCATATATACTTCGTCTACCTGCTGCTGCATAGCCAGCAGGTCGTTTTTGTCCATCACCGACTGCACACGGTCCAGCAGGGCGCGGCGTGGCTGGCGGGACAAAATCTCCATTTCCGCCTCCGCATCGGGGTAGCCCATGACCACGCAGACCATAAAGCGGTCCAGCTGGGATTCCGGCAGCATCTGCGTACCCACCGAGCCGACGGGGTTTTCCGTTGCAAAAACGGTAAACGGCTGCGGCAGAACGCGCGTCACGCCGTCCACCGTGACGGCGCTTTCCTCCATGACTTCCAGCAAGGCGGACTGGGTGCGGGCGCTGGTACGGTTGATTTCATCGGCCAAAAACAGGTTGCACATCACCGCGCCGGGGTGGTACACAAATTTGCCGGTTTCCTTTTGGTACAGCGAGAACCCCACAATGTCGGACGGCAGAACGTCGGGGGTAAACTGCACGCGGTTTTGGGTCAGGTCCATAGCGCGGGCAAACGCCTGTGCCAGCGTAGTTTTGCCCACGCCGGGGATATCCTCAATCAGCACATGGCCGCGGGCCAGTATCGCCATCATGATTTTCAGCACGACTTCCGGCTTGCCCAGCACCGCCTTGCTTACCTCGGCTGTAACGGCCAGCGCCTTTTCGTTGATATTCTGCATGGGTCAATCCTTTCTATGCCTGCGCCAAATCAGCATACAGCCGATCACGGCGGCAATCAGCAGGCATCCCGCCCACAGGGCGTTGTTTTCCAGCCAAATCACCCAGTTGGAGTACGCGCCGCCCGCGTTTTCGCCGCCGCCCTCGTGGGGCAGGGGAGTGATACTTTCGGGGGTGACTTCCTCCAGCGCGGAGGTACCGTCGACCTCCACCGTCACTTGGCGCGGTGCGGCGTCCCAGGTTTCGTCACACTCGGCCAGGTCTGCCGCATGGGTGGCGGCCTCTGCGTCGGGGTCGCGCTCGGCTATCACCAGGTAGCGCTGGGTGTTTTGGGTGTAGGGGTGGCAGGTCGTCAGGGTAAGCAGGTCGCGGCCGGGCTGTATCAGCACGGCGTTTATGTCGTCCGGCTGTATAATTTTCAGCTCGCACACGCGGTAAACCAGCGTGTCCCACGGCGTTGTCAGGGTAATTTTGTCGCCGATTTGTATCTGCTGCACGTTGCGCAGCATTTCCGCGCCGTAGTAGCCGCGGTGGGCGGCAATGACGGTGTTGGTGTTTTCGCCGCCCAGCGGCATGGAGGTCTGCCCCAGCAGCGCGCCGCCGCGGGCCATGTTGGTCGCGTTGGCCCCCAGATAAACAGGCAGTTCCAAGTCCAGACGCGGTATCCACAGCGCGGCGATAACGTCGTCGGGCAAGCCGCAGCCCGTCAGGTCAAAGGCGGGGGTCTCGTAGGCAAAGGGGTCTTTCAGGCCGCTTTGGCCTTGGGCAAAAAGCTGTTGGTTGTAGGCCAGAAACGCGTCGTACAGTTCGGGGTAGGCGCGCGCGGGTTCGGCGGCGGAGGTTTCGGGCGCGGCGGGGGCGGCAGCCTCGGCGGCCTGCACAAATTTTTGCACGGTTTTTGTGCTTTTCTGCTCCGTCAGATATCGGCTGACCGTGGGCTGCAGCATTAGCCCAACGCCCAGCAAAATTGCCAGGCATGCAAAAATTTGCAGAAACAGGCGTTTCATCAGTCTTCCTCCTCGCGCTTTTTGCAGCGGTGCAACAGCAGCAGCAACAGCAGCGCCTCGCCGCCGATAACCACACTGCCCGTCACGCTGATCCACGGCCAGGCGTCCACAATGCGCTTTACCACGTTGCCGGTATTCAGCTGTTGGTACTGCACGGTCTGCGGCGTGTCGGGCTGCTCGTCCTCTCCGGTATACGGCACACGGGCGCCGCGCACAAGCATACGGTGGGTGTTGATGGCATAGGGTGTGCAGGTGACCAGCGTGCAGTAGTCCCCGCCGGGGATAATTTCCAAATCCTCGGTGTTTTCCGGCTCCACGACCTTGACCTGGTCTACCTGATACGCCAGCACCTCGTCCATGATGTGCAGGTAAAAGCGGTCACCCGCACCCAGCTTGTCCAGGTCGGTAAACAGTACCGCCTCGGCCATACCGCGATGCCCCGTCAGCACACTGTGGGTGCCCGCGCCGCCCAGCGGATAGCTGGAGCCTTCCAGATGTCCGACGCCCTTTACCAGCACATCGTCGCTTGTGCCCTCATAAATGGGCAGGTTTACGTCAATTTTGGGTATGGTAATGTAGCCAAGGCTCTCGCCCACGTCCAGCATGTCCACATAGCTTGTGCCGATGTCGTCCGCTTCGCCCGCCGCGTCGCGGTCGATGGCATTGTTCAGCTGTTGGTTGTAGCGGCGCGCAGCCTCCTTGGAGGCGTCGATTTTCTCGGCGTCCATCGACTGCACGGTGTCGTTGTAGCTTTCAATGACCGAGCTTGCGTGGCGCTGTGCCACCGCGTTGCTGACAACGGGGTACATGGCCACGCCGATGCCGGAGACGATCATCAGTGCAGCAAAGCCAAGTTTTAATTTGACGGTGGTTTCCATTGCAAAGAGCCTTTCTGTAAAGGGTTGACGCACTGCCACAACCGCCCATAGGGGAAGAACCTTTTCCGGCCCTTCCCCTATGGATTACCCGCTTATTTTGCTGTGGGTGTTTGGATGGTGTGCATTACGCACGGTTGGATTTCTTTTTCAGGCTGAACAGAACGCCGACGCCCGCCAGAACCAGCAGCACACCGATACCGCTGAACAGCAGCGTACTGAAACCGCCGGTGACAGGCAGTGTAAAGCCCTTGCGGTTGATGACTTTGGCAACAGCAAGTTCCGTTTTTGTGGCATCGCCATTGTTGCTGGTATGGGTGAACGTGGTTTTCGTAACCGTGCCATGCTTAACCAGATTGCCACTGGCGTCATATACGTTGGTCTTTTGCCAAGTAGTTGTGGCGGTAACATCCAGTTTAACCTCAACAGGCTTTGTCAGCAGGTTATAGCCCTTAACCGTCTTGGTTTCGACCAGATAGTAATCACCATTGGCAAGACCATGGGTGTAGTTAGTGGTGTTGGTAGAGTCAGACGTATCAATGATGCCGCTTGCGTTAGTTGTCAAGCCAGACTTTACAAGGATCCAGCTTTTAGTGCTGTCAAGACCTGCTTTTTTGACGGTTTCAGCATTTACAATAGGCGTTTCTCCCGTCTTGGCTTCACGGTACAGGTCAAACACAACGCCGGGCAGTGGAGTATTTCCGTCTTCCGTTGTCTTTTTCACCTTGATGCCAAAGCTGTACATAACAGCGCTGTCCTCAATGGTGTTCGTGGTAGTTCCGGGAGTATTGTCGCTATTGATTTTGTTGGTGTATGTAAGTTTTGCGTTATTCGAGTTGCCGTTGCCGCCGACTACAGCGGTATCCTTTACAACAGCGTTGTAGGTAATGGTCACCGTGTGTCCGGCACAAGCCTTTACTGTGGCGGAATCGAGTTTGAATGCAATCTTGAATCCATCTGTGCCTTCGGCTGCAACCGTATAATCCGTGCCACTCGTCAGGTCTGTTGTGCCGTCTTTAACTTCAATGCTGTTTACATTATCCGTCAAACCTGTCGGCGTGTCGGTGACGGTAAAGGTGGAAAGTTTCTCAATGTTCTTCGGGACTTCAATCGTGATTTTGTAAGGAACGGTATCGCCGACACCGTACGGGGCATTTTGTGTCCAGCCGGTGCCATTGTAGACTTCCTTCTTCATATCGGGGCGGTGGTTGGCAACTTGAATGGTTGCATTAGGAGTGGCTGTATTTTCGCCTACCTTAATCTGACCATCATTCTGCACGGTAAAGGTGTGGTATTCCGCATCCAAGATATAGCCCTTGTTAGCAGAATCACCGCTGTATGCATCCTCAAAAATGCGGTAGTTGCCTTGCGAAAGCCCTGCAATTGTAATTTTACCGCTTGGGTCCGTTGTCAAATCGTAGGGGTTGCCATTGCTATCGTTTGCAGTAATGTCTGTCCAATTTGCGCCATTCTGTTCCTGTAGCTTAAACTTAACACCCGCCAACGCGACCTCAGAACCACCGCCGGTATAGCCCTTTTTCTCAATCGTGACTTGACCGTAGGCGGTGCTGTTTTTCGGGTAAACGTGGACATCATAAATCCAGTCCGTCAGCTTGTTCGTGGTGGTCGTATCAGCAATGCGCGTCATAGGTACAGAAACCAAGAACGGGTCAGCAGGGGACGTGACCTTATCGGGGGCGCTCGTTTCAACAACCAGATACAGACCGAGGTCAAGGCCGTCTTTTTTGGCTACACCAATATCGGTTCCAGAAGTTGCGGTTGTAACCGTGTCTATCTTGCTGCCATTAACTGTGATTGCGCCAGTTGCTGAATCCGTTGAATAATAGTTACTTGCATCTATCTTGGAAAAGTCTTGACCAGTCGCAGCCGCTTGACCGCCATAATAGGCTTTCAGCCATTCCTCATTCTGCACCTTGTAAATCTCAAAAGTTACCCCGCCCAGCGGCTTTGCGTCTGTGGGCGCGGCTTCGCCCTCGGCACCGGTACCCTGTTTGGGCGTTGCTCCCGGTGCAGGGTTATACTCATACTTATGAATCGTAATGCTGCCCGTTTTGCCCGATTCCCAAACAGGCGTACCGTCTGCCAGCCTCGTCGTTCCCGTCGCCCCCGCCGTCGTCGCCCCTTCCGCCATGGCGGGCATGGCGCAAAGGCTCAGGGTCAGGGCGACGCTGAGGATTGCGGTAAATAAACGTTTCAGTTTCATTTTGATGCATACCTCTTTTTTCTATGTTGGTTTGTGTAGAGGGGTGGGGGTCAGGAACGTCTGCCCCCTTTCTTATTGTATCGGAACACCAGCACCAGCAGCACAGCCACCAGTGCGGGCAAACCTATCAGCAGCCACAGGCTGGGTGCGTCCGCGCCCGTGTGCGGCAGGGTAAAGCCCTTGCGGTTGTAAATGGTCAGGGCAATGTTGTACACGCCGTCGGCATCTGTGGTTTTCGCGCCAAACGCCGCGCCATCGCGTAGGCATTGCCCGTCCGCTGTCAGCGTAAATTCGATGGGCTCGGCCAGCAGGGTGTAGCCCTCGGCGGTTTTGGTTTCGGTCAGGCGGTAGCTGCCGGGGGTCAGGGACGCAAAGCTGCATTTGCCTTGGTTCGTGCTATCGCTGCCCGTCACGCCGTTATAGGTTGTTTCAGCCGCGCCGCTATCGTTCAGCTTTTCCAGCTTGAACTCCACGCCGCCCAGCTTTATGCTATTATCCTGTGCATCCTGCTTTGTGATGACCAAGTTATATTTGGCATCTTGCAGTTGGTTGGTCAGGGTCAGCGTTTTGTTGGTCGAATCGCCTGTGACGCGGGTGGTATTGAGAACCTTGTACTTCTTGCCGGAAATCTCAATCACATCATCGGCCGCACCGCCGTAAAATTGCCCAGTTTTCGTCGCGCTTTCCAGCACGCGGTAGGTGTAAGGTTTGCGGTCTTGCCCCGTCTTGCTCGCATCGTACTTGTCCAACCCGGTAAACTGTTTGGTCCAGCCTTCGTAACCGTCGGGTTTTTTCAGCTCTACACTTTCATACCCCGAAACCTTCTGCCAGCTGTTTGCAACGTTCGGCGTTTCGGTGCGCTGCAGTTGCAGGTAAATGGCGTTGGGCAGGTCGGCTTGCGGAATGCTCGTCGTACCGTCCTGCTTTTTCCACTCTTTTTTGACCGTTATGTCAATCAGTTCGCGGGCGGTATTTTCAAACGTTGCCGTTGCAGCGTTCGCTTCGCCCTCCGCAATGGCGCCGTACACCTTTACACCGTCCGCGGCAACAGCGCAGTCTTTGCCGCCGTTGAAGGACACCGATTTCAGGCTTGTGCCCGTCTGTTCATTTTCCCACACAACAAACCGTGTGCCGACAGGGATTTTGTCGATCACGATCTCGCCGTAGTACTCGCCATTGTGGTTTTCCACCGTGCAAGTGTACTCTTTCGGCGGGATTATGTTGCCGAGGCTTTGGCCGCCAACATCGCCGAATCGGACGGTAAAGGTAAATTCTTGGCCTTCCAGTGTCTCGTCCTCGGCTGGAACCTTGCGTATAATCAGCTTGCCTGTCTTGACCTTGTTGTTGAAAACCACTTTCAGCTTGGTCAGCTCGTTATCATCGGCCGAGCTGCTGTAAGAGCGAAAAACCAGTGCAGTGCTCGGCTTTTTGGCCTCTGTGTACTCGTTCTTGGTGTTGTGTCCGTCAAGGGTTGCATCAACCGCCTTTTCCGTTCGGCCATCGTTCGGGGCGGTGCCGCTGATGTTTTGCAACGTGCTAACACTGCCCGTCGTAACAACGTCAGCCTTGCCGCTTACATTTGTAACAGGTACGTCGTTTTCGTATACCGTCCAAGTTGTATCGTACAGTTCGGTGTCGATCTGCTCTTGCAGGGCTATGTAGCTGCCGCGGCGGAACTGGTCATTAAAGGTAACGGTCTCCCCGTCCTGCAGCAGGAACCGTCCGTTTTCATCCACAACGTCGCCGTTGCCAAGGTTGGAGGAAAACACCGCATAGGCCGCGTTTTCCAACTTACCGCTTTCGGCAGAGCCATAGTCGGGGACGTTGTACTGCGCGGTGGTAAAGCCTGTTTGTTTCGGCAGGGTCGGCGCACTGCTGAATGTAAAGTTGCGCAAGTAAATGCTGCGCGCATAGTTATCGCCCACCGTTATGCTTTTTAGCTGCGTTTTGTCGAAACCCTCGACTTGTTTCAGGGAGTTCAACATCAGCCGTACGCTGTACCACGTTCCCGGGTGCAGCGCGGTCGCCGCGCCGTAGACATCGCTGCTTTGCAGCCCCTTGGTGCCAAGGCAGCCCATTTGCTTGCCGCTTGTGTCCCAAAGTTCCACATACAGGTTGCTCAGGGCGCAGGTATCGGTCTGTTTGCCCTGCACATAGACATCAAAGGTCAGGTAGCTGTACGGACTTATATTTATGGCGCTGTCCCATGTCAGTGTGCCGCGGCGCTGGTCGCGGTATAGGCTGGGTGGGTCACTTTTATCCGATGACCACAGCACGGCGCTGCCTGTGCCTACACCCTCCGGCAGGGACGACGCATAGCTTAATAGTCCCGTGGCTGAACTGTATGCAGTGTCCGGGAGTTTCTCGGTCTGGATTGCCGGTTCATCAGTTGCTTTTGCTTCGTAGTGGGTGGCCAGATTTTGGATGTTGAAGGTGAAAATTTTCTGGTTTTTAAAACTTTCTTGGAACAGCGGGTTCACATCCGAAACATCGACCTGCTTTTCGACCTGCAATTCGTTATGGTCGGGGAAGTTGAACGCCACCGCCATGTTGGACTCCCACATGCCGCGCTCCATATAGAACATGGTCAGGGTGTGGGTGGATTGTTTTTTAAGGGTTTTGGTGGTGCTCTTCTTATTGAACGTGATCGGTTGGCCGTTGTAGTTGACGGTTTTGGTTGTTTCGCCGGACCCATAACCCTTGTAGACCATGGTATCATTTGAGTCGGTGTTCTTGTTGGAGCTGACGTAAGGGGTTACGGTGCTGTCCGCGCCAAATTCCAGCAGACCGGACGCTTTACCGTGCGCGCCGCCGACATCCAGCATCAACTCGCCGTCAATGTAGACCCACACGTCATCGTCGCCGGAGAAGAAGAACTTGATAGGAACTTCAATGTTCCTGCCGCTGGTGTCTTTTCCTACAACAACCTTGCCGTCCTCTGTAAGCGTAAAGTCAAATTGCAGCTTGGCGCCAAAGCCGTAGTTGTATTGGGATGCCCCGACTGTGCTGACTGTTTGGTTAAACGGGAAAAAGCCGTAGGTGCCATTGGTATTGTTTGGTGACGAAATGTTTTGTGATTTGCTGTCCGTGGTGGGGTTGCCGTCACCACCTTTGGGGGATTCCAGATAATACTTGCCGTCGGTTTGGTTCTGCTTCAAATACAGAGAGCTTTTGCTGCTGTCATAGTACCAATATTCGGCTTTGCTCTCCGGGTCGTTATCGGACGGATTGTTCGGATCCTGCGCAAAAACGGCTTTTTGCTTGAGCGGGAAGGAAACATCCTCGTACACCTTGCCCAGCACGGTGTTAAAGGCGTTTTTGCCTTGCAGGAAGTCTTTGTCAAAGTGCGGGTCAACCGACGCATTTGTGTTGGAATTCTTGGTTCTTAACAGCGGCAGACCGTTTGCCGTGCCGTCAGAGGTCTTGCTTTCCACAAGGCCCTGGAAGGTGCGATTGTAATCGGAGCTTCCATTACCATTATCATCCAAGGCCGAGTTATTCACGGCCATAAAGATATTGTAGTTGGAACTACCCTCAGCGCCCCAGCCGTATAGACCCATACCGGCGGCAACGGTTGCAAAGGGGTCGCCCCAGCCTGACTTTTGGAAATGCCCGGTATAAAGCGGGTATTTTACATTGCCGTTTGCAGTGTAAGCACTGCTTAGTGCGCGGTTGAACTGCTCAAAAGTGACGTACCCGCGCTGGGAAGATGTGGTCACCCACGAGTAAGTGTCGCGGTTAAGGCCATTCAGCTCGTAGTCGGTGTAGTAATCGTACAGGGTGCTGGTGATATACTTTGTATCCTTTTGTTGGGTAAAAGTGCCGCTGTTATCAATGTCCACAACGGTCGCGTTTTTGCCGCTTTCGGCATCGCGGCGGGAGTTTTTCTCGCCCCAGTAGCCGTCACGGTTGACACCTTCGCCGCCCGTGTAGGCCGACGGGTCGCCGTCGTCGGCAAAGAAGCAGGGGTCTTGCAGGGTTGGGGGAATTTCTGCCGTGCTGTACTTTCTGGTCTTGTTGTCTTTTGCGGGGGCGTTTTGGTTATCCGTTGCGGAGAATTGCACCGCGGTGTAAGTTTTTCCATCGCCGGGAATCTCGCAAGACCACAGCTTGCGGTCGGGAGTGGTGGGGTCGGCTGTTACCAACGTCATCTCCTTCGAAGTGACATGGTTCTCTGAATCCGTCAGGAAGCAGTACATGGTTTCGCCGTCGCCCATGGCGGACTGCTGTAAACCTTCGCCCTCATAACTGTACGCGGACAGCGTGGCATCAAAGTAAATGGTTTTGTTTGCCTTTAGCAAATCACTGCCCGCACTTTGCCAAGAGAATGTGGAATCTGTGCCGTAGACAAAGCAATTGGCGGTTGTTAAGTTGAACGGCGTTGCGCCATCGTAGTTGTCTTTGCTGAAATTATACAGGGCGCTTTCGCCGCCGTCCCAAGTGAACTTTACAAACTGCGACTTATTGTCCGGGATCAGGATTTTCTGCGCGTAAAACTGGTTTGCGCCCACCGTGCCGATTGGCAGGCTGGCGGTTTCTACTGCTTTGGTATTATCATTTTCATCTTGTTTATAAAATACTGCGGTTACGTTGGTAAGCGCGGTGCCGCTTGCATTTTTGAAGTAAAGCGGCATATCCTTGTAATAGTACTCCACGCGCTTCCATTGGGCGGGGTTAAATGCATTGCCTCGGTTAGTGCCGTTATTACCGTCAAACATTTGCCCGGCAATTTTGTCAATGGCTGTTTCTTTTTTATAACCATCGCCATGGTTATCGCCTTGTTCTCCGCCAAAGGCAAAGAATTGACCTTTAAATCTTTGGTTTTGGTCGGGTACGTGGTCATCAAAATACTGGAAAATCAGTCGATAAAACCCACCCGCTGAATAATCAGCCTGATTCAGTGTAACGCTGTATATCTTGCGACCATCGGTTGTTGTCGTTCCAGTGTCAACCATATCCTTGTCCAAGCCGCTGTCGTCCAGCTTATGGGCATACAAATGAACCCGATAGGAATCTCGGAATATTGTATTATCAACCGCAAAATAAATGGTTGTCGTAGCCGGGATAAAGCCCGTCGATACACTGGTGTCCGCTATCGTATCAGGTGTGTTCGCGTCATCGTTGTCAGGCGAATCATCCGCAGGCATAGTATCTTCTTCGTTGGGGTTGTCCCCGTCAGCAAAAAGAACATCTTGCTCTGTGTTGGTTTTTGCCGCCGTGGTTTCCTCTGCGTTGATGGCATGGTTTGGCGCGGCAGCCGTATCGGAAGTGTCCGCAGGGGTTTTGTTCGTCAAGGCTGGGTCGGCAGGGGCGGTGTCCGTATCGGCGGCGGGAGTCTGATTTTCTGCCGCTTCCTGGGTTTTGCCGTCATTGTTCGGAACCGCTGCTGCATTGTTTACCGTGTTTCCCGCTTCTGTTCCCGGCTCGTTCGCAGTGGGCGGGGTATCTCCTTCATCCGGAATCGTTTCCAAGTCGGATACAATAGGCTCTTGCGCAGGTTCTGCACCCTCGCTTGACGTGTCTGCGGCAGGAATGGTCGGAATCGTTTCCGAACCTGCGTCAAAAAATAAAGCCCCATCCTCAGCTGCATAAACCGGCAGAGCCATACCGACCAGCAGGCACAGGGCGACAAGCAGTGCCGCCGCACGGTGCAGGATAGAAAATGCTTTCGTCATTTGCTTCGACTCCTTTTCTATACATGTGTGTTCTCACGATATATCGGGGGAACGCGCGCCATTCGGCGCGATTTTATGCGCTGCGCACATCTGACACGGAAACGGACTTTTTCCACAAGCTGAGCTGTATTTACAGTCTTTTTTGAGAATATAATCCGATGTGCAAACATTTGCGCTTACGTCGGGAAAAGTAAGACACGGTATGTTTGTTGTGTGCCTTTTTATTTATAAGGAACAGTATAATACTTTGGGATGAAAATTTCAATACGGCTACATTCAAGCAAGTGATTTTTTGGCAGATTGCAAAATTTTGACTTGTCGAATTCGTCACAATGACAAGCGCTTTCAGCAGCTATTATACACACCGCCCAGCACTTGTTAAAATCTTGCTGATGCT